>Ga0233353_1000034_pt1 | contig 12880 bp, 10 predicted proteins | sample GEONDECOMP319_FD_180699 | JGI IMG/M metagenome (GOLD analysis project Ga0233353, IMG submission 180699) | Leaf litter microbial communities from Shasta-Trinity National Forest, California, United States - GEON-DECOMP-319 | ecosystem: Environmental > Terrestrial > Plant litter > Unclassified...
GTATTTTTCCAGGGTCTTGCGCGAGTCTTCAGCGTTGGCGTCATTCACCGCTTCGCCACCACGCAGGTTGGTGATGGCATTTTCCAAGGCTTTCTTGCTCACCCCTTGGCCGAGCAGCAACTTGCCGAGTTTGCTGTTCTCGTCCATGGCAGCGAGCAATACCAGCTCGCTGGAAATGAACTGGTCGCCCTTCTGCTGGGCCAGGCGGTCGGCCTGGTTGAGCAGGCGCGCCAGGTCCTGAGCCATGTTGACGTCGCCCGTAGGGTTCTGGATTTTCGGCAGGCGGTCGAGCTCTTTGCTCAATTCCTTGCGCAGGCTGTTCACATCAAAGCCTACCTGCATCAGCAGTGGCTTGATCGAGCCGCCCTGCTGGTCGAGCAGGGCCTGCATCAAGTGCGCCGGCTCAATACCGGGATGGTCCATGCCTACCGCCAGGGATTGGGCATCGGACAAAGCTAATTGAAGCTTGCTGGTCAAACGGTCGATACGCATGAGTCACCTTCCTAATGGGGCAGGCCGGAGCGATGGACACACCTGATGAAGAAAACCTGCCTGAGATACCGGTATAGATGCGGTCGATTGTTCAGGATTCAAGCGGGTGGGGGTTGATGTGGGTCATGGGATTGGTGATGCCTGCTTCCAGGACAAGCCCAGGCCCACAGGGATTGATGTCACACCAAAGATTGCATGTGGGACAGGGCTTGCCCTGGAAGCAGACGCCGCCTATTCGAGCCAGATCAGCGAAGCAAACCGCCCCGTCTGCGAGGCACGCCTATAGGAGAAGAAGCGTAGATCCTCAATGGTGCACGCACCACCACCGTAAACGGCCGTGATACCGATTGCGGCCAGGCGCAACCGCGCCAGCGCATAGATATCCGCCATGAACTTGCCCGGCATCGCCCCCGGCACAAAAGCCGCAGCGGTTTGCGGGTGGCTGGCCATGAAGATGTCGCGCACCTCGGCGCCTACTTCAAAGTTGCGCGGGCCGATGGCCGGGCCCAGCCATACCAGGATTTCGCGGGCCGGTACCGCCAGGCTTTCTGCCGTGGCCTCCAGCACCCCGGCCGCCAGCCCGCGCCAGCCGGCATGGGCAGCGCCCACACGGGTACCCGCGCGGTCGCAGAACAGCGCGGGCAGGCAATCGGCGGTCATCACCGTGCAGGCAATGCCCGGGGTGGCGGTCCAGCTGGCATCGGCTTCAGCAATCACCTGGGGATCGGCATGGGCCACCTGGATCCCATGCACCTGCTTCAGCCACGCCGGTTCAATACCGAACTGGCGGGTCAGGCGCAGGCGATTCTCGGCGACCGCCGCAGGCAGATCGCCCACATGGTCACCCAGATTGAACGATTCGTAGGGCGGCAGGCTGAAGCCGCCCTGGCGCGTGGTGACGCAAGACCTGACATTGGCCGGTGCCGGCCAATCGGGAACAATCAGGTCCTGCATCAGGCCACTCACCCGATGAACGCTTCACGATCCTGCTTGAGCAGGGTCAGCAACCAGACGAAATCGTCCGGCAGCGGCGATTCCCAGCTCATGCGCTCGCCAGTCGTCGGGTGTTCCAACTCCAGGAAGCGGGCGTGCAGGGCCTGGCGCGGGAAGCTTTTCAGCGCTTCGATCATGGTGACGTTGGCCGCCGGCGGAATGCGGAAGCGACCACCGTAGGCCTGGTCACCCACCAACGGGAAGTTGATGTGTGACATGTGTACCCGGATCTGGTGCGTACGACCGGTTTCCAGCTTGACCCGCACATGGGTGTGGGAGCGGAAACGCTCCAGCACGCGGTAGTGGCTGACGGCCTGCTTGCCGCCTTCCATCACCGCCATGCGCTGACGCTGTTGGCCGTGACGACCGATAGGGGCGTTGATCTTGCCCCCGGCGGTGACCACACCAATGACGATGCACTCATAAATCCGACTGACGGTACGGCTTTGCAGCTGGGTGACCAGCTGGGTCTGCGCCTGAATGGTCTTGGCGACCACCATCAGGCCCGTGGTGTCCTTGTCCAGGCGGTGCACGATACCGGCGCGCGGGACATTGATAATGTCCGGCACGTGGTGCAGCAGCGCGTTGAGCAGGGTACCGTCGGCGTGGCCGGCAGCCGGGTGCACCACCAGGCCCGCAGGCTTGTTGATGACCAGGATCTGGTCGTCTTCGTAGACGATATCCAGCTTGATGTCCTGGGCGATCCACTCACCCTGGGCTTCCTGTTCGGCGTTGAGGGCCAGGATGGCGCCGCCGTGGACGATGTCGCGCGGGCGTACTACGCCTCCGTCCACAGTCAGGCGGCCTTCTTTGATCCAGGCGGATAGGCGCGAGCGCGAGTGCTCTGCGAACAATTGTGCGGCGACTTGATCGAGGCGTTGGCCGCCCAATTCGGACGGCACCTCTGCGCTAAGTTGTATGATCTCGGACATGCTCGGACTAGGCGGCGGCACAGCCTTTGGTTTCGGCTGCACGCTTGTGGTTAAATACGGCGTCTTTTGCCCCGAGGCTTCCACGGGGCGCTCATCATAACAGGACGGTCACGCCCAAGACAGCGGCCGTCATAGGGACGCAAGCCGCCATGCAAGCGAAACACCTGCTGCTGATCGCCATCCTCGGACTCACGGCCGCCTGTTCGTCGAAGAAAGTTGTGGTCGACGAAAACCTGAGCGAAACCGAGCTGTACCAGCAGGCGCAGGCCGATCTGGACAGTCACAGCTTCACCGACGCCACCGCCAAGCTCAAGGCGCTGGACTCGCGTTATCCGTTCGGGCGCTACGCCGACCAGGCGCAGCTGGAACTGATTTACGCCAACTACAAGAACTCCGAGCCTGAAGCGGCGAAGTCGGCTGCCGAACGTTTCATCCGCTTGCACCCGCAACACCCGAACGTGGACTACGCCTATTACCTCAAGGGCCTGACCTCATTCGACCAGGACCGTGGCATCGTCGCGCGCTTCCTGCCGCTGGACATGACCAAGCGTGACCCGGGTGCTGCCCGCGACTCCTACAACGAGTTCGCCCAGCTGACCAGCCGCTTCCCCAACAGCCGCTACGCGCCGGACGCCAAGCAGCGCATGGTCTACTTGCGCAACCTGCTGGCGGCCTACGAAATCCACGTGGCTGACTACTACCTGACCCGCCGCGCCTACGTCGCCGCCGCCAACCGTGGCCGCTACGTGGTGGAAAACTTCCAGGAAACCCCTTCGGTGGGTGACGGCCTGGCAGTGATGGTCGAGTCCTACCAGAGCATGGGCCTGGATGACCTGGCTGCCACCAGCCTGGAAACCCTGAAGCTCAACTACCCCAACCACCCGCAACTGGTGGACGGCAAGTTCGTACCGCAGCAAGCGGATACGCCTAAGCGTTCGTGGCTGACCAGGCTCACCCTGGGCCTGGTAGGCAATAGTGCACCGCTGCCACCGGGTGAAACCCGTGCCAACCAGGAGCTGCTCAAACAGCTGCAGGATGACAAGGATGCCATTCCGAAGGACCTGCTGCCTGCTGACCAGGGCGGTACAGCTGAACAGCCGGCCCCGCCAGTGGATGATGCACCGAAGAAAAAGCGTGGCATCTTTAGCCACCTGACCTTCGGGCTGTTCGACTAAGCAGCGCCGTAGTCAAAAAAGAGGCCTTCGAGCCTCTTTTTTGTATCTGCAGAAAAATAACTATCGGGTACCCGAATCATCTGTGGGAGCCGGCTTGCCAGCGAGCTTTGGGCCTTTTAAAGCTCACTGGCAAGCCAGCTCCCACCGTTTGAATCAATAAGCCGTGTTTTTCATGCAGCATATCGCCTTAGATCCATGCTCCCCGCTTGTCCCCCGCCCTGCCCGCTCCTACACTGCCGCATCTTCTCTGCTCGAGCCTGTTGACCATGATTCGCCTGATTTTCTGGATCGCTATCGTCTTTGCCGTGCTGTGGGTGTGGCGCAAGATCAAGTCCGCCACGCAACAGCCTGGCCGTAAAAGCGCCGAGCAGACGCTGATGATGGTGCGCTGCGCCCGTTGTGGCGTGCACTTGCCGCAAGACCGGGCCTTGACCCGCGGCCAGCATTGGTACTGCAGCCAGGTGCACCTTGAAGAGGGCCCTGCCCCACGTGAGCGCTGAGACTTTACTGCCTGGCGGCCCACAGATGCGGCGCATGCTGCGCCTGTACCACCTGTATCGCCTGACCATCGGCGTGACCCTGACCCTGCTGATTTCCAGCAACATGGACGACAAGTTGCTGGAACTGGCCAATGGCGCCTGGTTCCGCATTGGCAGCTGGGCCTACCTGCTGGTCAACGTCGTCGCCATCGTCCTGCTGGCAAAGCTGCGCCCACGCAGGCATGTGTTTGCCTTGGCGCTGTTCGACATTCTCATGCTGGCGGGGCTGTTCTATGCCGGCGGCGGCACACCCAGCGGCATCGGCACCTTGATGATCGCCTCGGTGGCGATGAGCAACCTGCTACTGCGCAGGCGCAATGGCTTGTTGATCGCGGCGCTGGGCAGTATCGGCATCATCTACCTGACGTTCTATCTCAATTTCCTGCGCCCAGGCACCGCCAACAACTATGTACAGGCCGGCACCCTGGGCGTGCTGTGCTTCGCCGTGGCGTTGATGGTGCAGGCACTGACTCGCCTGTTGCGGGTCAGCGAAAACCTGGCCGAGCAACGGGCCAGTGACGTCACCAACCTGGAAGAGCTCAACGCCCTGATCCTGCAGCGCATGCGCACGGGCATCCTGGTACTGGACACCGTCAACCGCGTGCAACTGGCCAACGAAGGCGCGCTGAAGCTGATTGGCCGCTACAACCTGACCGGCCAGGTCATCACCGCCTATTCGCCGGAGCTGGTGGAGCGCCTGTTGCAATGGCGCACCAACCCTACCCTGCGCCTGCGCAGCCTGAAATTCACGCCCACAGGGCCATCGGTGCAGGCCAGTTTCATTGCCCTGCGCCGTGGCGAGCAGCAACAGACCCTGGTATTTCTGGAAGACCTTTCACAGATCGCCCAGCAGGCCCAACAGCTCAAACTGGCCGCCCTGGGCCGGCTGACAGCCGGTATCGCCCATGAAATCCGCAACCCCTTGGGCGCCATCAGCCATGCCGGGCAGTTATTGCAGGAGTCCGAACACCTGGACCCTGCCGATCTGCGCCTGACCCAGATCATCAAGGATCAGTCCAAGCGCATGAACCTGATTATCGAAAACGTCCTGCAACTGTCCCGTCGGCGGCCGGCCGAACCGCAGCCCCTGGACCTGACCGTTTATCTGGAGCAATTTCTCTCCGACTTCCGCGCCACCGCTCCCGCGCACCAGTCACTGCACCTGTACGTCACCGACGGCCCTATCGAAACCCGCATGGACCCGAATCAGTTGACCCAGGTGCTGACCAACCTAGTCGAGAACGGGCTGCGCTACAGCGGTCACGCCAATGTCGACGGCAAGGCCCAGGTATGGCTCAACCTGTTCGTCGAACCGACCAATGGCTTGCCGATTCTCGACGTACTGGATGATGGTCCCGGTATTTCAGCCGATCAACTGCAAAACGTCTTCGAACCATTCTTCACCACCGAAACAAAAGGAACCGGCTTGGGCCTCTACATTTCCCGTGAGCTGTGCGAAAGCAACCAGGCGCACCTAGACTACAAACCACGTGAGCGCGGTGGTAGCTGCCTGCGAATCACCTTCGCCCACGCACGGAAGCTGAATTGAATATGAGCCAACGGCAAAAGATCCTGATCGTCGACGATGAGCCGGACATTCGCGAGCTCCTGGAAATTACCCTGGGCCGGATGAAACTCGACACCCGCAGTGCCCGCAACGTCAAGGAAGCCCGCGAGTGCCTGGCCCGCGAGCCGTTCGACCTGTGCCTGACAGATATGCGCATGCCCGATGGCACCGGCCTTGAGCTGGTGCAGCACATCCAGCAACGTTTCCCGCAACTGCCAGTGGCCATGATCACCGCCTTCGGCAGCCTCGACACCGCCATCAGCGCCCTGAAAGCGGGCGCCTTCGACTTCCTGACCAAACCCGTGGACCTCGCCCGCCTGCGCGAACTGGTCACCAGCGCCCTGCGCTTGCAAGCCCCAGCCGGCAGCGAGCCGAGCATCGACGACCGCCTGCTGGGCGATTCACCGCCCATGCTGGCTATGCGCAAACAGATCCTGCGCCTGGCCCGTAGCCAGGCACCGGTGTACATCAGCGGTGAATCCGGCAGCGGCAAAGAGCTGGTGGCACGCCTGATCCATGAACAGGGCCCGCGCACCGAGCTGCCATTCGTCCCCGTCAACTGCGGCGCCATCCCGTCAGAACTGATGGAAAGCGAATTCTTCGGCCACCGCAAAGGCAGCTTCACCGGCGCCATGGAAGACAAGCCCGGGCTGTTCCAGGCGGCTAATGGCGGCACGCTGTTCCTCGACGAAGTGGCCGACCTGCCCCTGGCCATGCAGGTAAAACTGCTGCGCGCCATTCAGGAAAAAGCCATCCGCAGCATCGGCGGCCAGAGCGAGATGGTGGTGGATGTGCGCATCCTCTGCGCCACCCACAAAGACCTCAACGCCGAGGTAGCTGCAGGCCGCTTCCGCCAAGACCTTTACTACCGCCTCAACGTCATCGAACTGCAGGTGCCGCCGTTGCGCGAGCGCCGTGAAGACATCGCCCTGTTGGCCAGCAAGGTGCTCAAGCGCCTGGCCCACGGCAGCGGCCTGCCGCCTGCACAGCTCAGCGCCAAGGCCCTGGAAACCCTGAAGGGCTACCGCTTCCCCGGCAACGTGCGGGAACTGGAAAACATGCTGGAGCGGGCCTACACCCTGTGCGAGAACGAACGCATCGAGGCCAGCGACCTGCGCCTGACCGAGTCGGCACCCACCGCTGAAGGTGGCGCGCCGGATTTGACCCAGGTGGATAACCTGGAAGACTTCCTGGAAGACATCGAGCGCAAATTGATTCTTCAAGCGCTGGAGGAAACCCGCTGGAACCGCACAGCGGCGGCGCAGCGGTTGAATTTGTCGTTCCGGTCGATGCGCTATCGGCTGAAGAAATTGGGGTTGGAGTAGGAAGACTATGGTTCCCTGGAACCATGGAGTCTTCCACAGCCCCCTAAACTAGACGTCCTGTCGGGGCATACGGCCTCGGATCAATAATCGGCGCCCGCCCCAGCATCAAATCAGCAAACAGCTGGCACGAAGCCGGCGCCAGCACCAAGCCATTGCGGTAGTGCCCACAGTTCAGCCACAACCCCTGAAACCCCTCCAACGCCCCAATGAACGGAATACCCTCCGGCGACCCCGGCCGCAATCCCGCCCAATGCTTCACCGGCGTAGCATTAGCCAACGCCGGCAGCAATTCCACCGCCGAAGCCTTGAGGCTTTCCAGCGCACTCACTGTAGGCGTCTTGTCATAGCCTTCATGCTCCAGCGTGCTGCCCACCAGAATATGCCCGTCCCGCCGCGGAATCGCATAGCGCCCTTTGGCCAACACCATGCTCGGCAAAAAGTCGGCGTCGCACTTGAACAGGATCATCTGCCCTTTCACCGGTTCCACCGGCAGGCGCACGCCCAGGCTTTCCAGCAGGTCGCCACTCCAGGCGCCCGCCGTCAGTACCACGTGATCGGCACGCAGTTCGCCTTCCGCCGTGTCCACACCAACAATGCTCGAGCCATCACGCAGGAAGCTGCGCACTTCGCAGTGCTCGCGCACCGTGACGTTCGGTTGAGCCTGCAACGCTGCCTTCAGTGACTTCACCAGGCGCGGGTTGCGCACGTTGGCGACGTCAGCCATGTGCACGGCGCTGCGGTAGCCACCGCCGAGCACCGGGACGCTGTCATAGGCAGCCGAGATATCGACTTTGCTCAGGGGGCGGTTCAGCCGCTGGGCCCAGGCCAGTGCGTCGTCTTCGTCGGGCAGGTCCAGCCAGTACAGGCCGGTGGTGTGAACTTCGGGGTCGATGCCGGTTTCGCTGAACAGGCGCTGGCCCAGTTGCGGGTAGAAATCCTGGGACCAGTGGGACAGTGCCGTCACTGCTGCGCTGTAGCGCCACGGGTACAGCGGCGAGACGATGCCGCCGCCGGCCCAGGAAGACTCCTGGCCTACGGCGGAGCGGTCCAGCAAGGTGATATGGCCCACATGGGGGGCCAGGTTGAGTGCGGTCAGCAGGCCGATGACGCCGCCGCCGACGATGATTAGGTCTTGTTGTGCGGGCATGGGGGATCCAGAGTCTGTATGCCGGTCAGGTCTCAACGACCCCAGCAGGTTGCCGTTGCCGTGGTTCCAGAACTTGTGCGAGCGCCGGTGTTGTCTAACGTGAAGGTGCCACAGGTATCAGTGGCCATCATGGTACCGGCAATAGGCACGGCGCTCAGCGAGTAGGTGGTGCCGTCACTGGAGCGCGTCAGTTTGACCGTGTACCAGGCATTGCTGGACGGCTGGGTAAAGGTAGCAGTGCCATCTTGATAGGTGCCATATTTTGAATACCAGCGCTCCAGATTCTGCGCCGACTCCGACATCAGTTCCGTAATCTCCGCCCGGTGGGTCTTGCGCACGTAGTTGGCGTAGCTAGGGTAAGCAATGGCTGCCAGTATTCCCACGATCGCCACGACGACCATCAGTTCGATCAAAGTAAATCCGCGCGTGCTTCGCTGCATGTCCACAGTCCTTCTATTGAATTTGTCGCCACAGGATTCGGACTGAAGCGGAGGTTCCACTGCCCGCCTCAACCAATGTGGTGATAGTGCCGCTGGAGTCGTTGATGATTTTGCGCTGGCTGGCCGCTGCCGTACTGGTTGATGCCACATCAATGATCGCGTTGAGGTTGGGAATACCGGTAGAAATATAGATACCACTGACAATACTGTCTTTACTGGTAACCGCACCATCACCGTTTGTATCAATCACCGGGTACGTCAGGACGCTCCCGTTAAGCGCATTTAACTCCACGGTATAACCCGAACCTTGGCTAGCACAGGCGTCGGTGGTATCAACAAACGCTGTGGTAAAAATGATTCGACTCGACTTGTACGCAGCCTGGTAAATCACCCGATGGCCTGTCAATGAGCTGCCGTACACCAGCGGTAGGTACCAGCCTTTTAACGAGGTGTAATCAGTGGAGTTACTAGTAGTCGTCAAGTATTGAGTAGTACCAGAGGTGGTAATACCGGTGATCGCCTGCGCCTGTAGATTCGACACGGTAAAATTGCCTGTCGTGTTGGTCCCCGAGTCCCAGATCGCGTAAAAGCCTTGAGCGGCGGTCGTGGTCTTGTCGGCGGTCTCGACGAGCTTGCCGGTACCGAAATAGACCATCTTCCCGCTGGTAGCGTTGGCGACCAGCAGCGGCGCTGCCGTAATCGGCTGGTTAGCACCGCCAGGTGCAGTAAACAAAGGGCTGCCGGAAAATGCCACGCCCCAACTAGCGGTAGATGTGCTGCTGAGGTCAAACTTCCACATATGCCCCAACAGATCGCCGCCGTACGCCGCCTGCACCACGTTCGACGCGTTGACACTCAACGCTACGGTGGAAAGCCCATTGCTGCCGTTGGTGCTTTCGGCAGTGATTTCCTTGATCAATGCCCCCGTAGCCAGGTTGACCACGAATAGCGAAGCCACACCCTTGGTACTGCCATAACCATTGGCAATAAATGCCGCCCACGTGCCATCTGGAAGCTTCGCCACTTGCGGGGTCGCATAGGCATACCCTAGGTCAGCATAGGGTGCGGTAGTACCTGAAGTGAAACTGTCAGGGCGTAATTCCCAGAGCGCCTTGACCACATTGCCCAAGGTGCCATCGTACAGTTGGATGGCCTCATAGGCCTTACCTCCGGCCCCTGTACCGCTCAAGGCCAGAGTTTTCCAGCCACTATTGATCTGCGCGTCATAAACGGAGATTGGGCCATCATTAAGGAAGGCGTGGGAGTTACCGTTGATATAACCGGTGTCTGACACTTTGTTCAGCGACGCCAGCGCAGTGGAAGGCATATAGGCATAGGCACGCACCCCAGTGGATGCGGTGAGAACGTTGGTGAAACCATCGTTGGCATTGACCACCAGACGAGTGATCATGCCCAAAGCTTTGGTCGCCAGATACGTGGTATAGGTCGTGTCATTGACTAGGCTCGTCGCAGTTTGGTCCGTCTTTGCGGCCTGCACTAGAGGAGAGTTGATCACGTCGCCCAACAATACAGTTCGAGTCCGCAAGCCTGTGATATTGGTACCCTGGCTCCAACTCACCAAGTTGGCGCCCGTCACACCGGTCGGCAAGCCAGTACCCAGTATGGTCTGCTGGGCCGGTGCATAGTTGGCATAGGTCATGGTGATGGGGGCAGCGGTTACGGTGTTATATGATTCGAAGGTCGGAGCGGTCGTCCCTACGGCCATGGTGGTGTTGGTATTCCAACTGGCTGTGGTACTAACTGTTCCTGAGGTACTGATCGGGAAAGCCTCGATAACCCCACGCCAATCAACCGGGTCATACAAGGTCTGGTAATAGAAGGAGCTTGACGAAAGTGTTGTGGAGCTCACCGTACCAGTACCGCCAGAGCCGGCCTTGGAGGTAAGGTCACTGAGTGCCGAGGAAAGTGCGCTGGTCAATGTCGCGCTGTCGCTCGCCAAGTAAAACTTGCCGTGCCCATAACTGGCCGCATCGAGCATCATCTGGCTGGTAGACGTATAACCGATGGTATACGTGTACATATTCTGGGTGGGGAAATCCAGCGAGTTCCAGCTCTTGCCGGTGGCATCGGTGCCGTTGGTTGTTGCGCTGCGCATGTCGATGTCCCATGCGAACTTTGCCAGGTCATCCAGGTAGAGGGTATCGCCCTCTGCATCACCATTCAGGTTGTTACCGTCGTTATTGACCCCGTCCCAGTTAGGCAAAGTACCCTGGCTCAGGTATGGCTCAACATTAGTGGTGGTAGGAAAGGTTCGGTCATAGGTCGGCAGACCATCGGTGATTACCACTCCAAAGTTTTTCTGGCAACGGTACTGAATCGGACTGGTATAGGTAGAAGGCGTCTTGTTGTAGAACGGCGTCATGCCACGCATATACCGGGTGATTTCATAGTAGGTTTCTGCCAGCGGGGTGTTGGCGCTGGCCGTCAGCCCGGCGATGGAATTCTTCAAGGCCGTAAAGTTATTATTCGCCGTTGTTTGTGAAACGGTCGGTACCAGCCCCGTGGTCCCATAAGCCGTCACTGGCTGCAGATCGGCGATGGGCTGGGTGATGTTGCCACCAGGGCCAGGGTCGGAGTTGGTGGGGGGGTTATACGTGGCGAGGCCGATGCGTATCGTCCGGTTTGCCGTGACCAGCGCGGTGGCCACGCTAATGGCGGTGAGAATACGTGTACTGTTGGTGACTGTGATGGTACTGCCCGCATTCGCCTTGCTGACCAAATACGAGAGGTAGTCCACAGGATAGCGGGTATACCCGCTGCCACGCGGGTCTGGCAGGGTTAGGCAAGTGACCGTCGTCGCACTGCGGTAAAAGGAATACTGACCGTTACTGCAATAGCTCGTACTGAGATTGCCGACAAAAACGTAGTCACTCCCGCCACCTATCTGGTTTCCAGCAGTATAAATACAGCCAAAAAAGCAGGAGCGGTTTACCGAGTACACCGAAGGCCAATTCAGCGTCGAGTCGAACCCGGAGTCCATGATGATGCTATCCATACTGCCAGAGTTGTCTACTAGCAACATGAGATTGGGTGTCACGGCTGCCGCAGACAGAAGTGGCGAGGTGATAGGCGTGAAACCGAAGGCAGGGACGCTCATGTATAGCCCCAGAAAAAGCCCCAGAAAAGCTTTAAGCAGAATGCGTATACGCCGCCACCCATTACTGGCTTGATTTGGCATAAACACTCTCCAGAACACTACGGGGATTGGTCGAAGGCGTTGCGGCTGTAAAACCGACAGCGGTAATGCGGTATAGCGAAGAGCTGTTCAACGTGCTGGAGCTGCTATTCATGGTTGTACCCGCAGCGGCAATGCCAATGAACTGCACACCATAAAACCCTGTGGTGCCCACCGCGACCCATGTGATACCTGCCGACCCATAGGTACCCGCCACAGTCACACCGTTATAGTCAGCGGATGGGGGCGGAGCGCAGGTAACCGTAGTCGCGCATTGAGCTAGGGTGTAGCCGGTGGTCGCCACCGCATTCTCGCCCACTCGTAACGCTGCCTCGGCAGCCTGAAAAGTCGTATTGCGCGTCTGCACGCTACTGGCCATCTTCTCCTGCAAGGTGGCGTTATGCATTGAGGAAATGCCGATCATGGTAATAAGCAGCAGCATGACAAGCGCCACCAGCAATACCATGCCTTGTTGCTTGGCAGGGCCAAGGGCTCGGGAAGTCGGACGTAACGGGGGCATCGGCGAGTCCCTCATGGCAAGCGGTTGCGAATAGCTGCAACGACGTTGAAGGTCTGATTTGCCACCCGATTGTTAGGATCGGACAACTGCAGCGTAATGCGTACGCTTCGAATATTGGCCATCAACACCGGCGTCGTTGTATATGAGGTTATCGGAGTACTTGCGCTCGTATCCGCCGCCATGCCGAACGCCACGCTCATGGCAGTAACGTTGCTGATCAACACTGACTGAGTTGTACCCGTCGTAGTCAGCAATCGCTGGTTGGTGCTGTCGTAGGTATAGATAACCTTGCGAATTGGCATGGAAACCATCCCGGTAGCCGTCTTGGCGCCAGCCGATACCGTAGCGGGGCTGGTCACGCAATCGGTAAGAATCGTCCAGGTTGGGGTGGTTCCGTTTGCGCCGACGTCACTGGTCAGCAGTGTCAGTACCCCCGTCGTAACGGTGCCCACAGTGGTAGCGACATAGTTGATAGGCGTCAAGGCGGCGAGGGTAAAATCGGCAGCAGTAGCGTCGGGGGTGACCGTGCTGATACAGCCGAACATGCCCGTCAT
>Ga0233353_1000035_pt1 | contig 12797 bp, 11 predicted proteins | sample GEONDECOMP319_FD_180699 | JGI IMG/M metagenome (GOLD analysis project Ga0233353, IMG submission 180699) | Leaf litter microbial communities from Shasta-Trinity National Forest, California, United States - GEON-DECOMP-319 | ecosystem: Environmental > Terrestrial > Plant litter > Unclassified...
CGCGGGGGATTTCAATGCCATCTTATTAGTCCGGGCTTCCTGCGTGCCATCTGCCCGCGGGGGGGCCGCACGCCTCTCGATGGTCTGAAAAAGATGCTGGATAATAAAGCATGACCCGCTTGACGGCTAGCGCCGTCGGAGACCTCTGTAATGCCCGATCAAGATGTACGCCTGCAACAGCTCCAGGTATGGCTCGATGAGCAATTGGTGAAACTCTTTATGGCCGGGGGCTGGGGGCCTGTGCCCCCGTCTTTGTTGACTGCCGCCAGCAGTGATGCAAGCTTCCGCCGATATTTTCGCTGGGAGGGCAATGGCCGCAGTTTTATCGTCATGGACGCGCCGCCGCCCCAGGAAAACTGCAAACCCTTCGTGGATATCGCCGCATTGCTGGCCACGTCCGGTATAAATGTGCCGAAAATTTATGCTCAGGACCTGGAACGCGGTTTTCTGTTGCTCAACGATCTGGGCAACCAGACGTACCTGGACGTGATCGACGGTGAAAATGCCGATGCTCTGTTCGGTGACGCTATCGACGCGCTGCTGGCCTATCAGCAACTGCCGATGGACGCGCCCTTGCCCAGCTATGACGTAGCGTTGTTGCGCCGTGAGCTTGAGCTGTTCCCCGAGTGGTACGTGGGTAGGGAGCTGAACGTAGCCCTGACGGAGGCGCAGCAGCAGAGCTGGCAGCGCGCCAGCAGCCTGTTGATCGACAGCGCCCTGGCCCAGCCCAAGGTGCTGGTGCATCGCGACTTCATGCCCCGCAACCTGATGCACAGTGAGCCCAACCCCGGCGTGCTGGATTTTCAGGATGCGGTATATGGGCCGGTGACCTACGACATCACCTGCCTGTTCAAGGATGCGTTCCTTAGTTGGCCACTGGAGCGAGTCGATGCCTGGCTGCAGGGGTATTGGCAAGCAGCCCGCACCCTGGGGATCCCCGTGCAGCCAGCTTTCGAGGACTTCCTGCGGGCCAGCGATTTAATGGGGGTGCAGCGCCATCTGAAGGTCATCGGGATTTTTGCGCGTATCTGCCATCGTGACGGCAAGCCCCGTTACCTGGCCGACGTGCCGCGTTTCTTTGCTTATATAGAGGCAGTGCTGGCTCGTCGCCCGGAACTGGCCGACCTGGGGCAGTTGCTGGCCAGCCTGCGCCCAGCCATGGAGGCGCGTGCATGAAAGCGATGATTCTGGCTGCGGGCAAGGGCGAGCGCTTGCGCCCCTTGACCCTGCACACCCCCAAGCCGCTGGTGCGCGCCGGGGGGGTGCCATTGATCGAGTATCACCTGCGGGCGCTGGCGGCCGCAGGGGTTACCGAGATCGTCATCAACCATGCCTGGCTCGGCCAGCAGATTGAAGATCATCTGGGGGATGGCTCACAGTTTGGGGTGAGCATTAGCTACTCGGCCGAAGGCGAGCCGTTGGAAACGGGCGGCGGTATCTTCCAGGCGCTGCCGCTGTTGGGTGTCGAGCCGTTCGTGCTGGTCAATGGTGATATTTGGACCGAGTACGACTTCACCCGTCTACGCCAGCCATTGGCGGGCCTGGCGCACCTGGTGCTAGTGGACAACCCGGCCCACCACCCCGAGGGTGATTTTGTGTTGCATGGCGATCGCCTTAGTGACCGTGGTGATGCAACGGGCGGCTTGACCTACAGCGGCATTGCCGTGCTGCACCCGGCGATGTTTGCCGGGTGCAGCCCAGGCGCTTTCAAGCTGGCACCCCTGCTGCGTGCAGCCATGGGCGCAGGAAAAGTCAGTGGTGAGCACTTTAGCGGGTGTTGGGTTGATGTCGGCACTTATGAACGCCTGGCTGAAGTCGAAGCCATCGTAAAAGAGCGCCCCTAAGATGCTGTGGCCTGGAACCGTGATTGGTACCGGTGCAGGGTTTGCCATTGCCAGTATCCCCGGGGCTATGCTCGGGGCGCTGCTGGGGCAGGCGATGGACCGGCGCCTGCAATTGCAGAGCTGGGCCGAGTTGTTCGAGCGGCTCAAAGGCAAGTCGCCACTGCGTGACGACCAACTGCTCTTCGTACTGCTGGGGCGCTTGGCCAAATGCGAAGGGCGGGTCGTTGACAGCCATATTCAGCAGGCTCGTCATGAAATGCGCCTGTTGAGGCTCGACCAGGATCAGCAGCGCATCGCTATTGCCGCGTTCAACCGCGGCAAGGATGGGCGTGATCGGTTGCAGCACCATCTGCAGCGTCTCGGTCGCCAGCCCAATTCTGCTGAAGGGGTGCTGCGGGCCTGCTGGCGGATGGTCTGGGCCGATGGCAATGCCAGCCGTACCGAGCGCGCGTTGGTGGTGCAGTGGGGGAAATGGTTGGGGTGGAGTTCGGTGCAGGTGCAGGGGTTGTCCGCTGACTATGAACCGGTGCGTCGGCCGCTGGCCAATAGCGGCGGTGCGTACCAGGAAGCCATGCGCCTGTTGGGTGTGACGGCCACTACGGAACCAGCACAGGTCAAGCGTGCCTATCGGCGTTTGCTTAGCCGTCATCACCCTGACAAGCTGGCCGGCAGTGGCGCAACCCCGGTGCAGTTGCGTGAAGCTACGGAGCGCACCCGCGACCTGCACAGCGCCTATGCGCTGATCCGCGAGCGCCGGGATTTTTGAGCTGAGCCGAGCAGGGCTGATGCACGTACCGGGGTCTGCCAGGAAAGCCCCATCGCGAGCAAGGTATCTGGGCACGTGTGGGCGCTGGCTTGCCAGCGATCTTTTGAGACCCTAAAAGATCGCTGGCAAGCCAGCTCCCACAGCGCTTTTTTTATGCCTTATAAATCAAGCTGTTTAACTTTTTTCCATGAGGACCGGCTTTAGTCGCGATGCGGGCACTACGGCGTGCCTGCGCAACCTTGGTTCAATCAATCGGCTTGGGGCTCAGCCAGCCGCGCACGCGGCGGAACAGCTGTTCCTGTTCGTCGGCCTTGTCACCGTGCAGCGCGTTAAGCGATATCTGCGTATAGCCAGTGTCTTTCAGGCGTTTGCTGGCCTGTAAGCGCACCCGGGCTGCTTCCTGGGCGCTAGGTGTGTCGTTGTAGAAGATATCAGCGGTAGGCACCTTCAAGGCCGGCGCCAGTTCCTGCAAACTCTGGCTGGCATCGGTCGGTGTCATGGGCGCTACCATCACCAGGCGTTGAGCATGGGGCTGTGGGCGCTCTTTGAGATAACGCGCAGCCCAATAGGCCCCGGTACCATGACCGAGCAGCACGACAGTGCGCGATTTCTGCTGCTGGGCGAAGGTGACTGCGGCGTCGATGCGGGCAAAAATACGCTCGGCATCAGCTTTGGCGAGCTCATCAGGTGACTGCGCCGGGGCTTTGTCCGGCTCGGTGGATGTGGCTTGTTCGACAGACTTGTTCGGCGGTGGGGTAGCCTTGCTGTCAGTGGTCACGGGTGCCGGCGGTTTTTCCTCGACCCGTGGCTGCGGCGCATCGCTGCTCAGGTCAGGCAGGCTGATGCTCAAGCTGTGCCAGTTGGCATCGGGCAGTCGGTTACGGATCGGGCCCACGGCGTTGGGCCAGTCGGCAGTTTCGCCGGTGCCGGGGATGATCACCACGGCGCCTGCCGGGTTGCTGCTGTTGGCCGGTTTCCACAGGCCGAGGAAACTGTCGCTGCCGGCCTGCAACTGTTGCTGTTCACCCTGGGGCAGTTGCCGTTCAAGGCCCAGGGCATCTTCCTGGCTGCTATCAAGCACGGGTTGGCGCTCGACTTTCGGTTGTTCGGCCGTTTTCTCGGTAGCTGGTTGTGGCGCCACCTCGTCAGCCAGTGCTGGCAGTGCCAGGGGCAACATCAGCGATAGGCAAAACGCCGGCAGCGTTGTGCGGTAAATTGAAGACATTGGATATCCCACGCCAGAGTAGTACCGGCAGCCTAATGGTATTTGCCCCGAACCGCCAAACGTATAGCGACGTTCGTGGGTTATGAGAGTTGTCATGATTCGACAGTGCTGCGTACTTATCGGCTGCTTGTTTTTTCCCTTGATCGCCAATGCTGCGCCGCCAGTGCTGACGCCGCAGCAGCAGTCGTGGCTGGATGCGCATCGCGAGTTGCGTGTGGGGGTTGTGTTGCAGGCGCCTTTTGCCCAGTACGATCGGCGGTTGCAGCAGCTGTCCGGGGTCAATGTCGAGGTCGTTAACTGGTTGGCCAAAAGTCTGCAGCTCGAACTGCATTGGCGCAACTTTCCCGATCAGGCCGCCCTGGATAAAGCGCTGCGCGACGACGAGATCGACCTGGCCCCCGGGCTCACCCAGACCCCTGCCGGGCTGCGCTGGTGGTTGTTCTCCGACCCCTACATGCGCATCCCGCAGTTGGTCGTAGGCGCACGTACCGGCGCAGTGGCCGTAGACCTGGAAACCCTGGACAGCAAGGAGCGCGTGGCAGTGCGCATGCCCAGTGCGGTAGCGGACTACCTGCGCAGCACCTACGCCAATCTCAACCTGCAGGGTGTGCCCCTGGAGCGCCAGGCATTGCAGCTGTTGCTTAGCCAGCAGGCACGCTACGCGGTGATCGACGAGGCGCAACTGGGACGGCTGTCCGGGGAGAGCGATTTTGCCGACTTGGTGGTGGTAGGTGATATTGGCCTGCCGCAGCTGCTGCGCGTCGGCTCGCGTCGGGATTGGCCGTTGCTGGCGCAGATTCTGGAAGCAGCGCTGCAGGCCATTCCTGCCAAGGACTTCGAACAATTGCACGGCCGCTGGCTGCAACCGCGCTACCCCCGGGCTAGTGAGTCCCCCGGCTTCTGGCAGGACCTGAGCCTGCTGTTTGCCGTGCTGGCGTTGTCGGCTATAGCCATTGTGTTCTGGCAGCGCCGCCAGCAGCACTGGTTGGAGGGCCGGTTGATGGAAGCCCGTGATGACATTGCCCGGCGCCAGGCCGGTGAAGAGGCCTTGCGCCTGACGCAGTTCTCCATTGACCAGAGCACGGTGGGGATCCTGTGGGTTAATTGGGACAGCCACGTGCGTTACGCCAATCGTGCAGCCGAAAGCCTGCTTGGCTACCCGGAGGGTGCGGTGCTGAACCGTCCCCTTATCGACTTCGAGCCCGGCCTGCACATCGATCGCTGGTTGAGCCTGTGGAAGCGTGCCCGCGCCAGCGATGGCGAGCCGCTGAGTTTTGAAAGCCAATGCCTGCGTGCCGATGGCAGTTGGTTGCCTGCGGACGTGTCGCTGAGTTTTTTACGCTTCCATGACGCCGAGTACTTGGTGGTGTACCTGACCGATGTCACCGAGCGCCGCCGGGCCACTGCCGCCCTACAGGAAAGTGAGGCCCGCCTGCAGGCCATTGCTGCCAATGTCCCGGGGTTGGTGTTTCGCCTGGAGCGCCTGCAGATCGGCGGCCTGCTGGAGTTCGCCTACATCAGCGAGGGCAGCGAAAGCCTAGTGGGCTATTCCCCGGCTGTCTTGCGCCAGCGTGACAAGGGGCTGCGCAGCCTGGTCCATCCGCAGGACCGCGCCAGTTACCACCGCACCCAGGATCAGGCGCTGGCGACGGACAGCGACTGGTCATGGCAAGGGCGGATCCTGACCCGCGAAGGTCAGGAGCGCTGGGCCGAAATCAAAGCGATTTCCCGCAGCCTGGGCGAGGGGCGGATTTGGGATGGCATCGTCTGGGACATCAGTGAAAGCAAGCAGGCGGAGTTGGCGCTGGGGCGCTCCCAGGAGCAATTGCGTGAGCTATCGGCGCACCTGGAAAGCGTGCGCGAGGAAGAGAAAGCACGCATTGCCCGGGAAGTGCATGACGAGCTGGGACAGATGCTGACGGTGCTGAAATTGGAGACCTCCATGTGCGAGCTGGCCTACGCCGATCTCGACCCCGGGCTGCAAGAACGCCTCAATAGCATGAAGCGCTTGATCGCCCAGTTGTTTCAGCTGGTGCGTGATGTGGCCACAGCATTGCGGCCGCCGATTCTGGACGCCGGTATCGGTTCGGCCATCGAGTGGCAGGCCCGGCGTTTCGAGGCGCGCACGCAAATTCCTTGCCTGGTCCAGGTGCCCGAACACGTTCCCAGGCTCAGTGATGCCAAGGCCATCGGCCTGTTCCGCATCCTGCAGGAGTCGCTGACCAATGTCATGCGCCACGCCCAGGCGCATACTGTCGACATCGGCCTGAGTCTCGACGACGATTGGCTGGTGCTGAGCATCAGCGACGATGGGTGTGGCTTCGTGGTGGGCAGCGGGCCGTCGACATCATTTGGCCTGGTGGGCATGCGCGAACGGGTATTGATGCTGGGTGGCGTGCTGCAGTTGCACAGCGAACCGGGGCAGGGCACCAGCCTGCAGGTTCGCGTTCCAGTCCTTGAACGATCGATGGTGGGAGTAGGGCAGTGATACGGGTATTGGTGGCAGAAGATCACACCATTGTGCGCGAAGGCATCAAGCAGCTCATCGGCCTGGCCAAGGACTTACTGGTGGTCGGGGAGGCCTGCAATGGTGAGCAGTTGCTGGAGACGTTGCGGCATACACCCTGTGAAGTGGTGTTGCTGGATATCTCCATGCCTGGGGTGAATGGCCTGGAGGCTATCCCGCGCATTCGTGCGCTGACCAATCCGCCAGCGATCCTGGTGCTGTCCATGCACGATGAAGCGCAGATGGCGGCCCGGGCCCTTAAAGTGGGGGCGGCCGGCTACGCCACTAAGGACAGCGACCCGGCGCTGTTGCTGACCGCCATTCGGCGGGTTGCCAATGGTGGGCGTTACATTGACCCGGACCTTGCCGACCGCATGGTCTTCGAAGTCGGCCTGACCGATGCACGGCCGTTGCACGCGTTGCTGTCGGAGCGCGAGTTCTCGGTTTTTGAGCGCCTGGCCCAGGGCGCCAACGTCAACGACATCGCTCAGCAACTGGCCTTGAGCGGCAAGACCATCAGCACCCACAAGGCGCGGCTGATGCAAAAGCTCAACGTCAGCTCGCTGGCCGAGCTGGTCAAGTATGCCATGGAGCACAAGCTGGTCTGACATTCAGTGGCCAGGCTTGCTGTGGGAGCCGAGCTGGCGCGTGATGAGGCCCTCGCTGATACATCGCAGCGCACCCATCGCGACTGAAGTCTGCTCCTACGGATTTCACTCATTTATCCATTTACGACAAGGCCCAGCCCCTGTTTGCTGTCCCCTCTGAAAAAACATATCCATCCCCGCCATCCTTGTAGGGCAATCCCTACCCACAGCCTTCCATCCGGCTGATGCCATTCTCTCCCAGCCCCCGATTTTCGCGGCCTCCAGCCTTCTCTAGGCTTGTCGCACAGCAGTTAAAACCAAAGGGTGTGGGTATGAGCGAGGTGAATTCAAGCGCTGGGGCGAGCGATGTGCTGGTCAGCTTTCGTGGCGTGCAAAAAAGCTACGACGGTGAAGTGCTGATCGTCAAAGACCTCAACCTGGACATCCGCAAAGGCGAGTTCCTGACCTTGCTGGGTCCCTCTGGCTCAGGCAAGACCACGAGCCTGATGATGCTGGCCGGCTTTGAAACGCCAACCGCCGGCGAGATCCTGCTGGCGGGGCGCTCCATCAACAACGTGCCACCGCACAAGCGCGACATCGGCATGGTGTTCCAGAACTACGCGCTATTCCCGCACATGACCGTGGCCGAAAACCTGGCGTTCCCGCTATCGGTGCGCGGGCTGAGCAAGACGGACATCGGCGAGCGGGTCAAGCGTGTGCTGGACATGGTGCAGCTGGACAAGTTTGCCCAGCGTTACCCGGCCCAGTTGTCCGGTGGTCAGCAACAGCGAGTGGCCCTGGCGCGGGCGCTGGTGTTCGAGCCGCAACTGGTATTGATGGACGAACCCCTGGGCGCCTTGGACAAGCAGTTGCGTGAACACATGCAGATGGAGATCAAGCACCTGCATCAGCGCTTGGGTGTAACCGTGGTCTACGTGACCCACGACCAGGGCGAAGCGCTGACCATGTCCGACCGGGTGGCAGTGTTCCATCAAGGCGAAATCCAGCAGATCGCCCCGCCGCGCACGCTCTATGAAGAGCCGAAAAACACCTTTGTGGCCAACTTCATTGGCGAGAACAACCGCCTCAACGGGCGGTTGGTCAGCCACAGCGGCGACCGTTGCATCGTGGCCCTGGAGCGCGGGGAGAAGATCGAAGCCCTGGCCGTGAACATCGGCCAGCCAGGCGACCCTGTCACCCTGTCGGTACGCCCGGAACGGGTATTCCTCAATGGCCACAGCGAACACTGCAGCAACCGATTCTCTGGCCGGGTTGCCGAGTTCATCTACCTGGGCGACCACGTACGTGTGCGCCTGGAGGTGTGCGGCAAGTCGGATTTCTTCGTGAAGCAGCCAATCGCCGAGCTTGACGCGGCATTGGCCGTTGGCGATGTGGTACCGCTCGGCTGGCAGGTCGAGCATGCGCGTGCGCTGGACCCGTTGTTAGTCGATTAGAGGCGAGCCCAATCGCCCCAAGCTACACCAACCCTGCACTGTGGAGAAAAGAACAAATGCTTAAGCACTTGAAGTTCACCGCCTTGGCCCTGAGCCTGATGGCCGCAGGCCAGGCTATGGCGGCGTCTGACCTGACCTTGATTTCGTTTGGCGGTACCAACAAGGCCGCTCAGGAAAAAGCCTTCTATCAACCGTGGGAAAAATCTGGCCAAGGCAACATCATTGCCGGTGAGTACAACGGCGAGATGGCCAAGATCAAAGCCATGGTCGACATCAAAAAAGTCGATTGGGACCTGGTTGAGGTTGAATCGCCCGAGCTGGCCCGTGGCTGTGACGAAGGCATGTTCGAAAAATTTGATCCTGCGATCCTGGGCAACAAGTCCGATTATGTGAAGGGCGCTATCCAGGAATGTGGTGTCGGCTTCTTCGTTTGGTCGACAGTACTGGCCTATAACGCTGACAAGCTCAAGACCGCGCCTACCAGTTGGGCCGATTTCTGGGACGTGAAGAAATTCCCTGGCAAGCGCGGCCTGCGCAAGGGTGCCAAATACACCCTGGAATTCGCGCTGATGGCAGATGGTGTAGCGCCGAAAGACGTCTACACGGTGCTGAACACCAAGGCCGGCCAGGATCGTGCCTTCAAGAAACTGGACGAGCTCAAGCCCAATATTCAGTGGTGGGAAGCGGGCGCACAGCCGCCGCAGTACCTGGCCTCGGGTGATGTGGTCATGAGCTCGGCCTACAACGGCCGTATTGCTGCCGTGCAGAAAGAGAGCAACCTCAAAGTGGTCTGGAACGGCGGCGTCTATGATTTTGACGCCTGGGCCATTCCCAAGGGTGCCCCGCACGCCGACGAGGCGCGCAAGTTCATTGCCTACTCGCTCAAGCCTGAGCAGCAGAAGGTCTTCTCCCAGAACATCGCCTACGGCCCGGCCAATAGCCAGGCAGTACCGTTGCTGGACAAGGCCATCCTGAAAGATATGCCCACCACTCCGGAGAACATCGCCAACCAGGTGCAGATCGACGTGGGCTTCTGGGCCGACAACGGCGAGCAGTTGGAGCAGCGCTTCAACGCCTGGGCTGCCAAGTAACCCCATGCAGGCGGCGCTCCACCTCCAGGGTGGGGCGCCTTCAGTTCAACGCCTTCAGTTCAAAGAGTTGCGGAGTTAATCATGGCCCTTGCAGTGCCCCTCAAAGCGGTCGCCAGCCCTACCCTCAAACAGCGCCTGGCCCGGGCCGAGCGGTTCAACCGGCTGAAGGCCCAGGCCTTGATTGCGCCGTTGGTGCTGTTCCTGCTGCTGGTGTTTCTGGTGCCTATCGGCGCGCTGTTGTACAAGAGCGTTGGCAACCCGGAAGTCGTCCAGGGGCTACCGCGCACCGTGGCTGCCGTGAAAGCGTGGGACGGCAAGAGCTTGCCCGATGAGGCGACGTACAAGGCGTTGAGCGAGGACCTGGTCGAGGCCCATAACAATCAAACCTTGGGCGATGTGTCCAAGCGCCTGAACATGGAGCTGGCCGGCTACCGCAGCCTGCTGTCGAAGACTGCCCGGGCGCTGCCCTTCAGCAGCGAGCCTGGTTCTTATAAAGAAGCACTGCAAAGCCTGGATGAACGCTGGGGTGATCCCGCCTATTGGCAGGCTATCCGCCGCAACACCAGTAGCATCACCCCCTATTACCTGCTGGCGGCTGTCGACCATCGTATCGACGACCTCGGCGAAGTGGCCCCGGCCACTCCGGACCAGGCCATCTACCTGGATATCTTCGCCCGTACATTCTGGATGGGCCTGGTGATCACCGTCATCTGCCTGGTGTTGGCATACCCGCTGGCGTATCTGTTGGCCAACTTGCCAGCCCGCCAGAGTAATCTGTTGATGATCATGGTGCTGCTGCCATTCTGGACGTCCATCCTGGTGCGGGTCGCTGCCTGGATCGTGCTGTTGCAGTCTGGCGGTCTGATCAATAGCGCGCTGATGGCCATGGGCATCATCGATAAACCCCTGGAGCTGGTGTTCAACCGTGTCGGTGTCTACATCTCCATGGTGCACATCCTGCTGCCGTTCATGATCCTGCCGATTTACAGCGTGATGAAGGGCATATCGCCGACCTATATGCGGGCGGCAATTTCCTTGGGTTGCCACCCGTTCACCAGCTTCTGGCGCGTGTACTTTCCCCAGACTTACGCAGGGGTAGGGGCAGGCTGCCTGCTGGTGTTCATCCTGGCCATCGGCTACTACATCACCCCGGCGCTGCTCGGCAGCCCCACCGACCAGATGGTCAGCTACTTCGTGGCCTTCTACACCAACACCAGCATCAACTGGGGCATGGCCACCGCGCTGGGCGGCCTGTTACTGCTGGCCACTGTCCTGTTGTACCTGGTGTACAGCAAACTGGTCGGCGCCAGCCGCCTGCGCCTGAGCTGAGGAAAATCACATCATGCTGAGCCCCTATATGTCGCCCGTCGAGCGGGTATGGCACTACGCCTTGCGCATCCTGTGCGGTCTGATCCTGTTGTTTCTGATCTTGCCGGTGCTGGTCATCATTCCGTTGTCGTTCAACGGTGGCAGCTTCCTGGTGTACCCGCTGCAAGGCTTCTCGCTGCACTGGTATAAGGACTTCTTTGCGTCTGCCGAGTGGATGCGGGCCCTGACCAACAGCATCATCGTGGCCCCGGCCGCCACGGTCCTGGCCATGGTGTTCGGCACCTTGGCGGCCATCGGCCTGACCCGGGGAGATTTCCCGGGCAAGCCGCTGGTCATGGCGTTGGTGATCTCGCCCATGGTGGTGCCTGTGGTTATCATCGGGGTGGCCAGCTACCTGTTTTTCGCCCCGTTGGGGTTGGGTAACAGCTTTACTTCGTTGATCGTGGTGCACGCGGTACTGGGTGTGCCGTTTGTGATTATTACTGTGTCGGCCACGCTGCAGGGCTTCAACCATAACCTGGTGCGTGCGGCAGCGAGCCTGGGTGCTTCGCCGTTGACTGCATTCCGTCGGGTAACGCTGCCCCTGATTGCCCCTGGGGTGATCAGCGGGGCGCTGTTCGCCTTTGCCACCTCGTTCGATGAAGTGGTGGTCACGTTGTTCCTGGCGGGTCCCGAGCAGGCGACCTTGCCGCGGCAAATGTTCAGCGGTATTCGTGAAAACCTCAGCCCTACCATCGCGGCGGCTGCGACGTTGTTGATCGGCTTCTCGGTGGTGCTGTTGCTGACCCTGGAATGGCTGCGCGGGCGCGGCGAGAAGCTGCGTACCGCACAGGTGTAGGAACTGCCGAAGGCTGCGATAAAGTCCGCAGGACTTTCAGGGGGATGGCTAAGATCCTGGGCCCGCTGCGCGCGCGCGATCGCAGCCTGTCGGCAGCGCCTGCACCCAGCGGGCAACCCCATTCTGATCGGCTGATGTACAATGCGCGCCATCGTGATTCCAGCCCAGAAAGGTGCGTCATGCAGCCGTTTGCAATTGCTCCGTCGATTCTTTCCGCAGATTTCGCCCGTCTGGGCGAGGAAGTTGATAACGTCCTGGCCGCTGGCGCCGATATCGTGCACTTCGATGTCATGGACAATCATTACGTGCCCAACCTGACCATCGGCCCGATGGTCTGTGCGGCGCTGCGCAAATATGGCATCAAGGCACCTATCGATGTGCACCTGATGGTCAGCCCGGTCGACCGCATCATCGGCGACTTCATCGAGGCGGGCGCCACCTACATCACCTTTCACCCCGAAGCCACTCAGCACATCGACCGCTCCTTGCAGTTGATCCGCGAGGGCGGTTGCAAGGCCGGTCTGGTGTTCAACCCGGCCACGCCGCTGAACCTGCTCGAGTACGTCATGGACAAGGTCGACATGATCCTGTTGATGAGCGTCAACCCGGGTTTCGGCGGGCAGAAATTCATCCCCGGCACCCTGCAGAAGCTGCGCGAGGCGCGCGCCTTGATCGATGGCAGTGGCCGTGACATTCGCCTCGAAATCGACGGCGGCGTCAATTTGCACAACATCCGTGAAATCGCCGAGGCCGGTGCCGACACCTTCGTCGCCGGCTCGGCTATCTTCAACTCCCCCGATTACAAAGAGACCATTGCCAAAATGCACGCCGAGCTCGCGCTGGCGCGCTCATGAGCAACCTGGCCAAACTGTTCCCCGAGCACTTGCCGCGGGTGGTGATGTTCGACCTCGACGGCACCTTGGTCGATTCGGTGCCGGACCTCGCCGTAGCGATAGACAAGATGCTCGTCGAGCTTGGCCGCGCGCCGGTGGGTATCGAGGCGGTGCGCATCTGGATCGGCAACGGCGCCAAAGTGCTGGTGCGTCGCGCACTCGCCGGCGATATGGAACACGCTCATGTCGATGATGCCGAGGCCGCGCGGGCCTTGGAACTGTTCATGGGCCATTACGGCGACAGCCATGCACTGACCACCCTGT
>Ga0233353_1000036_pt1 | contig 12773 bp, 10 predicted proteins | sample GEONDECOMP319_FD_180699 | JGI IMG/M metagenome (GOLD analysis project Ga0233353, IMG submission 180699) | Leaf litter microbial communities from Shasta-Trinity National Forest, California, United States - GEON-DECOMP-319 | ecosystem: Environmental > Terrestrial > Plant litter > Unclassified...
CAGCTCCTTGCGAATCAGCAGGGTCTGGCCGACGACGATGAAGGGGTCACTGAAGTTGATCCGCAGGTTGCGTTCCTGAGTCAGGGTCAGGCCGCTGCCGATCATGTCGAACTTGTCGGTCAACAAGGCCGGGATGATGCCGTCCAGGCTGGTGGAGACCAGCTCCAGCTTGACGCCCATGGACTTGGCCATGGCCTTGAGCAGGTCGACTTCAAAGCCGATGATCTCGCCGCGCTTGTCGGTCATCTCGAACGGCATGTAGGTAGGGTCCATGCCCACCCGCAACGTACCGCGCTTGACCGCCTCATCAATGGCTCCCGCCTGGGCGGAACCGACTGCGCCCAGCGCCATGACGCCCAGCAGCAGCATCGACAGATACTTCTTCATCACACCAAGTCCCCTAACTAACGCTCACGCCATGGGGCGTGAGGCAATTCAGGGCGCCGCACATCGTGGGCGCACCATTTCGGGGTGCGATCCTAACGTACTCGTCTGGTAGTACAAGTGCTGAAGAGGGATTTAATGCGCAAAGGTCGACAGAAAGTGACCGTTGGCAGTGCTGCAGGAGGTGTCCAAAGCCCCCGAGCAAGACGCTCGGGGGCCCGGGTTCAGGCGTTTGCCAGGGTTGGCGGTACGTCAGAGTGCGGGTGCAGCGGCAACAACGGCGAATGCGGATCAGCCGCTTTGGACTGACGCCATGCGCCAAGCCAGGCTTCGTTGTTTTCGCCCCAGACCAGTGCATGCAGGCGGGCCAACGCCACCGGATCGCTGAGCAGGTGCAGGCGGGTATTGCCGTCCAGCTTCTGCGGGCCGGCCGTCAAGGCCTTGCGTACACGCTCCTCACGCATGGACTCGATAGCCGGTACCGAATGGTGCCGGGCAGTTGCCAGGGCACAGGCCAGGGCGTTCTGCTGCGGGTCCACTACAGCGCGGACGAAGCCGTCCTTGAGTGCGTGCCAACGGTTCTCGTGGGTGTACTTATCGGTAGAGATAAGCTCCTGAGGCGTGTCGTACTCTTCAGGGATCAGGAACAGCTTTTCGTCACGGGCACTCACACCCAGGTTGGTGCGGCTGGAGATCACCGAAACAGGGATCGACAGCATCAACGAACCGACGATAGGCGTCAGCCACCACAGGAAGCTAGGGTTCAGCCAGCACACCAGCAGGGCCCAGAAGAAGCCCAGCAGGGTTTGCGGCCCATGGCGACGGACCGCTTCGCTCCACGGTGTGGAGTCGTCGTCACGCTGCGGCGAGTTCCAGGTCGCCGCCCAGCCCAGGAACGCAGCCAGTACGAAGCGGGTATGGAACAGCATGCGCACCGGCGCCAGCAGCATCGAAAAGAGCATCTCCAACAGCATCGAGAGGGTCACTTTCAGACGACCGCCGTACTCCTTCGCGCCCTTGGCCCAGATCAGGATGATGCTCAAGAGTTTGGGCAGGAACAACAGCACGATGGTGGTAGAAAACAGCGCGATAGCCTTGTCCGGGTGCCACTGCGGCCACAGCGGGTACAGCTGCCGCGGCTCAAGGAAGTAGGTCGGCTCCATCAGTGTGTTCACCGCCAGCAACGCCGTGGACAGCACCAGGAAGAAGAACCACAACGGCGCCGACAGGTACGACATGACACCGGTCAGGAACACCGCGCGGTGCACCGGGTGCATGCCCTTGACCAGAAACAGGCGGAAGTTCATCAGGTTGCCGTGGCACCAGCGACGGTCGCGCTTGAGCTCATCGAGCAGGTTGGGCGGCAACTCTTCGTAGCTGCCCGGCAGGTCGTAGGCAATCCATACACCCCAGCCGGCACGGCGCATGAGCGCTGCTTCAACGAAGTCGTGGGACAGAATGGCACCGGCGAAAGCACCCTTGCCTGGCAATGGCGCCAGGGCGCAATGCTCGATGAAAGGCTTCATGCGGATGATCGCGTTATGGCCCCAGTAGTGCGACTCACCCAACTGCCAGAAGTGCAGGCCGGCCGTGAACAGCGGGCCGTATACGCGGGTAGCGAACTGCTGCATGCGTGCATACAGGGTATCCATGCCCGACGCTTTAGGCGCAGTCTGGATGATGCCCGCATCCGGCGTGGCTTCCATCAAGCGCACCAGGCTGGTCAGGCATTCACCGCTCATCACGCTATCGGCGTCCAATACCACCATGTAACGGTAGTCAGCACCCCAGCGACGGCAGAAGTCGTCGAGGTTGCCGCTTTTGCGTTTCACGCGGCGGCGGCGGCGGCGGTAGAAGATCCTGCCAAAGCCCTTGGCTTCGCTGCAGACGTCCAACCAGGCCTGTTGCTCGGCAACGGCAATGTCGGTGTCATTGGTGTCCGACAGCACAAAGAAATCGAAACGGTCCAGGTCACCGGTAGCCGCCACCGACTCGAAGGTAGCGCGCAGGCCGGCGAAAACCCGCGACACGTCTTCGTTGCAGATAGGCATCACCAACGCGGTACGCGCACCGACTTCGATGGGCTCGTTGCCAGCGCTGGCACCGGAGATGCGGTATTTGTCGCGCCCGGTCAGCAGCTCCAGGAAGCCCATCAGGGCCGTCCAGAAACCGGCCGACACCCAACAGAACAGGATACCGAACAGGATCAGGATGCTGGTCTGCAAGGCATACGGCAGTACTTGCTGCGCAGTCAGCAGGAGCGGCTGGTGAATGACTTCGTCCAGGTCCACGAACGACCAGCCCTGGTAGGGCATGATGCCTTTCATGTAGTAACCGGCAACGATGGTCTGCCCCAGCATCAGTACCAACAGGATATAGCGGCGCAGCGAACCCACCCAGCGCCAGCGCGCCTTGGGCAGTACGCGCTTGTCGCTGACAGGCTCAGGCGCAGTAGCGCGACCGGTGAGCTTGCGCCACATGCGTACCAGCACGTTGGTGCGCCACGGCTCCGGCACCACCCGCGTACGGTTGATCGGCGGGGTCGCCTTGAGCCGCACGCGGCCGTCGGCGTCCACCGAGAGCATCTCGGCCTCTTCCATCTCGGCAGCGCTGTCGAGCGTCAGGCGACGGCCGACCGAGGCCTGGGCGGCCTCGCGCGACTCGTCCGCCGGTTGCGCGGAGAGGTATTCATGCAGCTCGCTGAACGAGTTGCAACGGGCAAGTTCTGCACGCTGCTCCTCGCTCAGGGGCAGGTGGGCCAGGTACTCGCTGAGCGATTCCGGCCGAGTCGGTGAATTACTCATCGGATGGCAACTGGTAGCTCCAGGTTTCGGTCAACACCTGATCAGGCTTGATCGGTTCCTCGGGGGTGGGCGCAGCCGCTGGTGCCGGCTGCTCGGCAGCCTTCTCGGCCTTGGCATGCTTGGCGCTAGCCTTGCCATGCTTGGCTGCGGGCTTCTCTGGTTTCACAGGCTCAGCCGGCTTGACGGGCGGCAGTGGTGCATCCTTGACCAGCGCAGCGCGCATTTCTACCGACTGCTTCGGGTCTTTGACCTTCAAGCGCAACGTCAGGCGCCAGCCCTTGGTTTCAGGGTTATAGCGCAGGTTGTTCTCGACCAGTTCAGCGTTGTCGCCGACGCTGACCTGGCTGCGAACCGGCGCGTCTTCAGGCAGGGCGGCCAACACAGGGCCCTGGAAGTCGACCAGGAAGGCAACGCTGCCATCCGGCTGGCGGATCAGGTTCGACTGCTTGACGTCGCCGGTGGAACGCAGGGTCTGCTTGACCCAGGCGGTGTCTGGCGAGTGCAGTTGATCTTCGTTGGAGGTCCACAGCAGACGATAGTCATGCTCCAGTGCCTGACCTGGCTCCGGCAGTTTTTCCGGGTTCCAGAACGCAACGATGTTGTCGTTGGTTTCGTCGGCAGTCGGGATCTCGACCAGGTCGACGGTGCCTTTGCCCCAGTCGCCGCGCGGCTCTACCCAGGCGCTTGGGCGCTTGTCGTAGCGGTCATCGAGGTCTTCGTAGCGATCAAACTCGCGACCACGTTGCAGCAGGCCGAAACCTTTCGGGTTTTCAACCGTGAAGCTGCTGACAGCCAAGTGTTTCGGGTTGTTCAGCGGGCGCCAGATCCACTCGCCATTGCCGGCATGGATCGACAGGCCAGTGGAGTCGTGCAGCTCGTGACGGTAATTGAGCACCTTGGACGGCTGGTTGGAGCCGAACAGGAACATGCTGGTCAACGGGGCGATGCCCAGGCGGCCGACTTTGTCACGCAGGTATACGCGGGACTGTACGTCGACCACGGTGTCGTCACCCGGGCGCAGGATCAGCTTGTAGGCGCCCGTGGAGCGTGGCGAGTCCAGCAATGCGTAGATGGTCAGGTGCTTGTCAGTCGGCTCAGGTTTCTGAATCCAGAACTCGGTGAAGCGCGGGAACTCTTCGCCCGACGGCAGTGCGGTATCCAGTGCCAGGCCACGGGCCGACAGGCCATAGGTGTGGCCCTTGCCGACAACGCGGAAGTAACTGGCGCCCAGCAAGGTCATGATCTCGTCTTGCTTGTCAGCCTTGTTGATCGGGTACAGCACACGGAAACCGGCATAACCCAGCTTCTCGGTGGACTTAGGGTCGACCTTCAGGTCACCAAAGTCGAACCGGGACGGGTCGTACTTGATTTCTTCGACTTTATTGTCGGTGATCTCGTTGATCTTGACCGGGGTATCAAAGTGCATGCCCTGGTGGTAGAACGAAATTTTGAACGGGGTCTTGTCGTTCGCCCACTCGGCTTTTTCATTCAGAAAGCGAATTTTCTGATAATCAGCGAATTTCATGTCACGAAATTCGGCCGGCAGATTGCTTTGGGGTGCTTCGAATTTCTGTCCGGCAAGATCCTTTGCCTTAGCTGCCACATCATCCAGGCCAAAGGCCCAGATCTGGCCCGCATTCAGCAGGCAGAGCAGTGCAGACCCCGCCAACAAAGCGCTGCGTAGGCGCTTGCCTGGGGTTCTTGGTGCATTACAGGGACTAACAATCACGAGCAACCCTCGCCGAAAAACAAATCAAAGAACCAACGGCCAGCTATCTTGTGCCGGGTTGGCGAGCAATGTTCCGACTCCGAAAGGGCACAATGATTCCCCAAACGGTGACGGCCATGGCTCATACAGGAACAAAATGGACCAACGAGCACTGATCGTCGTAACGCGAGATTATCCAGCAGCAGGCGTTACAACGCATCAGGCGATCTAATCTTTTTATGTTACAAACTCATCGAAACCCTCGCAAATGAACGATTTACGCGCACTTATGACTGTAGAAGGAAGGTCACCGGCCCATCGTTGACCAGGTGTACCTGCATGTCTGCGCCAAATCGTCCACACGCCACCTTGTCGTGTTGCTCCCCCGCCTGTAACAACAGGTAGTCATACAGCTCGGCGCCCAGCGCTGGCGGCGCCGCCGTCGAAAAGCTGGGGCGCATGCCGCTACGGGTATCAGCGGCCAGGGTGAACTGCGACACCAGCAGTAAACCACCCCCCACATCCTTGAGCGACAGGTTCATCTTGCCCTGAGCGTCGCAAAACACTCGATAGTTAAGCAGCTTGTGCAGAAGTTTGTCGGCGCTGGCGCGAGTATCTTCGGGTTGTACCGCCACCAGCACCATCAGGCCCTGGTCGACGGCACCCACGATTTCCCCTTCAACCTCTACCCGCGCCGAGCTGACTCGTTGCAACAGCCCCTTCACGCCTCCTCCAGAGGCAAATCAAGCAAGCGGCGAGCCATCTGGTCACAGGCACGTACCAGAGCGTCGGTAATACCGGGCTCGGAGGCGGCGTGACCGGCATCGCGTATCACCTGCAACTCACTATTGGGCCAGGCCTGATGCAGCTCCCAGGCGTTATCCAGCGGGCAGATGACGTCATAGCGCCCGTGCACGATTACCGCCGGCAGGTGGGCGATTTTTGGCACGTCGCGGATCAGTTGATCCGGCTCCAGGAACGCGCTGTTCATGAAGTAATGGCACTCGATCCGGGCAATGGACAGCGCACGCTGCGGCTCGGAGAAGCGGTCGACTACTAACGGGTTGGGGCGCAAGGTTGCGGTGCGCCCTTCCCAGGTGGACCAGGCCTTGGCGGCGTGCATTTGAGCGATCTGGTCGCTGCCGGTCAGGCGCTTGTGGAAGGCCTTGAGCAGGTCACCGCGCTCATCTGCCGGGATCGGTGCCACGTAGTCCTGCCAATAATCGGGGAACATGCGGCTGGCGCCAGCTTGGTAAAACCATTCAATTTCCTGTGGCCGGGCCAGAAAGACGCCGCGCAGGATCAACCCGTGCACACGTTCCGGATGGGTTTGCGCATAGGTCAACGCCAGGGTCGAACCCCAGGAACCACCGAACAGCACCCATTTCTCGATGCCCAGGTGCTCACGGATGCGCTCCATGTCGGCCACCAGATCCCAGGTGGTGTTGTTGTCCAGGCTGGCGTGGGGAGTGGAGCGCCCACAGCCGCGCTGGTCAAAGGTGACAATTCGATACAAATTCGGGTCGAAATAGCAGCGGCTTTGCGCATCACAACCGGAGCCGGGGCCACCGTGGATGAACAACACCGGCAGGCCCTCGGGGGAGCCGCTCTCATCGACATACAGCACATGCGGCTCTTGCACGGCCAGATCGTGCCGGGCGTAGGGTTTGATCTGCGGGTACAAAGTCTGCATTGCACGCTCCGTAAGGGTTTCGGGTCATCCCTGCTGGGACTTCTGCATAAGTGCCGTTTGCCATCATAAACCCGAATGGCTTATAGATCATGCCCCCTTGGTGTTTACGGGCATTGCAGGGCGTTGATATGGACCTGTAGGGGATTGTATGGTCGGCTGCAATTTTGTGGGAGCTGGCTTGCCAGCGAGCTTTTAGGGCCCCCAAGCTCTTTGGCAAGCCAACTCCCACAAATGCGGATGCCCACGAACCATACAAGGTGCCGATAGGCTGCGATAAGGCCCGTAGGACCTTCAGCAGGGAGGCTGGATATCTGCGCCCGCTGTGCGTGCCGTCGCAGTCTTCCGGCAGCCCCAGGTGCAAGGCAATGATTGAGTCGGCTAAGGCTACCCATACCTGGCTGCGGCCGTCTGGAGCGCGAGAGGAATCAGGCTGGTCGTCTGCGTGCGCAGCAAATGGCGGCTATCCACCCAACGCGTGTGCTCACTGCCAAGGGTGACTTCCTCAGCGCCATCACCCAGCAGCCCGTAATTTTCCTCGGCGGCCACTACCCGCGCACCTCGCTTGACCGTGGCCGCTGGCCATCCTCCAGGCTCGAGCCCGAGCAATACACGCTTGGCCATCAACCCCACTGCATGGGCGTCAAAGGGCTCGGTGAGATCGGGCTTGGCCAAGGCGTGCTCAAGCTGTTCGGCAGTGATGGTTACATAGCGGTTGGCGACCATAGCGTGATTCCACTTCCATTTGGTTAATGGGAAGTAAAACTACATAGCCATGGGGGGCGGCTCAACGTGAAAACTGCCAAGGCATAGATTTTCAGACCTGGACTACAGTTTGGTCCTACAAACAGGTCATTTGCGGCAAATGTGAGGGGAACTTGCCATCAGCCTGGGTCACGATACAGACGCCGCGGCGTATCAGGCAGCCCCTTTGCGGGCGAGCGTGGCTTCTACGGGGTGAGTCGTTCAGTGGGCATATCGCTCCCGTGCCCATGTGATGACTTCAGTCAGCAACGCTTTGAGCACTACCTGCGTTGGGCCAGCCAGACCCTCGCGATAATTGAAAGGTTCGAACTCCTCCATGTACGCACTCTGCGCCAGTTCCAATTGCACCGCATGAATGTTGTTGGCCGGATCGCCAAAATGCCGGGTGATATGCCCCCCTTTGAAGCGGCCGTTGAGCACGTGGGTGTAATCAGCATAACCGGCACACACCGCCTCCAACCGGCTGGCCAGCGCCGGATCACAACTGGCACCGTTGAAGGTGCCAAGGTTGAAGTCCGGCAACTTGCCTTCGAACAAATGCGGCACATGGGAACGGATGGAGTGGGCATCCCATAGCAGCGCATAGCCAAATTCATCGCGCAGCCGCGCCAACTCCTGTTCAAGCATACGGTGGTACGGCCCCCAGATTTCGCTCAGATAGCGCTCGCGCTCTACCTCGGACGGTACCATCCCTTCACGAAACAACGGCACGCCATCAAACAGCGTTTCCGGGTACAACCCGGTGGTAGCCCCCGCGTACAACGGCTTATTGTCCGAGGGACGATTAAGGTCGATAACGAAGCGCGAGTACTCGGCCGCCACGACGCTGGCGCCGAGTTCGTCGGCGAAGTCGTACAGGCGCGGGATGTGCCAATCAGTATCCGGCAGGCTTCGCGCGGCATCGATCAGGCCACTCTCGACAGCCGGGGTCAGCCGCAGGCCTGCATGGGGGACGCTGATCACTAGCGGTACGCGCCCGCGCTTGAAGGTCAAAACGTTATCCACAGGCTATTTCTCCAACGGTGACTTCGACGCCGTGGCGCACGACACGTTTGTTCAGTTCGCCACCTAGCCAATACGCCAGGTCAGCCGGGCGCTCGATGTCCCAGGCGACAAAATCGGCGACCTTGCCCACTTCCAGGGAGCCATGGCTGTGGCCCATGCCCAGGGCCTTGGCGGCGTTGAGGGTGATCCCGGCCAGGGCTTCTTCGGGGGTCATGCGGAACAGCGTGCAGGCCATGTTCAGCATCAAACGCAGCGATAGCGCCGGTGAGGTCCCGGGGTTGAGGTCGCTGGCGATGGCGATGGTTACGCCGTGCTTGCGTAGCGCGTCCATGGGCGGCAGCTGGGTTTCGCGCAGGAAATAGAAGGCGCCGGGCAGCAATACCGCGACAGTACCCGCGGCAGCCATGGCCTTGGCGTCGTCTTCAGTCATGAACTCCAGATGATCGGCCGACAGCGCCTGATAGCGCGCTGCCAGGCTGGAGCCGGCCAGAGAAGAAAGCTGCTCGGCGTGCAGTTTCACCGGCAGGCCCAGTTTTTGGGCCTTGAGAAAAACCTTTTCGACCTGAGCCGGGGAGAACGCCAGGTATTCGCAGAACGCATCCACTGCATCCACCAGCCCCTCGGCCGCCAAGGCCGGGAGCATTTCGTCGCAGATATGGGCGATGTAATCGTCGCTGCGGTCCTTGTATTCGGGCGGCAGCGCATGGGCGGCCAGGCAGGTGGCACGCACACTGACCGGCAATTCGGCGCCCAGACGGCGGATCACCCGCAGCAGCTTGCGCTCACTGGCCAGATCCAGGCCGTAACCGCTCTTTATTTCCACCGTGGTGACGCCGTCGCGCAGCAGGCTGACCAGGCGCTTGCGGCCACTGGCGAACAACTCGTCTTCACTGGCAGCGCGGGTGGCGCGCACGGTGCTGGCGATACCGCCGCCCGCGGCGGCGATGTCTGCGTAGCTGACGCCTTGCAGGCGCTGTTCGAACTCACCGCTGCGGTTGCCGCCGAACACCGTGTGGGTGTGGCAGTCGATCAACCCTGGCGTCACCCAGGCGCCGCCCAGGCTGACGATCGTCACGCCCTCCCCCGCCAGCGCTTCGCTGCGTGGGCCAATCCAGTGGATGCTGTCGCCGACCGTAAGGATCGCCGCATCTTCGATAATCGAATAGCGACCGTGGGCCATGGTTGCCACATGGCAGTGCTGCCATAGGGTTTTCATCGAAAATCTCCTGCTGTGTGCATCAGAATCGTCCTTACAAAGTTGCCACTCGCCGCTGGACGAAACGATCCACGTAATCGTCAGCAGGGTGTTCAAGAATGTCTTTGGGGGCACCCACCTGGATCAATCGGCCGTCCCTGAGGATGGCAATACGGTTGCCCAGGCGAAGGGCTTCGTCCAGGTCGTGGGTGATGAACACGATGGTTTTCTTCAGCTCTTGTTGCAGCGCCAGCAACTGGTCCTGGAGATCCGCCCGGATCAGCGGGTCGAGGGCGCTGAAGGCTTCGTCCAGCAGCAGGATTGGCGTATCGGCCGCCAAGGCGCGCGCCAGGCCCACCCGCTGGCGCATGCCGCCCGACAGCTGATGGGGCCATTTGCCCTCGTAGCCTTGCAGGCCGACGGCGGCCAGCCAGTACTGCGCACGGTCGCGGCATTGCGCCCGGCTTTCGCCGCGTACCTTCAGCCCGTAGGCGATGTTTTCCAGCACCGTACGATGGGGCAGCAGGCCGAAGCCCTGAAATACCATGCTCACGGTATGACGGCGAAAATGCTGCAACCGGGCCTTGTCGAATGCCAGGATGTCTTCCCCGTCGATCAGCACCTGGCCGCACGTGGGGTCGATCAAGCGGTTGAGGTGCCGAACCAGGGTGGACTTACCCGAGCCGGACAGCCCCATGATCACGAAGATCTCCCCTTCCAGCACCGATAACGACAAGTCATCGACACCGATCACACAGCCAGTGGCGGCCAGCACCTGTTCCTTGGTCGCCCCCTGATGCAACAACGCCAAGGCTGCCTCGGGCTTGGCGCCGAACACCTTGGACACGCTGCGCACCTCTATACGGGCGGTCATGGCTGCACCTGATGGCGCGGACGGCCGTAGGCCTGGGTGATGCGATCAATCACTACGGCCAGAATGACAATGGCCAGCCCCGCTTCCAGGCCCAGGCCGATGTTCAGGGTCTGAATACCTACCAGTACGTCTTCCCCCAACCCACGCGCGCCGATCATGGAAGCGATCACCACCATCGACAACGCCATCATGGTGGTCTGGTTGACCCCGGCCATGATGCTCGGCATCGCCAATGGCAACTGCACGCTGAACAGTTGCTGCCAGCGGCTGGCGCCAAAAGCGTTCACCGCCTCCATGACCTCGGGGTCCACTTGGCGGATCCCCAGGTCGGTCAAACGCACCAGTGGCGGCGTTGCGTAGATCACTGTGGCGAAGATGGCCGGCACCTTGCCAAGCCCGAACAGCATCAGCACCGGGATCAGGTACACGAAGCTGGGCAAGGTCTGCATCACGTCCAGCAGCGGCATCAATACCGCCCGCAAGCGCTTGCTGCGGGCCGCCATTACCCCCAGCGGAATGCCGATCAGTACAGCGATCAGTGTCGCCACCAGCATCAGCGCCAGGGTTTGCATGAGTTTGTCCCATAACCCTACGGCGCCGACCAGGAACAGCAGCCCGACGATCAGCAGCGCGCTGAACACCTTGCGGGTAGCGTGCAGCGCGATGCCGCCAACGATGATCAGCAACAACCACCAGGGCAACCACCGCAGGCCGCTTTCCAGCCGCACGATCAGCCACAGCAGTGAGTCGGACACCTGCCGGAATACATCGCCGTAACGGGTCACCAGGGCATCGACGCCACGGTTGACCCAATCGGCAATGGAAAAAGTAAGGTCATCGGGAAACATGGGCGGCTCTCACACGTCAGTAGGTCCCCTGAGGTATAGCCTTCCCGACCGGTACCGGGGCGGCGGTTACTTCATCCGGCAGGATCAGGCGCTCTGGCACCGCACCGTGCCAGCGCTTGGCGACCAGGTAATACAGCACCGCCGGCACCACCAGGCCGATGATCCAGGAAATATCGGTATCACCCAGGCTGGCCACCAATGGGCCGGTGTAGAAATGGGTAGAGATAAACGGCATCTGGATCAATACCCCCACCACGTAGATGCTGATACCGGGAATGTTCCAGCGCCCATAGCGGCCGTCCGGGTTGGACAGCGCGGGGATGTCGTAACGCTCTTTGGTGATGCAATAGAAGTCCACCAGGTTGATGGCGCTCCAGGGTGTAAAGAATGCCAGCAGGAACAGGATGAACGCCGAGAAGTCCTTGAGGAAGGAGTCCTTGCCCAGTAGCGCCAGCAACGTGGCCATGCCGACCATGGCGAAGATGTACAGCAGGCGTACGGCACTGGAGATATGCCGGCTGCCGCGAAAACCGCTGACGATGGTGGCAATGGACATGAAGCTGCCGTAGGCGTTGAGGGTAGTGATGGTCACTTTGCCGAAGGCCACGCTGAAGTACAGCAGCGCAGCAACCACACCGGTGCCACCCAGGCTGACAATAAACGACACCTCATGGTGGGCAAACTGCGAACCGGCCAGGGCGGCCGCAAAAACGCCAAACACCATGGCCGCCTGCGCGCCGATCACCGCCCCCAGGCCGACGGCCCAGAAGGTGCCCGATACCGAGGTTTTGCTCGGCAGGTAGCGCGAATAGTCAGCCACGTAGGGGCCGAAGGCAATCTGCCAGGATGCGGAAAGGGAAATTGCCAGCAAAAAACTGCTCAGGGAAAAATGCTTGTTGCCCAGCAGCGCACCCACGTCATTACCGGCCAGCAGTTTGTAGAACAGGTACAGGAACGCGATCACACCGACGACGCTGGCCACACGGCCGATCATGTGGATCACCCGATAGCCGAAAACGGTCAATACCACGATCAGCGCCGCGAAGACGACGATGCCCTTCCAGTCATCCACCTGCAGCAACTGCGCAATCGCCTGCCCTGCCAGCAACGAACCACTGGCGGAAAAGCCGATGTACATCAGGCACACCAACACCAACGGTATGACGGCACCGTAAACGCCGAACTGCACGCGGCTGGAAATCATCTGTGGCAACCCCAGGCGCGGACCCTGGGCAGCGTGCAAGGCCATGACCGCGCCGCCCAGCAGTTGGCCGACCAGCAAGCCCACCAGCGACCAGAACACATCGCCGCCCAGCACGACAGCCAGTGCGCCGGTAACGATGGCGGTGATTTGCAGGTTGGCCCCCAACCACAGGGTGAATTGGCTGAACAGACGGCCGTGTCGTTCCGCTTCGGGGATGTAATCGATCGAACGCGTTTCGATCAATGGCTTGCTTGCTACACGATCACTGGAAACCGTCATACCACCGCCCTCTGGCA
>Ga0233353_1000037_pt1 | contig 12514 bp, 12 predicted proteins | sample GEONDECOMP319_FD_180699 | JGI IMG/M metagenome (GOLD analysis project Ga0233353, IMG submission 180699) | Leaf litter microbial communities from Shasta-Trinity National Forest, California, United States - GEON-DECOMP-319 | ecosystem: Environmental > Terrestrial > Plant litter > Unclassified...
AGCGTCGAGGGCGGCGTTTCGCTCTCGGTGTACACCCAGGCGCGCTCGCTGAGCCAGCCGTTGGACTCCAGCAGGGCACAGGTCGCTGCCAGCAGGTTCTGGTGGAACGGTGGGTCGAGGAACACCAGGTCAAAGGCGCTCGCCGCTTGGGTTTCCAGGTAGCGCAGGGCGTCGCTTTGCAGCAACTGCCCGGTGGCACACTTGAGCAGGTCCAGGTTGCTGCGCAGGCTGGCGATGGCCTGGGCGTTGCTGTCCAGGGCCAGGCCCATGCTGGCGCCCCGCGATAGGGCTTCCAGGTACAGCGCACCGCTGCCGCAGAATGGGTCCAGCACTTTGGCGCCCACAACATGGGCCGCGAGCCAGTTGAACAGGGTTTCACGCACCCGATCCGGCGTAGGGCGCAGGCCCGGGCCGTCAGGGAAGCTCAGCTTGCGGCTGCGCCATTGGCCGCCAATGATGCGCAGTTGGCCCTGGCCATTGTGTTTCACAGGTTTTGCAGAGGGATTGGCCATTAATGCTCCGGAACGCCCATGGGTTGTTCCTGGGGTTTGTCAGTAGGGGGTGGCAGCGGCTTCTGGGCCACGGTGGGGCCGGCGGTGACAATCACCAGCTTGTCGGCGTCCAGGTGGCGGTTCAGCGCATCCTTGACCTGCTCGACGGTCAGGTTCTGGGACTGCTGCATGAAGTCTTCCAGGAAGCTAAGGGGCAGATTATAGAAGCCTATCGCCCCCAATTGCCCGACGATGCTTGAATTGCTTGCTGTCGACAGCGGGAAACTGCCCGCCAGCTCGCGCTTGGCAGCGTCCAGTTCCTGCTGCGTAGGGCCGGTCTTGAGATAGTCGCGCAGGATGTCCTGCACCAACTTGAGGGTCCCTTCGCTCAACTCGGCACGGGTTTGCAGGCTGATGGAAAAGGGGCCAGCGGCCTGCATGGGTGTGAAGCCCGAGTAGATACCGTAGGTCAGGCCACGTTTCTCCCGCACTTCGCTCATCAGGCGGGTACCGAAGGTGCCACCGCCCAGGATCTGGTTGCCCATGGACAGCGCGGCGTAGTCGGGGTCGTCACGGCGAATGCCCAGTTCGGCCAGCAGCATGGTGGTCTGTTTGGACGGGAACTCAATGTGCGTCAGGCCGGGCTTGGGCGCCTGGGGCTCGGGCATCTTCGCCAGGGCCGGGCCCTTGGGCAGTGCCGAAGAGACCTGCTCGGCAATTTTTTCCGCTTCCTGGCGCGACAGATCGCCGACCAGGGCAATCACGACATTGCCCGAGGCATAGGCGCGATCGTGGAAGGTGCGCAGTTGCTGGGCCGTGATGGCGGCAATGGAGGTGGCATCGCCATCGCTCGGGTGCGCATACGGATGGTCGCCATACAAGCGGCTGAACAGTTCGTTGCCGGCCAGTTTGCCGGGGCTCTGCTTCTGATACTGAAAGCTGGCCAGCAATTGGTTCTTGATGCGCGCGATAGAGTCGGCCGGGAAGGTCGGCTTGCCGATGACATCGGCAAACAGCTTGAGGGCCGGTTCGCGTTTGTCGGTGGCGCTGAGGCTGCGCAATGAAGCGACGGCCATGTCGCGGTAGGAGCCATTGCTGAAATCTGCACCCAGGCCTTCGAAGCCCTGGGCGATGGCCTCGACGTTCTTGCCGGCCACGCCTTCGTTGAGCATGGCATTGGTCAGCAGGGCGATGCCTGGGGTCTTCTGGTCCTGGCTGCTGCCAGCCGCGAAGGTCAGGCGCAAGTCGAACATCGGCAACTGGTGGGCTTCGACAAACATCACCTTGGAGCCTTCGGCGGTGCGCCAGGTCTGGATATCCATCATCCGGTGGCTGGGGGCCTTGCTGTCCAGCTCCTTGACGGTTTGCAGCTTGTCCAGTGGCTGCGCCGGGGAGGCGTCGGCCATGGCTTGGCCGGTCATCAGCGCGGTCAGCAGCGCGGCCGCCAGCAGGGCGCGGCGGGGTTGATTGCGCTTATTCATGCGCCGATTCCTCTGGCAATACGTGGGCAACGCTTAGGCGCGACCGGGTGAAATAGGTGCGGGCGGCGTTCTGGATGTCCTGGGGGGTGACGCTGTTGATGTCATCGAGCTCGGTGTCCATCAGTTTCCACGACAGGCCGACGGTTTCCAGTTGGCCAATGGTGGTGGCCTGGCTGGTGATCGAGTCACGCTCGTAGACCAGCCCGGCAATGACTTGGGCGCGCACGCGTTCCAGCTCTTCGGCGCTGGGCGGTGTGGTCTTGAGTTGGTCCAGCAGGCGCCAGAAGCCTTTCTCGACGTCGGCCAGGGTCCTTCTTTTCTGAGTGTTGGGCGTTGCCGACAGCAGGAAAAGGCTATCGCCGCGGGTAAACGGGTTGTAACTGGCCGAGGCACCGGTGACCAGTTCTTCGCCGCGCTCAAGCTGGGTGGACAGGCGCGCACTGTAGCCGCCGTCCAGCAGCGCCGAGATCAGGCGCAGGGCCTGGGCATCGCGGGGGTTGCTGGCCGTGGCCAGGCCCGGCACGTTGAAGCCATAGACCACGCTGGGCAGTTCGGTCTTCACGTGGACGGTGATTTGCCGTTCGCCCGGTTCAGCCAGTTCCAACGGCAGCTTGCTCGGTGGCGTGGCCCGGCGGGGGATACCGGCGAAGAAACGCTGGGTCAGGGCCTTGACCTGGTCGGGGGTGGTATCGCCGACCACCACCAGGGTGGCGTTGTTAGGCACGTACCAGGCCTTGTACCAGGTGCGCAGTTCTTCGATTTTCATGCGGTCGAGGTCGGCCATCCAGCCGATGGTCGGCGTGTGGTAGCCGCTGGCAGGGTAGGCCATGGCCTTGAACAGCTCGAACGCCTTGGCGCTGGGCTTGTCGTCGGTGCGCATGCGCCGCTCTTCCTTGATTACCTCGATTTCGCGGCTGAACTCGTCGGCCGGCAGTTTCAAGGTTGCCATGCGATCGGCTTCAAGCTCGATGGCGACGGGCAGGCGGTCTTTGGCCAGTACCTGATAGAAGGCGGTGTAGTCATCGCTGGTGAAAGCATTCTCTTCGGCGCCCAGGTCACGCAGCACGCGGGATGCTTCCCCAGGGCCGAGCTTTTCGCTGCCCTTGAACATCATGTGTTCCAGCGCGTGGGACAGGCCCGTCTGGCCAGGTGTCTCGTAACTGGAGCCAACCTTGTACCAGATCTGCGAAACCACCACCGGCGCACGGTGATCTTCACGGACAATGACCTTCAGGCCATTGTCCAGGGTGAACTCGGTGGTGGGTTGCGGATCGGCGGCGAGGGCTGCAAAAGGCAGACAAACCGAGCTGAGCAGCAGGCCGGCGGCACGGCGGGCTAGAGCATTCATTCGTTTTTTAACCTGTCGGACTGCCCGCTTGGTCTTAGCGTCCACGGGCGAGGAGGTGCTAGGATACTGATCCGGTTACCTGGCGACCATGCCTGGTTGCAGAGAATGGCCTGCGGGCTCTCTACAAAATGTTGCGCATGAACGAGCCGGGAAAAATACAGTCTGTTCTGCGTTATTAGAATTTCCTGAGGCGCCGCTTTGGCGCGTCGCTACCTGAGATAGCCGTCTTCCATGTTTGGTTCCAACGACGACAAAAAGTCCCCCGAAAAGAAAGGCCTGTTTGGCTGGCTGCGCAAAAAGCCGCAGCAAGAAGCCGTTGAACAGCCCCAAGCCCCTGAAGCCGCGGCTGCCCCGATTGTTGTCGAGGTAGCTCCGGAACCTGCCATCGTGCCTTTGGCTGCGCCTGAAGTGGTCGCAGCGCCGGTCAGCCTGGTATTGCCAGTGCCTGAAGAGCCGGTGGGCCTGGTGCCGGACCTTGAGCCCCATGCACCGCCGCCGATCGCGCCGTTGCCTGAAGCGGTAATCGAACCTGTGGCAGCGCCGATCGTTGAGGCTGCGGTGGTATTCGAGCCGCTGGTCATTGCGCCTGAGCCCGTGGTTGAGGCGTCAGAGCCAGAGCCAGAGCCAGAGCCAGAGCCAATTATCGAGCCGATCAGCCTGGCTGCTCCGGAACCTGTACCTGAGCCGGTTCCCGAGCCGGCCCAGTTGGTCGTGCCGCAACCGGTCATCGAGGCGGTTCCGGTCGTGGCACCTGTCGTGGTGGAAACCCCGGCGCCGGTCGTAGCCCCAGAGCCGGAAACTGCACCTGCAGCAGAACCGGTTGTAGCGACCGAAGCGTCCAAGGTCGGCTTCTTTACCCGCCTCAAGCAGGGCCTGGCCAAGACCAGTGCCAGCCTGGGCGAGGGCATGGCCAGCCTGTTCCTGGGCAAAAAGATCATCGACGATGACCTGCTCGAAGAGATCGAAACCCGTCTGCTGACGGCTGACGTAGGCGTGGAAGCGACCTCGGTAATTGTCCAGAGCCTGACCCAGAAGGTTGCGCGCAAGCAGTTGGCCGACAGCGATGCGCTGTACAAGTCGTTGCAGGGCGAGTTGACGGACATGCTGCGCCCGGTGGAGCAGCCGCTGCAGATTGTGTCGCAGACCAAGCCCTTCGTGATCCTGGTCGTCGGCGTCAACGGAGCCGGCAAGACCACCACCATCGGCAAGCTGGCCAAGAAGCTTCAGCTTGAGGGTAAGAAAGTCATGCTGGCCGCTGGCGATACCTTCCGCGCAGCGGCGGTGGAGCAGTTGCAGGTATGGGGCGAGCGCAACAAGATCCCGGTCATCGCCCAGCACACCGGTGCTGATTCGGCTTCGGTGATTTTCGATGCCGTGCAGGCCGCCAAGGCCCGTGGCATTGATGTGCTGATTGCCGACACCGCCGGCCGCTTGCACACCAAAGACAACCTGATGGAAGAGCTGAAGAAGGTTCGCCGGGTCATTGGCAAGCTCGACGCTGACGCGCCTCATGAAGTGCTGCTGGTGCTTGACGCCGGTACCGGCCAGAACGCCATCAACCAGGCCAAGCAGTTCCACCAGACCGTGAACCTGACCGGCCTGGCCTTGACCAAACTTGACGGTACCGCCAAGGGCGGTGTGATCTTCGCCCTGGCCAAGCAGTTCGGCCTGCCGATCCGTTACATCGGGGTGGGTGAAGGCATCGACGATTTGCGTACCTTTGAAGCAGAACCCTTTGTCCAGGCACTGTTTGCCGAACGGGAGCGTTCATGATTCGTTTCGAACAGGTCGGTAAGCGCTATCCGAACGGACACGTCGGCTTGCATGAGCTGAGCTTTCGAGTGCGTCGCGGCGAGTTTCTGTTTGTTACCGGCCACTCCGGTGCCGGTAAAAGTACCCTGCTACGCCTGTTGCTGGCCATGGAGCGCCCGACCTCGGGCAAATTGCTCCTGGCCGGCCAGGACCTGGGCCAGATCAGCAATGCCCAGATCCCGTTCCTGCGCCGCCAGATTGGCGTGGTGTTCCAGAACCACCAGTTGCTGTTCGACCGCACGGTGTTCAACAACATCGCCTTGCCGCTGCAGATACTCGGGCTGTCCAAGCCCGAGATCGCCAAGCGGGTGGATTCGGCGCTGGAGCGCGTGGCCCTGTCCGACAAGGGCGAGCTGTTCCCTGGCGACCTGTCCACCGGCCAGCAGCAGCGCGTCGGCATCGCCCGGGCCATCGTCCACCGCCCAGCCCTGCTGCTGGCGGACGAACCTACCGGTAACCTCGACCCACGGCTGGCAGCGGAAATCATGGGTGTATTCGAAGACATCAACCGGCTGGGCACCAGTGTGCTGATCGCCAGCCACGACCTGGCCCTGATCGCCCGCATGCGCCACCGCATGCTGACCTTGCAGCGTGGCCGCCTGATCGGTGACGGCGGGGAGGCTGCAGAATGACTGGTACCCGTAGCCCCAAGGTTACCGACCGCGTCGCCCCCAAGGCTGCCGAGCCGCCGCCATCGAAGAAGCAGCAACGCGAAGAAGATGACGGCCCCAGCTTCGGCATGCTGTTCAATGCCTGGGTGGAAAGCCATCGCGCCAGCCTGCTGGATAGCCTGCGCCGTTTGGCCAAGCAGCCGATAGGCAGTTTCTTCACCTGCCTGGTCATGGCCGTGGCCTTGAGCCTGCCCATGGGCTTGTCGTTGCTGCTCAAGAATGTCGAGCGGCTGGGTGGGTCCTGGCAGCGTGCGGCGCAGATCTCGCTGTACCTGGACATGAGCGCCAGCAGCCACGATGGCGAGGCCCTGGTCACCCAGATCAAGGCGCTGAGCGGCGTCGCGGACGCCGAATTCATCAGCAAGGACAAGGCGCTCACCGAGTTCCAGCAACAGTCCGGCCTGGGTGAGGCGCTCAAGGAGCTGCCCGACAACCCACTGCCGGGCGTGGTCGTGGTGACCCCGCTGGAAATCGACAAGCCCGCCCTTGAAGCCCTGCGCGGACAATTGGCCGAGTTGCCCAAGGTGCAGCAGGCGCAGCTCGACCTGGTCTGGGTAGAGCGCCTGGCGGCAATCCTGAAGCTGGGCGACCGCTTTGTCTTCGGCCTGACAGTGTTGCTGGTTTCGGCGCTGCTGCTGGTGGTGGGCAACACCATTCGTCTGCACATCGAGAACCGGCGCACGGAAATCGAGGTCATCAAGCTAGTAGGCGGTACAGACGCCTATGTGCGTAGGCCGTTTCTCTACATGGGGGCGATTTATGGCTTGGGCGGCGGTGTTTTTGCCTGGGGCGTGCTGGCTTTCGGTCTGAACTGGCTGAATGACGCCGTTGTAGGGCTTTCCGGGCTGTATGGCAGTAACTTTGCGCTGGCCGGTGTCCCGTCGTCCGATGGTGTATCGCTCTTGCTTGGGGCGCTGCTGTTGGGGTATATCGGTGCGTGGATTGCGGTGGCGCGCCATTTGCGCGAACTGGCACCTCGGTAATATTTTGAAATAATTGATTTTAAGCATTGACCTTTGGTGAAATTAACTTTAGGGAACTTGTTTAGCGGTTCCCGGTCTATGCGTCTGTGCTTTAATGCACGTATTCGTGAGTCGGAGGTTTTTTCGTATGACCACTTCTTTGCAACCTGCGTATGCCTTGGTCCCGGGTCAAAACCTGGAAGCCTATGTGCACACGGTGAACAGCATTCCCTTGCTGACGCCGGAGCAGGAGCGTGAACTGGCCGAGAGTCTCTACTATGAGCAGGATCTTGGGGCGGCTCGGCAGATGGTGCTCGCCCACCTGCGTTTTGTTGTGCACATTGCACGCAGCTATTCGGGGTACGGCCTGGCACAGGCCGACCTGATCCAGGAAGGCAACGTCGGCCTGATGAAGGCCGTGAAGCGCTTCAACCCGGAAATGGGTGTACGCCTGGTGTCCTTTGCGGTGCATTGGATCAAGGCGGAAATCCATGAGTTCATCCTGCGCAACTGGCGCATCGTCAAAGTGGCGACCACCAAGGCGCAGCGCAAGCTGTTCTTCAACCTGCGCAGCCAGAAAAAACGCCTGGCGTGGCTGAACAATGAAGAAGTCCACCGCGTGGCTGAAAGCCTGGGTGTGGAGCCTCGTGAAGTGCGCGAGATGGAAAGCCGCCTAACCGGCCATGACATGGCCTTCGACCCGGCTGCAGAAGCAGACGACGACAGCGCTTTCCAATCCCCGGCCAACTACCTGGAAGACCACCGTTACGACCCAGCTCGCCAGTTGGAGGATGCGGATTGGAGCGACAGCTCCAACAACAACCTGCACCAGGCTTTGGAAGTACTGGACGACCGCAGCCGTGACATCCTCTACCAGCGCTGGCTGGCCGAGGAAAAGGCCACGCTGCACGAGCTTGCCGAGAAGTACAACGTATCGGCTGAGCGTATCCGGCAGTTGGAGAAGAGCGCGATGAACAAGCTGAAAGTCTCGATCGCAGCCTGATTCACCCGCTCAAACAAAAAGCCCCGGCCAGTGTGCCGGGGCTTTTTTGTTCGGGATGTCCAGACGACGCCGATCTAAATCACATCCCCCACGGCACCGCACTGCGCGAATGGTTAAGGTCCGTCAGGTAGCCATCCCCACCCAACTGCCCCATCTGCGTGCGAATCCAACCCGCCCGACGGGAAACGTAATTGCTCGGGTGGCTGGCGCTCCATACCCGAGGGTTTGGCAGCACGGCAGCCAGCAGGCTGGCCTGCTGGGGCGACAGGGTGCCGGCGTTGACACCGAAGTGATGGCGGGCAGCGGCTTCGGCACCGAATACACCGTCATCCCATTCCACGCTGTTGAGGTACACCTCAAGAATGCGCTGCTTGGACCAGAACGTTTCGATCAGCACCGTGAACCAGGCTTCCAGCGCCTTGCGGAAGTAACTGCGCCCTGACCACAGGAACACGTTCTTGGAGACCTGCTGGCTGAGGGTGCTGGCGCCGCGGATCGAACCGCCGCGCTCGTTGTGCAGGAACGCAGCCTGCATGGCGTCGAAGTCAAAGCCCCAGTGCTGGGCAAAGCGTTGATCTTCGCCGGCAATGACAGCGATTTTCAGCGAATCGGAGATTTCGCTGTAAGGCCGCCAGCTGCGCTGCAGGTTGATCGGCTCGCCATCGCTCCAGGATTCGACCTTGCGCTCCACCATCAGCATGGTCCCGGGCGGTGGCACGAAACGGAACAGCACCACCAGCAGAATGCTGCCGACGATGAACCAGAACACCACTTTGCGCAGCAGAGTGAAAACGTAACTAAGCATGGATGACTTGGCCGGACGCATGGAGCGGGCCATTATACAGACCCTGTGCTATCGAACCGGAGTTCGTCGATGCTGCGTCCCTTTCTCATGCTGGCTGCCTTTTTTGGATTCACCGGGGTCGGGCTTGGCGCGTTCGCCGCCCATGGCCTCAAGGATCGTTTGAGCAGTGAATACCTGGCGGTGTTCCATACCGGCGTCAACTATCAGCTGTTCCACACCCTGGCGCTGCTGGCGGTGGCCATCTTGTGCGTGCAGGTCCCCAGCCGCCTGGTGAATGCGGCGGGGGTAATGTTTTGCATCGGCATCGTGCTGTTCTCAGGCAGCCTCTACCTGCTGACCCTCAGCGGCGTGCGCATTTTCGGGGTCATCACCCCGTTTGGCGGCCTGGCATTCCTGGTTGGCTGGGCATGCCTGGGCATGGCGGCGTGGAACCTGGGCAAGGCGTGAGACGAATGGGCCGTGTTTGCCTTGGTCGCCAGCGGCGAACGGGCTAGAATGCTGACCCCTTTGAAATGATGGCTGCTGCCTGCATGCACATTCAGTTGAACGGTGAACCCTTTGAATTGCCCGACGGCGAGACCGTTGCGGCACTGCTGACCCGCCTGGACCTCACGGGCCGCCGGGTTGCAGTAGAGCTGAATCAGGATATCGTACCGCGCAGCCAGCACGTGGATACTGCCCTGCGTGAAGGCGATCAGGTGGAAGTAGTGCACGCCATCGGTGGCGGCTAGCCGCTACGGTGCTGCCCCTGACAGCCCACAACTGCCCCTTCAACCCCGAGAGGAACGACGATGAGCAACCTGCGTAGCGACAAGCCCTTCATTCTGGCCGGTCGTACCTTCGAATCGCGTCTGCTGGTAGGTACCGGCAAGTACCGCGACCTGGAAGAAACCCGCCTGGCCATCGAAGCCTCGGGGGCCGAGATCGTCACCGTAGCCGTGCGCCGCACCAACATCGGCCAGAACCCTGGCGAGCCCAACCTGCTCGACGTGCTGCCGCCAGACCGCTACACCATTCTGCCCAACACCGCCGGTTGCTACGACGCGGTAGAAGCGGTGCGCACCTGCCGCCTGGCCCGTGAGCTGCTGGACGGCCACAACCTGGTAAAGCTGGAAGTGCTGGCAGACCAGAAGACCCTGTTCCCCAACGTCATCGAAACCCTCAAGGCCGCCGAAGTGCTGGTCAAGGATGGCTTCGACGTGATGGTGTACACCAGCGACGACCCGATCATCGCCCGTCAACTGGCGGAAATTGGCTGCATCGCCGTGATGCCTCTGGCGGGCCTGATCGGTACTGGCCTGGGTATCTGCAATCCGTATAACCTGCAGATCATCCTGGAAGAAGCCAGGGTGCCAGTGCTGGTAGATGCCGGTGTGGGTACCGCTTCCGATGCCACCATTGCCATGGAGCTGGGCTGTGAAGCGGTGCTGATGAACTCGGCCATCGCCCATGCGCAAAACCCGATCATGATGGCCGGTGCCATGAAGCACGCCATCGTTGCCGGTCGCATGGCCTACCTGGCCGGCCGTATGCCGAAAAAACTCTATGCCAGCGCATCTTCGCCGCTGGATGGTCTGATCAAGTAAGAGCCACCATGACTGAACCGCAAGATACCCCGACCCCTGAGAACGACGACGTGCAGGGTGAGGGCGAACAGCGCCAACACCGCGCCATCAAGAGTTTCGTGATGCGTGCCGGGCGCATGACCGAAGGCCAGCAACGCGGCCTGGACCAGGGCGCGCCGCTGTTTGTGCTGCCGTTGGCCGACGCACCGGTGGATTACGACCAAGTGTTTGGCCGCAGTGCGCCGCGCACCGTGGAAATCGGCTTCGGCATGGGCCACTCGCTGCTGGAAATGGCAGTGGCTGCGCCTGAGCACGATTTCATTGGTATCGAGGTTCACCGGCCGGGTGTGGGCGCGTTGCTCAACGGCGTGCTAACCCAGGGTTTGAAGAACCTGCGTGTCTACGACACCGATGCCATTGAAGTGCTCAAGCGCTGCATCGCTGACAACAGCCTGGACCGCTTGATGCTGTTCTTCCCGGACCCGTGGCACAAGAGCCGCCACCACAAGCGTCGCATCGTCCAGCCGGCCTTTGCCGAACTGGTGCGTAGCAAGCTGAAAGTGGGCGGTGTACTGCACATGGCCACCGACTGGGAACCCTATGCCGAGTACATGCTGGAAGTGATGAACGTGGCGCCGGGCTACCGCAACCAGGCTGAAGATGGCCAGTGCGTGCCACGTCCTGCCGAGCGCCCGATCACTAAGTTCGAACGTCGCGGCGAGCGCCTGGGCCATGGCGTGTGGGACCTGAAGTTCGAAAAGCTCGACTGATTTTGTGGCCTTGATGGCCCCTTCGCAGGCAGGCCTTGCTCCCACAGTGGCAGCAAAGCTTGCTCGCGAAAGGGGCCAAGACGTCGCTACAACGCTTACTTGCGGTCGGCAACCACGCCGATCAGCACCAGCACCACCAACAACACCGGCGCCAGGCTGTAGTTGTTGAACTGGCTAAGCCCGCGTATCACCCACGGCGTGGCATAGATCAGCGCCGCACCACTACCGATGCAGCACAGCAACGCTAGCACCGGTACGCGCAATGCCCCCGCCATCCCGCCGATACGCTGGTCCAGCCAGGCCTTGATGTCTGCGCCAAACAACACCAGCAGGCAGCCCACCAGCGCCAGGGCTATTTCCGAAAGGTGGCCGCGGCTCCAGCGGGACACCGTGGCGAGCAGGTTCAAAACTAATTCCATGGCCAATCCTTAGATCAAAAAGTATTGCAGCAAATCATTGAGGAACAACTGGCCCTGGGGCGTAGCAACCAGGCGCGACGGTTCGACCTGCAAAAGGCCTTTTTGTTCGGCCAGGCGTCGGCCTTCACCCAGGCTTTCCAGGGCCAGCCCGGTACGCTGCGGATAAAGCTGGGCGTCAACGCCTTCGGTCAGGCGCAGCGCATTCATCAGGAACTCGAACGGCAACTCATCCACGGCCAGCAGTTTTTCCCCCGCCTTGAACGGCTTGGCCGGGTTCAGGTAATCCTTGGGCAGCCGGGTTTTCCAGGTGCGCACGATACGCCCGTCCGGGTGGCTGAGCTTGCCATGGGCGCCTGCGCCGATACCGATGAAGTCGCCGAAGCTCCAGTAGTTGAGGTTGTGCCGCGCCGCCTTGCCCGGCTGGGCATAGGCGGACACTTCATACTGGGCGTAGCCATGTTCGGCCAGCAGGGCCTGGCCCGCTTCCTGGATGTCCCATAGGGTGTCATCTTCGGGCAGCGTCGGTGGCTGGTTCCAGAACACCGTGTTGGGCTCCAGGGTCAGTTGGTACCAAGACAGGTGGGTGGGCTTGAGTGCGATGGCCTGGCGCAGGTCGTCCAGGGCTTCTTCCAGGGACTGGTCGGGCAAGCCGTGCATCAGGTCCATGTTGAAGTTGTCGAACCCTGCCTGGCGCGCCATGTCGGCGGCACGAATAGCTTCGCTGCCGTTGTGGATACGGCCCAGGGCCTCAAGCTTGGACGCCTGGAAGCTCTGGATACCGATGGACAGGCGGTTGATGCCCAGTTGGCGGTAGGCGCTGAACTTCTCTTGCTCGAAGGTCCCTGGGTTGGCTTCCAGGGTGATCTCAATGTCGGCAGCGAACGCGATACGCTGCTCCACGCCCTCCAACAGCCGCCCCAGCGCTTTGGCGCTGAACAGGCTGGGCGTGCCGCCGCCGAAGAAGATCGAACTCAAGGTGCGCCCATAGACAGCCGACAGGTCGTTGTCCAAGTCTGCCAGCAAGGCATCCACGTACTCTTCTTCCGGCAGCACGGGGCTGGCGGTGTGGGAGTTGAAGTCGCAGTACGGGCATTTGCGCACGCACCACGGGATGTGGATATACAGCGCCAAGGGCGGCAGCACGGGCAGTGGCGCCCGCGGTGCGACCGAGGAGAAACCGTCCTCGC
>Ga0233353_1000038_pt1 | contig 12470 bp, 10 predicted proteins | sample GEONDECOMP319_FD_180699 | JGI IMG/M metagenome (GOLD analysis project Ga0233353, IMG submission 180699) | Leaf litter microbial communities from Shasta-Trinity National Forest, California, United States - GEON-DECOMP-319 | ecosystem: Environmental > Terrestrial > Plant litter > Unclassified...
AAAAAGAAAAAAAAATAAAGGAAGGTTCCATTTGTTGGTATGATGGGTTGAGCTGTAAACTCAATAGCTAAGGCTGTCGAAGGTTCAATTCCTTTTCTTCCTACTTCGTGTACAATTAAATAGATAACGTTAAGCGGGCGTTAAATTAAAAGCTTAAACAACACATAAATTTATTTAAGCCTTTGTAGCTCAACGGTAGAGCGGAATACTGTTAATATTTTGATAGATGTTCAATTCATCTTAAGGGCTTTATTGCGGTTTAACGCTAAAAAAAAAAAGAAATTAGCTAAAGAACGTTAAATGGTATAATAAATATACTTTTATACTTATAAACGTGTTAACTTAATGGTTAGAGTGTTGTGCTACGGACACAAATATACAAGTTCAACTCTTGTACGCGTTTTGTTATCCTCACTAAGGAATCCTGCCAAAACTTTTGTGTATATTTAACTAATACCTTCTCTTATGTATTTGTTATTTTTAACGCCTTTTATTTTTATTTAATCATCATTAAGTAAAATTAGTTCTAGTCGGCCCGTGGTGGCTGGAACCTGCTCCGCAGGGGTGGGGGCGCTATGATATTAATGTTATATTATTGTACACTGAGATTTTTTTTTAGACATCCTAATATGTATAGTTTATATCTTTTAAATGAAACTTTTACTAATGGTTTAAATTCGGGTTTTTTAAACTTTCTTTCTTTAGCAGCTATATTATGTGGAATTTTTGTTATTATTAGTAAAAATCCTATTGTAAGTGTTCTGTTTTTAATTGGTTTATTTTTAAGTATCTCAGCATACTTAATGATGTTAGGTATAAATTTTATAGGTTTATCTTATTTACTAGTGTATGTAGGAGCTGTGTCAATATTATTCCTGTTTATCTTAATGTTAATTAATGTTAGAATCTCAGAACTTGTAACTGACACTAGTAATAGCATACCTCTTGCAATTATAATTGGTGTTTTTTTTAATACAACTTTATATGAAATACTACCTTTAAACGGTGCTACGTTCAATAATTATATATTGGCAATTTCACCAGGGAACTTTTATAATTTTTTTGATGTTAATTATGTTAGCCATTACTTAAAAGGATTTTTAAATTTTTCTAAAGACAGCGGCGAAATATCATTTGTAAGTTCTCAAATGTGAGATGGTAATTTAGCAGAAACTTCTCACATTACTACTATAGGTAATATTATTTACACTAGTTATCCTATATGACTTATTATTACATCTATTATTCTATTATTAGCTATGGTAGGTGCTATAGTTATAACTATAAAAAAAGAAAAAAAATAAAAAAGATATAACCTTTTATATATTATAATTAGTAATGCAAATGCAGAACAATATTTTTGGTAAATATCATCATTCGTTATTCTTAATGAATGAAAAAGTTCTATAGCTTTATTAAAAAAGAGGTTTTTTCTTTGTTTAAAAACATAATGGAGATCTCTTTTTTTAATAAATTTACTTTTAAGCTAATGAATTATAGATATTAAACCTTTAAATTAAACACATATTATGAATATCTTTTTAAACAACTTCTTTACAATTTGTGACGCACCTAGAGCATGAGGTGTATATTTCCAAGATAGTGCTAGCCCTCAAATGGAAGCACTAGTAGAATTACATGACAATATTATGTTTTACTTAGTAGTAGTCTTATTTGGTGTAGGTTGAATATTAGTTTCTGTAATTAGAAATTATGTTAGCAGTAAATCTCCAATAAGTAACAAATATCTTAATCATGGTACATTAATAGAATTAATCTGAACTATAACACCTGCACTTATCTTAATCTTAATCGCATTTCCTTCTTTTAAATTATTATATTTAATGGATGAAGTTACTGACCCATCTTTAACAGTGTTTGTAGAAGGTCACCAATGATATTGAAGCTACCAATACCCTGATTTCTTAAATGAGGATGATGAAGAATTAGAATTTGATTCATACTTAGTTCCTGATTCAGATCTGGAAGATGGTGCATTAAGACTGTTAGAAGTGGATAATAGGGTTATACTTCCAGAATTAACACACGTTAGATTTATTGTATCTAGTGGAGATGTGATACATTCATATGCTTGTCCTGCTTTAGGTATTAAATGTGACGCTTACCCTGGTAGATTAAATCAATTTTCTGTACTTATAAATAGAGAAGGTTTATTCTTCGGACAATGTTCAGAGCTTTGTGGTATTTTACATAGTTCTATGCCAATTGCAATAGAGTCAGTATCACTTGAAAAATTCTTATCTTGATTACAAGAACAATAATAAAAAAAAATATATATATAAACTCTTATTAGCTTAATGGTAGAGCAGGATACTTCTAATATCTGGATCCAAGTTCGAGTCTTGGATAAGAATAGTTATTTATTATAAATAATCGGTAAGCGATGTCTTTGCCTTTACTAGAACACAGGTTTATTTTTTTTTCCTTCACACCTCTATGCAAAAAACCCTCAATTTAACAATAGACAATATATTAATAATAAATTTTTCACATTTCAAAGAAAAATAATATATGTCATTAACCTAAGTATTTTTAAAAATACCGTTAAAAGTCAGGCATCACTTATGTGGTGCCCAACAACTCTTTAATATTTATTTTTATATTTAGTATTTTTATCTTTTAATATGTTATATATACCTACCTTAATTTCTATAATTGAAGTTTTATTAGTTACTGTTCCTGCTTTATTAACTGTAGCTTTTGTTACAGTTGCTGAAAGAAAAACCATGGCAAGTATGCAAAGAAGACTAGGGCCTAATATCGTTGGATACTATGGTCTTTTACAAGCCTTTGCAGATGCTCTTAAATTACTTTTAAAAGAGTATGTTTCACCTACACAGGCTAATATTGTTTTATTTTTCCTAGGTCCTATAATAACTTTAATTTTCTCACTTTTAGGTTATGCTGTTATACCATACGGACCTGGTCTAGCAGTATGAGATTTTAACTTAGGTATACTTTATATGCTGGCAGTTTCTTCACTTGCAACATACGGTATCTTGCTAGCAGGTTGATCTGCTAATTCAAAATATGCTTTTTTAGGATCACTTAGAAGTACAGCCCAATTAATTAGTTATGAATTAATTTTAAGCAGTGCTATATTATTAGTAATATTACTAACTGGTAGTTTAAATTTAACTGTAAATATAGAAGCTCAAAGAGCTGTGTGATTTATAATACCACTATTCCCAGTTTTTATTATCTTTTTCATAGGTGCTGTAGCAGAAACAAACAGAGCTCCTTTTGATTTAGCAGAAGCAGAGTCTGAATTAGTTAGTGGATTTATGACAGAACATTCAGCAGTTATATTTGTATTTTTCTTTTTAGCAGAGTATGCAAGTATAGTACTTATATGTACATTAACCAGTATTCTTTTCCTTGGAGGTTATCTTTTAAACTGTATGCCTTTATTGTATGTAATGCAAGAAATTGACTATACATTTATTGAAAACCCAGATAAATTTTTTGAATTATTATCTTATCCTTTAATAGAAGGACTAATATCTGGTTTAAGTTTAGGATTAAAGTCTTGTATAATGATTTTTGTTTTCATATGAGTAAGAGCATCCTTCCCTAGAATACGTTACGATCAATTAATGACATTCTGTTGAACTATATTATTACCAATAGTAATTGCTTTTATTGTATTAGTTCCTTGTATTTTATATAGTTTTGAAATAATACCTAGCAATATCTCACTATTTTAACGGTTTAACGTCAAAAAACCGAAAAATAAAACTCTTACTAGTTTAATGGCAGAACAAGATATTCCTAATATCTGTGTCCAAGTTCGATTCTTGGGTAAGAATACCCTTTTTATATATTACACTTAGCGGTTTTTATAAAAAAAAAGTTTAAATTCAGACAGATTAAATTTGGCTTTTTAGACTTTTATTTTACCATACAGATATGTATGGTGTTACAAATTTTATTTTTTTTTTTAGAAAAAAAAAATAAATTTACAGGGAAATTTCTTTTCTATATCATTATTAATATCTAATGTTGCTTATGCTTTTATTATTAATACCTATAGCAGGTATCTTTTTAATCTCTACAACCATGTATCATGACAATTCATATTCAAATATAAGACAAATTAAATTAACTGGTTTAGTTACATCTTTAATTAATTTATTTGTTTCATTAATTGTTTTTATATTTTTTAATTTTAGTAGTAATCAATTTCAATTTGTCCAAGAATATCATAAAGTAAGTAGTTTTGATTTTTATCTAGGTGTAGATGGTATCTCAATATATTTTGTAATTTTAACTACTATAATAATGCCTATTGCACTTTTATCTAATTGAAGTTCAATATCAGAAAATGTAAAATCATATGTAATAATTATTTTATTACTTGAAACATTATTATTAGCAGTTTTCTTAGTATTAGATGTATTACTATTCTATATTTTTTTTGAAAGTATACTACCTCCTTTATTTATATTAATTGGATTATTTGGGAGTAGTAACAGAGTTAGAGCCAGTTTTTACCTTTTTTTATATACATTATTAGGTTCTTTATTTTTATTATTATCTATACTTACAATGTCATCTATAATGGGAACTACTGATTTTGATGCATTATATAAAACTAATTTTAATTACCTTACTCAAATCTTTTTATTTATAGGTATATTTATAGCTTTTGCTGTTAAAACACCTACTATATTTTTAAACAGTTGACTATTAAAAGCTCACGTAGAATCTCCTTTAGGTGGTAGTATAATTCTAGCAGGTATTGTATTAAAACTAAGTTTATATGGTATACTTAGATTAATTTTACCTTTATTACCTAAAGCTTATTTTTACTTCACACCAGTAGTATATGTTATAGGTGTAATTACTATAATATACGCTAGTTTTAGTACATTAAGAACAATAGATGTTAAAGAGCTTATTGCTTATAGTTCTGTAAGTCATGCAGCAGTGTACTTGTTAGGTGTATTTAGTAATTCAATTCAAGGAATAGAAGGTGGTATTGCACTTGGATTAGGTCACGGATTTGTATCAAGTGGTCTATTTGTTTGTGCTGGAGGAGTTTTATATGATAGATCTTCAACTAGGTTAATTACTTATTATAGAGGAATTACTCAATTAATGCCCTTATTTTCTATCTTGTTCTTCATATTGTGTTTAGGTAACGCGGGTACTCCTTTAACTCTTAACTTTATAGGAGAATTTATGTGTTTATACGGAACTTTTGAAAGAATGCCTTTACTAGGTGCTTTCGCTAGTTCATCTATAGTATTTTCTGCAGCATATACAATATACATGTTTAATAGAATAGCATTTGCTGGTGCATATTCTAAATTCTTCTTTGTTAATATTCCTGATCTTAATAAAAGAGAATTCTTTATATTATTAACACTAGTTGTATTTACAGTTGTACTAGGTATATATCCTGCACCTATATTAGACGGTTTACATTATTCTGTATCAACTTTAATATACTATTCTCCTACTTTATAAAAACAGGAGTGGCTTGGCCCGTAATGTTAATGTTTAAATATTACGAAAGCTTATTACCTTTAAAGTTTTAAAAATAAAAAGAGAAAACCCCTTAATAAAATTAGTATTGTAACAGTATCTTCTTTTTTTTTTTTTATGTGAGAGAGCTTAACTTAACGGTAAAGTATGTGACTTTTAATCACTCCAATATGAGTTCGAATCTCATAGCTCTTATCTGTATTTTAGTAAATAATAACTTTTTTTATTAAAGATCTTTTGCAAAAAACAAAAATTAATATAATACATCTGATACAATTTATGCTTTACTTATAAAGATTTAACGTTAACATTAAATCTTTAATCTTTATAAATAAAGCATTTACACTTTAAATTATAACTTATGGATTTTCTTTCTAATAACTCGCAAACACAAAACATATTTATTGAAGAAAAAACCATTGAGGGGCAATCAGCTATCTCCATGTGATGAGAACGTTGATTCTTATCTTCAAATGCTAAAGATATTGGTACATTATACTTAATCTTTGCATTATTTTCTGGACTATTAGGTACAGCATTTTCTGTACTTATAAGATTAGAATTAAGTGGACCTGGTGTTCAATATATAGCAGATAATCAAGTATACAACAGTGTTATAACTGCTCACGCAATCTTAATGATATTCTTTATGGTTATGCCTGCAATGATAGGAGGATTTGGTAATTTCTTATTACCTTTATTAGTAGGTGGACCAGATATGGCATTCCCTAGACTTAATAATATAAGTTTCTGAATGTTACCACCTAGTTTAATATTATTCTTATTTGCAGCTACAATAGAAAACGGAGCCGGAACAGGTTGAACTCTTTACCCTCCTTTATCAGGTATACAAAGTCACAGTGGACCTAGTGTAGATTTAGCTATTTTTGCTTTACACTTATCAGGTATAAGTAGTTTATTAGGTGCAATCAACTTTATAACAACTATACTAAATATGAGAAGTCCAGGTATTAGATTACACAAATTAGCTTTATTTGGTTGAGCAGTAGTAGTAACAGCGGTTTTACTATTATTATCTTTACCAGTATTAGCCGGTAAACCTACAATTCTGCCGGCTTTAAATCTGGCTATATGCTGGAAACTGTTATATAACCTGGTTTATATATCACAATCAGCAGGAAACCTTGGGTCTGAAGCCTATGGGATCCTCAGAGACTACACGCCAGAATATTTTTGTTGTAATTTATTAACTTTACCTATTTTTTGTCGTACGTTATATACTCATTCAGCTAAAAATTCAGATAATAACGATTTAAATTTTTCACCCTTTTCTTCTTACTTAACAGGACTCATAGAGGGAGATGGGAGTATAATTGTTCCCAATACTTTGAGATCTGCAAAAGGTAAGTTAAACTATGCTTCTATACAGATAGTTTTTAATCTGAAGGATTTACCCTTAGCTTTAATAATTCAAAAGGAATTAGGTCTAGGTTCTCTATCTAGAAAAAAAGGAGTTAACGCTTATATTTTAACTATTAATAGTTATGAGGGTTTATACCTAATCATTTCTTTGATTAATGGTAATATGAGAACACCTAAAATCTATAGTCTTTATAAATTAATAGATTTTTTAAATAACCTTAAAGAAACTACGATAGAAAAGAAAGCGATTAACAATAGTCCTTTAGATTCTAATGCCTGATTATCTGGTTTTATTGAAGCAGATGGTTCTTTCCAAGTAAGAACTACTCTTAGTGGTAAGTACCCCAAATTTGAATGTAAATTAGAAATATCTCAAAGACGTACTGATCAAATGGGGTATGATAATTTATCCTTTTTAAAAGCAATAGCCAAATTCCTTTACACTGAAGTCAAAGAAATTAGATCCAACAAGCCTTCACCAGAATATAGGGTGAGAACTAGTAACACTAAAGGAAATATTAACGCAAAACACTATTTAAATAATTTTCCTTTATTTGGAACTAAATACTTAGACAGTGTTGATTGAATGAAAGTAGTGGATATATTTGTACAAAATGAACAGAGAACACAAATAGGTAAAGACAAAATTGTAAAGATTAAATCCAATATGAATGATTATAGAACGACATTTATTTGAGATCATTTACAAAAATTTTACAACTTAAAAATATAAGATATAGTCCGACCAACCATGAGAGTGGTTGAGTGTCTGCACTTAGCTATGTAATATTATAATTGCACAGCTTTTTAAACCGAGTTACAATACTTAAGGTTATGGGATTCTATCCAGCAGGCCAACAAATTATTGGGAATTACTATGGTATTAACTGACAGAAACTTTAATACATCATTCTTTGAAGTTGCAGGTGGGGGAGACCCTATATTATACCAGCATCTTTTCTGATTCTTCGGGCATCCAGAGGTTAAATATGTAGGCCTCTTAACGTTGCTGTATGCTGGAACCACTTATATATTAGTGTTTAAATACTCCATGACATTTAGTCACATAGTAAAAATTTTAAACATGATAAGTAAATCAGCAGGTAACAATTTTATTGGAACCTCAGAGACTCTACGCAACGGAGTTGGAAAAAAAGAAAGTAACTCTTTCGAAATGCAAGCAGAAAGAGTAAAACACGTATCTATTCACGTACCTACTCATGTAAAACCCCTTAATGACATTCAATTTGGTCATTATTTGGCAGGTTTAATAGATGGAGATGGTCATTTTTCTAGTAAACAACAATTAGTTATTGTATTTAACATAGCTGATATACAGTTAGGTTATTATATAAAAAAAAGATTAGGTTTTGGTACTATACAAAAAGTTAAAAACCAGAACGCTGGTATTTTAGTTGTAGCGTCCATTAAAGGACTAGAAAAAGTCATTAATTTAATTAATGGTAAGTTAAGATCACATAGTAAACTGGATCAGATTAACAATAACATACTTAGTGATTTAAGACATAGTAATTTAAGTAAAAACATTACCTTAACTACGAATCAAACTAAGGATTTAAACAACCATTGGTTAGCTGGATTTTCTGATGCAGATGCCAGTTTTCAAATTAAATTAATTAACCGTAATAATAAAACAGAAGTAAGATTGAATTACCAAGTGGACCAAAAGAAAGATTATCTTTTATTATTAATTAAAGGGTTTTTAGGTGGCAATATTGGTTACATAAGCAGTCAAGATACTTATTATTATGTTTCTACTAGTTTCGGTTCAGCTAAAAAAGTGATTAACTATTTTGATCATTACCATTTATTAAGTAGTAAACACATTAACTACTTAAAGTGAAGAAAATCTTATATTTTAATTCAAGATAGGAAGCATTTAACTTTTTCAGGTCTAGATGCAATAACTAAATTGAAAAACACTATGAATAGATACAACGATACTTTCCCAACTTAAGATAAAGTCCTAACAAGAATATAGTCTTATGTTTAACATACTAAGGATAAAGTTCTTGAGTATTAATTAAGAATAGATAGCTCGTCTACTATTCGGTTAATCAAAACAAATGTTACATATTAATTATTCCAGGTTTTGGTATAATCAGTACTACTATTTCAGCAAGTTCTAACAAAGCTGTTTTCGGATACTTAGGTATGGTTTACGCTATGATGTCTATTGGTGTATTAGGATTTGTTGTTTGATCTCATCACATGTATACCGTTGGATTAGACGTGGATACAAGAGCTTACTTTACAGCCGCTACATTAATAATTGCAGTGCCTACTGGTATTAAAATATTCAGTTGATTAGCTACTTGTTACGGTGGATCATTACATCTAACACCTTCAATGCTATTTGCATTAGGATTTGTATTTATGTTCACTATTGGTGGATTAAGTGGAGTGGTTTTAGCTAATGCTTCATTAGATATCGCATTCCACGATACTTATTACGTTGTAGCTCATTTCCACTATGTTCTAAGTATGGGTGCAGTTTTTGCTTTATTTAGTGCATGATATTTCTGAATACCTAAAATGTTAGGATTAGATTACAATATGGTGTTAGCTAAAGTACATTTCTGAATCTTTTTCATTGGGGTTAATGTTACTTTCTTCCCTCAACACTTCTTAGGTTTACAAGGAATGCCTAGAAGAATAAGTGACTACCCTGACGCTTTTGCAGGTTGAAACTTAGTAAGTAGTTTTGGATCTCTGATATCTGTGGTAGCTACATTTGTATTCTTACATCTAGTCTACGTTCAATTAGTTGAAGGTAAACCAGTATCAAGATACCCTTGATTAACACCTCAATTTTATACAGATTTATTACAAAGCTTATTAAATAGAGCATACAACAGTTTAGAGTGATGTTTAAACAGTCCACCTAAACCTCATGCATTTGTAAGTTTACCATTACAAAGTTAAATAAAAAAAAAATAGCTTTTGCGTTAAAAACCATAAAAAGTATTAAGTTAAATTCTCAATATAAAACCAGATGTTAATCTCATCATTAACCTATTTATTAATTTCAAATGCTCTTAGTTTAAGAAAAGACAAATCCACAATGTTTTCTAGCATTGTAATGGTAATTTCAAATATATTAATTTGAAATGCTCTTAGTTTAAGTACAGACAAATCCATATTGTTTTCTACAATAATGATGTCATTAATTTTAACAAGCTTTTTAGCTTTTAATAACCTTTTTGTTATGAGTTTAGATAAAGGTATTGGTATATATGGAGGTTTATTCCATGTTACCGCTTTTACACAAAGTTTTAATATCTTTATATTTATAATAAACGCAATTATATTAACTTTAACAATTTTTTTAGATATATACAACGTTTTCGTTATTAGCATATTTATCTATATACCAAATGAATGATTTAGCATAGCAAATATATTAACACTATTTGTAAAGTCAAAATGGCAAGAGATTTTTTATTAGAAAATTATAACAATGATACGATGCAAGTTTACCTTTCTGATTTAAATACAGTAATTGCTAATTTAAATCATTATATTCCTCAATTTTCAAAATTTATTAGCGATATACACGCAGTACAAGTTAACTATAATGTAACCCTAGTTGATCAATTAGGTAATCTTAGTGTAGATGTGCCTGTAAATATGTCAGAAGCCATGGAGGAAGAAGTAGTTAAAAAAGTTCGTGTACTAGATAGTCTATGCTCACAAAGAAGTATGGATATTGAAACAGAACTGGCCAAAGGTAGATCCATAGAGAACCTTATCAAACTACAAAATCCTAATTATACTTCTAATATTGCAGGTCAAGTAGCTGAATTTGCTAGATTAAGAGGTGCATTTAAATAATGCAAAAAAAAAATCTATATATTTTAGTAAAGAGGTTGTATTTATAACCCTTTTTTTATTATCCACGTTAACACAAATATTTAAAATTAATGAATTTATCACTAATACTTTTTTTAATTGGAATCTTAGGATTCGTTTTAAACAGAAAAAATATAATTTTAATGCTTATAAGTATAGAAATTATGCTATTAGCTATTACATTCTTAATATTAGTAAGTTCACTTAGCTTTGATGATATATTAGGCCAAACTTATGCTATATATATAATAGCAATAGCTGGAGCAGAATCAGCTATAGGTTTAGGTATTTTAGTAGCATTTTACAGATTAAGAGGTAGTGTTGCAATAGAATTCAAATAATGTATCTAGCTTTAATAGTATTACCTTTATTAGGATCAATAGTATCTGGTTTCTTTGGTAGGAAAGTCGGAGTTAGCGGAGCACAATTAATAACATGTTTATCTGTAATAGTTACAACATTATGCGCAATACTTGCTTTTTTTGAAGTAGGTTTAAACAACATACCAGTATCAATACATTTATTTAAATGAATTGATTCAGAATCATTAAATATATCTTGAGGTTTTAATTTTGATTCTTTAACAGTATCTATGCTTATACCTGTATTAATAATTTCTTCTTTAGTACATATATACTCTATAGGATATATGAGTCATGATCCCCATAATCAAAGATTCTTTAGTTATTTAAGTTTATTCACATTTATGATGATTATTCTTGTAACAGCTAATAACTTTTTACTTATGTTTGTAGGGTGAGAGGGTGTAGGTGTTTGTTCATATCTTTTAGTAAGTTTCTGATTTACTAGAATTGCTGCAAACCAAAGCTCTCTATCTGCATTTTTAACCAACAGAGTAGGAGATTGTTTTTTAACAATAGGTATGTTTGCTATATTACTGTCATTTGGTAATATAGATTATTCAACTGTATTTTCATTAGCACCCTTTATGAGTGAAGATGTTGTTACTATAGTTGGAATATGTTTATTAATAGGTGCTATGGCTAAAAGTTCACAAATAGGTCTTCACGTTTGATTACCAATGGCTATGGAAGGGCCTACACCGGTAAGTGCATTAATCCACGCTGCAACTATGGTTACAGCGGGTGTATATTTATTAATGCGTAGTTCTCCTTTAATAGAATATAGTTCAACAGTATTATTACTGTGTTTATGAATAGGAGCAATTACAACAGTGTTCAGTTCTTTAATAGGATTATTCCAACAAGATATTAAAAAAGTTATAGCTTATTCTACTATGAGTCAATTAGGTATGATGGTTATAGCTGTAGGTTTATCTTCTTATAATATAGCTTTATTCCATTTAGTAAACCACGCATTCTATAAAGGGCTTCTTTTCTTAGGAGCTGGAGCTGTAATACACGCTGTGGCAGACAACCAAGATTTTAGAAGATACGGAGGGTTAAGACCTTTCTTACCTTTAACATATTCAGTTATGTTAATAGCAAGTCTTAGCTTAGTTGCATTTCCATTTATGACAGGTTTCTATTCAAAAGATTTTATTCTAGAGTCTGCATATGGTCAATTTTACTTTTCTAGTACAGTTGTATACTTTATAGCTACAATTGGAGCTATGTTTACTACATTGTACTCAGTTAAAGTTTTATATTTAACCTTTTTAACTAATCCTAATGGTCCATTAGTTAACTACAAGCATGCTCATGAAGGTGATATCTTTATGA
>Ga0233353_1000039_pt1 | contig 12285 bp, 13 predicted proteins | sample GEONDECOMP319_FD_180699 | JGI IMG/M metagenome (GOLD analysis project Ga0233353, IMG submission 180699) | Leaf litter microbial communities from Shasta-Trinity National Forest, California, United States - GEON-DECOMP-319 | ecosystem: Environmental > Terrestrial > Plant litter > Unclassified...
TCCATGGGCGCCACACCTCGGCAGATCATCGTCAATGCGCTGCTGCCCGAGGCCCTGCCTGGCATTATCGCCGCGACCACCGTGACAGCGATTACACTGGTTTCCTACACCGCCATGGCGGGTGTGGTGGGTGCCGGTGGCCTGGGCGACCTGGCTATCCGTTTCGGCTACCAGCGTTTCCAGACTGACGTGATGATCGTCACCGTGGTAATCCTGGTGGTGCTCGTTCAGATTCTGCAAACCATTGGCGACAAGCTGGTGGTGCACTTTTCCCGTAAATAAACGGAGCTGATGATGAAAAAACTGCTGGCGGCCTTTGCCGCCGTGGCCGCCCTGTCGGCCCACGCCAACGACACCCTGACGGTAGCGGCCACCGCCGTGCCCCACGCCGAAATCCTTGAGTTCGTGAAGCCGCAGCTGGCCAAGGAAGGCGTAGACCTGAACGTGAAGGTCTTTACCGACTACATCCAGCCCAACGTGCAGGTTGCAGAAAAGCGCCTGGACGCCAACTTCTTCCAGCACCAGCCGTACCTGGATGAGTTCAACAAGGGCAAGGGTACCGACCTGGTCGCCGTGACCGGCGTGCACCTGGAACCCCTGGGCGCCTATTCCAGCAAATGGAAAAGCCTGGCCGAGCTACCGGGTGGCGCCAACGTGGTGATCCCCAATGACGCCACCAACGGCGGCCGTGCGCTGTTGCTGTTGCAGAAAGCCGGGCTGATCAAGCTGAAGAACCCCACTGACATCCTGTCCACCACCAAGGACATCGTCGAAAACACCAAGGACCTGAAAATCCGCGAACTGGAGGCCGCGACCCTGCCGCGTGTGCTGACCCAAGTCGACCTGGCGTTGATCAACACCAACTACGCGCTGGAAGCCAAGCTGGACCCGGCCAAGGACGCCTTGGCCATTGAAGGCAACGACTCGCCTTACGTGAACATCCTGGTGGCCCGTCCGGACAACAAGGACTCACCCGCCATGCAGAAACTGGCAGCAGCACTGCACAGCCCTGAGCTGAAGGCGTTCATCCTGCAGAAATACAAAGGCGCAATCATCCCGGCGTTCTGATCTAACCGAGTTGAAACGCATCACACGTTGTGGGGGTTGGCTTGCCAACGAGCTTCTGAGGCCTGGAAGATCGCTGGCAAGCCAGCTCCCACAAAGTTTGCAGCCGACCATAGCGTCAATCGCGCTGCAACAGCCCCGGCAACTGCGCCACCAGTTTCTGCCCATTCAAGGGCGCCCGCACAAACCCGCGCTGCGTACCGTCCGGCCCCAGCAATGCCAGGTTGCCGCTGTGCTCCACGATATAGTTCGGCTTGCTGGTATCAGCCGGGATATACGGAATGCTCAAGCCAGTGGCGAGCTTCTGCAAGCTGTCATCATCCCCGGCGAACCCGCGAAAATCCTTGTCGAAATAACCCAAGTACTGCTTGAGCTGCTGCGGCGTGTCGCGTTTAGGGTCGACGCTGATGAATATTATCTGCAACCGCGCCACTGCTGCCGGGGGCAGCTCGCTCTTGATCTGGCGCAGCTGTGCCAAGGTTGTGGGGCAAATGTCCGGGCAGAAGGTGTAGCCGAAAAACAGCAGCGACCACTTGCCCTTCAGGCTATCCAATTGCACCGGCTGGCCATTCTGATCGGCCATGCTCACTGACGGCACCGTACGGGGCTGTGGCAGCAGCAGGATACCTGCATCAATCAGCCCGGTATCGGCGCCCTGACGGGTGTCCTGCAACACCCGGTGCACGGTCAGGCCGATGATGACTGCCACCAGGGCAGCAAGGATGAATACGGTTTTTTGAATACGGGTCATAGGCTCAGCAACAGGTAATGATCAGCGAGCAGGGCGACGAACAGCAGCAGCAAATACCAGATCGAGTACTTGAACAGGCTCATGGCCGCATGCGGGTTGTTGCCACGGTACAGCACCACGGCCCACTGCAGGAAGCGTGCGCCCAGGCCAATTGCACACATCAGGTAAAGCAACCCGCTCATGCGGATCAGGTAGGGCAGCATGGTAGCAATCAGCATCAGGCCGGTGTACAGCAGGATATGCACCTTGGTGTAGTAGACCCCGTGGGTCACCGGCAGCATTGGAATTTTGGCCAGGGCGTACTCATCACGCCGGTGGATGGCCAGGGCCCAGAAATGCGGTGGGGTCCAGGCGAAGATGATCAGTACCAGCAACAACGGTTCGGCGCCCAAGTGACCGGTCACTGCTACCCAGCCAAGCATGGGCGGTGCTGCGCCTGCCAGGCCGCCAATCACGATGTTCTGCGGGGTTGCCCGCTTGAGGAAGCCGGTGTAGATCACTGCATACCCCAACAACGACGCCAGGGTCAGCCAGGCACACAGCGGGTTGGTAAAGACCAGTAACAGAAACATGCCACCCAGCGCCAACGCAGCGGCAAAGGCTAGCGCTGCGCCTGGCCCCAGGCGCCCCTCGGCTATTGGGCGTTTGTGGGTACGAGCCATCAGCGCATCGATGCGCCGGTCCACTACATGGTTGATGACCGCCGCACTGCCGGCACACAGCGCGATGCCCAGGTTACCGAATACCAGCACCGTCCAAGGCACCCCGCTATGGGTAGCCAGAAACATGCCCACCAGCGACGTCATCAGCATCAGCACAACCACCCGTGGCTTGGTCAACTCCAGGTAGTCGCGCCAGCCGGCCCGGACATTGTCATCCGTTACCGTACTCATCCTGTTCTCCTCGTGATGGCCTGCCGCATCAGAGCACCGTCAGATGAAGGTGCCAGCATTGTGGCGGTTGAGCGCACTCGGTAATTGACGGTAATTAGCGTGGTTAACAGTAAGGCCCCACCGACCGTATGGGCGACCGCCACGGCCAGAGGCAAGTGCAACAACACATTGCTGATCCCCAACGCCAGCTGCAACGCCAATGCCGCCAGTACCGCCACCGCCAGGCGCGTCAGGCCCTCGGCGTACAGGCGCCAGGCCAGGCCCAGCAACACCAGGCTCAATACACCTGCACCTGCGCGGTGGGCCAAGTGGATGGCCGTGCGGGCTTCGCTGTCCAGTTGCCCGCCCAAATAATTGGGGCCGATGTGCTGAACGAGGTGGAACCCGCTGGCAAAGTCGGCATCAGGCAACCATTGCCCTTGGCACAGTGGAAAGTCGATGCAAGCCATGGCGGCATAGTTGGCACTGACCCAACCACCCAGGGCGATCTGGCCGATCACCAGGCTCAAACCCAACAGCGCCCAGCGGCGTACACGGGGTGACAACCCAGGCAGCGGCGCGCAGGTGCCGGATAAGCGCAAGCACAACAACCACAACAGACCCAAGGTGGCAAAACCGCCGAGCAGATGCGAGGTCACCACTTGCGGCAACAGTTTCAGCGTTACCGTCCACATGCCGAAGGTGGCCTGGGCGGCCACCACGCCCACCAACATCAGTGGCAACCGGTAAGGCTGGCCATCGTGCCTGTGACGCCAGCCTCCCAAGCATGCCAACACTGCGACCAGCGCCGCCAGGCTTCCGGCGCAATAACGATGGACCATCTCGCTCCAGCCCTTTTGTGCCTCTACCGGATGCCCGGGGAAGTTAGCCTGGGCGTGGGCAAGTTGCGCATCGGAGCTGGGGACGGTGATAAACCCGTAACAACCCGGCCAGTCAGGGCACCCCAGCCCCGCGTGAGTGAGGCGGGTGTAGGCACCCAATGACACCACTAGCAAGGCAAGCAGGGTAGCCAGCAGGGCAAGGCGATATCCTGGTTTGGCCATGGTCGCCTCCTACCCTATGTTTGACAGTTTCAACAATTGCCGGAGGTCGTTGAGCAAATCCTTGCCATTAACCTCGGCGCCATAGCGCAGCACCAGATTGCCATGGGGGTCGATGATCCACAGGTGCGGGGCAGGGTTGTCACCCACCTTGGCACGGTAGGTGTCGAGGGCGAGGGTATAGCGCTGCAATTGCGGATACTCGCGCGCCAACTTGGCCTCGTACTCTGCGCCCTGGGGTTGCGGGGCAGCCAACCCGTGGCTGGCACGGGAGGCCTCGCGACCCAGACCGATTTGGATCTGGCGCGCCAGGTACACCAAGTGCTGGCAGTCGGTGGCGCATTCACCAGGGCTGGTCACCAGCATCTGCCAACGTACCTCATCCGCCTGTACACCAAGCTCGGTGCGGCTTTGACCGTTGGCAATCAACTCGCCGTGATAGCTGCGCCCCTCGGGCACCCAAAAATTGAATTCGTACATGAAGGTGGCCATGACCATCGGGCCGATCGCCACCAACAGAATCAAAAACAACTGCAGACGCCCCCGATTACGGTTGATGGAGGCACCGGCTTCAGGCACGCCGGGTGGATTGATGAGCGCTGCCATGGCGCGTCTCCTTGTTGTTATTGAAGCCAAAGTAGAGATACAGGCCGGCCAACGTCAGGGCCATGGCGAACCATTGCACCGCGTAACCGATGTGCTGTTCGGGCCCTAGGGCAACCACCGGCCAACCCACTTGGTAAGCTGCTGGCCCAGGTTCAAGGCGCAATTCATAGGCATAGCCATCACGGCCCATGTCAGACCACACACTGGCGGGGGTGACAGCTGTCACCAGCCGAGGCCAGGGTTGATTGAGCGGGTCGGGGCTTAATTGATAGGTCGCCCCTGGCGCAACGTAGACCCAGGCCTCAAGGCTGATGATCTGGGCAGGGGTATCGAAGTGTGGGGGTGTGCGCCTGCTGGGCCAGGGCACCCAACCACGGTTGAGCAATACCCAAAGGCCACTGGCCTGATCGTGAAAGGGCTGCAACACTTCGACGCCCACCCGCCCGTCACGCTGGCGGTTATCCAGGATCAAGCTGTGCTGTGCATCGAACTGGCCGCGAAGCAGTACCCGTCGGAAGGCGGGAGACCCGAGGCTGCGCAACTGGGTACTGGCAATTGGTTCAGCGATTCGATGCTGCGCATCCATCGCCAGCAACTGGCGCTTTTCCTCGGCCCGGCCCAGTTGCCAGAAGGCCAGCCCCATCAGCACCGGCAACAGTGCCACAACCACAAGAGTCGGCAGCCAGCCGGGGTGAAAGCGCCTCGCTATACTTGAACGCATTGCTTGCCCCCTGGGAGTCTTGCCATGCTAAAAGCCGCGATCATGCTGATGTTACTGGCCACCGTGGCCAGCCTGTTCAGCGGTCTGTTCTTCCTGGTCAAGGACGATGGGCACTCCAACCGCCTGGTCATCGCCCTGGCGGTACGGGTGACCCTGGCCGCCCTGACCGTCGGCCTGATGGCGTGGGGCTTCTACAGCGGCCATCTGGTGTCCCGCGCCCCGTGGTAAGCCGCCTACAGCACGTAAACGAAGACAAACAATCCGACCCACACCATATCGACAAAGTGCCAATACCAACTGGCCGCCTCAAAGCCGAACTGATGGTCGGCATCAAAATGCCCGCGCAAGATACGGATCAGCATGATGGTCAGCATCAACGTACCCATGGTCACGTGGGCACCGTGAAACCCGGTGAGCATGAAGAACGTTGCGCCATAGATACCCGAACCCAAGGTCAGGCCCAGTTCTTTGTAGGCTTCGGCATATTCATGGGCCTGCAGGAACAGGAAGCTGATGCCCAGCACGATGGTTGCGGCCAGCCATGCCTTGAGCAACCCACGATGGCCGCGCTTGAGGGCGTGATGGGCAATGGTCACGGTGACACTGGAGCTGACCAGCAGCACGGTATTGATCAAAGGCAAGTGCCAAGGGTCAATGACACCCTTGGGCGGCGGGAACAGGCCAGAATCCGGGTTATGCAGCAACGGCCAGACAAACTGGAAATTCGGCCAGAGCATGTGCGCAATGCCCTTGGGCCCCTCGCCGCCCAAGGCGGGGCCTGCGACGTTGCGCACGTAGAATAGCGCACCAAAAAAGGCGACAAAAAACATCACCTCGGAAAAGATGAACCACGACATGCCCCAACGGAACGAACGGTCCAGTTGCGGGCTGTAGAGCCCTGCGCGGCTTTCCTTGATCACCGCGCCGAACCAGCCAAACATCATGTAGGCAATGATCAACCCACCCACACAGAAGATCAGCGGCCCATGGGAGTGTGCATGCGCCGCCTTGAGGTCGTTGAACCAGGTGCCCAGGCCGAACACCGTGGTAAACAGGCCCAGCGTGGCGATAATTGGCCACTTGCTCTGCGCGGGAACATAGTAGTGCTGGTGGGCTGACATTTTTATTATTCTCCTTTTATTGCCGTGAAGCCGTGGTGCTAACTGCCCGTCTTGATCGGCGGGTGCCGGGCGGTAATGTCGAAAAGCGTGTAGGCCAAGGTCAGGTGCTTGATGTCTTTGGGCAGGTCCCGATCAACGATAAAACGTACCGGCATTTCGATGCGCTCACCGGGGTCCAGCACCTGTTGGGTAAAGCAAAAGCATTCGGTCTTGTGGAAGTATGACGCTGCCTCGGAGGGCGAAATACTGGGCACTGCCTGGGCGCTCATGGCATGGTTGGTGGGGTTGCGTGCCACGAAGATCATTTCGGTGACAGCACCGGGGTGAACCGTGACTTCTGCTGCCTTGCTGTAAAAATCCCAGACCATGTCGGCATTGTTGGTAGGTAAAAACTGCACCCGCACCTCGCGTGTAGGGTCGACCACCTGGCTGCCTTCGTACTGCCCGGCCGTCTTGCCATTGATGCCAAAGGCCTTGCACATCACGTCGTACAGCGGCACCAGGGCGAAGCCGAAGGCGAACATGACCACCACCGCCAGCAGCAAGCGGGTCACCAGGCGGCGGTTGGGTGCCCGACTGTTCATTCGACCTCCGGTGGCGTGGTGAAGGTGTGGTAAGGCGCCGGAGATGGAATCGTCCACTCCAGGCCTTCCGCGCCATCCCAGGGCTTGGCTGGGGCAGGGGGGCCGCCGCGAATGGTCTTGATGACGATGAACAGAAAGAAAATCTGCGTGGCGCCAAAGGTGAACGCACCGATGGACGACACCATATTGAAGTTGGCGAACTGCAGGTTGTAGTCCGGCACCCTGCGGGGCATGCCCGCCAGGCCAACGAAGTGCATGGGGAAGAACGCCATGTTCATGCCGATGAAAGACAGCCAGAAGTGCAGCTTGCCCAGGGTTTCGTCATACATGTGGCCGGTCCATTTCGGCAGCCAAAAGTAGGCCGAGGCGAAAATCCCGAAAATCGCCCCTGGCACCAGCACGTAGTGGAAGTGCGCCACTACAAAATAGGTGTCCTGGTACTGGAAGTCCGCCGGTGCAATCGCCAGCATCAGTCCAGAGAAGCCGCCTATGGTGAACAGGATGACAAAGGCCACGGCAAACAGCATCGGCGTCTCGAACGTCAGCGAGCCTTGCCACATGGTACTGATCCAGTTGAACACCTTAACCCCAGTGGGCACAGCGATCAGCATGGTGGCGTACATGAAGAACAATTCGCCCACCAGCGGGATACCTACCACGAACATATGGTGGGCCCAGACCAGGAACGACAGGAAGGCAATGCTGGCCGTGGCATAGACCATGGAGGTGTAGCCAAACAACGGCTTGCGCGAGAACGCCGGGATAATCGAACTGATCGCCCCGAACGCTGGCAGGATCATGATGTACACCTCGGGGTGGCCGAAGAACCAGAACACGTGCTGGAACAGCACCGGGTCGCCGCCGCCTGCCGCGCTGAAGAAACTGGTGCCGAAGTGAATATCCATCAGCATCATGGTTACGCAACCAGCCAGCACCGGCATAACGGCAATCAGCAGGAACGCGGTGATCAGCCAGGTCCACACAAACAACGGCATCTTCATCAGCGTCATCCCAGGTGCCCGCAGGTTGAGGATGGTGGCGATGATGTTGATAGCGCCCATGATCGAGCTGATGCCCATCAGGTGAATGGCGAAGATGAAGAAAGTCACGCTAGGCGGTGCGTATGTGGTCGACAGCGGGGCATAAAAGGTCCAGCCAAAATTGGGCCCGCCACCGGGCGTGAACAGGGTCGAGACCAATAACAGGAACGCGGCGGGCAACAGCCAGAAGCTGAAGTTGTTCATCCGCGGCAGGGCCATGTCCGGCGCGCCGATCATTAGTGGGATCATCCAATTGGCCAAACCGACAAAGGCCGGCATCACCGCGCCGAAGACCATCACCAGGCCGTGCATGGTGGTCATCTGGTTGAAGAAGGCCGGCTCCACAATCTGCAGCCCCGGCTGGAACAGTTCGGCACGAATGACCATGGCGAACGAGCCGCCCAGCAGGAACATGCAGAAGCTGAACCACAGGTACAGGGTGCCAATGTCCTTGTGATTGGTGGTCAGCACCCAGCGCATCAGGCCTTTCGCCGGCCCATGGGCATGATCCGCCCCGGTGTGGTCATGGTCATCGATGACTGCACTCATGTCCTGTCTCCCTCTGCAAGCATGCTGGGGCGGTTCATTTGGCTTGGGCCTGTTTCAGCGCGAGCACATCCTTGGGCGTGATCATGTCGCCTTTGTTGTTACCCCAGGCGTTACGTTCGTAGGTCACCACGGCGGCGATATCGACCTCGGAAAGTTGCTTGCCGAAGGCGGCCATCGCCGTACCCGGCTTGCCGAAGAACACTCGGTTCAGGTGCGCCTCCTTAGGCCCAGTGGCAATCGGCGAGCCCTTGAGCGAAGGGAACAGCGGCGGCAGGCCCTGGCCCTCGGCCTGGTGGCAGGCCACACAGGTGGTGTGATAGACCTTGTCACCACGCGCCACCAGCTCCTGCAGGGTCCATTCCTTGCTGGTCAGTTCCTTGAGCGTGGCGGCTTCGGCTTTGCGCGCGCCCATCCAGGTATCGAAGTCGGCCTGGGTTTTGGCCTCGACCACGATAGGCATGAAGCCGTGGTCCTTGCCACACAGTTCGCTGCACTGCCCACGGTAGATGCCTGGTTTGTCGATACGGGTCCAGGCCTCATTGATAAACCCGGGAATGGCGTCGCGCTTGACGGCAAATGCCGGTACCCACCAGGAGTGAATCACGTCGGCAGCCGTGACCAGGAAGCGGATCTTGACGCCCACGGGCAGTACCAGCGGGTTATCGACCTCCAGCAGATAGTGGTCGCCCTTGGGGGCCAGGTTATGAATTTGCTCCTGGGGAGTGGCCAGGTTGCTGAAGAACTCGACATCCTGGCCCAGGTACTTGTAGTGCCACTTCCACTGGTAACCGGTAATCAGGATGTCCACGTCCGGATCGCTGGTGTCGTACATCCGGATCAGGGTGCGCGTAGCTGGCACCGCCATGACGATCAGGATCACCAAGGGCACAACCGTCCAGAGAATCTCGACCTTGGTGCTTTCGTGGAAGTGGGCGGCAACCCGACCCTGGGAGCGCCGATGCCTGTACATCGACCAGAACATGAAGCCGAACACAACGATGCCGATCACCACACAAATCCAGAAAATGATCATGTGGAGGTCGAAGATCTGACCACTGATGGACGTGACCCCGGGCGCCATATTGGTGGTCCAGGCGCCATGGGCCGGTGTGAATACCGTCCACAGCGCGAGGCCCATCCAGACATGTGGATGTCGCATCATCGCGGGTTCCCCTTATCGTTCTTGTTATACCCCAGGCTTTATAAGCCCGCGGCTAAGGGAGCGGCGGTCAATACAGCAAACTTCAACGGCCGGGGCCTTGCTGCGCGGCAATCGGGCATCAGGCAACGCGTACTAAAGCGAGTATAGCCAGCGCCCTACGGGCTGCACTAAAGGGGGCCAGTACCGTGGGTGCCGTTGGGCTGAAATCAGGCAAATTGGAGGCAATGATGGCCATTCGATATAGCTGATGCATATAAGCGTGAATTAACTATGACAAATGCGTCTTAGGCGGCGTCAGAACCCAGCTACCCTAGGTCTTCCGTTTGAAATTGCCCCTCCCTGGAGTCTCCATGAACACCGCCGCATTGCGCGAGCAGATCCAACGTGCCCTTCAACACGAGGCCGAGACTGGCCAATTGACCGAGCAACTGGAAAAACAGTTGCCCCACCTGCACCCTGCCATCCAGCTGCCAGAGGCTGATCGCAAAGGCGTGCTGACGCGTTTCGTGGCGGCCTACATCGAACAGGTCCCCGACATGCTCGACGCCGCAAACGTTGTCGCGGTGCAAGCTGGCATCGAGTCGCAGATTAAACCTGTGCTGAAAATCGCCGAAGAGTACTTCATCACGCCGCCAAAAGAGCTGCTGGGCCGCAACGGCCTGGACGGTCTGCTGGATGAAGCCTACCTGGCTCACCGCCTGGTGGAAGAGGTCAACGACCTTTACATCAAGCACTTCAAGCAGCCCCTGATTCCGCTGGATACCACTGTGGCAAACGTCATTGCCCATCAACTGATCGGCGAGAACTTCGCCAACCAGTTGGACGAGGTGGTGCACCACTCAGTGGACAGCATGCTCGACGACGCCAGTTTTGCCCTGGAGTCGGTGGAACAGTACCGCGACAAGCTGACGGCCAAGGAAACCGGGGATGCCTGGAGCCAGTGGCCCTGCCTGTCGCGCCAGTTCGGCCTGGAACTGGATTTGAAATAAGCAGGGAGGGGGGCAGCAAACCATAGAATCGCCTACGGCATGCCCCCTGCCGAGGTGCGCAGTTGCCCCTCGATACGCCGCTTCAAGCCACGGCTTTCGATGATCAACCGCGAGCCGCTCGCCTTGTTGGCCCGTCCCCAGTCCTCCAGCAGTTCCAGGCAGGAATGGTCGATATAGCGCAACCCACCCAACGGCACATGGACGGTACTGCCCGGCGCAATGGTATTGAGCACCTGAGTCAGGGCCGGCACCTTCAGGAAGGTCGCCGCCCCAGTGAGGCGCAACTCCATCTCATTGCCTTCGCGCTGCACCAGGTTGATCTTCAGGCGTGCAGCCTTCAGCGCCAGCATCAACAGCGTCAGGGCAAAGCCCAACAACACACCCGTCAGCAAATCGGTGAAGATAATTGCCAGTGCGGTAGCCGCGTAAATCACCATCGGCATTCGCCCGTAACGGCCCAAGCTACGCAGCGCCTTGAGGTCGACCAGCTTAAACCCGGTGTACACCAACACGCCCGCCAGGCTGGCCACGGGAATGCTTTGCAGCACACTGGAAAGCACAACCACAAAACCCAGCAGCCACACGCCATGGAAGATAGCCGACAGACGCGTTTGTGCCCCTGCCTGAACATTGGCAGAACTGCGCACAATAACGCCCGTCATAGGCAGCGCGCCCAGCAAGCCGCACAGCATGTTGCCCACACCCTGGGCAGAAAGTTCACGATCAAAATCAGACCGCACGCCACTGTGCATACGGTCTACCGCCGCCGCCGATAACAAGGTTTCGGCACTGGCGATGAACGCCACCGCAAAAGCGGCAATCAGCAGCGCAGGATCCGCCAGGTTGATCAAATCCCCAGGGCGCAGCCAGTCGATGGCTTCAGCGAGGTTGGCCGGTACTTCTACCCGCTTCACCGCCAGGCTCATGACCAAACTGACCACAGTCGCCACGCCGACACCCAATAACGCCCCCGGCACGAAGCGCAGCCGCTGAGGCCGCAGCTTTTCCCATCCCCACATAATGGCAATGGTCCCCAAGCCGAGCAGACCAGCCTGAGCACCACTGCCCATTATCGATACCGCGTCGAACAAGGCACCGGGAAAGCCCAGCAGGTTGCTCAGGCCGGAAGGCCGAGGCATGCCGTCGAGCATGACATGGACCTGGGACAGGACAATCAACACACCAATACCCGCCAGCATGCCGTAGACCACAGCCGGCGCCGTGACCCGGAACCAGCATCCCAATTTGAAGCGCCCCGCCAGCAATTGCAGAAAACCGGCGAGCAGCAGAATCGGGCCGAGCATGGCCATGCCGTGCTGGCGCACCAACTCAAAGACCAGCACCGCGAGCCCTGCGGCCGGGCCGCTGACCTGCAACGGCGAACCCGCCATGAAGCCCACCACCACGCCACCAATGATGCCGGTAATCAGCCCTTTCGCCGGCGGCATGCCGGACGCGATGGCGATGCCCATGCACAGCGGCAAGGCCACCAGGAACACCACCACCGACGCCAACAACTCTCGCGGCAATACCGATTTGATCTGTGCCATGTTCATGGCGTTTCTCCTGAAAAGTTGCCTCAGGCCAGCCCAGTAGCCACTCCCCAAAACCGTGAAGCCTTTTTCAGGCATACAGATGCCCGCAGCCGGGCTTGAAGCACCGGCTGGGCAATCAGTCACTCAGGTTTTGACAACGGCAACGGGGCAGACGACGTATGGGTACGCCGCCCGGAGGCCTCGTTTGTCGTGGGCTAGAAACGCCCTT
>Ga0233353_1000040_pt1 | contig 12264 bp, 9 predicted proteins | sample GEONDECOMP319_FD_180699 | JGI IMG/M metagenome (GOLD analysis project Ga0233353, IMG submission 180699) | Leaf litter microbial communities from Shasta-Trinity National Forest, California, United States - GEON-DECOMP-319 | ecosystem: Environmental > Terrestrial > Plant litter > Unclassified...
GTAGAAAGCGCCAACCATATTCTTTCCCAGGGGGTGATTGATGCCGGTTTTGCCGCCCACCGACGAATCGACCTGGGACAGCAGCGTGGTAGGCACCTGGATAAAGTCGACGCCGCGCTGGTAGCAGGCGGCGGCAAAGCCGGCCATGTCGCCCACTACGCCGCCGCCCAGGGCAATGACGGTGGTGCGGCGGTCATGACGGGCGGTCAGCAGCGCGTCGAAGATGGTCTGCAGGGTTTGCCAATTCTTGTAGGCCTCGCCATCGGGCAAGGCCACAGACATGACCGAGTAGGCGCCCAGGGCGCGGCTCAGTTGCTCCAGATACAGGGGGGCGACGGTCTCGTTGGTGACAATGGCCACTTGCCGGCCGGCAATATGCGGCGCCAGCAGCTCGGGTTGGCCCAGCAGGCCTTCGCCAATGTAGATCGGGTAGCTACGCTCACCCAGTTCGACCTTAAGTGTCTGCATGTTCCCCCACTGTGAAGCCGGGCGCGTCGCCCTGTCTCGGATTTTATTATTTGTCGACATGCCCCTGGGCTGGCAAGCCTGGGGGGATGCCGAGAATAGCGCATTCGGGGCCGCGCTCCATGACGAATCGCGTCAGCGAGGCGGCAAATGCGCCAGGCGTTCGAGAATGTCCAGCACCACCATGCGCGGCGGCCGCTCGTCGGTTTCCACCACCAGGTCGGCGATTTCCCGATAGAACGGGTCGCGCACAGCCAGCAGCGCACGCAGCGTACCCTCAGGGTCCGCTGTACGTAGCAAGGGCCGATTGCGATCGCGCGCGGTGCGGCCTACCTGCTGCTCTACCGAGGCATGCAAGTACACCACACGACCACCGGCATGCAGGGCCACGCGGTTTTCACCACGCATCACCGCACCACCGCCCGTGGCCAGCACCAGCCCGTCGCAGCCGCATAGCTCGGCCAGCATGGCCTGCTCGCGGTCACGGAAGCCGGCTTCGCCTTCCTGATCGAAAATCCATGGGATGTTCGCGCCCGAACGCAGCTCAATTTCCTTGTCGGAATCCTTGAACGGTAACCGGAGCTCTTTGGCCAGCAATCGGCCAATGGTGCTCTTACCGGCACCCATTGGCCCAACAAGTATCAAATTTCGCACAGAATCAACGACTCACAGCAATCGCCTGGTTATTCATGATACGCGGAGTGAGGAAGACCAGCAGCTCGGTTTTTGCCTCAGACACGGTATCCGATCGAAACAGGCGGCCAAGATACGGCACATCGCCAAGAAATGGCACCTTGGCAGTCGTTTTAGTTTGCGTATTGGAGAAAACACCACCAATTACCACTGTTTCGCCATCATTGACGAGGACCTTGGCCTTCACCTCGTTCTTCTTGATCGGCGGTACACCGTTGACCTCGTTGGCGTAGTCAGGCTCATCCTTGTTGACCTTCACATCCATGATGATGCGATTGTCCGGAGTGATCTGCGGGGTTACCTCCAAGGACAGCGAGGCCTCCTTGAACGCAACCGTAGTCGCACCGCTGGAGGACGACTCCTGGTAAGGCACCTCGGTACCTTTGATGATCCGGGCGGTTTCCTTGTCCGAAGTCACGACCTTGGGCTGCGACACGACCTCACCGTTGCCGGTGGCTTCCATGGCGCTGAGTTGCAGGTCCAACGTCAGGTTGTTGGAAACAAAGCCCAAGCCGATACCCGACGTGGCGTTGCTGGCCCCCAGGTCGACGAAGGTATTGCTGGCAGTGGTCTGGGTACCGGACACGGTCCACTTGCTGTTGCCCGAAGCGTTGGTCGCACCGCTCCAGCTGACCCCCAGGCTCTTGTCGTAATCGACGTTGGCTTCGACCAGGCGCGCCTCGATCATGACCTGGCGGACCGGGATGTCCAGCTGCGCAACGATACGGCGCAGTTCGTCCAGGCGGTCTTGGGTCTGGTAAGCAATGATGTTGTTGGTGCGGTCATCCACGGTAATCGAACCGCGATCGTCGCTGTTGACCTTGACGGTGGTACCACCGCTGGCATTGGGGCCAGAGTTGGTCACCGACTGAAACAGCTTGGCAATATCCGATGCCTTGGCGTAGTTGACTTGCATCAGCTCGCGACGCAACGGCGCCAGCTCCTCGATCTGTTTCTGCGATTCCAGCTCCTGACGCTCGCGGGCGGCAATTTCAGCGGCCGGGGCCACCAGCAGCACGTTGCCTACCTTGCGCTTGTCCAGGTTCTTGGTCTTGAGCACCAGGTCCAACGCCTGGTCCCAGGGCACGTTCTGCAAGCGCAGGGTGATACCGCCCTGCACCGTGTCGCTGGCGACCAGGTTAAGGTTGGTGAAGTCGGCGATCAGTTGCAGCACCGAGCGCACGTCAATGTCCTGGAAGTTCAGCGAGAGCTTCTGTCCGGTGTAGACGAAACGATCGGCGTTCTTGCGCGCGATGTCCTCGGCCGACACCTCACGCACGCTGACCGTCAGCTTGTTGTCGGTCTGGAACACCGAATAGTCGAATGTGCCGCCCGGTTCGATAGTGATAGTCGCGGTGTCAGCCGAAGCCGTGGAGTTGACGAATTGCACCGGCGTGGCGAAGTCCTTGACGTCAAGGCGCACACGCAGTGGGTCTGGCAATTGGGTTTTGGGGAAGGTCAGGACGATCTTGTTGCCCTGCTCCTGAATATTGGGGCTGATGCTCGGGTCGCTAAGGTCGATGACCACATTACCTTCACCCTGCGGGCCCCGCTGGAAATCGACATTGCGAATGCCACGGCCTACAGCTTGCGCAAACGCCGGGCGCGACGGCGCAGCGCGCGTGACGGCGGCACGGGGTGCAGCCGAAGCCATGCTGGCGGCAGGCGAGCCGCCCACCAGGCTGCCGGCATCCTGGCCGATCATCACGAACAGGCTGTTACCTTCGACACGGGTACCGTAGGGCGCCAGGGTGCTCAGGTTGATGATCAGGCGCGTGCGGTCCTTGGCCTCTACCACGGTCAGGCTGCGGGCATTGCCCACCCCCAGGTCACGGGTCTTGGTGGTGAGCCCATTGGTCACACCGGGCAAATCCAGCGCAATACGGGCTGGCTGGTCGGTGGTATAGCCACGCGGGGCGGGTACCGGGCTGTCGAACGTCAGCTTGAGCTCCACGCGATCACCTGGCAACGCCGCTACATCCAGTGTTTTCAGGGTGGCCGCCATCAGGGCAGGCGAAAGCAACGCCATCCATAGCGAAAGACCAAGGGCTGAAAGCATCCTATTCATTATCGAGTTCCACTATGCGTGCGTGACCAAGCCCGTTATGAGCGTTCTTTCAAAGTGATGGTGCGCGGCCGTTCCAGCCAGCCGCCCTCACCATCGGGGACGATCTCGACGACATCAACCTGCGAATCGGTAATCGACACGATTCGCCCTTCGTTGCGTCCCAGATAATCCCCTACCTTCATTCGGTAAACCCCACCGGCGCCATGCATCAGCGCAAACTTGCCGGTTTCGTTGGCCAGCGTGCCGACCATTTCAAACTGCTCGATATTGAATCCTTCCAGGAACTGCTTGACCCGTGTCGGGTCCGGCTTGACCTGTTTGCCCTTCTGGCGGTGGCTCAGATCAATCTTGATCGGCGGCTGGAAGGGGCTGCGCAAAGCCGATGCCTGATACGTGAACGGCTCGTAGGGCGCAAATTTCGGAATCGGCTCGATGGTGCCCTTGGGCCGCGCCTTGACGTCGGTCATGTAGGCCTTCAGGTCCGCAAAGTCATCGTTGCCGCAGCCACTGAGCAGGGCCATGAACGCGATCAGCACCAGGCTGCACACTGCCCTCATTTGGCGGCCCCCTTGTCCTGAGGCTGCGCGGCGGCCTTGCCCTTGCCTTTGGCGCCATCACTGTCGTTATAGCGATAGGTCTTGGCGAGAATACTCATGCGCAGCAGCGACGTGTTGCCATCGACCACGGGTTTGACCTCGAAATCATGCAGCGTGACGATGCGCGGCAGGCTGGACACACCGCTGACGAAGGTACCCAGGTCGTGGTAGTTGCCGGTCACTGTGATCTGGATCGGCAGCTCGATGTAAAACTGTTGGGTGACTTCGGGCAGCAGCTTGATTTCTTCAAACTCAAGGCCACTTCCCAGCCCGGTGCGCGTGATGTCCTCCAGCAGCCCGGGCACCTCAGTATCGCTGGGCAACTGCCGCAGCATGGCACCGAAGGAAATCTCCATGTCCTTGAGTTGCTGGGTGTAGGTTTCCAGGTTCGCGGCCTGAAAGGCTTTCGAGCCGAACTGATCCTTGAGGGTCTGCTCCTGGAGCGTGGCCTGGTCCAGTTCGTCGCCCATGTCCTTGATGTGGAAGTTGTAGCCAAGGGCCAGAATCAACACTGCCAGCAGCACGCCGGCGATGGTCTTGATCGCTGGCGGCCAGCCACCCAGGTTGTTGATGTCCAGCTCACTGAGGTTGATCTTGCGCAGGCCTTCCAGCCATTCGGAGAAATTCATTTCGGATTCTCTTCGGTGGCCGGCGAGGTCTGACGAACCGTCAGCTGGAAATTATTGCTTTGCTGCTGCTCGGTACCGGGTTTGGCCTTGACCTCGGTTAGGCTCGGCGCGGCCAACCAGGGCGAAGCTTCCATGTTGCGCATCAAGTCCGATACACGATTGTTGGACTCGGCCGAGCCGGACACTGCAATGTTCTTATCCGTCATTTTCACATCGGTGAAATACACCCCATCCGGCAGCGTACGGGCCAGTTGGTCGAACAGGTGGCCAATGATCGGGCGGTAAGCCTGCAGGTCCTGGATGATTTTCATCCGTTCCACCAGTTGCTTGCGGCGCGCCTTGAGGTCGGCGATCTGCTTGATTCGGTCATCCAGCACGGCGATTTCTTTCTGGATGTAAGCATTGCGGGCGGTTTGCCGGTCAATGGCGTGGCTGTAGTACTGGTCAGCCAGCAAAATAATGCCAATGGCCCCCACCACCACGCCTGCCATGGCCAGCAGGAAGCGTTTTTTGCGTTCTTCGCGTAGCTCTTCACGCCACGGCAGCAGGTTAATGCGCGCCATCAGTCAAAACTCCTCAGCGCCAGGCCGCAGGCGATCATCAGCGCCGGGGCATCACTGGCCAAAGCACCAGCGTTGACCTTGCTGCTCAGGGCCATGTCGGCAAAGGGGTTGGCAACCATGGCCGGGGTGCCCAGGCGCTGCTGGATCAATTGGTCCAGCCCTGCGATCGAGGCGGTACCGCCTGCCAGCAGGATATAATCGACGTCGTTGTGCTGGCCGGCAGCGAAGAAAAACTGCAAGGAGCGCGACACCTGCTGGACCACCGCATCCTTGAAAGGCTGCAGCACTTCGGTCACATAGTCATCGGGCAACCCGCCCTGTTTTTTGGCCAGGCCTGCTTCTTCCATGGAGAGGCCGTAGCGGCGCTGGATCTCTTCAGTCAGCTGGCGGCCACCAAACAATTGCTCACGGGTGTAGATGATGCGGCCGTTGTGCAGCACACTCAGGGTGGTCATGGTGGCGCCAATGTCGACCACGGCCACAGTCAATGGCCCCTCACCCTCCATCAGGCTCGGCTCCAGCAGGCCGAAGGCACGCTCCAGGGCATACGCCTCGACGTCGACCACCCGGGCCGTCAGGCCCGCCAGGGCCAATGCCGCTTCGCGCACCTCGACGTTTTCCTTGCGGCAGGCGGCCAACAGCACATCGACCCGCTCGGGGTTGCGCGCGGAAATACCCTGCACCTCAAAGTCGATGGCGACTTCTTCCAAGGGGTAGGGGATGTACTGGTCGGCCTCGACCTTGAGCTGGTTTTCCATTTCATCTTCGGAAAGCACAGCGTCCATTTCGATGGTCTTGGTAATGACCGCAGAGCCCGCAACCGCAACGGCTGCGACCTTTGAAGGAGTGCGGGCCTTGACCAATACGCGCGACAATGCCTGACCTACACCTTCGAGGTCTGCAATGTTTTTTTCTACCACCGCGTTGGCCGGGAGGGGCTCCACCGCATAGGCTTCGACTCTGTATCGGTTGCCGGAGCGACTAAGCTCCAGAAGCTTGACCGAGGTAGAGCTGATGTCGATCCCCAGAAGCGAATTCGCTTTCTTGCCGAAGAGTCCAAGCACGCCCGATTCCCTATCATTATCCGTGACTTACGGACCACTTATAGTAAGCCGCATTTAATAGCAGTCTTGACAGAAGCGCAAATTACGCTCTGTGTCGAAAAATGCTTATAATGCCCACCACTTTTGCCCTTGTCGCCGTGCTTTGCGCGTAACCCATTCTTTTATCTGGAAATCCAAAAGCCTTGATACGCCTGCTGAAGTTTTTCTGGTGGTCCTTTGTCGCTGTGTTCTGTGGCCTTTTGCTCGGCCTGAGCGGTGCGTACCTGTATCTTAGCCCTAGCCTGCCGTCTGTGGATGCTCTCAAGAGCGTGCAGCTGCAAATACCGCTAAGGGTGTACAGCAGCGACAACAAACTCATTGCCGAATTCGGTGAAATGCGCCGTTCGCCGATTAAATTCGCCGATATTCCGCCGCATTTCATTCAAGCGCTGCTGTCGGCCGAAGATGATAATTTCAACAATCACTACGGTGTCGACCCCAGCAGCCTGATGCGCGCTGCCGGGCAGCTGTTCAGCAGCGGTCACATTCAGACAGGCGGTAGCACGATCACCATGCAGGTGGCCAAGAACTACTTCCTGAGCAGTGAGCGTAGCTTCTCGCGCAAGGCCACGGAAATTCTTCTTGCCCTGCAAATTGAACGGCAGTTGACCAAAGACGAAATTCTGGAGCTGTACGTCAACAAGATCTACCTGGGCAACCGCGCCTACGGCATCGATGCCGCTGCGCAGGTGTACTACGGCAAGTCGATCCGCGATATCACCCTGGCGCAGATGGCCATGATTGCCGGCCTGCCCAAGGCGCCATCGCGCTTCAACCCGCTGGCCAACCCGGTGCGCGCCAAAGAGCGTCGTGACTGGATCCTGGGCCGCATGTACAAGCTGGGCAAGATTACCGAGCCTGAATACCAGACAGCCCTGGCTGAGCCGATCAACGCCAGCTACCACGTGCCGACCCCGGAAGTGAATGCCCCGTGGATCGCCGAGATGGCCCGTGCCGAAATGGTCGGCCGCTATGGCAGCGACGCCTATACCGAAGGCTTCCGCGTCACTACCACGGTGCCTAGCAATCTGCAGGAAGACGCCAACGCTGCGGTGTCTGCCGGCCTGATCGAATACGACCAGCGCCATGGCTACCGCGGCCCCGAGTCGCGCCTGCCAGGCAAGACCCGCGACGCCTGGCTGCAGGAACTGGCCAAGCAGCGCCCACTCAACGGCCTTGAGCCAGTCATTGTTACCCAAGTCGACAAGGGTGGCCTGAGCGTGCTCAACCGCGCGGGCTCAGAGCAGCGTGTGACGTGGGACAGCATGAAGTGGGCTCGCCCCTTCCTCAACACCAACAGTCTCGGCCGCGCACCGTCGCAGCCTTCGGATGTCGCCCAAGTGGGCGACCTGATCCGTGTACAACCTCAGGCCGACGGCACCCTGAAGTTCAGCCAGGTGCCGACCGTGCAGAGCGCGCTGGTCTCCCTGGACCCGCAAAACGGGGCCATTCGTGCGCTGGTGGGTGGCTTCGCCTTCGAGCAGAGCAACTACAACCGTGCGGTTCAAGCCAAGCGCCAGCCTGGCTCCAGCTTCAAACCGTTCATTTATTGCGCGGCACTGGACACCGGCTACACCCCGGCCACGCTGGTCAATGACGCACCCATCGTGTTCGCCGATGCCAACCTGGACAACGTCTGGCGGCCGAAGAATGACACCAACACCTTCCTGGGCCCGATCCGCCTGCGCGAAGCGCTGTACAAGTCGCGCAACCTGGTATCGATCCGCGTGCTGCAGGCCCTGGGCGTAACTCCGACCATCGACTACATCACCCGCTTTGGCTTCAACAAGCAGGACTTGCCGCCCAACCTGTCGCTGGCCTTGGGTACTGCCACCCTGACGCCGATCGAAATTGCCACGGGCTGGAGCACCTTTGCCAACGGCGGCTACAAGGTTTCGCCGTACCTGATCCAGAAGATCGAAAGCCGTAACGGCGACACCCTGTTTGCTGCCAACCCGCCTAGCGTGCCGGCGCAGCCGGACAACACCAAGCCGGGCGTCGCCGCACCAGAGACCTCGCTTATCACCAACGCCGCCAGCCCAGCCCTGACCCAGGCGCCTGCCGTGGCGACCCGCATCGTTGATGGCCGTACCACCTTCATCCTCAACAGCATGCTCGAGGATGTGATCAAGAAAGGTACCGGCCGCCGCGCCCTGGCCCTGAACCGCAGCGACCTGGCCGGCAAGACGGGCACCACCAACGACTCCAAGGACGCCTGGTTCTCGGGCTACAACGGTGACTACATGACCACCGTTTGGACCGGGTTTGACCAGCCTGAAACCCTGGGCCGGCGCGAGTTTGGCGGCACCGTGGCGCTGCCAATCTGGATGGATTACATGGGCGCAGCGCTCAAGGACAAGCCATTGCATACCCAGGCAGAGCCTGAAGGCATCGTCAGCCTGCGGGTAGACCCGGTCAGCGGCCGCGCCGCAACGCCTAGCACGCCTGATGCCTACTTCGAACTGTTCAAGAGCGAAGACACTCCGCCGTCGGTCAACGAACTGGGCAACGGCGCTGCGCCGGGCAGCCCGCTGCCAGCGGATGAGTCGGCACCGATCGACCTCTTCTAGAGGCAGCTTTAAGCAGCAATAAAAAAGCCCGACTCAACGAGTCGGGCTTTTTTATTGCGTGTTGGCCTTAACCTTTGAAGACGTCTTCCACGCTCTGCAGCGGGTAGTGCTTCGGATACGGCAGGGTCGCAACACCGGTCTCGATGGCAGCCTTGGCTACAGCATCGGAGATAACGGTGATCAGGCGAGCGTCCATTGGTTTCGGAATGATGTACTCACGGCCGAATTCCAGCGAGATGCCGCCGTAGGCGTCGCAGACTTCCTGAGGCACCGGAAGCTTGGCCAGTTCGCGCAGGGCGTTGGCAGCAGCGATTTTCATTTCTTCGTTGATGCGCTTGGCGCGAACATCCAGGGCACCACGGAAGATGAACGGGAAGCCCAGTACGTTGTTGACCTGGTTTGGGTAGTCGGAACGACCGGTGGCCATGATCACGTCATCGCGGGTGGCATGCGCCAGTTCCGGGGAGATTTCCGGGTCCGGGTTGGAGCAGGCAAACACGATCGGGTTGGCCGCCATCAGCTTGAGCTGTTCAGCGCTCAGCAGGTTCGGGCCGGACAGGCCAACGAACACGTCAGCACCTTCCATGGCATCATCGAGGGTGCGCTTGTCAGTCGCGTGAGCGAAGACAGCCTTATACTGGTTCAGGTCGTCACGGCCAGCGTGGATAACGCCGGTACGGTCGATCATGAAGATGTTTTCGATCTTGGCACCCATGCTCACCAGCAGTTTCATGCAGGAGATGGCGGCGGCACCGGCGCCCAGGCAGACGATTTTCGCCTCTTCCAGGGTTTTGCCAGCGATTTCCAGGGCGTTGATCATGCCGGCAGCGGTCACGATAGCGGTGCCGTGCTGGTCATCGTGGAACACCGGGATGTCGCACTGTTCGATCAGCGCGCGCTCGATCTCAAAGCACTCAGGGGCCTTGATGTCTTCCAGGTTGATGCCACCAAAGGTGATGGAGATACGCTTGACGGTATCAATGAAAGCCTGCGGGCTTTCAGAGTCGACTTCAATGTCGAATACATCAATGCCAGCGAAACGCTTGAACAGAACGCCCTTGCCTTCCATGACTGGCTTGGAAGCCAGTGGGCCCAGGTTACCCAGGCCGAGGATGGCAGTACCATCGGAAATGACTGCTACCAGGTTACCTTTGCCGGTGTACTTGTAAGCCAGCTCGGGGTCACGAGCGATTTCGCGAACAGGTTCGGCTACGCCCGGGCTGTAGGCCAGCGAAAGATCACGGGCAGTGGCGGTAGGCTTGGTGAGCTCGACACTCAGTTTCCCAGGACGCGGCTGGGCATGGTATTCGAGAGCGGCAGTTTTCAAATCTGACATTTTGGCGTTCCGCTTATGCTGTGGACTTTTCGAAGCGCCGAGGATACTCGCCCTGTAAACAGGCGACAAGACTGGCCGGTCACTTGTGTCAAGCGCCCAGACGTACGACTTTCTACCGAGAGCCGCGAGGGACGGGGGCTGAGACTGTTTACAATCGCCAAAAATATTGTGAACAATTTTTTCTATCAGGCCCATAAAAAAAGGCGCCCCGAAGGACGCCTTTTTACCAGCTTGATCGTTTGATCAGGCCTTTTTAGTAGCGCCGAAACCGCCGAAACGCTGCTTGAAGCGGTCAACACGGCCGCCCACGTCCAGAGTCTTCTGCTTGCCGGTGTAGAACGGGTGGCATTCGGAGCACACGTCCAGGCTCAGTGGCTTGGCCAGAGTCGAACGGGTTTTGATGACATTGCCGCAGCTGCAGGTAGCGTCAATGGCTTCGTATACTGGATGGATATCTGCTTTCATGATTTCTTCCTCAGGCTGCGTGCCGCCACTCAACACCATTGTTGAATACCGCACGTAATTAGGCCGCATATCTTACCAGAGCGTGTCAAACACGCAAGTTATCGCTTGCACCGACTGTCGTCTGGTAGGCTTTGCCCTACCTTACACCTGTGGGAGCTTCTTTCAACCCCACCCTATGCCACCAGAGAACCTCCCGCGTGCCCGACGTCATCCTGCGCCTCGCCCTGCCCTCGCCGCTGCGACGCTTGTTCGACTACCGGGCCCCGGCTGGCATGCCAGCCAGCGCCTTTGCGCCCGGTATGCGCCTGCGGGTACCGTTCGGCCGCCGGGAAATGATCGGCATACTGGTAGAAGTCGCCGAGCACAGCGAAGTCCCGGCGGACAAACTCAAGCCTGCACTCGCCCTGCTGGACCCGGTCACCCCACTGCCGCCTGCGCTGTTCAAACTGTGCCTGTGGACCGCCCAGTACTATCAGCACAGCCTGGGCGACACCTTGAGCTGGGCGCTACCAGTGTTGCTGCGCCAGGGCGAGCTGGCCGAGGCGCGCCAGGAACGTTTCTGGTCGGCAGCACCCGGCGCGCGCATGGATGATGCACGCATCAAGAACGCCCCCAAGCAGCGCGAAGCCCTCGCCACACTGGCGCAACACCCTCACGGCGTGGCGCATCAGTTGCTGAGCAAACTGGGCTTGAACAAACCCAGCCTCGACTTGTTGCTGGACAAAGAACTGGTGCAGGTCGAAGTGCGCAAGCAGGCGCCGGGCATCCGGCACGAACATTGGCTGGCACAGCCGGAGCTGCCCCTCAATAGCGAGCAGCGTGCCGCTTTCGAAGCCGTACGGGCCGGTTTCGACAGCTTCCACGCGTTCCTGCTGGCCGGCGTCACCGGCAGCGGCAAGACCGAGGTCTACCTGCAACTGATCCGCGAAACCCTGGAGGCCGGCAAGCAGGCCCTGGTACTGATCCCGGAGATCAACCTGGGCCCGCAGACGCTGGCGCGTTTCGAGCAGCGCTTCAATGCCCGTATCGCCCTGCTGCATTCGGCGGTCAATGACCGCGAGCGGCTGGATGCCTGGCTGGCCGCACGGGATGGTGAGGCCGATATCATTATCGGCACCCGCTCCGCACTGTTCACACCGATGAAAAACCCCGGCCTGATCATCATCGACGAAGAGCACGACGGCTCCTATAAACAGCAGGAAGGCCTGCGCTACCACGCCCGCGACCTGGCGCTGGTACGGGCACGCCAGGAAAACATCCCGATCCTGCTGGGCTCGGCTACACCGTCGCTGGAAAGCCTGCACAACGCTTACACCGGCCGCTACGGCCTGCTGAAGATAGAACACCGGGCCGGCGGCGCCAAACAACCCAAGTTCCTGCGCCTGGACGTCAAGAGCCGACCGCTGGACAGCGGCATCAGCGGCCCGATGCAGCAAGCCATCGGCCAGACCCTGGCCAACGGCCAACAGGTGCTGGTGTTTCTCAACCGCCGCGGCTTCGCCCCGACACTGCTGTGCCATGACTGCGGCTGGCTGTCCGAATGCCCCCGCTGTGACGCCCGCACCACCGTGCATCAACGCTCCGGCGAATTGCGCTGCCACCATTGCGGCCATGTGGAACGCGTACCGCGCCAGTGCCCCAAATGCGGTACGGTGGACTTGCGGCCCGTGGGCGCTGGCACCGAGCGGGCGGAAGAACGCCTGAGCATTCTGTTTCCTGATTACCCGGTTTTGCGGGTCGACCGAGATACTACATCGCGCAAAGACGCGATGAACC
>Ga0233353_1000041_pt1 | contig 12254 bp, 11 predicted proteins | sample GEONDECOMP319_FD_180699 | JGI IMG/M metagenome (GOLD analysis project Ga0233353, IMG submission 180699) | Leaf litter microbial communities from Shasta-Trinity National Forest, California, United States - GEON-DECOMP-319 | ecosystem: Environmental > Terrestrial > Plant litter > Unclassified...
TCGCCATGGCCATGGACAAACCCACCCTGGTCAAGACCCTGTTCGGCGAAGGCAACGCGACCCCAGGCACCGGCCCTTATCCGCCGACGCTGCTGGGCTTTGACCACAGCATCAGTGACCCACCCCACAATCTGGACAAGGCCCGTGCGCTGCTCAAAGAGGCCGGGGTGCCCAACGGTACCCACTTCACCGTGTTCACCCGCAACAGCGGCGGGCCGACCAACCCCAACCCCACGCTGGCGGCCCAGATGTTGCAGGCAGACCTTGCCAAGATCGGCCTCAACCTCGATATTCGTGTGTTCGAGTGGGGGGAAATGGTCAAGCGCGTCAAACAGGGCGAGCATGACCTGGTCTTCTACGGCTGGGCGGGCGACAACGGCGACCCGGACAATTTTCTCACCCCCAACCTGAGCTGCGATGCAGCCACCAGTGGGGAAAACGCAGCGCGCTGGTGCAACAAACCTTTCGACGATCTGCTTGCCAAGGCACGTGCCAGCAGCGATCCGGCCGAACGCGCAGCCTTTTACCAGCAGGCCCAAGTGATTTTCAGCCAAGAGGTTCCATGGCTGAGCATCGCCTACCCACGCCTGTTTACGGCGGTACGCAAGAATGTCGAGGGCTACCACATCAACCCCCTGACCAATAACAACTTCGCCACCACCCTGGTGAAGTAAAAAAGAACAACGCCTGCCCGCATCCCCACCCGGCTGCGGGCGGGAGTGCCTAACCGGCTGACGAGGTACCATCCACGATGTTTAGTTTTATAGCCCGCCGCGTGGGGTTGTTGATCCCCACCTTCTTCGGCATCACGTTGCTGACGTTTGCACTGATACGCCTGATCCCTGGCGACCCCGTGGAAGTGATGATGGGCGAACGGCGTGTCGACCCTGAAATGCACGCCCAGGCCATGGAGCGCCTGGGCCTGAACAAGCCGCTGTATGCCCAGTACCTGGACTACATCGGCAACCTGGCCCATGGCAACCTGGGCGAGTCACTGCGCACCCGTGACAGCGTCTGGCACGAGTTCCTTTCTTTGTTCCCAGCCACTCTGGAGCTGTCCATCGCCGCGCTGATTTTCGCCGGTACCTTCGGGCTGCTGGCCGGGGTGATCGCCGCGCTCAAGCGTGGGTCGTTATTCGATCATGGGGTGATGGGCATCGCGCTGGCGGGTTATTCCATGCCGATTTTCTGGTGGGGCCTGATCCTGATCATGTTCTTCTCGGTGACCCTGGGCTGGACCCCGGTGTCCGGGCGTATTGACCTGTTATATGACATCGAGCCCAAGACCGGCTTCATGCTCATCGACACCCTGCTCAGCGACCAGGCAGGCTCGTTCATGGACGCAGTACGCCACCTGATTCTGCCGGCCATCGTGCTGGGCACTATCCCGCTGGCGGTGATTGCGCGCATGACGCGCTCCTCCATGCTTGAAGTGCTGCGCGAAGACTACGTGCGTACTGCCCGGGCCAAGGGCCTGTCGCCCGCCCGCGTGGTGTTCGTGCACGGCCTGCGCAACGCGCTGATCCCGGTACTGACGGTGTTCGGCCTGCAAGTGGGCACCCTCCTGGCCGGTGCAGTGCTGACCGAAACCATTTTCTCCTGGCCCGGCATCGGTAAATGGCTGATCGAAGCCATCGGTGCCCGAGACTACCCCGTGGTGCAAAACGGCATCCTGTTGATCGCCTGCCTGGTGATCCTGGTCAACTTCGTCGTGGACATCCTCTACGGCCTGGCCAACCCACGCATCCGTCATCAGCGCTGAGGCCCCGAACATGACTACTCCAAACAATGCGGTCGCCGTCGACCACAGCCTGTTGTACCCCTCCCCCTACAAGGAGTTCTGGCAGGCATTCGCCAAGAACAAGGGCGCCGTCGCGGGCCTGGCGTTCATGCTGCTTATCATCTTCTGCGCGCTGTTCGCGCCGTGGGTGGCGCCCCATGACCCCAGCGAGCAATTTCGCGATGCCCTGCTGACCCCGCCCGTGTGGCTGCAAGGCGGCCAGTGGCAATACCTGCTGGGCACCGACGAACTGGGCCGTGACCTGCTCTCGCGGTTGATCCATGGCTCGCGCCTTTCCCTGCTGATCGGTTTGTCATCGGTGGTGATGTCGCTGATCCCGGGGATTTTCCTGGGCCTGTTGGCCGGGTTCTTCCCGCGCATCATGGGCCCATCCATCATGCGCCTGATGGACGTGATGCTGGCCCTGCCCTCGTTGCTGCTGGCTGTGGCCATTGTCGCCATCCTCGGCCCTGGGCTGATCAACACCGTGATCGCCATTGCCGTGGTATCGCTGCCCTCCTACGTGCGCCTGACCCGCGCTGCCGTGATGGGCGAGTTGAACCGTGACTACGTCACCGCCGCACGCCTGGCCGGTGCCGGCCTGCTACGCCTGATGTTCGTCACCGTACTGCCCAACTGCATGGCGCCGCTGATCGTGCAGGCCACCCTGAGCTTTAGCTCGGCCATCCTCGATGCTGCTGCCTTGGGCTTCCTGGGCCTGGGCGTACAACCGCCAACGCCGGAGTGGGGCACCATGCTGGCCTCGGCCCGGGACTACATCGAACGTGCCTGGTGGGTGGTAAGCCTGCCGGGGCTGACCATTTTGCTCAGCGTGCTGGCAATCAACCTGATGGGCGACGGGCTGCGCGATGCGCTGGACCCCAAACTCAAAAATGCCGCCTGAGGGGACGACCATGTCACTGTTGCAAATCAAGAATCTGAATGTGCGCTTTGGCGATGCCAAGGCGGTGCCGGTGGTCGATGGGCTCGACCTGTCGGTGGACAAGGGTGAAGTTCTGGCTATCGTCGGCGAATCGGGCTCGGGCAAATCCGTGACCATGATGGCGCTGATGGGGCTGATCGATCACCCCGGCATCATCACCGCCGACGCTCTGAACTTCGATGGCCGCGACATGCTCACGCTCAGCGCCCGGCAACGTCGGCAAGTAGTGGGCAAAGACCTGGCCATGATTTTCCAGGACCCCATGACCGCACTGAACCCCAGCTACACCGTGGGCTTCCAGATCCAGGAAGTACTGCGCCAACATCTGGGCATGAACAACAAGCAGGCCCGCCAACGTGCCCTAGAGCTGCTGAAGAAGGTTGAGATCCCGGGGGCCGAAAGCCGCCTGGACGCCTACCCCCACCAACTGTCCGGCGGCATGAGCCAGCGCGTGGCCATTGCCATGGCCATTGCCGGCGAGCCCAAGCTGCTGATCGCTGACGAGCCCACCACCGCCTTGGACGTGACCATCCAGGCGCAGATCATGGAACTGCTGCTCAGCCTGCAACAAGAGCAGAACATGGCCCTGATCCTGATTACCCATGACCTGGCCGTGGTGGCCGAGACGGCCCAGCGGGTGTGCGTGATGTACGCCGGCCAGGCCGTGGAGGTAGGCCATGTGCCGCAACTGTTCGACCTCCCCGCCCACCCCTACAGCGAAGCCCTGCTGGCGGCCATTCCCGAGCACAGTGAAGGCGCCGCGCGCCTGGCCACATTGCCCGGCATCGTGCCCGGCCGCTATGACCGCCCCCAGGGTTGCCTGCTGTCACCACGCTGCCCCTATGTACAGGAAAACTGCCGCAGCCAACGCCCTGGCCTTGACCCAAAAGCCCACAGCCTGGCGCGCTGTTTCTACCCGCTGAACCAGGAGGTGGCTTGATGACCGTCGTATTGACTGCCCGCGACTTGACCCGTCACTACGAAGTCTCCCGTGGCCTGTTCAAGGGCCATGCCCTGGTGCGCGCCCTCAATGGCGTGTCGTTTGAACTGGAAGCTGGCAAAACCCTGGCCGTGGTGGGCGAGTCTGGTTGTGGCAAGTCCACCCTGGCCCGCGCCCTGACCCTGATCGAAGAGCCCACCGCCGGTTCGCTGAAAATAGCCGGCCAGGAAGTGCACGGCGCCACCAAGGCCGAGCGCAAGCAACTGCGCAAAGACGTGCAGATGGTGTTCCAGAGTCCCTATGCCTCGCTTAACCCGCGGCAGAAGATTGGGGACCAACTGGGCGAGCCGTTGCTGATCAACACTAGCCTGAGCAAGGCCGAGCGCCGCGAAAAGGTCCAGGCCATGATGCTGCAGGTGGGCCTGCGCCCCGAGCATTACCAGCGCTACCCGCACATGTTCTCGGGCGGTCAGCGCCAGCGTATTGCCCTGGCCCGCGCCATGATGCTGCAACCCAAGGTGCTGGTGGCAGACGAACCGACCTCGGCGCTGGACGTGTCGATCCAGGCCCAGGTGCTGAACCTGTTCATGGACCTGCAGCAACAGTTCAATACGGCCTACGTGTTCATCTCTCACAACCTGGCGGTGGTGCGCCACGTGGCCGATGACGTGTTGGTGATGTACCTCGGGCGCCCGGCGGAAATGGGGCCGAAGGAAGACATCTACCGGCGGCCACTGCACCCGTATACCCAGGCGCTGCTCTCGGCCACCCCGACCCTCAAACCGGACCCGCTCAAGCCGAAGATCAAGATCGTCGGCGAGCTGCCCAACCCGCTCAACCCGCCGTCAGGCTGTGCCTTCCACAAGCGCTGCCCGTACGCGAAAGAGCGTTGCGCCACTGAAGAACCCGCGTTGCGGCAGGTGGATACGCGGCAGGTGGCTTGCCATTTTGCGGAGCAGTTTCTCGACTGATTCAGCCAAGTCATAGGCACCTTTGGCGGGTGCCTATCACCCGGTACCAAAGGGGCATACAAGTGCAATGCCCGTTTTTTCCCACTACCCTTCACTCCATCGACCAACGATGGAGTGTGCCTGTGACTGCATGGCGAAACATCAGCCTATGGATGGACCAGCTTGACGAGCCGCTCAAGGCGCGGCCAGCGCTGGAACACGACCTGGACGTCGACGTCGCCATCATCGGTGCCGGCTATACCGGTTTATGGACCGCTTACTACCTCAAGCTTCAGGCCCCGAACCTGAACATCGCCATCCTCGAAGCCCAAACTGCCGGTTTCGGTGCCTCGGGCCGCAACGGCGGCTGGTTGATGGGCAACCTGCTCAATGACGATCGCCTACTGGCCAAGCTGCCCGCCGAACAGCGCCGCGCCTCGTTTGACCTGCTGCATGGCATCCCTGACGAAGTCGGCCAAGTGCTGGCCTTTGAAGGCATCGACTGTCATTACCGCAAAGGCGGCGCGCTGTATTGCGCGGCCCGCTACCCCGAGCAGGAAAGCAGCCAGCGCGACTACCTTAAACATCTGCACAGCCTGGGGCTCGATGACCGTGACTATCGCTGGCTAAGCCCTGCCGAACTGGCTGAACAACTGCGTATTGCACGCCCCTATGGCGGTATCTTCACCCCCCACGTGGCAACCATCCAGCCCGCACGGCTGGTGCGCGGTTTGGCGCGAACCGTTGAACGCATGGGCGTCAGGCTGTATGAAAACAGCCCCGTCACGGCCTGGCAACCACGCCAGGTTCGTACCGCTACCGCCACCGTGCGCAGCCATTGGGTGGTGCCGGCAGTGGAAGGCTACAGCGCCAGCCTACCGCCCTTGGGCCGCTTTCAATTACCGGTGCAAAGCCTGTTGATCGCCACCGAACCGCTCACTGATGAGCAATGGCGCAGCATCGGCCTGGAGCACGGCCAGGCGTTCAGCGAAGCCAGCCGCCAAGTCACCTACGGGCAGCGCACCGCGGATGGCCGCCTGGTGTTCGGTGCACGGGGTGGTTATCAGTTCGGCGGCCGCCTGCGCCAGGATTTCACCCTCACCGACAGTGAAGTCGGCCTGCGCCGTTACCTGTTCGGCGAACTGTTCCCACAGCTTAAAGAGGTGCGCATCACCCACACCTGGGGCGGCAACCTGGGCATGGCTCGGCGCTTCCGCCCACACATGCTCTGCGACCACGCCAGCGGCCTGGCGCTGGCCGGCGGCTATGGCGGTGAAGGCGTCGGTGCCAGCAACCTAGGGGGCCGCACCCTGGCGGCATTGATCCTGCAACACCAGAACGAACTGGTGCGCCAACCCTGGGTCACCCAGCAAGGCGGCCTGGCCAACCTCAAGGCCTGGGAACCGGAGCCCTGCCGCTGGCTGGGCTACAACGCCATCATCCAGAGCTTCGTCCACGAAGACCAGACGTTGGCCAACCCCACCGCCGCGCCGTGGCGCCGGCGCCTGGCCAGCCAGGTAGCAGATGTGATGGAGAGCCTGATGCGCTAAACAGTCCAAGGTGGCATATGCTGTAACAGCCCCCTACTGCAAGGTCCCTCCCCTGATGCTGCGTACGACCCTTGCCACCTTGCTGCTCGCCAGCGCGGCCACTGCCGCCCAGGCCGCCGATAAGGTGAAGATCTATAACTGGTCCGAATACATCGCCCCTGACACGCTGACGATGTTCCAGGCCAAGACCCACATCGTGCCGACCTATGAGTTGTACGAGAGCAACGAGGAGCTCAACACGCGATTGGCGGCACGAAACTCCGGCTATGACGTGGTGTTCCCCTCCACCCACTTCATGGCCAGGCAGGTCCAGGACAAGCTCTTGATGGAGCTGGACCGCAGCAAGCTGCCCAACTGGGACAACCTCAACCCGGTTCTGCTGAAGATGCTGCAAGTCAATGACCCGGGTAACCGCCATGGCTTTCCCTACCTGTGGGGCAGTACTGGCATCGGTTACAACATCGACAAGGTCAAGGCAGTACTGGGCGACGGCGCTCCGGTGGACTCCTGGGACCTGATCTTCAAGCCGGAGAACATCAGCAAGCTCAAGGCCTGTGGTGTGGCCTTCGTCAACAGCGGCCCGGAACTGGTCCCCATCACCCTGAATTACCTGGGCCTGCCGCCTCACAGCAGAAACCTGGACGATTATGCGAAGGCCCAAGCCTTGCTGATGAAAATACGGCCCTATGTCGAGTACTTCGACACGGCCCGTTACATGGACGATCTGACTCAGGGCAAAGTCTGTGTGGTGGTGGGCTACAACGGCGATATCCTGCAGGCGCAGAGCAAAGCCCATGCCCTGAAGAACGGGGTTAACATCGCTTATTCAATACCCAAGGAGGGCGCACCGCTGTGGTTTGACATGGTCGCTATGCCTGCCGATGCTCCCGATCCCGATGCCGGCTACGCCTTCATGAATTTCCTGCTGGAGCCCAAGGTGATCGCCGGCATCAGTAACGCGGTGCGCTATGCCAATGGCAACGAAAAGGCTGACGCCTTGGTCGACGCCTCCTTACGGGACAACCCGTTGATCTACCCGGACGAAGACACCATGAGCCGGCTGTTCCCGCTCGAAGCGATGCCGGCGGATATTGATCAAGTGCGCAAGGCGGTGTGGAAGACGGTGATGGAAGGGGATCAGGCGGCGGCCAACTGAAATGGCAGGCGCCACCCTCCCCCTGGGGGGCAGAGTAGCGTTATGGCTTACTCGGCCAGGCGCACGACCAGCTTGCCGAAGTTCTTCCCTTCCAGCATGCCGATGAACGCCGCCGGCGCATTTTCCAGACCGTCGACCACGTCCTCACGCAGCTTGACCTTGCCTTCCGCTACCCAGGCTGACATTTCGCGCAGGAAGGTGGCGTGTTCATCCTTGTAGTAATCACCAATGATGAACCCCTGCAGGCGGATGCGCTGGAACAGCAGCTTGCTCAGCAGGGCCACGGTGCGGTCAGGGCCAGCAGCCAGTTCGGTGTCGTTGTAGTGGGAGACGAGACCACACAGTGGCACACGGGCACCGACGTTGAGCAGTGGCAGCACCGCATCAAAGACTTCGCCACCGACGTTTTCGTAATACACGTCGATGCCGTTCGGGCAGGCAGCTTTCAGCTGCTGAGCCCATTGTGGATCACGGCGATCCAGGCACACATCAAAACCCAGGTCCTGGACAACGTGCTGGCACTTGTCCGCACCGCCCGCAATACCAATAACGTGAGCGCCATACAGCTTGGCGATTTGCCCGACCACAGCGCCCACTGGGCCGCTGGCGGCAGCGACTACCACGGTCTCACCGGCCTTCGGCTCACCAATTTTCAACAAGCCGTGCCATGCAGTGAAACCCGGCATACCCAGCACACTCAGGGCGTGGGAAGGATGGACGATACCCTCCATAGACATCAGGTCGCTGCCGTCGCTCAGTGCGTATTCCTGCCAGCCCGACTCGCTCAGTACCACGTCGCCTTCTTTAAAGCGTGGGTGATGGGAGGTCATGACACGGCTCACCGTGCCACCCACCATCAGCTCACCCAGCGCTACGGACGGGGCATAAGAAGGCGCATCGCTGATGCGTGCGCGCATGTACGGATCCAGGGAAAGATACAGCGTGCGAAGCAGTACCTGGCCTTCGCCCGGAGTGGGCACTGGGGCCTGATCAAGGCGAAAGTTCTCGGCTTGCGGCGCGCCGTGGGGGCGGCTGTTAAGCAGAATACGGCGGTTGCCAGTTGGTGCAGTGGTCATGGTGACTCCTGGTTCAAGGGATGTAAAAGCTGAGATCACGAAGAACAATAGACCAGTCGTCTATCATCAGGGCAAAGAACGTGGATGCTGAAAATTCAGTTATTCAGAATTAAACCGTCGGGGGAACAGAGACGTGAAGCAGTTGCGCCGTCGCCTTTAATGCGGCGACCAGCGGCTGGCTATCATCGGTGATTTTGGCCAACAGGCTGGCACCCAGCCAAATCTGATAAAGCATCTCGGCCATGGCGTGCGCAGAGGCAATACCGTGCAGCGAGCCGTCGGCCAACCCTGCTTCGAGGGCCGTCGCCAGTCGGTCCATAATGGCCCTGGTGCCACGGCCCAGCGCCAGGCGCATAGGGTCTGACAGGTCCGAAACCTCAGCACCCAACTTCACCGCCAGGCACTTGCCTTCCGGGTCACCGTGGCCCTGGATCTGCAGCCACTCTGCCCAATATTGCATCAAGCGCTCGGCCGCAGGGCCTGCACCCTTGACGAGGGTGACCTCCATTTCCGCCAGGTAGCTGGCGAAATAGCTGTCCAGCAGCGCCTGGCCGAAGGCTTCCTTGGAATCGAAATAATGGTAGAAGGAGCCCTTGGGCACATCGGCCGCTTTCAGCAGCTCGTTCAGGCCCACGGCCGTATAGCCACGGCGGGCCATCAGGCGGCGTGCGGTGTCGATGATGTGCTGGCGTACTTCCAGTGCTTGGGTGGCTGTGCTCATGGGGCGGACTATAGCATGAACAGACCAGTCGTCTATCCACCAACAGACCAACCGTGCAGGCTTACCTATTCGTGTAGCGGCGGCCCTGGCCGCTTCACAGGCGCCGCGGTCTTCAGGTGCACCGCATGGGGCGCTACAAGAAGCCGGCAATCCTGTAGCGACCTTAAGCGCGCAATTGCTCAATCAGTTCCAAGCAGTACAACACCCCCGGCGACACATCCCCCACCCGCCGGCTGAAGATGATCGGCGACGTTGCATTCGCCTCCTGCAACGGGCTGTAGCCAATGTCATCACGGTGCAGTATTTGCACCGACTCCGGCACCAGCGTAATGCCGATACCCGCCCCCACCAGGCCAATGGCCGTCTGCAGTTCGTTGGTCCACTGGGCCACTTTGATGCTCAGGCCGTGGGATGAAAACAGCGCCAGGACGTGGTCGGCATAGCTGGGCCGCGGGTTGCCGGGGTAAAGCACGAAGGGCTCGCGGGCCAGTTGTGCGAGGGTAGCGGTGTGCCCGAGCAGTTCATGACCTGCAGGCAATACCGCAATCAGCCGGTCTTCACGCAGCACGGTCTGAATGATCGCCGGATCATCGATGTGAATGCGCCCGAAGCCCACGTCGATGCGCCCGGCCTTCAACGCCTCGACCTGTTGCACCGTGGTCATTTCCGACAGGCCCAATTCCAGTTCGATCTCGGCGTCTTCACTGCGCAGGCGGCGGATCATTTCCGGCAATACCCCGTACAAGGTCGACGGCGCGAAGCCGATGCCCATCCAGGTTTTCTTGCCCAGGCCAATGCGCCGGGTGTTTTCACACAGGGTATCGAGCTGATGCAGCAAGGCGCTGCTGTGCTCGAAGAAATAGCGGCCGGCTTCGGTCAACCGCAGGGGCCGGCCGCGTTCGACCAGGCCTACACCCAACTCGTCTTCCAGTTGCTGGATCTGCCGGCTCAACGGCGGTTGCGCAATGTGCAGTCGCTCGGCAGCACGGGTAAAGTTCAGGGTCTGGGCCAGTACCTGAAAGTAGCGAAGGTGCCTGAGTTCCACGATGACGCCCCTTATTGGCAATACCTGTCAGGTATCAAGCAAGACCAATTCTATATTGGATTGATTGAAAACGCCGTATCACTATCGGCTAATACAAGAACACAACCTGACGGGTATCGAAATGAGTCATCCTACGATCGAGTCTCTCGAAACGATCATTGTCGATCTGCCAACCATCCGCCCGCACAAGCTGGCAATGCACACCATGCAGCACCAAACCCTGGTGTTGTTGCGCCTGCGTTGCAGTGATGGTGTAGAAGGCGTCGGCGAGTCCACCACCATCGGTGGCCTGAGCTACGGCAATGAAAGCCCCGACAGCATCAAGGTCAACATTGACACGCACTTGGCCCCGCTACTGATTGGCCAACCTGCCGACAACATCAACGCCGCCATGCATCGCCTTGAGCGCAGCGCCCGGGGCAATACCTTCGCCAAATCCGGTATCGAAAGCGCCCTGCTGGACGCCCAGGGCAAACGCCGGGGCCTGGCAGTCAGCGAACTGCTGGGCGGCCGCCTGCGCGACAGCCTGCCGGTTGCCTGGACCCTGGCCAGCGGCGACACCGCCCGTGATATCGCCGAAGCTGAAAAAATGCTCGACGTGCGTCGCCACCGCATCTTCAAACTCAAGATCGGTGCGGGCGAAGTCAGCAAAGACCTGGCCCACGTCATCGCCATCAAGAAAGCCGTGGGGGATCGCGCCAGCGTGCGCGTTGACGTCAATCAGGCCTGGGATGAAGCGGTAGCCCTGCGCGCCTGCCGCATTCTGGGTGACAACGGTATCGATCTGGTTGAGCAGCCTATCTCGCGCAACAACGCCGTCGGCCTGGTGCGCCTGAGCGCCAGTAGCCCGATCCCGATCATGGCTGATGAAGCCATCGAATCGGTAGAAGATGCTTTCAACCTGGCGCGTATCGGCGCAGGTACCATCTTCGCCTTGAAGATCGCCAAGACCGGCGGCCCTCGTGCCGCCCTGCGTGCAGCGGCCATCGCCGATGCAGCGGGTATCGGCCTGTACGGTGGCACCATGCTGGAAGGCGGTATCGGCACCCTGGCCTCGGCCCAGGCCTTTATCACCCTGCCGAAAATGGCCTGGGACACCGAGCTGTTCGGCCCGCTGCTGTTGACCGAAGACATTCTGGCCAACCCGCCCGAGTACCGCGATTTCCACCTGCACGTACCCAATACCCCGGGCCTGGGCCTGGAACTGGATGAAGACCGTATCGCCTTCTTCCGTCGCGACAAGACCACCAAGGCTTACAGCCACAGCTAAGGAGAAGCCAGTCATGCTGTTCCACGTAAAAATGACCGTGAACCTGCCGGTAGACATCGACCCAGCCAAAGCCACACGGCTGAAGGCCGATGAAAAAGAACTGGCCCAGCGCCTGCAGCAAGAAGGCAAGTGGCGCCACCTGTGGCGCATCGCCGGGCTGTATGCCAACTACAGCGTGTTCGATGTGGACAGTGTCCAGGAACTGCACGATACCCTGATGCAGTTGCCGCTTTACCCGTACATGGCGATCGAGATCAGCCCGATGTGCCGCCACCCCTCCTCGATCCACGAAGACGACCGTTAATTAACGCCCCGACCAGGCGTAGCAGCTAATAAATATAAGATGAGGCTTTAACCATGACTGTCAGAATCTCGCAAACCGAACTGGTACAAAAATTTCTTGAAGAAGCGAGCGGCGTGCAAAACGACGCAGGCAACCCACGTACCAAAACGCTGATCCATCGTCTGCTCAAAGACACCGTCAAGATCATCGAAGACCTGGAAGTAACCCCGGAAGAATTCTGGGCCGCCGTGAGTTACCTCAACGTGCTGGGCGCTCGCCAGGAAGCTGGGTTGGTAGTGGCAGGCCTGGGCCTGGAACACTACATGGACCTGCAACTCGATGCGCAGGACGAAGAGGCCGGCCGCGCCGGCGGTACCCCGCGCACCATCGAAGGCCCGCTGTATGTCGCCGGCGCCCCACTGAGCAAGCACGAGGCGCGCCTGGATGACGGCACCGACCCAGGCACCACGCTGTTCATGCAGGGGCAGGTGAAAGACACCCACGGCAACCCGGTGCCCGGCGCCATTGTCGACGTCTGGC
>Ga0233353_1000042_pt1 | contig 12134 bp, 12 predicted proteins | sample GEONDECOMP319_FD_180699 | JGI IMG/M metagenome (GOLD analysis project Ga0233353, IMG submission 180699) | Leaf litter microbial communities from Shasta-Trinity National Forest, California, United States - GEON-DECOMP-319 | ecosystem: Environmental > Terrestrial > Plant litter > Unclassified...
CACGTGCTGGCGGTCACCACGGCCGAAAAGATCGAGCTGCTGCTTGGCCCGCACCAACTCCTCGCACAGGGCACTGACCACCGAGCGCAGGGCATCGGGGTCCGGCACCACCAGGTGGGCCTGTTCCTGGGCCAGCGAGCGGCCCGGGGCGGGGGGCTCGCCCAGTTCATAGGTGTCGCGCAGGGCTTGCAGCCGCGGCGTTTGCCCATGGGCCATGGCCGCGTAGAACAGCAGTGCCTTGAGCAGTTGCGGTGGTGCTGCCTGGTTAAGCCCGACCACACCCTGGTCCAGCAAACGCTTGAGTTCGCGGTCGCAGTCCTTGAGCAAGCTGAGCAACGCCGGGGTGTTTTCCACCGCACCGGCCTGCAGCCCATCCACCAACGCCGAGGCAACCTCCCATAAAGGGCTGAGAGGGGCTTTTTCGCTCACAGCCTCAAGGCGGGCAAAGATCCTCGCCATCTGCCCCAGGTTCGCGCTGACCTCCTGGTCGCGCATCAAGCCCACCAGCGCCTGTTGCAGGCTCTGGCGCAGCTTGCGCAGCAGTTCAGGCCATTGGGTGCTATCGAGTTCGGCCAACTGGCGCGTATCCAGGGCCAGCGGGGTGGGCAGCTCGACGCCGAACAGGCTCGTCTCCGCCAGCAGCGGCGCACCGCGCGCGCTGCGCAAATCATTGATCAAGGGCAGTACCACCAAAGGCAAATCACGACGGGCCAGGTGAACCTGGTCCAGGTAGAGCGGCAGTTGGGTGAAGGCTTGCAGCAGCCACTTCACCGCTTCGGCCTGTTGGGTGACGCGGCCGTGCGCCAGGGCTCGTCCCAGGTGTTCGATCTCTTCGGCCAGCAGCGCTGCGCCATAGAACTCGACCATCTGCAGGCTGCCATGCACCTGGTGCAGATAGCCCACACAACGGCCCATGGCTTCGCCGGCATGGGGCTCGGCAACAAAGGCCTCCAAGGCCGCCCGGGCCTGCTTGAGGGTCTCGACGATTTCGCCCTTGACCCACTCCAGCGCTACGTAATCGTGCCGGTCAGCCATGCTGCTTCCCCTGGTAAGGCTTCAACTCAGCCCGGCTCCCGAGCCTTGGGCAAGGTAAACCCGGACACCGAGCGACGCATTTCACTGGCCATCTTCGCCAGGTTGCCAATGCTCTCGGCCGTGGTCGTGGTGCCGGACGAGGTCTGTTCGGTGATTTGCTGAATAACGGACATGGTATGGGAAATTTGCCCTGCCGAACTTGTCTGCTGTTGCGCGGCGTTGGAGATGGTCTGGATCAAGGCTGCCAGGTCCTCGGACACCCCTTCGATCTCCTCTAGCGCCACCCCAGCGTCATGGGCCAGGCGCGCGCCACGTACCACTTCGAAGGTGGTCTGCTCCATGGAGATGACCGCCTCGTTGGTGTCAGCCTGAATCGCCCGCACCAGCATTTCGATCTGCCGGGTAGCGGAGGATGAACGTTCGGCCAGCCTTTGCACTTCGTCAGCCACCACGGCAAACCCGCGGCCGGCCTCACCCGCCATGGACGCCTGGATGGCCGCGTTGAGGGCAAGGATGTTGGTCTGATCGGCAATGTCATCGATCAGGCTGACGATATCGCCGATTTCCTGGGAAGACTCGCCCAGGCGCTTGATCCGCTTGGAGGTGTCCTGAATCTGTTCGCGGATGTTGTCCATGCCGCGAATGGTGTTATGCACCACCTCGCTGCCCTTGCTGGCAATGGTTACCGAGCGCTCGGCTACCTTGGCCGACTCCCAGGCATTGGTCGAGACGCGGTCGATGGACTCGGCCATGTCGCTGATGGCCATGGATGCTTCGCTGATCTGCTGCGCCTGCAATTCCGAAGCGCGGGCCAGTTGCCGGGCGCTGGCCTGGGTATCCTGCACAGCGGCGGCCACTTCCTCGGCCGTGAGGTTGATGGTGGCCACCAAGTCGCGCAACTGGTCGATGGAATAATTGATGGAGTCGGCAATGGTGCCGGTGAATTCCTCGGTCACCGATGCAGTAACTGTCAGATCACCATCGGCCAAGTCTTCAATTTCATCCAGCAGGCGCATGATGGCGGCCTGGTTGCGCTCATTCTTCAGCGCCGTTTCGCGCAACTGACGGTTGGTCTCGCGCACCATCACCAGGCCGATCAGGATAATCGATCCCAGGGCCAACAGCCCGAGTACATAGCCGCCCACGGTATCGAGGGTACGCGACCCGGCCAAGTGCTCGAAACTGTTGGCCAGGTGCGAGGCTTCGTCCAGCAGGGTCTGGGACAGACCAAAAATCGTGGTGGAGGCTTCACGCACCTGGAACAGTTGCGGTGAGGTCTCCAGAATTTCATCCACCGAACCTGAGACAAATTCGAACAGCTCGGCGATATCCTTGAGTCGCGCACGGGCATCAGGGTCCTGCACCCGGCTGATCTGGATGCTTGGGTCACCGTCAAGCATGCCCTTGAGCACCTGGCCAAACCGGTTGGCGTCACGCCCGAAGGACTCGGCTGCCGCAGCGGCTGACTCGTCGCCCGACAACACGGTGTTCACCGACCCCAGAATGCGCTCGGCCAGCAACGACTGGCGCTGGGCTACCACCACCTGGCTCGCGGGAGCACCGCGCTGCAGGAGGATTTCCACGACCTTTTCATATTCGACCTGCAACTGCGGGACTGTTTCGCCCAGCGTCGCGGCCACTTGGTGCAAAGACAACACCGTCTGCTCACTGGCCAGGATGGCATCGGTGTTTTTGCGCAAGCTTTCCCAGTCCCGCTGTACCAGGCGCATTTCCTGGTGCACGGCGGGGGGCGCAGGCGGCAGGCCGGTACCACTGTCACCGGATTTGAGCAGCCCCCAGCGACGGTCAAAGTCGTTACGGGCTTCGGCCAGCAGCTTAAAGGCCTGGGGCTTGCCCGAGGCCGCCTCAGTGGCGTTCTTGGCAATGTTCTGCGACAGCACCCGCAGTTCGCCGGCGTTGCCGATGTATTGCTTGTCGTAGTTGGACTGGGTGTTGAGGTAGGCGAAGTTGGCAAACAGCAGCATGATCGAGACAATCAGGGCGACAAAAAGCCCCGCAATCTGCGTGCTGCTTCGCGAACCTTGCACCGAGTTACCGGTTACTGCCTTATTCATCGTCAGGCCTCCGCCTGTAACGCTGTGCGTTGCCAATCCGTGGCCCGGGGCCCGTAGCGTAAAGAATCAAAGTGCCACATTCATGAACCCGGGTATTTGCGTCAATGCGAAAGGGCTGAATACGTTCCACAGCTCATCACGCTGGAAGTGGCCTTGCACAAAAGCGGTCATGCCCTGGGGCAGATCTGCTGGCACTGACAGGTCCAGGCCGTGCAGTGGAAAATGCTGCAGGCCGCCCACTTCGTCCACCAACAGCCCGGCAAACAACTCGTCACGGTCGATCACCAGCACGCGGCGCTGCTTGTGCACCTGTAATAGTTCGTGGCCAAGCAAGCCATGCAGGTCCATGACCGGCAGCAACCGCCCGCGCACGTTAGCCACCCCCAGCAGCCAGGGCTTTACCCCCGGCACCCGGCTCAGGCGTGGCTCATGCAGCACTTCGGCCACTTCACCCATGGGCGCAACATACCAATGCCCGGCAAGGCGAAAACCAATGCCGCTCCAGGTTTGCAGGTGGCTTTCCTGTGACGGCAACTGCGCCGCCATCTGGCGGCAGCGTTGGTCGATGTCCAGTAGCAGTTCGAAGGCGGTCTGGGCCATGACTGGCGATCAGCCTGCCAGCACGGCGTTCAGGGTCTTGATCAGGGTTTCTTCTTCCACCGGCTTGGTCAGGTAATCCTTGGCGCCTTGGCGGGTGCCCCAGATCTTGTCGGTTTCCTGGTCCTTGGTGGTGATGATGATCACCTTGATGTGCTCTGTCTCCGGCTCCTTGTGCAACTGGCGCGTAGCCTGAAACCCGTTGAGGCCCGGCATGACGACATCCATCAGCACCACGTCCGGCTTTTCCTGGCGTGCCAGGGCTACGCCGTCGGCACCGTTCTCGGCCTTGAGCACTTCATGGCCATGCTTTTCCAGCATGCTGGTGAGTTTGTACATTTCGGTCGGCGAATCGTCGACGATCAGAATACGAGCCATGCTGCTCCCCTTTTCATTAATTAGTGCGCGGCGGCAAAGCCCGGCACATGAGCCCTGATGGCGCCCAACAGCTCTTCCTTGCTGAACGGCTTGGTCAGGAACTGGTCGGAACCCACAATACGCCCACGGGCCTTGTCGAACAGGCCGTCGCGGGACGAGAGCATAATGACCGGGGTTGCCTTGAACGCGCTGTTGTTCTTGATCAGCGCACAGGTCTGGTAACCGTCCAGACGCGGCATCATGATATCGACAAAGATGATACGCGGATGATTGTCGGCGATCTTGGCCAATGCATCGAAGCCATCAGTGGCGGTGATCACCTCACAACCGACGTTCTCGAGCAACATCTGGGCCGTACGGCGAATCGTCTTCGAATCGTCGATCACCATGACCTTGAGCGCTGTGGGGTGCTGTTTCATAGGGATCTGCTTTAGGCGCTGACTGTGGGAGCTGGCTTGCCAGCGATCTTTTGAGGCCTGAAAAGCTCGCTGGCAAGCCAGCTCCCACAAAAGCACCGCTACCTTCATGTTCTGAGTGTGACAGCGTAGCCATTAAGGCTTGCGGCCTTCGGCTACGTTAACAAGCCTTTTTAGCACACTCAGGCAGTGGGTTCCATCAACGGCCCCCTTGACCCCAAGGCCTGGCAGCGCCACCCTGACGCCACTTTTACAGAACCGTCGACGACGGCCCGCGCCGTCCAAAGGAGCTTCCCATGAGCGTACGCCTCGGCATTGTCATGGACCCCATCGCTGAAATCTCCTATAAAAAGGACAGTTCGCTGGCCATGTTGCTGGCTGCCCAGGAACGCGGCTGGACCCTGTTCCACATGGAGATTCAGGACCTTTACCAGGCGGGCGGCAAGGCCCGTGCCCGCATGCGCCCGCTGAAAGTCTTCGCCGACCCTGAGCATTGGTTCGAATTCGAGTCCGAATTCGATGCCCCGCTGGCGGACCTGGACGTGATCCTGATGCGCAAGGACCCGCCCTTCGACCTGGAGTTCGTGTATTCCACCTACTTGCTGGAACAGGCCGAAAACGACGGCGTATTGGTGGTGAACAAGCCGCAGTCGCTACGTGACTGCAACGAGAAGATGTTCGCCACGCTGTTCCCGCAGCTCACGCCGCCAACCATGGTTAGCCGCCGGGCCGACATCCTGCGCGAGTTTGCCGCCGAACATGGCGACGTCATCCTCAAGCCGCTGGACGGCATGGGCGGCACCTCGATCTTCCGCCATCGCCCGGGCGACCCCAACCTCTCGGTGATCCTTGAGACCCTGACTGCCAATGGCACCCAGCAGATCATGGCGCAGCGCTATCTGCCGGCCATCAAGGACGGCGACAAGCGCATCCTGATGATCGACGGCGAACCGGTGCCTTACTGCCTGGCGCGTATCCCGGCAGCTGGCGAAACACGTGGCAACCTGGCGGCCGGCGGCAGGGGCGAAGCGCGCCCGCTGACCGACAAGGACCGCTGGATCGCTGAACAGGTGGGCCCTACCCTGCGCGCCAAAGGCCTGTTGTTTGTCGGCCTGGACGTAATCGGCGAACACCTGACCGAAATCAACGTGACCAGCCCTACCTGCATCCGCGAGATCGACAATGCGTTTGGTACCCGCATTGGCGTCCAGTTGATGGACGCCATCGATCGCAAGCTCAAGGCCCGCTAAGCAACAAGGCAGGGGTTTTTCCGCGCAGTGCGTTATGATGCACACCCATTTTTTGCTGTTGGGTGTGCGCTGCCGGATTCACCCCCGCCCGCATGACTGCCGGATAACCGATGACTGCTGCGACCGACATCCCTGCCAAGTATTCCCGTGCTTCCGTGCGCCCGGCGGACAGGCTCGGCTTTACCCTGTTCATCGCTGCCCTGATACACCTGGCCGTGATCCTGGGCGTCAGTTTCACCTTGGTAAAACCCGCGCAGATCGAGCAGACCCTGGAGATTACCCTGTCCACCTTCAAGGACGCCAAGGCGCCGAAGAAGGCCGATTACCTGGCACAGGACAATCAGGAAGGCAGCGGCACCCTGGATAAGAAGGCTTTGCCTACCACCACCCAGGTAGCGCCCTTTCAGGACAACCAGATCAACAAGGTCACACCACCACCGGTGGTCAAGCCCCAGGTCCAGCCTGAAGACGCCCCGCTGAAAAAGGCCATCACCACCGTGGCGCCCAAGCCGCAGAAGGTCGATACCCGCCGCGAAGTGCTCAAACAAGACCCGCAACCGCAAAAGGCCACCCCCGACTTCGACAGCGACAAGGAGTCCAGCCAGATTTCCAGCCTGGAAGCTGAGCTGACCCGCGAACAACAGCTCTACGCCAAGCGCCCGCGCATCCACCGCCTGACCGCCGCCTCAACCATGCACGACAAGGGCGCCTGGTATAAAGACGAGTGGCGCAAGAAGGTCGAGCGCATCGGCAACCTCAACTACCCGGACGAAGCCCGGCGCCAGCAGATCTACGGCAGCCTGCGGCTGATGGTCTCGATCAACAGTGATGGTTCGCTGTATGACGTATTGGTGCTGGAGTCCTCCGGCCAGCAGGTACTGGACGATGCAGCCATGCGCATTGTGCGACTGGCCGCGCCGTTTCCGCCGTTCACAGGCGACCTGTCAGACGTCGACCGCCTGGAAATCATCCGCACCTGGCGTTTTGCCAAGGGTGACCGTCTTTCCAGCAACTGAAAGCGACGAAACAGTATTAAACCTCGGCTTGTCAGCCTGCCTGCTCGACGCCACACTAGAGGTATGAAGAACGTCGATCCGAGTTACCTCAAGCATCAATTCCTGATCGCCATGCCCCACATGGCGGACCCGAACTTTGCACAGACCTTGACCTACATCGTCGAGCACACGGCCAATGGCGCCATGGGTCTGGTGGTCAACCGGCCCCAGGAATTGAACCTGGCCGATATCCTCGAGCAACTGCGCCCGGAGATCGACCCGCCGGGCAGTTGCCACCTGATTCCCATCTATAACGGCGGCCCTGTGCAGACTGATCGTGGTTTCGTGTTGCATCCCAGCGGGCCTACCTACCAGGCCACGGTAGAGCTGGGCGGCATTGCGCTGTCCACCTCCCAGGATGTGCTATTCGCCATCGCCGACGGTATGGGCCCCGCGCAAAGCCTGATCACCCTCGGCTACGCCGGCTGGGAGGCAGGGCAACTGGAGGCCGAGTTGGCCGACAACGCCTGGCTGACCTGCCCGTTCGACCCCGACATTCTGTTCGCGGTAGACAGCGAACAACGGTTGGCGGCCGCAGCGGCGCGGCTAGGGGTCAACCTCAGCCTGCTGACCAGCCAGGCGGGGCACGCCTGATGGCCACTATTCGACTGCTGCTGGGTTTCGACTACGGCACCAAACAGATCGGCGTTGCGGTGGGCCAGGTGATTACCGGCCAGGCCCGCGAGCTGTGCACCCTCAAGGCCCAGAATGGCGCACCCGACTGGAACCAGGTCGAAGCCTTGATCAAGGAGTGGAAGCCCGACGCCATTGTCGTTGGCCTGCCCCTGAACATGGATGGCACCCCCAGTGAGATGTGCGAGCGCGCCGAGAAGTTCGCCCGCCGCCTGAACGGCCGCTACAACCTGCCGGTGCACACCCACGACGAACGCCTGACCACCTATGAGGCCAAAGGCCAGCGCATGGCCCGTGGCGGCCAGAAGGGCAGCTACCGCGACAACCCGGTAGATGCCATTGCTGCGGCCCTGCTGCTGCAAAGCTGGCTGGAAGAAAACGCCGGCCAGTTCCAATCCTGATTCCCCGTTTCAAAGCCGGGCCCTGAGTGCCCGGCCTTTCAAGGAGCACATGATGAGCCTTCCAAACCCTGCCCAACTGATCAGCCAGATGGCTATCGATCTCACGGCCCACTTGGCCAAGCGCAACATCAGCGAGCCGCGCTTCATCGGTATCCGCACGGGTGGCGTCTGGGTGGCCCAGGCGCTGCTTGAAGCCCTGGGCAGCGATGCGCCGTTGGGCACACTGGATGTATCGTTCTACCGCGATGACTTCAGCCAGAATGGCCTGCACCCGCAAGTGCGCCCCTCGGACCTGCCGTTCGAGATCGAAGGCCAGCATCTGATCCTGGTGGACGACGTGCTGATGAGTGGCCGCACCATTCGTGCCGCCCTCAACGAATTGTTCGACTATGGCCGCCCGGCCAGCGTCACCCTGGTCAGCCTGCTGGACCTGGACGCCGGCGAATTACCGATCCGTCCCAATGTTGTTGGCGCAACCCTGTCCTTGGCACCCCATGAACGGGTAAAATTGACCGGGCCCGCCCCGCTCGCCCTCGAGCGCCAGGACCTCGCCTCCGCTTCCGCCTTTTAAGAGTCCCCCCCGCGATGACGCCTACCGACGCCAAGCGCCCGCTGCAGCTCAATGATCAGGGCCAGCTGCGCCATTTTCTCTCGCTCGACGGTTTACCCCGCGAGCTGTTGACCGAAATCCTCGACACCGCCGACTCGTTCCTGGAAGTCGGCGCCCGGGCGGTCAAGAAAGTCCCGCTGCTGCGCGGCAAGACCGTATGCAACGTGTTCTTCGAGAACTCCACCCGCACCCGCACCACCTTCGAGCTGGCCGCACAGCGGCTGTCGGCCGACGTGATCACCCTAAACGTGTCGACCTCTTCGACCAGCAAGGGTGAAACCCTGTTCGACACCCTGCGCAACCTGGAAGCGATGGCCGCCGATATGTTCGTCGTACGCCACGGCGACTCCGGCGCTGCCCACTTCATCGCTGAGCATGTGTGCCCGGACGTGGCAATCATCAACGGTGGCGATGGCCGCCATGCGCACCCGACCCAGGGCATGCTCGACATGCTGACTATCCGTCGGCACAAGGGTGGCTTCGAAAACCTTTCGGTAGCGATCGTCGGCGATATCCTGCATTCGCGCGTAGCCCGCTCGAACATGATCGCGCTCAAGACACTGGGCTGCCAGGACATCCGCGTAGTAGCGCCCAAGACGTTGCTGCCCATTGGTATCGAGCAGTACGGGTTGAAAGTCTTCACCGACCTTGAGCAAGGGCTCAAGGACGTCGACGTGGTGATCATGCTGCGCTTGCAGCGCGAACGCATGGCCGGTGGCCTGTTGCCCAGCGAAGGCGAGTTCTACCGCCTGTTTGGCCTGACCACTGCGCGCCTGGCCGGCGCCAAGCCCGACTGCATCGTCATGCACCCAGGCCCTATCAACCGGGGTGTAGAGATTGAATCGGCGGTGGCCGACGGTCCGCACTCGGTCATTCTCAACCAGGTCACCTACGGCATTGCCGTGCGCATGGCTGTCTTGTCCATGGCCATGAGCGGCCAGAACGCCCAGCGTCAATTCGACCAGGAGAACGCCCAGTGAGCCTCAGTATCCTCGGCGCTCGCGTCATCAACCCGGCCACCGGCCTGGACCAGGTCAGCGACCTGCACATCAGCCAGGGCAAGATCGTCGCCGTAGGCGCCGCACCTGCAGGCTTCGTGGCCAACCAGACCCTGGAAGCCAACGGCTTGATCGCCGCCCCTGGCCTAGTCGACCTGAGCGTCGCCCTGCGCGAACCGGGCTACAGCCGCAAGGGCACCATCGCCAGCGAAACCCGCGCCGCCGCCGCTGGCGGTGTCACCAGCCTGTGCTGCCCGCCATTCACCAAGCCGGTGCTGGACACCTCGGCCGTGGCTGAACTGATCCTGGACCGCGCCCGCGAAGCCGGCCACGCCAAGGTGTTCCCTATTGGTGCCCTCAGCAAGGGCCTGGAAGGCGAGCAGCTGGCTGAACTGATCGCCCTGCGCGATGCAGGCTGCGTCGCCTTCGGCAACGGCCTGAGCAGCTTCCAGAACACCCGCACGCTGTGCCGGGCATTGGAATATGCCGCCACCTTCGACCTGACCGTGATTTTCCACTCCCAGGACCGTGACCTGGCCCAGGGCGGTATCGCCCACGAAGGCCCGACTGCCAGCTTCCTCGGCCTGCCGGGCATTCCGGAAACCGCCGAAACTGTGGCCCTGGCCCGTGATCTGTTGCTGGTGGAGCAAAGCGGCGTTCGCGCGCACTTCAGCCAACTGACCAGCGCCCGCGGTGTCGAACTGATTGCCCAGGCTCAGGCCCGCGGCTTGCCGGTGACCGCTGATGTGGCCCTGTACCAGTTGATCCTGACCGACGAGGCCTTGATCGACTTCTCAAGCCTCTACCATGTGCAACCGCCGCTGCGCACCCGCGCCGACCGCGATGCCTTGCGCGAAGGGGTCAAGTCCGGGGTTATCCAGGCTATCTCCAGCCACCACCAGCCCCACGATCGCGACGCCAAGCTGGCGCCTTTCGGTGCGACCGAACCGGGTATCAGCAGTGTCGAATTGTTGTTGCCGCTGGCGCTAACCCTGGTGGAAGACGGCCTGCTGGATCTGCCAACCCTGCTGGCACGCCTGAGCAGCGGCCCCGCCGCCGCCCTGCGCCTGCCGGCAGGCCAGTTGCAGGTAGGCAGCCCCGCCGACCTGGTACTGTTCGCGCAAAATGTCACCACCGTGGCTGGCGAACGCTGGTTGTCGAAAGGCCAGAACTGCCCGTTCCTGGGCCATAGCCTGCCGGGCGCCGTGCGTTACACCCTGGTGGATGGGCATATCGCCCATAACGGCTAACCGCACAGTTACCGGGACACGGGAGCAAAGCTTGCTCGCGATGCAGGCGCTGCGGTATGTCAGCGCCTGCTTCGCGACCAACGTGGCTGCTACAAACAGTCGGCCGGCACCTACGAGTGCCCATGGGGAGCCAAGCTGCTTCAGCGTGCCTGGGCATTCTTGTAGGATATCTGGTCGTTCAGGGTCCAGAAGTCATACAGCACGCCGACCAGGAACAACCCACCGGTGAGCAGGTAGATCAAGCCACTGATCCATTTGCCCTGGTACATCCGATGCACCCCCAGCGGGCCCAGAAAGGTCAGCAGCAACCAACCTGCGTTGTAATCCAACGGCCCGGCGATAAAGCGCATGTCCGCTTCCCGATCCATGGACGGGATCAGGAACACGTCGATCAACCAGCCAATTCCGAACAACCCGAAGGTGAAAAACCAGAGCGTGCCGGTCACCGGCTTGCCGTAATAAAAACGATGAGCCCCGGTAAAACCAAAAATCCACAATAGGTAACCCAAGGCTTTGCTATGGGTGTCCTGGCGGTGATTGCCCTGCTGATAGCTATTCATGAGCCCTTCTTTACCCTCTAATAATTAAATTTTCTAAACGTTTATGTGACTTTTTTGTCTGCTGCCGACGTGCGGTTGCGTGACCGGTGAGTCGGGCAAACCCTTGCCCCGCCTGACTTCCACAGAAAATTTGTGGGAATTTACCGTAGATTGATCATTTTTCGATCACAATCACTGCCGACCGACGGGTTAAAAACTGATCAAAAAGCTGTTATAAAGTTGCGCGCTTACCCACAAGAGCCTTGCCGAATGCGTCCATTTTTGAAGACATGGCTAACCATCTGCCTATTATTGCCATTGGCCGCCCACGCCACCAATCGTGAGCAAAGACTTCCCGCCGGCTTCACCGGCCACGCTGCAAAAACCGGGGCAGCAGAACATGCGCCCGCGCCGGTCGAGCCGGAGCTTGCCAGCAACACCACCAGCCGTAGCAAGAACAAGCGTCAAAACGGTCGAATCCGCAACACGGGTCGCCACGTCGTCAATGGCGCCGTCGCCCAGATGTCGAACAAGCAAAGCAGCGAAGTGCTGTCACGCGCGGTCAACGTGTTGGGTACCCCCTATCGTTGGGGCGGCAGCAGCCCAAGTAAAGGGTTTGATTGCAGCGGGCTGGTGAAATATGCGTTTAACGATGTGCATGCGGTCGATTTGCCACGCACGTCCAACGCCATGGCCGCTGGCCACGGCCAGAAGATTGCCCAAAAAGACTTGAAGCCGGGCGATTTGCTGTTTTTCAACATCAAGAGCCGCCGAGTCAACCACGTGGCCATCTACCTTGGCCATGATCGCTTCATCCATGCCCCCCGTAGCGGTAAGTCGGTGACCATCGACACGTTGGACAAGCCTTACTGGCAGGAACACTACGTTGTTGCCAAG
>Ga0233353_1000043_pt1 | contig 11910 bp, 6 predicted proteins | sample GEONDECOMP319_FD_180699 | JGI IMG/M metagenome (GOLD analysis project Ga0233353, IMG submission 180699) | Leaf litter microbial communities from Shasta-Trinity National Forest, California, United States - GEON-DECOMP-319 | ecosystem: Environmental > Terrestrial > Plant litter > Unclassified...
AAGAATGCTTTAAATTTAATACCCTATACAACTTCATCAACTCTTAAGTTAATTAAAAGTTTTTTTAATTTATACAATTTAAGAGTTGAGCGAAAAATGAGGACAAAAAGGTTGTTGCTTAGATTAAAAAGACTTTCACTCAACAAAATATTTGTAAGTAACGGTGAATTTAAACACACTAACAACAAAGTAATAATAACATTATACGTGTTTAACAGACAGAGACGTAGTTATCTTAATAGAATGAAAAAACTTCGTTTATTTAATTTTTATGCTGAACAAAAAAAGAACATAGCAAGAAAAATAATAAGACATAGTAAGTTAAAAATTTTACATTACTTAAAAAACGCGGATCCTACGAAGAAAAAGCTAATTTTATTAGAAATAATAAAACAAAACAAATTAGAAAATACTACAAATAAAGGATTAGCCGTTAGTTTGTCCAAATATGTGAGCAATTTTTACAAAAAGTATGCTAGAAGAACATATATATATATAAAGAATTTTGTTTATTACAAACAACTTATGTATATAAATAATACAAAGTATAACTATACCTATTTAAAATATTTGAAGAGTTCTTTAGAAAAATTATACAATAAAAACGTAGAATTTAATCTAATAAATATAAAACGTTTTTATTTAAATAGTGATATTTTATCTGAGTCTATAGTTTTGAAGTTGACAAGAAACAGAAGAAAAATATTAAGATACTTAAAAAATCTGAGAAAAAAAGTGAAAATAACTAAGAAAAAGATTCTTCTTATGAAACCTATGCCCGAAAAAATATTTAAGGGAAAAAGTGACGAAAAAAAGAACTTTTTTTATCCTACGGAAGAAAATTTAAGTAAGAAAAATAAAATTTTCACAGAATTAAAATATAAGGATGTAACTGGTTTTAGGTTGGAAGCTAGAGGTAGGTTAACTAAACGCTATACTGCTTCAAGATCTGTTACTAAATTTAGATATAAAGGTAATCTACTAAATATAGATTCATCTCACAAAGGCTTATCAAGTATATTGCTTAAAGGTAATTTAAGATCAAATTTACAATTTACTAAACTAAGATCTAAAACTCGTATAGGTTCTTTTGGTATAAAAGGCTGAGTAAGTGGAAATTAAGAGTAAAACAAAAAACTATATAACAAAAAATGATGAAATAGTCTGAACCCTATTGAAAAATACGGAGATAAATAAAATATTTATATTAACAAAATTTGAACAGGCTAATGTGCGCAAGAGAGTACAAATTGAGTGCGCGGTTTGGCACCTCGATGTCGGCTTAGCTCATCCACATGAACGCAGGAATCATGAAGGGTTCGACTGTTCGTCGATTAAAGAGCTACACGAGCTGGGTTTAATACGTCGTGAGACAGTATGGTTTCTATCTTCTAGAGGGACTTTGAATAAAATAAAGACAGCCCCCTTGTACGAAAGGAACTGGGTATGTTGACCTATAGTTTACTTGTTGTTTATAATGTGAGTGTTCTATTATGGCTTTAATAGAGTTACTAGGGTCAACAAACTAAAATAGATGAGGCACGAACTAACTTACAACATTATAAGCATGGCAAGAAAGCCACGTCAATTAAAGATAAGTGCTGAAAGCATATAAGCGCGAAACTCACTTTAGGATATTCATAATACCGTAGTAAAACATTACGTATATAGGTTTTAGTTGCAATATTTTTAATGATGTTAGGCATAAAATACTAATTTGAGACATTAACATGTCTGGTTACTAGGGCCAACAAACTAAAATAGATGAGGCACGAACTAACCACCAGTCTATTACTATTTAATACTTTATTAGAGTAAAAATCAATGTTCGCATTTCATTCATTAAATGCGACTCTAAAATATACAACTTGAGCTACTAAAAAAAAGTTTTTGAGTCAGCTGATACAGCCCGGTTAGCATAAAAGCAATGCGATCGTTTTGTAGTCGATTGAAGTAAGTGCGATACTTACACTAGGCTAAGACCCAGTGGTCAAGTTAGGTTAAGACATAACATTTTCACTGTTGAATCAAGGGTTCAAATCCCTTCTGGGTTGGAGAAATTAGCTCAGTGGTAGAGCAGTCGTTTTACACACGAAGGGTCAGGTGTTCAACTCACCTATTTTTCAAATGCGGACTAGTGTAATTAGTAACATACTTGGCTCATGACCAAAAGCTCAGGGTGCGAGTCCTTGGTCCGCACTATATATATAATGTTTTTTTAATTTACACTAGTTATAGTTACTTTTAATAAAGGCCATAGCTTAATTGGTAAAGCCAGCTGCTCATGACAGCTTAGTTGAGTGTTCGACTCACTCTAGCCTTAATATCCGAGTGCTGGAATTGGTAGACAGGACAATTTTAAGCTTTGTTGGTGTAAATCATAAACGTTCAAGTCGTTTCTCGGATATCAGGCAGATAAGTAATTTATATACTTAGGGGACATAGTTTAAAAGGCAAAACTACGATTTTGCGTATCGTTATTTTAGGTTCAATTCCTAATATCTCCACTATTTATAAGATTTATATGAACACAACCTTCACTTTAATGTTTGCTAGTTCGAGAAGCTCAATTTGGTAGAGCGGAACACTGAAGATGTTTAGGTTATAAGTTCAAATCTTATCTCGAGCAAATAGGTGTGCTGAAATTTGGTAACCAGGTTCCGCTTAGGACGGAATAGTATTAAACTTTACAAGTTCAAGTCTTGTCACCTATATGTACTAATGTTTATTTTTTACAAACACGTTGTATTACTATAAAAAATATGTTGTCGACTAATAGGTAAGTCATAAATTTTTGGTGTTTACCATTGAGTGTTCGAATCGCTCCAACATAAGAAACGAAATAATTTAGTTTCAGTATAAATATGATTTCATGAAAACATTATATACAACTAATCACAAGATAAGGGAAGGAAATATGGCTCATCTAGTAGCCTTTTTTTATACATATAATTCATAAGTTTCTTTGAAATTCTTTAGTTTTTTTTTATGATACAAGCTGCGAAAATTATAGGTACAGGTCTGGCTACAACAGGTCTAATAGGTGCGGGTGTAGGAATAGGTGTAGTTTTCGGTGCGTTAATTATAGGTGTATCAAGAAACCCTTCATTAAGAGGACAATTATTTTCTTACGCAATACTTGGTTTTGCTTTTGCGGAAGCTACAGGTTTATTTGCTTTAATGATGGCGTTTTTATTATTATACGTTGCTTAGTATAAAATTTCAGCCTTTATAGCTCAAAGGTAGAGCAAAATACTGTTAATATTTGTGTTAGATGTTCGAGTCATCTTAAGGGCGGATGTAGATAAACTAAAAATTTTTTTTAGTTATTTTCACTTTTTTTAAAGTAGGTGGATATAGTTTAATGGTAAAACAGCTGTATGTGGCATAGCATTTCTTTGTTCAACTCAAGGTATACACCCTTTTGGTACACATTATTTACTAGTATAATAATATGTTATAAGCCTTTTTATTTATTGTTTTAAAACTAATGTAAAAATAAGGGTCCATACTTTTTCGTAACATAATAATATATTCTTAAGTGCAATTATGCATTGCACAAAATTAAACATAGAAGAAAGAGTAATCGTACAATTATCAACAGCCCGTGAAAGACCATGCGTGTTGTTTACGCACTCCTTTCTTAAAAAACCCGTAAAGTAATACTCTAGTTTTTTAAAAGGGCTCGTATATGAACTCGATAGATTACAATAATTTGAAATATTTCTTCTGTAAGGAACAATTCAAATTATTTACCTACTCCTAGTAGAGAATACAGTACAACAACATATACGCAAGATGCTGTAAAGATTAACACATTTAGTATAACCATGTGAAAAGAAAGATGATTTTTATCTTCAAATGCCAAAGATATAGGTACATTGTACTTAATGTTTGCTTTATTTTCAGGTTTGATCGGTACTGCTTTTTCTGTTTTAATCCGATTGGAATTGTCAGGACCTGGTGTACAATACATAGCAGATAACCAATTATACAACAGTATAATAACAGCTCATGCAATAGTAATGATTTTTTTTATGGTCATGCCTGCGATGATAGGAGGTTTTGGTAATTTTTTATTACCTTTGTTAGTAGGTGGCCCTGACATGGCGTTTCCTAGACTTAATAATATTAGTTTCTGACTTTTAATCCCAAGTCTTTTATTATTTTTATTTGCCGGTATGATTGAAAATGGGGCCGGTACTGGTTGAACGTTATATCCCCCTTTATCTGGTTTACAAAGTCATAGTGGACCTAGTGTAGATTTAGCCATATTCGCATTACATTTATCTGGAGTAAGTAGTTTATTAGGAGCAATGAACTTTATTACCACTATACTGAATATGAGAAGCCCAGGTATAAGATTACATAAATTGGCTTTATTCGGTTGAGCTGTAGTAGTTACAGCTGTGTTATTATTGTTATCTTTACCTGTGTTAGCCGGAGCTATAACAATGGTGTTAACGGACAGAAATTTCAATACATCTTTCTTTGAATTAGCTGGAGGTGGGGATCCTATATTATATCAACATCTTTTCTGATTCTTTGGTCATCCAGAGGTTTATATATTAATTATTCCAGGGTTCGGTATAATAAGTACAACTATATCAGCTAGTTCAAATAAAAATGTATTTGGGTATTTAGGTATGGTGTACGCTATGATGTCTATTGGAGTGTTAGGTTTTGTAGTTTGATCACATCACATGTATAGTGTGGGTTTAGATGTAGATACTAGAGCTTATTTCACCGCTGCTACACTAATTATAGCTGTACCTACAGGTATTAAAATATTTAGTTGATTAGCTACTACATACGGTGGTTCATTACATTTGACACCTTCTATGCTATTTGCATTAGGATTTGTAGTTATGTTCACTATAGGTGGGCTAAGTGGAGTTATCTTAGCTAATGCTTCGCTTGATATTGCATTCCATGATACTTATTATGTTGTGGCTCATTTCCACTATGTACTGTCTATGGGTGCAGTATTTGCCTTATTTAGTGCATGATATTTCTGAATCCCTAAAATTACAGGTTTAAGTTATAACATGATGTTAGGTAAAGTACATTTCATGATATTATTCATAGGAGTTAATGTGACTTTTTTCCCTCAACATTTTTTAGGTTTACAAGGAATGCCTAGACGTATAAGTGATTATCCTGACGCTTTTGCCGGATGAAATTTAATAAGTAGTCTGGGTTCAATAATAAGTGTAATAGCAACTGTATTATTTTTACACATATTGTATGTACAATTAGTAGAAGGAAACGCCACGTCAAGATATCCTTGACTTACTCCTCAATATTTTAGTGATCTATTTCAAACGTTATTTAATAGAAACTATAATTCTTTAGAGTGAAGTTTGAATAGTCCACCTAAACCACATGCTTTCGTTACTCTACCTTTACAAAGCAGCACTATATTTGATGGAGTAAAACTTGTTTTTTCAATAATACTTCTTATTTTTCTATTTTACTGAAGTTTGCACTCCAGCACTCCTACATATTGTAGCACAGGCTCGGAATTTCCTTTTTTTAATGGGTACTATTATATTTCACTAATACAAGCGGATGCTATATTAACGGATTGGGAGGTACATGGTGCGCATATATTTGAAAAAGTGGATACGTGGAATAATACCATGAGAACGCCGCTAGAGCCCGAGTTAATGATCACCAGAACCCCAGACAATAGTGATTTAGTTTGCTATGTCATACTTCGTAGCATATTTGTACGCTAGCTTAGGAGCAGTTGGTAGGGATGTTTTTCACGAAGTATATTTATGGAACAACTCTATAAAGAAACAACAGCAAGGCCCCCATTTAATTATTTTCAGCCCAGCCAGCAGTATAACGTTTTGTAGTGTTTACCCTTTTTTTACTATTAAACCTAAGTTATAGCTTCATAATAAAAAATAGGACAAATAACTTTTTATCTTATACCGTGTTATTAAATAATAAACAATTTTGACTCAAAATATAGTTAGTTGAAACCAAAGCCCTTTAGATCAGTTCACTATAAGAAATCTTTTCAGCATTAAAGGAGACATATTGGGAAATATACAAATATCTTTAACAAATATAGGATTATATTTAATAATAACAACCTTTATAATTTTTATGTATTATCTACTTGCAACAAACTACGACAAAGCTACACCCCTTGAATGGTCTATATCGCAAGAATCCATATATTCAACTGTATATAGTATAGTAATAAACCAAATAAACGCAAACAGAGGTCAAATGTTTTTTCCTCTTATTTCTGCACTGTTCATATATATATTAATAAATAATTTGGTAGGTATGGTACCTTACAGTTTTGCACCTACATCACATTTCATATTAGCTTTTTCAATAAGTTTTACTATAGTTATAGGAGCAACTATATTAGGTTTTCAAACACATGCTTTGAAATTCTTTTCTCTTTTAGTTCCATCAGGATGTCCTTTAGGTTTATTACCATTACTGGTGATGATTGAATTCATATCATATTTAGCTAGAAATGTATCGTTAGGTTTAAGATTAGCTGCTAACATATTAAGTGGACACATGTTATTAAACATATTGTCTGGATTTACTTACAATATTATAACTAAAGGTTTTATATTTTTCTTTTTAGGGCTAATCCCTTTATTATTTATAATTGCGTTCTCTGGTCTAGAAATAGGAATAGCCTTTATACAGGCACAAGTTTTTGTGGTGTTATCTTCTTCTTACATAAAAGACAGTATAGAATTACATTAATGTTAAAAAAAATTTTTAAAGCACTCACATATATAATACTAAAACATTATAGCCCATTAAAATACTTTGGATTATGTTAATTTTGCGGTAAATTATACATTACTATAATTTTGCATAAATTAACCGTGGCCATTTGTTTTTCTGTTAAGCCTTAAGTTTAATAATTATATATAATATATTTTATATAAAAAGTCAAACCAGTAACATTATTCCCCCCCCCCTCGTGTGATTAGTTGTATATAATGTTTTCAAAAAAAACATAGGAAAGTCAAGAGCAGTATAAGTATATGTTAATTATAAAACAAGGATAAAAATCCTTTTTAGTTACAGAAAATAATAGTAAAATGAAAACTACAATGTATATTTAGCTTTAATTAGTAGATGTATTAAACAACAACTTGCTTACGCTAATCCAAAAAAATTTATGGTAGCAAATTAATAAAATTTTGAGTTTGATGATGGCTCTGAGTGAACGCTGTCCAAGTGCTTGACACATGCTAATCGAACGTCTAATTTTATGCAAATTTAATTAGAAGTGGTGTACAGGTGAGTAAATGATATTTTAGCTGCCTCGAAGTAAGGTAAAAATCCCTTATAATTTTTCTTATAATGTTGTAGCACAAGAAAAAAAAAGAAGAAAAAAATTCGCTTTGAGATGTTAAAATATACTGGATGAGTATTAGTGAACAACTAGCTCGTGTTCCGGCAGTCGAGACTGAGAGGTCGATCGACCACATTGGGTCTGAAAAAAGCCCACGGCAGATAGTACAGCAGTGGGGTATATTGGTCAATAGCCTAACGGCTGAACCAGCAACTTGGAAGAATGTATAATGAATAAGTCATATAAAGTTCTAGGTAAAAGAATGATAATGACAATTTTTTATCTATAAGTCTTGGCCAAATTACGTGCCAGCAGCCGCGGTAATACGTAAAAGACTAGTGTTATTCATCTTTAATAGGTTTAAAGGGTACCTAGACGGAAAATCAAGCCTTAGCGGGGACTAGTTTTCTAGAGTTTAATAGGAGAAAGTCGAATTACTGGAGAAGAGTCAAAATATCATTATACTAGTAGGACGGACAACGGCGAAGGCTACTTTCTATGTAAAAACTGACGTTGAGGGACGAAGCCTTGGGTAGCAATAAGGATTTGATACCCTAGTAGTCCTTGGAGACAATTATGAGTGTCATATGTTAAAATAATTAACCTATAAATGAAAGTGTAAGCACTCCACCTCATGAGTAAAGCGGCAACGCCGAAATTGAAATCATTAGACCGTATCTGAAACCAGTAGTGAAGTATGTTATTTAATTCGATAATCCGCGAATAACCTTACCACGCCTTGTATAATATTTATTTATTACAAGCGCTGCACGGCTGTCTTCAGTTAATGTCGTGAGATCCTGGTTAGTTCCTTCAATTAACGAAAACCCTTGTTTTATTTGTTTTTATAAAACAGTTCACCGCTATATTGGAGAAGATAATAGGGACTAAGACAAGTCATCATGGCCTTAATGGCGTGGGCTATAGACGTGCCACATATTCCTGTACAAAAGGATGCTATATTGCAAAATGGAGCTAATCCCCAAAACTGGACATAACTATTCGTGAATTGTAGTCTGTAATTCGACTGCATGAATAAGGAATTACTAGTAATCGTGAATCAGCATGTCACGGTGAATACAATCTCAGATGGGTACTAACTACTCGTCAGGCGCTGAAAGGAATGTGCGCAATAAGTTTGGTTGCATGTTTTTATATATTTTACATAATTAGTTGTAATTTCATTAATGTGTAACTTTCGTATGCGTGATTTTAATTGGTGTTAAGTCGAAATACGGTTCGTGTAATGGAAATTGCACGGGAAACATTATCCTTAAAAATTTAAATATTCGTTGTTATTTGCCTCTCCCTATAATAAATAACAACGAATAAGTCTTTATGGTTAAGTAAATATGCATTTACTTTGGTTCGATTCCAAAAAAGGTGTCAGAATTTTTCACATTCGGATTTTTATCTTTAAAATAAGTTCATTTGCTTCGTTAAAGGTAAGACTTAAAATAAAATTATTGTTCAACTTACACGTCATACCTGATTTATATAATGGCTATTCCATAATAGTATTAGATATTATAGCTATAATATGTATATTATCAGGTATATTTATTATAATATCGAAAAATCCAGTTGTGTCCGTCTTGTTTCTTATTTCCTTATTTGTAAGTATATCTTGCTATTTAATAATTATAGGTATAAAATTTATAGGTTTATCGTATTTACTCGTATATGTAGGTGCTGTGTCTATCTTGTTTTTATTCATATTGATGTTAATTAACATAAGGGTATCCGAACTCATTAGTGATACTAGTAACAACATACCTTTGGCTATATTAACTATTTTAGCCTTTTTCATACCATTTAGCAATATTTTGCCTAATACTAACATTGATGTCAATAAACTTAATGATATAAACCCGTTTTCAGACTCTGTTTTTTTAGTTTCATCTAACAATTGAGAAGGGAATATAGTAGACGTTTCAGACATAATGAGTATAGGTAATATTATGTATACAAGCTATTCTATATGGTTAGTATTAACTTCAATAATATTATTACTAGCTATGGTAGGATCCATAGTAATTACAATTAAGCAAAAAAATTAATAAAGGAAAACATTAACATAAAAAAAGAGACTTTAGTTTAATAGGTAAAACATGCGGCTTTTAATCGCTATAACGTACGTTCGAATCTTACAGGTCTTAAGGAAGGGTCCGTTTGTAGGCTTTCGGGTTAAGCTGTAAACTTAATAGCGTTTTGCTATCGGAGGTTCGAGTCCTCTTCTTCCTAAATTGTATTTTTTATTGGTGATGTATGGGCATAAAACAAGTGCACCATAAATGACTTAGTTTATATACAATTCTTAATAATTGGTATTGTGTGATTCAACTGTTTACGTGAAATTAAATAAGTTAGGATAAACATTTACATAAGACTAAAATAATCCTATTTAGACCATATAGTCTAAACTAGGGTAGTTCAACTGGTTAGAACATTAATTTCATGCATTAAGAATGAGAATTCGAATTTCTCTCCTGGTACTTCTTATTAGCTTAATGGCAGAGCAAAATACTTCTAATATTTTGATCCAAGTTCGATTCTTGGATAAGAGTAGTAATTACAAATGGCTATAAGTTAATGGTAGACTGTTCGTCTTCCAAACGAAGTGTGTCGATTCAACTTCGACTGGCCATAGAGTTAGTAATCTTAATTGGTAAAGTGTTTCCTTGTCGAGGAAAAAGATGCCGGATCGAAGCCGGCCTAGCTCGTTAAAGGAAAAGTTGCTATAGGTAAAGCGAGATATTTGCTAAATATTGTGATTATTACACCTAGATGTTCGAATCATCTCTTTTCCGGCAGCTTTCTGTATTGTTTTTTTCGCTTGAGATTGCTGCATTCCATATAGTTTTTTTTGCTAAGAAAATGTAAACTTGACACAAATTAAAATAAAAAAAATGATAATGAAAAAAAACATAATAACAAAGAAAGAATTAATAATGCAAAAACAAAAATTTAGTACACAGTCTAGGTTGTTAACAGAACCTCAAGACGATGATAGTAGTGACGGTATTGGAAATCCTGAGATAAAAGTTGAACATAAAAGAACCTTTTATTCAGATATAAGGAAACAAACAATAAAATACCTATTTGACATAAATAAAATATTTACTGTACCGGATAATTTAACGGAACAAGATGAAAACTTTAAGGAAAGAGTAAATTTGTCAGATGAAAAAAAAGAGTTAGTATCGGATCTTAAAAAAGTTAAAAAGGGAAAAATAGCCATAGATAAAGTATATCACAATGTGACGCCCAAACCTAATGAATTTAAAGCCTTTAAATTTATAAAAGACAAATATCAAGACTTTTTTGATGATGATATAGAATCTACAGAGCCGGCACAAGAATTAAATGATCTAAGTAACTATATTTCAGGAGAATTGAGGAATAATCATATACGTCACAAAAAATTAAAAAATATTATGGGTCAACATGGTAAGACTCTAGAAAACAAAAGAAAACTAGAGACTGTAGTTAGTAGCGATGAAGAGTCCACCTCATCAAAAAAGAGTCGTCAGACTCCTGGTGAATTCATCGATGATCTCCCTACAGACCATAACCCTTTTGATGATGCAGCTGAATAAACTGTATTAGGTGTATTATCAAAAAGAGTATAGTTTAATCGGTAAAACAAGAAGCTTCAAACTTCTTGTCCTCAGTTCGAATCTGAGTGCTCTTGCACTGCATTAGGTTCTTTAACTTAATAGGTAAAGTGCGTTCTTGATAAGGATGTTATCTAAGTTCGATTCTTAGAAGAATCACACCTTATAATTTATAAGGTATGTTGTTCACTAACAAGTAAGTCGTAGATTTTTGATATTTATCATTGAGTCTTTTGGTAACTCCAATATAAATAATAGTACAATATGTCGTTACTTATACAAAGTATCGCCTTTTTTGACACATAAAATTAGTAATTATATGGGGTATAGGTAAAGGCTATACCAACTAAATAAGCGCACTATTGGCGTACTTTAAACCAAAAAAATGTGCAAAAATCTTTTACAAATTAATTTCATGTGTGTTAACTATGTTTATAGTTAGTATATTAGTATACTCAGGTATGAAATAAAAGCGATAAATCAATGATAACTAAAGATTCTTCCAGCGAATCAGATAAAAGTGAAAAATCCACTTTCCTAGATAAAGGAAAGGGGAGAGAATTAGAGGATATTAGAGATGATGAAACTACAAAAAGTAAGGCTAATCCATATTTAGATGGAGATAAACCAAGTAATCGTCGACGTATGAGTCATGGACAATCTAGCGCATCTAGTGTTGAGTCATTTGATTTTGATGACGAGGAACGTTATAGAGAATGGTTACGTGGAATGATTATTAGAAAGATGAGAAATGGTGAAAGTGTTAATAATTTACTATGAATAACACCCTCATCTAGACGTAATTCAATTGCGGATCCTATGGATGGTTTACCTACTGTTGCACCTAATTTGCGTTACGCAAATTCTGAACCTTCAAGACCAACTAGGTATAGTACTAGTTCGGAAAATTCAGATGATAATAGATCTGAAAGTAGACTCTCACAT
>Ga0233353_1000044_pt1 | contig 11801 bp, 9 predicted proteins | sample GEONDECOMP319_FD_180699 | JGI IMG/M metagenome (GOLD analysis project Ga0233353, IMG submission 180699) | Leaf litter microbial communities from Shasta-Trinity National Forest, California, United States - GEON-DECOMP-319 | ecosystem: Environmental > Terrestrial > Plant litter > Unclassified...
CACCCGGCGCATGGAAAACACCTCCACCAGCCAAGCGGTCAGTGGGATCATGATGATCTCGGCCACAAGGTAGGCGGTCGAGATCCATGACCCCTCTTCGAAACTGGCGCCCAGCGAGCCTTCGATCTCGGGCAAGGCGGCGCTGGTGACGTGCACGTTCATGCCCGCCATGAAGCACCCGAACAGCCCGCCAATGACCGCCACCCAGGCTTTCAGCGGGATACGTTGTTCAGCGACCATGGGTATCTACCGTGGTTATTACCGACATGCCCGGCAGCACCTGCGTGCCGTCGGCGGGTACATCGAGCAGGATACGCACCGGGAAACGCTGGACGATCTTGGTGAAATTACCGGTGGCATTGTCCGATGGCAGCAGCGCAAAGACGTTACCTGAGCCAGGGGAAAAGCTGGCGACGTGGCCGTGCAGGCGCTGGCTGGAGAAACTGTCGACACGGATCTCCACCGGCTGACCAGGGCGCATGTCAGCCAGTTGGGTTTCCTTGTAATTGGCTACCACATAGGTGTGCTGCAAAGGGACCACCGCCAGCATGGGCTGGCCCGGGACCACGTATTGACCCGCGCGCACCCGGCGCTGCCCCACCACCCCATCAAGGGGCGCACGGATCAGCGTGTCGCCTTCGTTTTGATCAGCCAGCGCCTGACGGGCCTGGGCGCTGGCCTTGGCGGCCAACTGCTGCTGCACCTGCGCTTCGGCCAGTTGCGCTTGCGCCCGCGCCATCGCCAGCAGGGACTGCTGTTCGCGCAGCCGCGCCTGGGCCCCCTGCAAGGCTGCATGAGCTTGTACGGCATTGGCGTTGGCCACCTCCAGGCGCTGCACGGTGGCGGCATTGTCCCGTACCAGGCCTTGGTAACGACGCTGGTCCAGTTCGCTGCGCTGGCTTTCTGCCGAGGCGCTGCGCACGGCCGAGTCTGCCTGGACAATGGCCTGCTGCTGCTGGTCAATACGCTCGGCGGCAACTTGCTGACTAGCCCGTGCAGCGGCGAGTGCGGCCTGGGATTCGGCTACGGCCGCCCGGGCTTGATCACGCAGGGCCTGATAATCGCGGTTTTCCAGACGGACCAGCACATCGCCCGCCTTGACCGCCTGATCATCCTGAACGACCACTTCAGCCACATAGCCGGCAACACGCGGGCTGATAGCCACCCAATCGGCACGTACATACGCATCGTCCGTGGTTTCAAGATAACGCCCTGTGGTCACCCAGTAGACGCCAAATGCCAGCAGGCCGATCACCACCAGCCCACCGGCACTTGCCTTTAACAAGCGTTGCCTGGCTTTGCGCCGCAGGGCGGCGCCCTCCCGCTGCTCACTTCCGGCACGGACATTTTCATCAACGGCAATATTCATGGTTGGGTTCCCGCATCGGGGTTCGATGACGCCAGGGCATGGCTGGCAGCAGGCTGCGCCTGCCAGTTACCACCCAGGGCTCTGAACAGATTGATTTCACTGCGGGCCAGTCGGCCTTGGGCTTCGATTTGGCGTGCGCGTACGCTGATCAGGTCGCGCTCACTGTCGAGTAATTGCAACCCATCGACCGCGCCTGCACGGTAGTTGTCCTGGGCCAGGTCAAAACCGCGCTGGCTCTGCTGCAGGGCAACCTCCAGTGACAGGCCTCGCTGGCGCTCGCCGTCATACAAGGCAAGGGCCTGACGCACATCCTTGAGGGCGCGCAACGCCGTACCCTGGAAATCGGCAAATTGACGCTGCTGCAGGGCCTGTGCCTGGCTGACCCGAGCGCGGTTGGCCTTGATGTTGGGAAATTGCCAACTGATCAGCGGGCCGATACCAAACATCACCGAACGGCTGTCCCCTAGCTCATTCACCGGGTGGCTGGAGGAGGTCAGCGACGCACCGAAGCTGACTTTCGGGTACAGGTCGGCCTTGACGATATCGACTTCCAGGGTCGCAGCGCGCAGATCGCGCTCGGCTTTGCGAATATCGGGACGGCGCTCCAACAGATGCCAGCCATCCCCAGCAGGCAAGGGCGCCTTCAAGTGCGGGACGGCGCGGCACTGGCTAGCCGTGGCCGCTGGCTCAGTGGCTGGCTGGCCACTGAGCATGGCCAATTCATAGACCGCCATGCGCCGCCGGGCGTCGAGCATCGGTAATTCAGCGCGCACCTGTTCACGCAGGCTGCGCAGACGAGCACCGTCAAGCTCTGTAGCGATACCTGCCTGGCGTTGCCGGTCGATGAGCGCGACGCTGCGGTCCAAGGTTTGCAACGATTGCTCGGCCACCTGAATGCGCGCGCCGTAAGCGCACTGATCAATGTAGGCGCGGCTGGTCTGCGCGGCAACATTGATACGCACCAGGTCCAACGCATCTCTGGCCGCATCGGCCTGCTCCCGCGCCCGCTCGATGGCATTGCGCACCTGCCCCCAGATATCAACCTGATAGGCCAGTTCGATACCGGGGTTGAACTCCCATTGGGCCGGCGCGTGAGTGTCAGTGGCGCGCGCCAGAGTCTGGTCGTCGTGAGTCTTGCCGTAAGCGGCACCCAGTTCCAGGTTGGTAGACGGCCAGCGCTGGGCGTCGAACTCACCGATGCCGGCCAACATTGCCTGTAAGTTGGCTTCGGCCTGGCCCAGGTCCTGATTATTAATCAGCGCCTGCTGGACCCAACGGTTCAGCACTGGGTCGTTGTAGAGCTGCCACCAGCGTTCGGGTAACGCTTGCGCACTGACCCCGACCGGCAAGGCATCAAGGGGGTTGGCGTGCCGTGTCCCAGCAGGCAGTTGTGGTTGCGTCAGGGCCGGCCCGGTGCCACAGGCGGTCAGCGCTGCCAGCAAGCTTGCGCACGCCATAAGCCTGGCCGAGAACGCAGAGGATCGAGTTGAGCGCATCACTGAAAATCACATGAAGGATGATGATTGCCAGAGTACGGGTGCAGGGGGATTGTTTCTCCCTTGAGCGGGACAACCTTTCGCTCAAGTGGGACAACTTGTCGCGCAGCTTCAGCACGATGGCTGTATCCGGCAGGGCTGCCGGGTTCGAGCGTAAAGCTAGGCAGTGGTATTGCCCGACGCCACCCCAAACTCTATGGGGTGACGTTGAGTCAATGGTTGCTCATGCAAACGGGGCGGTTTCAGTGCACCTGAACAGTGTCGGCAGGCGAAACAGCACTCATCTGCCAATCACGGGGCGTGTAACCCAGGGTGCGTTTAAACATGGCCGCGAATGCGCTGGCGCTCTGGTAGCCATGCTCCAGGGCAACCGTGAGGATCGGCATACCCCCTGCCAGGCACTGCTGGCTGAGGATCATGCGCGTATGCGTACGCCACTCACCGTACGACATGGCAAGCTCGCGCTGGAACAGGCGTGCAATGGTGCGTGAACTCATGTTCAACTGCGCACCGCACTGCTCCAGGGTCAACTCCTGCGCCGGGTCGTCCAGGAAACGCTCACACAGGGCCCGCAGGCGCGGGTGGCGCGGTATCGGAATATGCGAGTCCACACGCCGGGCCGAATCGAGCTCCATCCGGATCAGCGCACGCACATGGTGGTCCCGTGGGTCGCCATGCTCGTTGAGCAGACGAGCCGCGGCCAGAATCAATTCACGCAGCAACCCTGACACTTCAATCACCTGACAGCGTGCCGGTGACCGCTCCCCGCCTATCGGCCGGATTAACAGGGTGCGCACGCACACATCGCCGATCATGCGGATCTCATGCCCGACGGCGGCGGGAACCCACAATGCATGCCCGGAGGGAATCACCCAGTTACCCTGGTCACTGCTCACCTGCATTACGCCAGACGCGGCGTAGATCAGTTGGTCCTCGGCATGGCAATGAAGTGCCACAATCTCTCCGTGCCCATAGTTATCGCCCAGCGCTTCCATCGCCGCAGCCTCCCGTCAAACCGACGCTGCAAGAGCGCGCAGCGGGCTCATCAGCCCCTGCTGCGTGGCCCGGCTCACCGCGCCCACAACGGCTTTGAGCGAGGCCTGCAGGCTGCTGTTGTCACGGCCGACACCAAAGAGCAGCTGGTTATTAACGCGAATTTCCACATAAGCAATCGCCTCGGCCTGGGCGCCGTCACGAATGGCGTGCTCATGATAATCAGCAATATCAAACGCCAGCCCCTGTTGAGCAAACGCATCGACCAGCGCCGCCAGCGGGCCGTTACCCTCGCCACTGAGGTCCAGCCGCGTACCGGCGACCTGCAACTGGCTGTCCAGGTAGGTGGTCAAGCCCTCACTGACCAGCTTGGGCTGGAGCAAGGTGTAGGGCTTGCCTTCCTCCAGGTAGTTTTCCGTAAAGCATCCCAGGATCACCTCACTGGTGACTTCCTGGCCCGCGTCATCGGCGACCCGCTGCACCAGGCTGCTGAACTCCATCTGCAGGCGCCGCGGCATGACAATACCCTGCTGCTCCAGCAGGTAGGCCACACCTCCTTTGCCCGATTGGCTGTTGACGCGAATGACCGCCTCGTAGCTGCGGCCCATGTCGGCCGGATCGATGGGCAGGTACGGCACCTGCCAGTGGCCTTCGGGGTTTGCCTGGCGGTGGGCGAAGCCCTTTTTGATGGCATCCTGGTGCGAACCGGAAAAAGCGGTAAAGACCAACTCGCCCGCGTAAGGATGGCGCGGATGGGTCGGCAGTTGATTGCAGAACTCGACTTCACGCTGCACATGGATGATGTCGGAAAAATCCAGATCCGGGCTAACGCCACTGGTGTACAGGTTCATCGCCAGGGTGAGGATGTCGACGTTACCCGTACGCTCGCCGTTGCCAAACAGGGTGCCCTCTACCCGCTCAGCCCCCGCTAGACATGCTTGCTCGGCCGTGGAGACGCCAGTCCCGCGGTCGTTGTGGGGATGTACGCTGATGACCACACTATCGCGACGGCTGAAGTGCCGGCAGAACCATTCGATCTGGTCAGCGAACACGTTGGCGGTGGACACCTCAACGGTGGTCGGCAGGTTCAGGATCATCTTGTTGGCAGGCGTTGGCTGGAACACATCGGTCACCGCCTCGCAGATTTCCAGGGCGAAGTCCAATTCGGTAAAACAGAAGGTTTCTGGCGAATACTGAAAGGTCCACTGCGTTTCCGGGTTGGCCAGCATGTGGTCCTTGATCTCTTGGGTAGCCTGGGTCGCGATGTCGATGCAACCCGCACGATCAACGCCAAACACCACATCGCGAAACACCGGGGCGGTAGCGTTGTAGACGTGGACAATGGCCCGCGGCACGCCCTTGAGCGCATCAAAGGTACGCTCGATCAAGTGGCTGCGTGCCTGTGTCATTACCTGAATGGTGACGTCGTCTGGAATGGCACCGCTCTCGATCAACTCACGCACGTAGTCAAAGTCGGTTTGCGAAGCCGCTGGGAAACCCACTTCGATTTCCTTGAAACCTACCGCCACCAACAGCTCGAAAAAACGCCGCTTGCGCTCAGCATTCATCGGCTCGATCAACGCCTGGTTACCGTCACGCATGTCGACACTGCACCAGATAGGCGCGGCTGCTTGGACTTGGCTGGGCCATTGGCGATCAGGCAGGTCGACGGTAGTGAAGTGGCGATACTTAGCGGAAGGGTCCTTTAACATCATGACGCGTTCTCCTGTGCGTACGAAGGTGCCGTTTACGAGCAGCGGGAAAAGCTGGGTTGCAAACGCTTAATTGGATCCATTGTAGCGGGGAATGATGAGGAACTATTGCGCAGTTCGCTCGCCCACGTGGAAAACCAACAATAAAATAGCTAAAAACATTATATTATGGGTTTTTAATGCCATATTTTACTTTATAAAAGCTATCTAAAACCTTATGGCTGGCTAGAAGACGACGTTTATTGCTGAGCACACCGCGATGCCGAACAACCGCTGATCGAGACGCCCAAATTTTTCCGCCGCCCTCGGGTCCCCCGTTCAGGCCCCTATAAAGAGCAGCCCCTCCGTGTGCACACAATTCACCCTGGCGTCACCCGCTACTGACGATGCTGGCTGCCCAACTGAGCGGGGTATGCCATGAAAGCCTTCGCCCAGCTCTACACCCGCCTGGACGAAACCACGTCCACCAACGCCAAGCGCGAAGCCCTGCAGGACTATTTCAGCCACGCCGATGCGGCCGATGCAGCCTGGGCGGTGTATTTCCTGGCCGGTGGCAAACCCAGGCAACTGGTCCCCAGCCGGGTGCTGCGGGGCATTGCCGTAGCTACCAGTGGGCTACCCGAGTGGCTATTCGAGGAAAGCTACCAAGCCGTTGGTGACCTTGCCGAGACCTTCTCGTTGCTGCTGCCCGAATCCCAGGCTAGCACTGATCAAGGCCTGGCCTGGTGGGTCGAGGACGCCCTGCTGCCCCTGCGCGGCCTGCCGCCTGAGACCCTGGCCGAACGCCTGCCTGCGCTGTGGGCACAACTGGATCGCCACAGCCTGATGGTGTGCCTGAAACTGATCACTGGCAGCTTCCGGGTGGGCGTGTCCAAGTTGCTGGTCACCCGTGCCCTGGCGCAACTGGCCGGTATTGACAGCAAACGCGTGGCCCAGCGCCTGGTGGGGTATACCGACCTGTCGCACCGCCCTACGGCTGCCAGTTACCGCCGGTTGGTTGCCGCCGAGTCCGCCGACGAACATGCGCAACGTGGCGGCCAGCCCTACCCGTTCTTTCTCGCCCATGCGCTGCAACAACCAGTCGAACAGTTCGATGCCCTGCTGGGCCCCCTGGGGGGCTGGCAGGTGGAGTGGAAATGGGACGGCATCCGCGCGCAACTGGTCAAACGCGATGGCCGGCTGTGGGTCTGGTCCCGGGGCGAAGAGCTGGTGTCTGACCGCTTCCCCGAACTGCAGGTCCTGGAGGCGGCACTTGCTGACGGCACCGTGATCGACGGCGAGATCGTGGTGTGGCAAGACCAGGGCGTACAACCTTTTGCCCTGCTGCAACAACGCATCGGCCGCAAGACCCTGAGTAAGAAGCTGTTGAGCGAGGTCCCTGTGGTGGTCCTCGCCTACGACCTGCTGGAATGGCACGGTGAGGACTGGCGCAGTTACCCGCTGGGCCAACGCCGCTCGCGCCTGGAAAGCGTAGTCGAGCAGGCGGGCGATGCGGTCTTGCGTTTGTCCCCTGTGGTTGAGGGTGATGGTTGGCACGATTTGGCCCGACAACGGGAGCACTCACGCCGCCTGGGGGTGGAAGGCATGATGCTCAAGGCCCGCGACGCGCTGTACGGTGTGGGGCGCACCAAAGACATGGGCGTGTGGTGGAAATGGAAAGTCGACCCCTTCAGCGTCGACGCCGTACTGATCTATGCCCAGGCGGGCCACGGCCGCCGTGCCAGCCTCTACAGCGATTACACCTTTGCCGTCTGGGATGGCCCACCGGGGGCCAGCGAACGTAACCTGGTGCCCTTTGCCAAGGCCTACTCGGGCCTGACCGATGAGGAAATGCGCCGGGTCGATGCGATCGTGCGCAAAACCACCGTGGAGAAGTTCGGGCCAGTGCGCAGCGTGCGCCCAACCTTGGTCTTCGAACTGGGTTTTGAAGGGATCGCCCTGTCAAAACGTCATAAAAGCGGCATTGCCGTACGTTTTCCGCGCATGTTGCGATGGCGGCATGACAAGCCGGTGGAAGAAGCCGATAGTCTGGCAACGCTGCAAGACCTGCTGGGCTGAATGCACGTTTTTGGTGCCCTGAAAGTGCCTCGCCCGATTTCGGGCACGGCGATGCGCCAGCCCTTGTATGCCCCCATCAGTTAAACGCTCGTTTGGGGACTGTGGTGCGAAAATTGCTATCAGAATGATGTCTGGCATCTGCCGGTAACGAATGTCGCGTACGCCTGTACGCTCTTCTCAGGTTCTAAGGACTGCACAATGAAAAAAGCATTGCTGACCCTTTCTGCACTGGCCTTATGTTTGTCTGCTGGCGCCGCGATGGCCAAGGATTACAAGGTTCTGCGTTTTGGCGTGGACCCTTCCTATGCACCGTTCGAATCCAAGGCCGCCGACGGCAGCCTGGTGGGCTTTGACATCGACCTGGGCAATGCCATCTGCAAGGAGCTCAAAGTTCAGTGCAAATGGGTTGAGAACGACTTCGACGGCATGATCCCCGGCCTCAATGCCGGCAAGTTCGACGGCGTGATTTCGTCCATGACCGTGACCGACGCGCGGGCCAAAGCCATCGACTTCTCCAACGAGTTGTTCTCCGGCCCTACCGCCCTGGTGTTCAAAAAAGGTGCAGCGTACAGCACCCCTGAGTCGCTGAAAGGCAAAACCGTCGGCTACGAGCAAGGCACCATCCAGGAAGCCTACGCCAAGGCCGTGCTGGACAAGGCCGGTGTGACCACCAAGGCCTACGCCAACCAGGACCAGGTGTATGCCGACCTGACCTCGGGCCGCCTGGATGCTTCCATCCAGGACATGCTGCAAGCTGAACTGGGCTTCCTGAAGTCGCCACAGGGCGCCGACTACGAAGTCAGCAAGCCCGTGAATGACCCGCTGCTGCCGGCCAAGACCGCCGTCGGTATCAAAAAGGGTAACAAGGACCTGCAGGCCCTGCTGAACAAAGGTATCGAAGCGTTACACAAGGATGGCACCTACGACACCATCCAGAAGAAGCACTTCGCTGACCTGAACCTGTACAGCGGCAAGTAACGTTTGGTAACGACGCCTTCCCCCTTCTCGGGGAAGGCGTTTTTTCTACTGGCAAAGGCCTGATTCATGTTCGATGACCTTTTGCAGAACCTGGGGCTTTCGGCATTCAGCTTGCGGGGCTTCGGCCCGATCCTGCTGGAAGGCACCTGGATGACCATCAAGCTGGCAGTGCTGTCACTGCTGGTGAGCGTGTGCCTGGGCCTGCTGGGCGCCAGCGCCAAACTGTCCAGCTCAAAGCTGTTGCGCATTCCTGCCCAGCTCTACACCACCCTGATCCGCGGCGTGCCCGATCTGGTGTTGATGCTGCTGATTTTCTACAGCCTGCAAACCTGGCTGAGCAATTTTACCGATGCCATGAACTGGGATTACATCGAGATCGATCCGTTCGTCTCCGGTGTCATTACCCTTGGGTTCATCTATGGCGCCTATTTCACTGAAACCTTCCGCGGCGCGATTCTTTCGGTGCCCCGCGGCCAGGTTGAAGCAGCCACCGCCTACGGCCTCAAGCGCAGCCAGCGCTTCCGCCTGGTGGTGTTCCCGCAAATGATGCGTTTTGCCCTGCCCGGCATTGGCAACAACTGGATGGTGATCCTCAAGGCTACGGCGCTGGTGTCGATCATCGGCCTGGCTGACGTGGTCAAGGCGGCGCAAGATGCGGGCAAGAGCACCTACCAGCTGTTCTACTTCCTGGTCCTGGCGGCCCTTATCTACCTGCTGATCACCAGTGCGTCCAATGTTGTGTTGCGCTGGGCCGAGCGGCGCTACAGCGCTGGTAGCCGGGAGGCCGTGCGATGATTGAACTCCTGCAACAGTACTGGCGACCGTTCCTGTACTCCGACGGCCAGCACATCACCGGGCTGGCCATGACCCTATGGCTGCTCAGCGCCGCGCTGGTCATCGGTTTCATCGTCTCTATCCCACTGTCCATCGCCCGGGTGTCCCCGCGTTTCTACGTGCGCTGGCCGGTGCAGTTCTACACCTACCTGTTCCGTGGCACCCCGCTCTATATCCAGTTGCTGATCTGCTACACCGGCATCTACAGCATTGCCGCAGTGCGTGCGCAGCCCTTGCTGGACTCGTTCTTTCGCGATGCCATGAACTGCACCATCCTGGCCTTCGCCTTGAACACCTGTGCCTACACCACCGAGATCTTCGCCGGTGCCATCCGCAGCATGAACCACGGTGAAGTCGAAGCCGCCAAAGCCTATGGCCTGACCGGCTGGAAGCTCTATACCTACGTGATCATGCCGTCGGCGCTGCGCCGTTCGCTGCCGTTCTACAGCAACGAAGTGATCCTGATGCTGCACTCCACCACTGTGGCGTTCACGGCCACCGTGCCGGATATCCTCAAGGTGGCGCGTGACGCCAACTCGGCAACGTTCATGACCTTCCAGTCGTTCGGCATTGCCGCACTTATCTACCTGACCATCACCTTTACGCTGGTGGGCCTGTTTCGCCTGGCTGAACGCCGCTGGCTGGCCTTCCTCGGCCCCGCGCACTAGGACGCAACCATGCACGCTCGCACCCACGCCCTGATCAGCCCGGTACCGGGCACGGCCAGGCAGATCCACAGCTTCCACTTCGGCCCCACGGACGGCGCCGGCAAAATCTACATCCAGGCCTCGCTGCACGCTGATGAGTTGCCCGGCATGCTAGTGGCCTGGCACCTCAAGCAACGCCTTGCCGAACTGGAACAGGCCGGGCGCCTGACCCATGAAATTGTCCTGGTGCCCGTGGCCAATCCGGTGGGCCTGGAGCAGGTGCTGATGGACGTGCCCTTGGGCCGCTACGAACTGGAAAGCGGGCAGAACTTCAACCGGCTATTCGTGGACCTCAGCGATGAGGTAGGCACCGACGTCGAGCCGCACCTGGGTGATGACCCACAGCATAATGCCCGGTTGATCCGCGCCAGCCTGCGCCGCGCCCTGGAAGCCCAGGTGCCGACTACCCAGTTGCAGTCCCAGCGTTTGATCCTGCAACGGCTGGCGTGCGACGCCAACATGGTGCTGGACCTGCACTGCGACTTCGAAGCCGTGGCGCACCTGTACACCACACCCGAAGCCTGGCCCCAGGTGGAACCGCTGTCGCGCTATTTGGGTGCCGAGGCCAGCCTGCTGGCCACCGACTCGGGCGGCCAGTCCTTCGATGAGTGTTTCACCTTGTTGTGGTGGGAGCTGCAACAGCGCTTCGAGCATCGCTTCAAGATCCCCCAGGGCAGCTTCTCGGTGACCGTAGAGCTGCGCGGCCAAGGGGACGTCAACCACCCCATGGCCAGCCAGGACTGCCAGGCGATCCTCGACTACCTGACCCGCTTTGGCGCCATTGCTGGCGCTGCGGCGCCGTTGCCGGACCTGCCCCAGCCGGCGACGCCACTGGCGGCCGTGGAGCCGGTAACCACCCCGGTGGGTGGGCTGCTGGTGTTCCAGGTGCTGCCGGGGGAAATGATGAGCCCCGGCCAACTGATTGCCGAGATCATCGACCCGATCAACGACAGCGTCACCCCGGTGCGCTGCACCCAGGCAGGCCTGCTGTACGCCCGATCGCTGCGGCGCATGGCCACCGCCGGCATGGTCATCGCCCATGTTGCCGGCCGTGAAGCCTACCGCAGCGGCTACCTTCTTTCGCCTTGAGACCCCATTGCCCATGTACAAACTGACCATCGATGGCCTGCACAAACGCTACGGCGACAACGAAGTGCTCAAAGGTGTTTCGCTCAAGGCCAAGACCGGCGACGTCATCAGCCTGATCGGCGCCAGCGGTTCGGGCAAGAGTACGTTCCTGCGCTGCATCAACTTTCTGGAAACCCCCAACGACGGCGCCATGAGCTTGGACGGCAAGCAGATCCGCATGGTGCATGACACCCACGGCATGCGCGTGGCCGACCCTGAAGAACTGCAACGCATCCGCACCCGCCTGGCCATGGTGTTCCAGCACTTCAACCTGTGGAGCCACATGACCGTGCTGGAGAACATCACCATGGCCCCGCGCCGGGTGCTGGGCGTCAGCAAGGAAGAAGCCGAAGGCCGTGCCCGCCGTTACCTGGACAAGGTCGGCCTGCCGGCACGGGTGGCTGATCAGTACCCGGCGTTTTTGTCCGGTGGTCAGCAGCAACGCGTAGCTATTGCCCGGGCATTGGCCATGGAGCCGGAAGTGATGCTGTTCGACGAACCTACCTCAGCCCTGGACCCAGAGCTG
>Ga0233353_1000045_pt1 | contig 11716 bp, 11 predicted proteins | sample GEONDECOMP319_FD_180699 | JGI IMG/M metagenome (GOLD analysis project Ga0233353, IMG submission 180699) | Leaf litter microbial communities from Shasta-Trinity National Forest, California, United States - GEON-DECOMP-319 | ecosystem: Environmental > Terrestrial > Plant litter > Unclassified...
GTTGGCCGAAGCTGACTGCGTGGCCACCGAGATCGACGCCATCGCCTACACCGCCGGCCCCGGGCTGGTCGGGGCGCTGCTGGTAGGGGCTTCCTGCGCCCAGGCGCTGGCCTTTGCCTGGGGCATTCCAGCCCTGGGTGTGCACCACATGGAAGGCCATCTGCTGGCGCCAATGCTGGAAGCACAACCACCGGAATTTCCGTTCGTCGCTTTGTTGGTGTCGGGCGGTCATACCCAGCTGGTGCGAGTCGATGGTATCGGTCAATACGAGCTGTTGGGCGAGACCCTGGACGACGCTGCCGGTGAAGCATTCGACAAGACGGCGAAGATGATTGGCCTCAACTACCCCGGCGGTCCTGAAATTGCCCGCCTGGCGGTTGACGGTGTACCTGGGCGCTTCGTGTTCCCCAAGCCCATGACCGATCGCCCGGGCCTGACGTTCAGCTTCAGCGGCTTGAAAACCTCTGCGCTGAACACCTGGCAGCAGTGCCAGGCAGCTGGGGACGACAACGATCAAACCCGTTGCGACATCTCGCTGGCCTTCCAGCAGGCAGTGGTAGAGACTTTGACCATCAAGTGCCGCCGTGCCCTCAAGCAGACCGGCCTCAACCGCCTGGTGATTGCCGGTGGCGTGAGCGCCAACAAGGCCCTGCGCGCGTCCCTGGACAGCATGCTGGGCGAGTTCAAGGGCAAGGTGTTCTATGCGCGTCCGGAGTTCTGCACGGACAACGGTGCGATGATTGCCTACGCCGGCTGCCAGCGCCTTCTGGCTGGCCAGCATGAAGACCTGGCGATCACAGTGCAGGCCCGCTGGCCGATGGAGCAATTGCCAGCGCTGTAACTTGAGCCCAGCGCATGGACGGCACTCAGAAGTGCCGTTCGCGCCCGGCGAACAGGTCGCGCAAATTGCCGCGGTGGCGCCAGACGATCAGCAGCGTCAGCACGCTCATGGGCAGCAGCGCAGCCGGTTCCTGCCAGGCCAGCAATGGCAGGGTCAGGGGCGTGGCGATCAGCGAGGCCAGGGAGCTGGTGCGGGTGAGGTAGAACGTCAGGGCCCACACGGCCATGGCCAGCAGAGCGGCAGGCAGGTACAGCGCCAGGATCATGCCGGCGGCGGTGGCCACGCCCTTGCCGCCCCGGAAGCGAAAGTACAGCGGGAACATGTGGCCGAGCACTGCGCATAGGCCGACCCAGGCTTGTGCTTGCAGGTCGAGACCGGCGAGGCGGGCTATCAGCACAGGCAACAGGCCCTTGCACAGGTCGCCCAGCAGGGTGAGGATGGCGAGCTTCCTGCCGGCCAGGCGCAGCATGTTGGTGGCGCCGGCATTGCCGGAGCCGCTCATGCGCGGGTCGGGGCTGCCGGTTACGCGGCTGAGCACAATGGCGAAGGACAGCGAGCCGAGCAGGTAGGCGAGGATCGCCAGTAACCAAAACATGCTAACTATTCCGGGCGAGGACGCCCCTGATTCTAACGGCGCATTGCGCCCTTGTCGTGTCGCGGAGAGAAGTGCTTGGACAGAGTGTTTATCGAGGGCCTGGAAGTGGACACCGTAATCGGTGCCTATGACTGGGAGCGTGGCATCCGCCAGTGCCTGCGTCTGGACCTGAGTTTTGCCTGGGACAATCGCCCGGCAGCGGCGGGGGATGACTTGAGCCTGGCCCTGGATTACGCCAGCGTGTCTTCCCGTATTCAGGCGTTCGCCGAAGCGAGCCAGTTCCAACTGGTTGAAACCTTCGCCGAGCGCCTGGCGCAGGTGTTGATGAGCGAATTCAACATTCCCTGGCTGCACCTTAAATTGACCAAGCCCGGCGCCGTGTCGGCGGCCAAGGGTGTTGGTGTGGAGATCGAGCGCGGATGTCGCTGACGCGGATTTACCTGGGCCTGGGCAGCAACATCGACCGTGACGCCCACCTGTGTGCGGGGCTCGATGCCCTGGCTGGCTTCGTGCAGGACATGCACTGCTCGGCGGTGTTCGAAAGCCAGCCGGTGGGGATCAAGAGTGGTCCGTTCTACAACCTGGTGGTGAGCGCCCTCACGGACCTGCCATTGACCGAACTAGACCGCCGGTTGAAGCTCATCGAAGCAGACAACGGCCGTTATGCGCCTGAGCGCAAAGGCTTGCCGTTGGACATCGACGTGCTGCTGTATGGTGAGCTGGCAGGCAACTTTGATGGGCTGGTGCTGCCGCGGGCAGAGATCCTGAAGAACGCCTTTGTGTTGTGGCCATTGGCGTTGATTGCACCCGATGTTGTGCATCCGGGGGCCGGCAAGAACATTGCGTCCCTGTGGGCTGAGGCACAGATTGATCAAGTGTTGGCTCCGGTGCCCTTCGAGTGGCGCGGGCAGCAGTTGACGCTGATCTGAAGCCTGTGGGAGCTGGCAAGCCAGCTCCCATGGAGGTCAGTGGAGCTTTTTGTAGGCCTCTAGGGCCTTCAGTCGTTCCGCCTTCAGGGCTTCACCCAGTTGCTGGCCCGTAAAACCAGCCTCCACCAGCGGTTTGACCGCGACCCCTCGGGCCGCCTCAGCCGCGCCGCGCAGGTAGTCGGCCTGTGGATAACTCCCCTCCTCGGCGTTTGGTGCGCCCATCTGGCAGACCATGATGAACTCCTCGAAACGCTGCGGCCGACGGTACACGTCGAAGCTCTGCAGCAACTCCAGTAGCGCTGAAGGCGCCAGTGTCAGGGCCTGGTGACCTTCATCGCCATATCGGCCCACCAGCAATGCCAATTCCTGGCAATCACGGGGCACCTTGAAGCGCTCGTTGATGCCCTTGCCCAACCCATTCACCAAGCACGCCCAACGCACAGTCAGCGGTTGCTCATGGCGGGCAGCCTGCTCCAGCGCGGTGAGGTTGTGCGGCGTACTTGCATCGAACAGGGCGCTAACTTCGGGCATTAGTACTTTCAATGCGCCGCAGTCACGCAGCACCTGAATGAATACCTGGGGCTGGTCCTCCATGAGCGCGCGGGAAATTTCCTTCCAGCTACGCTCCGGCGTCAGGGCTTCCAGCTCGCCAGATGCGCTCAGTTCGGCCATCAGTGCCAAGGTCTCCTTGGCAACGTGAAAGCCGAGGCCTGCATAGCGGGCGGCGAAGCGGGCAACGCGCAGTACCCGTAACGGATCTTCGGCGAAAGCGGGGGCAACGTGGCGCAGTATGCGGGCTTCCAGGTCTTCCTTGCCACGGTAGGGGTCGATCACCTGGCCGTGGTCATCTTCCGCCATGGCGTTGATGGTCAGATCCCGGCGAATCAGGTCTTCTTCAAGGGTCACGTCGGGGCTGGCGTGGAAGGTGAAGCCGCCATAGCCGCGGCCGCTCTTGCGTTCGGTACGCGCCAGGGCGTATTCCTCGCCTGTGCTGGGGTGCAGAAAGACGGGGAAGTCAGCGCCTACCGGCCGATACCCCAGTGCGTGCATCTGCTCGGTCGTTGCGCCGACCACCACCCAATCGACATCTGTGACAGCACGGCCGAGAAGACGGTCGCGGACCGCACCGCCGACTTTGAAAATCTGCATGAAAAAACCTCCGTAAGCCCGACAGGATAACCTGTATACCGGGCCGACGGAGGCTGGTTGCCTTGGTCAGAGGTGGACGACAGCGAGGTCAAGGCGTCCGTAGTCACCTTCGCTGTGTTCCGTCTTTGGGGGGACGTGGTGTGTCTTTACCAATTGGTCGCCCTGCAGGGTGTCCAGGTGAATGTCAAAGCCCCACAACCGATGCAGGTGCTTGAGCACTTCATCCGTGGACTCGCCGAGGGGTTTGCGGTCGTGTTGTTGGTGGCGCAAGGTCAGTGACCGATCGCCGCGACGATCAATGCTCCAGATCTGCACGTTAGGCTCGCGGTTACCCAGGTTGTATTGGGCAGCCAGAGTTTCGCGGATAGTCCGGTAGCCGGGTTCATCATGGATAGCGGGCACTAGCAGGTCGTCACGCTGGTCATCGTCGAGGATGCTGAACAGTTTCAGGTCACGGATTACTTGAGGTGACAGATACTGCAGGATGAAGCTTTCATCCTTGAAGCTGCTCATGGCGAACTTGATGGTAGAAAGCCAGTCACTGCCGGCAATGTCGGGGAACCAGTGTCGATCTTCGTCCGTTGGGTGCTCGCACATGCGCCGGATATCACGGTACATGGCAAACCCCAGCGCATAGGGGTTGATGCCGTTGTAGTAAGGGCTGTCGAAACCGGGCTGGTAGACCACGCTGGTGTGGGACTGCAGGAATTCCATCATGAAGCCGTCAGTGACCAGGCCTTCGTCGTACAGGTCATTCATCAAGGTGTAGTGCCAGAACGTCGCCCAGCCCTCGTTCATCACCTGTGTCTGGCGTTGTGGGTAGAAGTACTGCGCAATTTTGCGCACGATACGCACCACTTCGCGCTGCCACGGCTCGAGCAGCGGGGCGTGTTTCTCGATGAAGTAAAGGATGTTCTCCTGGGGTTCGGCCGGGAAGCGTGCGTTATCGCGTTCGCTGTTCTTGTCCGCGCTTTTGGGGATCGTGCGCCATAGATCGTTGATCTGTTTCTGCAAGTGCTCCTCGCGGTCCTTCTGCCGCCGCCGTTCCTCTTCGGCAGAGATAGGGTAGGGGCGCTTGTAGCGGTCGACGCCGTAATTCATCAGGGCATGGCAGGAGTCGAGCAGGTCTTCCACGGCATCAATGCCGTGACGCTCCTCGCATTGCATGATGTACTGCTTGGCGAACACCAGGTAATCGATGATGGAACTGGCATCGGTCCATGTGCGGAACAGGTAGTTGCCCTTGAAGAAGCTGTTGTGCCCGTAGCAGGCATGGGCAACCACCAAGGCCTGCATGCAGATGGTGTTTTCTTCCATCAGGTAGGCGATGCACGGGTCGGAGTTGATCACGATCTCATACGCGAGGCCCATCTGGCCGCGGGTATAGGACTTTTCAGTGCTCAGGAAGTGCTTGCCGTAGGACCAGTGATGGTAGCCCAGGGGCATGCCCACGGATGCGTAGGCGTCCATCATCTGTTCTGCGGTGATCACTTCGATCTGGTTGGGGTAGGTATCCAGCGCGTAGCGCTCGGCAATCCGGCTGATTTCCCGGTCGTATGCCTGGATCAGTTCGAATGTCCATTCGGAGCCCGTGGACAGGGGTTGGCGTTTCTGCTCTTTGGCGGTCATGTGGCTAACCTGCGCTGGAAGAGTTCACGGAAGACCGGATAGATATCCCCGGCCGACACCAGCTGCTGCTGGGCGAACGTATCGGCAAAGCTTTCACCGATGCGCTCGTATTCGAACCACAATGCCTGATGTTCCCGTGGAGTGATCTCCACATAGGTGTAGTACTGGACGAACGGCATGATCTGCTTGGTCAGGATCTCGCGGCAGATGGGGGAGTCGTCGTTCCAGTTGTCACCGTCCGAGGCTTGAGCGGCGTAGATGTTCCACTCATTGGTCGGGTAGCGTTCGGCCATGATCTCCTGCATCAGTTTCAGTGCGCTGGAGACAATGGTGCCGCCGGTTTCGCGCGAATAAAAGAACTCTTCTTCGTCTACTTCCCGGGCGCTGGTGTGGTGGCGGATGAACACTACCTCGATCTTGTCGTAGTTGCGCTTCAGGAACAGGTACAAAAGAATGAAGAAGCGTTTGGCGATGTCTTTGGTCGCCTGGGTCATGGACCCGGAGACGTCCATCAGGCAAAACATCACTGCCTTGGAGCTAGGGCTTGGATGCTTCACCAGCAGGTTGTATTTGAGGTCGAAGGTGTCGAGGAAGGGGACGCGGTGGATGCGTGTACTCAGGCGCTGGATTTCGGCTTCCACTTCCTGGATGTCGCCGAAGTTGTCTGGCTCTTCCCGTCGCAACCGGTCCAGTTCAGCTTTCGCCTCCTTGAGCTTGGCGCGGCTGCTGCCCGACAGGGCGATACGCCGTGCGTGAGCAGAGCGCAGGGTGCGAATGATGTTGATACGGGAGGGGTTGCCCTCGTTGCTGATGCCGGCCCTTACCGTCTTGTAAGTGTCGGTACCGGTAAGGTTGCGCTTGACCAGATTGGGCAGTTCGAGGTCTTCGAACATGAACTCCAGGAATTCCTCCTGGGTAATCTGGAAGACGAATTCGTCCATGCCTTCGCCGGAGTTGCCAGCCTTGCCGGGCCCTTTGCCGCCACCGCCACCGCCTTGCGGCCTGGCGATGTGCTCACCGGCAGTAAACTCCTTGTTGCCAGGGTGCACAACGGTTTGCTTGCCGCCGCGACCATGGTGCAGCACCGGTTCGTCAATATCGCGGCCGGGTATGCTGATCTGTTCGCCATGTTCCATGTCGGTGATGGAGCGACGGCTGACCGCCTCTTCCACCGCCTTCTTGATGTGGTCACGATAGCGCCGCAGGAAACGCTGGCGGTTTACCGTGCTCTTGTTCTTGCCATTCAGGCGTCGGTCGATCACATAGCTCATAGGCCCTCCGGGCAGCTGCAAGCTTTAAGCTGCACGCCGCAAGTCAAAAGCCAAACGCTGCAAGCAATGCCGTTGGCGCAGGGCGTGAACCCTGTGCCTACGGCGTGCTGCTTGCAGCGCTTGGCTTACCGCTGCTTCACTGCGACTTTCTGACCCGCAGGTACCACTCGGAGAGCAGCCGTACCTGTTTGTCGGTGTACCCGCGTTCGACCATTCGCGTAACGAAGTCGTTGTGCTTTTGCTGGTCCTCTTTGCTGGCTTTGGCATTGAAGCTGATGACCGGAAGGAGGTCCTCGGTGTTGGAGAACATTTTCTTTTCGATGACCACGCGCAGCTTCTCGTAGCTGAGCCAGGTCGGGTTCTTGCCGTTATTGTTGGCACGGGCACGCAACACGAAGTTGACGATTTCGTTGCGGAAATCTTTCGGGTTGCTGATACCGGCCGGCTTTTCGATTTTTTCCAGTTCTTCGTTGAGGGCCACCCGGTTGAGGATTTCGCCGGTTTCCGGGTCGCGGTATTCCTGGTCCTGAATCCAGAAGTCGGCGTACAGCACGTAACGGTCGAAGATGTTCTGACCGTATTCGCTGTAGGACTCCAGGTAAGCGGTCTGGATTTCCTTGCCGATGAACTCGATGTAACGCGGTGCCAGGTACTCTTTCAGGTAGCGCAGATAACGCTCGCGGACTTCGGCCGGAAATTGCTCCTGTTCGATCTGCTGTTCCAGCACATAGAGCAGGTGAACCGGGTTGGCAGCAATTTCGTGGGGGTCGAAGTTGAAGACCTTGGACAGGATCTTGAACGCAAAGCGCGTCGACAGGCCGTTCATGCCTTCGTCTACGCCAGCGCTGTCACGGTATTCCTGAATTGATTTGGCTTTGGGGTCAGTGTCTTTCAGGTTCTCGCCGTCGTACACCCGCATCTTGGAATAGATGTTCGAGTTGTCCGGCTCCTTGAGACGCGACAGTACGGTGAACTGCGCCAGCATCTTGAGGGTGTCCGGCGCGCAGTGGGCCTTGGACAGCGAACTGTTGAACAGCAGTTTGTCGTAGATCTTGATTTCGTCGCTGACGCGCAGGCAGTACGGCACCTTGACGATGTAGATCCGGTCGATAAACGCTTCGTTGTTCTTGTTGTTGCGGAAGCTGTGCCATTCCGATTCGTTGGAGTGGGCCAGCAGGATACCGGAATAGGGGATGGCCCCCAGGCCTTCGGTACTGTTGTAGTTGCCTTCCTGGGTGGCGGTCAGCAGAGGGTGCAAGACCTTGATCGGCGCCTTGAACATTTCGACGAATTCCATCAGGCCCTGGTTGGCCCGGCACAGTGCGCCCGAGTAGCTATAGGCATCGGCGTCGTTCTGTGGGTATTCCTCGAGCTTGCGGATGTCGACCTTACCCACCAGGGCGGAAATGTCCTGGTTGTTCTCATCCCCAGGCTCGGTCTTGGCTACGGCGATCTGGTTGAGGATGGACGGGTACAGCTTGACCACACGGAACTGGCTGATGTCGCCCCCGAACTCGGCCAGACGCTTGGTCGCCCACGGCGACATGATGGTGCTGAGGTAACGGCGCGGGATGCCGAAGTCCTCCTCCAGAATGGCGCCGTCCTCGGTGGCGTTGAACAGCCCCAGGGGCGTTTCAAACACCGGTGAGCCTTTGATGGCGTAGAAGGGCACCTTCTCGATCAGTTGCTTGAGCTTTTCCGCCAGGGAGGATTTACCGCCACCGACGGGCCCCAGCAGATAAAGGATTTGTTTCTTCTCTTCCAAGCCCTGCGCAGCATGGCGGAAGTACGAAACGATCTGGTCGATGCACTCCTCCATGCCGTGGAAGTCTTCGAAGGCCGGATAACGACGGATCACTTTGTTGGAGAAGATCCGCGACAGCCTGGAGTTGGTCGACGTATCGAGCAACTCTGGCTCACCAATTGCCATCAGAATGCGTTCGGCAGCAGAAGCGTAGGCACTGCGATCCTTTTTGCAGAGCTCGAGATACTCTTGTAACGAGAGCTCTTCCTGACGAGTGGACTCGAAACGCTGTTGGAAGTGGCTAAAAATACTCATGACGTCACCTCGCTCGATACGTGGAGCCGACGTCGGATCAGTCAGTTGATGCTGGCAGCAGTCGGAACAACCGGCCGCTGTATACCCCCCAGAACACCTCTAAGTCGCTACCGATGACCCGCCCGTCGGTGTACCGGCTCTCCCCTGTTTTGGATGGCCTGACCCTAAGGATAGTTGGGAATCTCAGACTTCAAGGTGCAATGAGCGAATGTTAGGCGGCTGACCGTTCGTCAGCCCGCGCTAACCCCCGTGGGGCGGGGGCTTGGCGTCAGAAAAAAAATTATTCCAAAGCGCCTTGGGCGGTTTGTTCGGGGTAGGTGACTTTCCACAGTTCAAAACCGCCGTCCAGGCTGTAGACCTCGGCGAAACCCTGGCTGACCAGATACGCAGCTGCGCTTTGGCTAGAGTTGCCGTGGTAGCAGACCACTACCAGGGGCTTGTCGAGGTCGGCGCCGCGAATGAAGTCCTGCACGGAGTGGTTGTCCAGGTGCTGGGCCTGGGGAATGTGGCTGGCGGCGAAGGTCTGGGCGTCGCGAACATCGACCACGGCTGCGCCGTTGGCGAGCAGCTCATGGGCCGTTTGGGGTGGGATGCGTTTGAATTCGGTCATGGCGATGCTCCTGGAGTTTGGCAGAGTGGTCCCCTTGTGCGGACTTTGTAAGCGCTGCCGCAGGCTGCGATAAGGTCCGCAGGACCTTCAAGGGTGTTGCGCAGATACTGGGCGCGGATTGCGCGCCATCGCAGCCTGGCGGCAGCTTCTACAAGCCGAATGCATAGGGGCCGGTCCGCCGATTCTAACGCTTCAGGGATGCGCTATCGAGTCACGGATGTTGCCATGCTCATCGCAGCTGCAACCATGGCGCTGGCCGGTGTCGATGTTCATCAGGGTCATCGTGCCACCCCATACGCACCCGGTGTCCAGGGCAAAGATCCCCGGCACGCTGCACTTGCCTTCCAGGGCTGCCCAGTGGCCGAAGATGATCTTCAGGCCTTTGGTCTTGCGGTCACGGAAGCTGAACCAGGGGGCGTAGCCGGGTGGCGCGCTATCAGCGCCTTCCTTGCCCTTGAGGTCGAGTTTGCCGTCGGCGGTGCAGAAGCGCATGCGCGTGAAGTAATTGGTGATGAGCCGCAGCCGATCCACGCCCTTGAGGTCATTGTTCCACCGGGCCGGCTCATTGCCGTACATGCCGTCCAAAAAAGCGGGGTACAGGTTGTCATCCCCCAACGCCTGTTCGACCTCCTTGGCACAGCGCAGCGCTTTCTTCAGCGACCACTGCGGCGGGATGCCGGCATGCACCAGGGCCATGTCTCGCTGTTCGTCGTAATGCAGCAGCTTCTGTCGGCGGAGCCAATCCAAGAGTTCCCGGCCATCCGGCGCGTCGATGATTTCGCGCAGGGTGTCGCTTTTTTTCAGCCGTTCGATGTTGCGGCCGGCTGCCAGCAGGTGCAGGTCGTGGTTGCCTAGTACGCACACCAGTGAATCGCGCATCTGGTAGAGAAAGCGCAGGGTTTGCAGCGACTCGGGGCCACGGTTGACCAGGTCGCCCACCAGCCACAGGCGGTCGTGGGCGGGGTCGAAGCGTACACGTTCCAGCAGGCATTTGAGCGGTTGCAGGCAGCCTTGAAGGTCTCCGACTGCGTACACCGCCATCAGTGAAGGGCCCCGGGTACGGCAAGGCGGAAGGGGGCAATGATGGCGTCGAACTGTTTGCCGTCTTCGGCGACCATCTGGTAGCTGCCTTGCATGGTGCCGACCTGGGAGGTCATGACGGTGCCGCTGCTGTAGGTATGGCTCTGGCCAGCATTGATCAAGGGCTGCTGGCCCACCACGCCGGCGCCACGCACTTCCTCGACCTTGCCGTCACCGTCAGTGATGAGCCAGTGCCGTGAGACCAGCTTGGCAGGAAGCTGCCCGTTGTTCTGCACCGTGACGGTATAGGCAAACGCGAACCGCTGGTGTTCAGGTTGTGATTGTTCGGCGAGGAAACGGGTGACGACGCTGACGTCAATCTGATAGCGGGGATCGGACATGCAAGGAGCCTTAAATGCAAAAAGATGCAAAAACGAAGGGGCATTCTGAGTGCCGGTATCTTCAGTCTAGGCCATCGGGCGCCAGGACAGTAGTCAAGGCGCACGATGAGGCGGCTCAGCTGGCGCTGGGCTGCTCGTAGAGCTTGTCGGCCAGGCGCACAAAGGCGGCAAGGTCGAGTTGTTCCGGACGTTTGCTGCCATCGACACCGGCGGCTTCGACTTCTTCGGCGGTGAGCAAGGCTTTCAGCGTATTGCGCAGGGTTTTGCGGCGCTGGTTGAACGCTTCGCGAACAACGCGCTCAAGCAGGCGGTGATCCTTCGCCGGGTGCGGCGGCGTGGCGTGAGGTACCAGGCGCACAATGGCCGAATCAACCTTGGGCGGCGGGTTGAACGCGCCTGGGCCAACGTTGAACAGGTGGTCCACACGGCAGTGGTACTGCACCATGATCGACAGCCGGCCCCAGTCACCACCGCCAGGCCCTGCAGCCATGCGCTCGACCACTTCCTTCTGCAACATGAAGTGCATGTCGCGGATCAGGCCGGCGTTGGACAGCAGGTGGAAGATCAGTGGCGTGGAGATGTTGTACGGCAGGTTGCCGACTACCCGCAGGCTGTTTGGCGCAGCCCCCAGGGTGTTGAAGTCGAACTTCAGGGCGTCGCCCTGATGCAGGCGGAAATTGCTGCGGCCAGCGAACTGCTGGTTGAGGATAGGCACCAGGTCCTTGTCCAGTTCCACCACGTCCAGTTGCGCGCCGCTGTTGATCAGGCCTTCGGTCAGGGCACCCTGGCCCGGGCCGATTTCCAGTATGTGTTCGCCTTCACGGGCGTGGATCGAGCGCAGGATACGGTCGATGACGCCCGCGTCGTGCAGGAAGTTCTGGCCGAAGCGCTTGCGCGCCCGGTGTTGGTATTGCTCGGTCATAAACGGGTCTCGGCCATCTGGTAGGCGGTGTCCAGCGCAACCTTGAGGCTGCCGGTATCGATCTTGCCGCTGCCGGCCAGGTCCAGGGCGGTGCCGTGGTCCACGGAGGTGCGGATGATCGGCAGGCCCAGGGTAATGTTGACTGCGGCGCCAAAGCCCTTGTACTTGAGTACGGGCAGGCCCTGGTCGTGGTACATCGCCAGCACTGCGTCGCAGTGCTCCAGATATTTGGGGTTGAACAGGGTGTCGGCTGGCAGCGGCCCACGAAGGTCCATGCCCTCGCTGCGCAG
>Ga0233353_1000046_pt1 | contig 11518 bp, 7 predicted proteins | sample GEONDECOMP319_FD_180699 | JGI IMG/M metagenome (GOLD analysis project Ga0233353, IMG submission 180699) | Leaf litter microbial communities from Shasta-Trinity National Forest, California, United States - GEON-DECOMP-319 | ecosystem: Environmental > Terrestrial > Plant litter > Unclassified...
GGGTGAGGTCAGCTCCAATATTCTCTGGGAGTACGGCCATTGCACCATTCCCCGGCACCTGCGCGACATTATCGTTACCGAATACGGCATTGCCGATTTGCGCGGGCGTACGGATGCCCAGGTCATTGAAGCCATGCTAACGGTTACGGACTCGCGTTTTCAGACCGCATTGATCGAGCAAGCACAGATTGCCGGCAAGCTGCCCAAGGATTTCACCCTGCACCCGCGTTTCACCCAGAACACCCCGGAGCATTTGCAGGCACTGGCCGACAAGCACAGCACGCTGTTCCCGGAATACCCGCTGGGCTGTGATTTCACCGCAGAAGAAAAGGATTTGCTGCGGGCGCTGAATTGGCTCAAGAGCAAGTTCAAGCTTACCGAGCTGCTGGACCTGGGCAAGGCAGCACTGGATGCGCCAGCGGCGTCGGTGTTCCCGGTGCATTTGCTGCGCATGCAGCTGGCACAGCCGGACGGTTTGCGCGAGGACTTGTTGCAGCGCTTGTTGCTGGCGGGGTTGCAGGCCACGGTAGTTCCGGAGCCTGCGGCCTACTTGCGTGGCTGAGCCTGCGGTTGCGCCACCACATTGTGGGACCGAGCAAGCCCGGTCCCCCATGAGTCGTGGCGTTGCCCGTTACTCGATGAAGGTGACCACGCCATCCTTCAGCGATTTTACCCGGGCCAGGGACTCGACATGGTAACCCTGGGCATCCAGTTCAGCACGGCCGCCCTGGAACGATTTCTCGATGACGATACCCAGGCCTGCGACGCTGGCGCCAGCCTGTTTAATGATCGAAATTAGTGCCTGGGACGCTTTGCCGTTGGCCAAAAAGTCATCGATCACCAGCACGCGGTCGCTGCTGTTCAGGTGGCGCGGCGAGATGGCCACGGTACTGTCAGTTTGCTTGGTAAACGAATGAACCGTGGCCGACAGCAGGTTTTCCGTCAGGGTCAGGGACTGGTGTTTGCGCGCGAAAATCACCGGCACGCCCAATTTCAGGCCAGTCATCACTGCGGGGGCAATGCCCGACGCTTCGATGGTGACGATCTTGGTCACGCCTGAATCGGCGAACAGACGGGCGAATTCTTCGCCGATCTGCATCATCAACACCGGGTCGATCTGGTGGTTCAGGAAGGCATCAACCTTGAGGACCTGATCAGAAAGCACAATGCCTTCGTCGCGAATTTTCTTGTGCAGTGCTTCCACGGCAGTTCCTTAATATACGCATTGGCCCCGGCGGCGGGGCCGAGGCGTTATTGAATTTATCGTTTGAGCATGGCGCGAATATCGGCCAATGCGGTGTTGCCTCTGACGGCTTTCACTTCCGTGGGGGTGTCATCGTTGCCTTCCCAGGCCAGGTCGTCCGGCGGCAATTCATCGAGAAAGCGGCTGGGCGCGCAATCAATGATCTCGCCGTACTGCTTGCGCTTGGCCGCGAAGGTGAACGCCAGGGTCTGCCGCGCGCGGGTGATGCCCACGTACGCCAGGCGGCGCTCTTCCTCAATGGTGTCGGCTTCGATGCTGGAGCGGTGCGGCAGGATCTCCTCCTCCATGCCCATGATGAACACATAGGGGAACTCCAGGCCCTTGGAGGCGTGGAGCGTCATCATCTGCACGCCCTCGGCGCCGTCTTCTTCTTCCTGCTGACGTTCAAGCATATCGCGAAGCACCAGTTTACCGATGGCTTCCTCGATGGTCATGCCGCCTTCTTCGTCTTTTTCCAGGGTGTTCTTCAACGCCTCGATCAGGAACCAGACGTTGCCCATGCGGTAATCGGCAGCTTTGTCGCTGGAGCTGTTGGTGCGGATCCAGGTCTCGTAGTCGATGTCCATGACCATGCTGCGCAGGGCGGCGATGGGGTCTTCGCCGGCGCAGTTCTCGCGCACCTTGTCCATGTAGCGCTTGAAGCGCGACAGGCGGTCGGTGAAGCGGCTGTCCAGGTGCTCGCACAGGCCCAGCTCATCGGTGGCCTGGTACATGGAGACCTTGCGCTCGGTGGCGTAGTTTCCCAGTTTTTCCAGGGTCGTGGAGCCGATTTCCCGGCGCGGCACGTTGATCACCCGCAGGAAGGCGTTGTCGTCGTCCGGGTTCACGATCAGCCGGAAATACGCCATCAGGTCCTTGACTTCCTGGCGGCCGAAGAAGCTGTTGCCGCCGCTGAGACGGTAGGGCACCTGATGGTGCTGCAGCTTGAGTTCGATCAGCTTGGCCTGGTAGTTGCCGCGGTACAGGATGGCGAAGTCACTGTAGGGGCGGTCGGTGCGCAGGTGCAGGGTGAGGATTTCAATGGCCACGCGTTCGGCTTCGGCGTCTTCGTTCTTGCAGCGAATGACGCGGATCTCATCACCATGGCCCATCTCGCTCCACAGCTGCTTTTCGAAGGCGTGGGGGTTGTTGGAGATGAGCACGTTGGCGCAGCGCAGGATGCGGCTGGTGGAGCGGTAGTTCTGCTCCAGCATCACCACCTTCAGGGATGGATAGTCGTCCTTGAGCAGCATCAGGTTTTCCGGGCGCGCGCCACGCCAGGCGTAGATCGACTGGTCGTCATCGCCCACCACGGTGAACTGGCAGCGCGTGCCGATCAGCAACTTCACCAGCAGATACTGGCTGGCGTTGGTGTCCTGGTATTCATCCACCAGCAGGTAGCGGACCTTGTTCTGCCACTTCTCCAGGATGTCGGCGTGTTCCTGAAACAGCTTCACGGGTACCAGAATCAGGTCATCGAAGTCCACCGCATTGAACGCCTTGAGGGTTCGCTGGTAGTGGGTGTAAACGATGGCGGCGGTCTGCTCCTTGGGGTTGCGAGCATTTTCCAGCGCTTCGGGGGGCAGGATCAGGTCGTTCTTCCAGCTGCCGATCATGTTCTTGATTTCGTCGACGCCGTCCTCGCCCGAGTACTCCTTTTGCATGATGTCAGTCATCAGGGCCTTGACGTCTGTTTCGTCAAAGATCGAGAACCCCGGCTTGTAGCCCAGGCGCGCATGCTCCTTGCGGATGATGTTCAAGCCCAGGTTGTGGAAGGTCGACACGGTCAGGCCGCGGCCTTCGCCGCCGCGCAGCAGGGTGCCCACGCGCTCCTTCATCTCGCGGGCGGCCTTGTTGGTAAAGGTCATGGCGACGATGTATTGCGCGCGGATACCGCAGTTCTGCACCAGGTGCGCGATCTTGCGGGTGATCACGCTGGTCTTGCCGGAACCGGCACCGGCGAGCACCAAAAGAGGGCCGCCGACGTAGTTCACGGCTTCTTGCTGCCGGGGATTGAGTCGGGACATGCGGGAATAGAGTCATCAGCGAAAAGGGTCGCGCATTTTAACAGGGTCACAGGATTCTGCCGCGACCATCCGACACTGTGATGCATCCCTCTATCTAAATTTGCCGGTTTTGGTACTTTGCCCCAGGATACGTAACAAATTTACCGCAGATAGTCGAACATAGCGGTTCTGGATGGCCATGCGCGTCATCCCGGTAGCGATTGCCCTGCGACGCTTTCCTTTTTCCAGTTGCACCGCTTGTGGATTTCCCTGAGGAGCTCGCTTGTCTACGCCCGTCGAACCTGTGCGCCTGTTGCTACTGGCCCAAGACCCAACCTGGGCGACGTTGCTGCGCGAGTGCCTTGTGCCCTTGGGTGCGGCCATGGTGCTGGTCGAGGTGCAGCCTGGGGAGGCGACCGACCCATTGTGCCAGCGCGACCGCGCAGCGGTGGTGCTGACCACCGGAGCCCTGCAACCCGCGCCTGGCCGATGCAAGCTGCCGGTGGTGTTGCTGCTTGATGAGGAGCCTGTGCAGGCGCCCGTTGGGGTCAGCGATTGGTTGGTCAAGGGCAGCTTGAATGCCGATATCCTGCGTCGTTGCCTGCGCCATGTGCGTGAGCGCGGGGTGTTGGAAAGCACCCTGCAGCGCCTGGCCGAACAAGACCCCTTGACCGGCATTGCCAACCGCCAGGGTTTTCAGACCCTGCTCAATGCACGGCTCGCCGAGTTCGAGGGGCGAGGGCTGGCCCTGGGGCACCTGGACCTGGACAATTTTCGCCATGCCAACGATGCCCTGGGCCATCAGGCCGGCGACCGGCTGATCCTGCAGGTGGTGGCGCGCTTGCGTGGGCAACTGGAGGCCGGCGACCAGTTGGCACGCCTGGGCAGTGACGAGTTTGCCCTGCTGATCGATACCCGCCATGACCCCGAGCGCGCCGAGCGCCTGGCCGAGAACATCGTTGAGGCGTTGGCCGAACCCTACTGGATTGACGGCGAAAGCCTGCTCATAGGCTGCAGTTTGGGTGTTGCCCATGCTCGCGCCCAGGCGGGTGCCGACCCGCTGATGTGGCACGCCCACATCGCTATGCAGCAGGCCAAAAGCACCCAAGGCTGCACCTTTCATTTTTTCAACGAGCGCATCAACCGCAACGCCCGCAGCCTGGCAGACCTGGAAAGCGAACTGCGCCGCGCCCTGCGCCGTGATGAGCTGGAACTGCATTACCAGCCGCGCATGGACCTGGAAAGTGGTCATATTGTCGGCCTTGAGGCGCTCGTGCGCTGGCGGCACGCCGAGCGGGGCCTGTTGCCACCCAGCGAATTTGTGCCGCTGGCCGAGCAGAGCGGGTTGATCGTGCCATTGGGTTACTGGGTGATTTCCCGCGCGCTACGGGACATGCAGGCACTGCGTGAAAGCGGCGTGCCGGCCTTGCACATGGCTGTCAACCTGTCGTTTCGCCAGTTCCAGGACAGCCAATTGCTGGCGACCCTGGGCCGCTTGATCAGCGAGCGTGGCATTGATGCCCGCTGGCTGGAATTTGAGTTGACCGAAACGGCGGTGATGCGGCGCAATGATCTGGTCAAGCAGACCATGGATGCGTTAGAACGCCTGGGTGTGCGGTTTTCCCTGGACGACTTCGGTACCGGCTTTTCCTCGTTTGTGCACCTCAACAGCCTGCCCATCACCTTGCTCAAGGTGGACAAAAGCTTTGTGGGCGGTATGGAGGCGCGTGACGAAAATCGCCAGCTGGTGCACGCCATGGTCAACCTGGCCCACAACCTGAACCTGGAAGTAGTGGCCGAAGGGGTCGAGACCCCCGAGCAACTGGAGCTACTGCGCAGCTTTGGTTGCGACCAGGTTCAGGGGTACCTCATCAGCAAACCTCTGCCGCTTCCCGAGCTGCAGCAATACTTGATGTTTGGCCTGTCCCAGCGCGCGGTGCAAGGCTGAGGGCGGCGGCTTTAAGCCGTCGCACGCGCCACTCGAACGCCAGGGTCAGGCTCACGGCGGCGCAGGCCAAGCCCAGTGCCAGGCCCCACCACACGCCTTCTGGGCCCCAGCCCAGGGGAAAGGCCAGCAACCATGCCGCTGGCGCACCGATCAGCCAATAGCAGCTCAATCCCACCAGGAAGGTGACTTTGGCGTCCTTGAGCCCGCGAATGGCGCCCATGGCGATGGTCTGTACGCCGTCGAACAGTTCAAACCAGGCCGCGACAGTCAGCAAGGTCACGGCCAGGCTGATCACGCCGCTGAAGGCCGGATTGTGGCGGTCCAGGAACAACTCCACCAGTTGCTGTGGCACCAGCCAGAACAGCAGGGCGAAAGCCAGCATGGCGCAAGCACCGAAGCCGATGCCAACGCGGCCGGCCAGGTGCACCGCGCCCAGGTTGCCTGCGCCGTAGTGCTGGCCGATGCGCATAGTCACGGCATAGGACAGCCCCGCTGGCACCATGAATGCTACTGAAACAATTTGCAGGGCAATCTGGTGCGCGGCCAATTGGGTGCTGCCCATGGTGCCCATGCACAGGGCCGCAAAACCGAATAGCCCGACTTCCACTGCATAGGTACCGCCAATGGGCAGGCCCAGGCGCCACAGCTCACGCAGCGCAGCTACAGACGGCCGTGCCAGGCCCTGACGGATTGGGTAGTCAAGGTAAGCACGGTGCCGACGGATATACAGGGCCAGTAGCAACGCCATGGTATTGGCAACGATGGCCGTGACCAGGCCGATGCCCATCAGCCCCAGCTTGGGCAAGCCGAACAGGCCCTCAATCAATGCGTAGTTGAGGCCAAAGTTAGCCACGGTGGCGCCCAGGCTGATCACCATCACCGGTGCAGCCTTGCCCAGTGCGCTGGTAAAGCCGCGCAGGGCCATGAAGCTCAGGTAGCCGGGCAGGGCAAAGGGCAACAGCAGCAGGAATTGACGCGCGCTGGCGACGTTTTCGGCGGTCTGGCCGAACAGCAGCAGTACGGGCCCCAGGTTCCATAGCACCAAGGCTGCAAGCGCCGCCATGATCCAGGCCAGCCACAGGCCGGCTTGGGTAAGACGGGTGGCGCCCAGCTTGTCGCCCGAGCCTTGGCGAATGGCAACCAGGGTGCCGACGGCTGCGATCACACCAATGCAGAAAATCGACACGAAGGTGTAGCTGGCTGCGCCCAGACCGCCACCGGCCAGGGCTTGGGGGCTGATACGCGCCATCATCAGGGTGTCAGTGAGCACCATCAGCATGTGCGCCAGTTGCGAGGCAATCAATGGGCACGCCAGGCGTAGCAGGGCACCGAGTTCGATACGGATGGCAGAAGGCATGGGCAGGCTCAGTGGGTAGGCAGCAGTAGAGGAGGATTCTGTGGGTTTGATCACGTCCGCACAAAAGGATAAAAACGATGCCTCGCATGAGTTTTAATCATGTGAGTACACTGCAGGCCTGGCACCATCCTCTTCAGCAGGAGCTATCCGAATGGCCCGTCGTTTACCGCCCCTGTATGCCCTGCGCGCGTTTGAAGCGGCTGCGCGCCATACCTCGTTCACCCGCGCGGCGGATGAGTTATCGATCACCCAGAGCGCGGTCAGCCGGCATATCCGGACACTGGAAGAGCACTTTGGTTGCCGCCTGTTTCAACGCAACGGCCGCAACCTGCAGCTCAGCGAGTCGGCGCGGTTGTTGCTGCCAGGGGTTCGCGAAGGTTTTGCTGCTCTGGAGCGGGCCTGCGCCACCCTGCAAAGCGAAGACGATGTGCTGCGCATGAAGGCTCCCTCGACCCTTACCATGCGCTGGTTGTTAGCCCGCCTGAGCCGCTTTCGCCATTTGCAGCCGGGCAATGAAGTGCAACTCACCAGCGCCTGGATGGACGTGGATCACGTCGACTTCAATCATGAGCCGTTCGATTGCGCAGTGCTGCTGGGGGATGGCGGTTTCCCGCTCGACTGGGAAGCGACCTTTCTGTTTCCGGAATTGCTGATCCCGGTAGGCTCGCCGGCCTTGATCCCTGATACCCCGTGGACCGCTGCGCAACTGGCCGCCGCTGAATTGTTGCACCCTACGCCTGACCGTCGCGACTGGCGTGACTGGCTGGCGCGCATGGGTTTGAGCCAGCAGGTCTCGCTCAAGGGCGGGCAGGCTTTCGATACCCTGGAACTGGGGATGATCGCAGCGGCCCGAGGCTATGGAGTGGCCATCGGCGACCTGTTGATGGTGGCCGAGGATGTCGCCCAGGGGCGTTTGAGCTTGCCCTGGCCAACGGCTGTGGCCAGTGGCCTGAACTACTATCTGGTATGGCCCAAGACCCGCCCGGGCGGTGAGCGCCTCAAGCGCTTGAGTGATTTCCTGCAGGCCGAGGTGGCAGCCATGCAGCTGCCGGTCGTCGAAATACTCAACTAGATGGCCAAAAGCCGTTAAAATGCCATCATCTGAACGTTTGCGTGTCACCCTTCTCGCCACTCAAGTATCGGCGCTTGCAGCCGATTCTCCAGGTGCAGGACCTCGCTCAGAAAGGTCCGTGAAAACCAAACTGAATATCATGCCGCCTGGCCCCGATGCTTATCGGGTGTGCCCTGCGGTCAGGAGCCACCATGCCTCAACCCCGCGCCCGAATCGCCACGCAATTGGGTCTTGCCCTTGCAGCCATTCTTGCTGTTGCCATTACCGGCAGTACCGTCTTTGCCCTGCGGTCACTGGACAGTGCCAACCTCATCACCCGCCAGGAGCACCTGGCCAGTGAGGCTCGGCTGTTGGCCGACCAGTTGACCACGTTCCATGGCACCTTGCGTGACAGTACCCAGCGCCTCAGCGGGCTGTTTGAGAAGCGCTTCAGCACGGGCCTGACCCTGAGCAATGATGTGCCGGTTACCGTGGCGGGTGTCGCCACCCCGGCGCTGCTGCTCAATGGCAAGCCGCTGAACAACGATACGCGCGAAGTCGACGACTTTCGGCAGATGACCGCCGGGGTGGCCACTGTGTTTGTGCGCAAGGGCGATGACTTTGTGCGCATCAGCACCTCCCTGACCAAGCAGGATGGCAGCCGTGCCATTGGCACCTTGCTGGACCACCAGCACCCGGCGTATGCACGCCTGCTGGCCGGGCAGAATTACGTGGGCCGCGCGGTACTGTTCGATCGCAGTTACATGACCCAGTACACCCCGGTCAGTGACAACAGCGGCCGCGTCATTGCCGTGCTGTTTGTGGGTTTTGATTACACCGAAGCCCAGAATGCCCAGTTCGATAATCTGCGCCGGTTCCGTGTGGGCCAGACGGGTTCCCTGGCGTTGCTGGATGAGAACGGCAAATGGCTGGTGCCCCCGGCTGGGGTGAAGGCCTTGGACAAGGCGGATGATGTGCTGGAGAACTTCGTCAAACATCCAGGCAAGGGTGCCTTCTGGAGTGACACTGACCAGGACTTCTACACCGTCGCCGAGCCATTCGCCGGTGGCCCCTGGAGCGTGCTGGCGAGTATGCCGAAGGCCGAAATTCGCGCGGTAACCTGGAGCGTCGGCATTCGCCTGGCCATCGGCAGCCTGTTGGCCATGTTGCTGGCGGTGGGTGTGTCGATGTGGCTGCTGCGTCGCAAGCTCGCACCGCTGGGTGACCTGGTGCGCCAGGCCGAGGCCCTGGGTGCAGGGGATCTGGGCGCTCGCCTGAACGTCTCCAGCCATGACGAGATCGGTCAATTGGCGCGCAGCTTCAACCAGATGGGCGAAGCCCTGGGCACCATGGTTACGCATATCCGTACCGCCGCCCACGAAGTGAGCAGTCGCGCCCAAGCGCTGTCGGGCCTATCTACCGGTGCCTACGAGGGCATGGAGCAGCAGTCAGGCGAGATCACCAGCATGGCCGGTGCAGTGGAGGAGTTCAGCGCCACCTCGCTGGATATTGCCGACAACATGGGCAGCACCCAGCGCATGGCCGAGGAGAATGCCGAGCAGACCCGCATCGGGCGCAGCTCCATGGACGAGGCTTCCTCATCGCTGCAGCAAATCTCCGGCGCCCTGAACAGCACGGCTACCGTGATCAACACCCTGGGCCAGCGGTCGCAGGAAATCGGCGGCATCGTCGGGGTCATCACCTCGATTGCCGAGCAGACCAACCTGCTGGCGCTGAACGCAGCCATCGAAGCTGCCCGGGCCGGTGAGCAAGGGCGCGGTTTTGCCGTGGTCGCTGATGAAGTGCGCAGCCTGGCTTCGCGCACCCGCCAGGCCACTGACGAAATCTCGGCCATGATCGGCAGTATTCAGCACGAAACCGGCAACGCTATCAGCACCATGGAGCAGGGCAAGGAGTTGATGCAAGAGGGCCTGACCCGCAACGCCAAGGTCGCGGCGGCGCTTTCCCAGATCGACGAGCAAAGCCGCTCGGCCGGCCATCAGTTCTCGGCCATTACGACGGCAACCCAAGAGCAGAGCAGCACTGCGACCATGCTCAGCAGCAACCTGCAGAGCATCGCCCTGGCCAACAGCGAACAGCGTGAAGTGGTGTCCAACCTGGCTATCACCGCCCGCGAATTGGAAGCCCTGGCGGCTGACCTGCGCCAGGAAGTAAACCGCTTCCGCGTCGGCCACTAAGGATATTTGGCGGCAATCTTTTAGCTTCTTCAGGCACAACTCGGATTAGCCGCAGGAGATTCTGTGGTGCACTGCAACCCTGTGTGGGACAGGGCCGGCCATTCGGCTGGCCCTGGAAGCAGACACCGCGTAATTTCAGAAGAGTCGCGGTGCCTGCTTCCAGGGCAAGCCCTGTCCCACAAGGGAATTCAGCCCCCCCGAAGGTCCTGCGGACTTTATCGTAGCCTGCGGCAGCTCCTCCTACAGGCCCGGCACAGAGGCTAGGCTCAGCTGTTTGGCACAGTCGTGAAGTGAGCGCTGCTGAGTCTGGGCGTACAGCTCAAGTTCATCTAGCACGCTGCGGCCCAGCGCCCGTTGGAAGGTGTCCTGGGTCGAGCCGCCCTGGTAATGGCTCTGGGCATCGTCACCCAGGTTGGACTGGAAGATCCCGGCGGCGCTCACCGGTAGGAAGTCTTCATACACCAGCGGCTCGAAGTGCACATGCCCAGCGTCGATCAGCCCTTGCAGGTGAGTCGGCCGGCCAGCCGCCGTACGCGCCGCCAGGCCCTTGTCGGTCGCAAAGTAGCGGAAATAGGCCAGGCCTTGTTCGCGCATCTGCGCTAAATCATCCGGAAACTCGACAAAGTGCTCGCCCAACTTGCGCATGTACTCGGCTGCGTTGCTTTCGCTGGGAAAACCGGCCAAGGCTTCGCGCGAGCGATTGAGCAAGCGGTCATACAGTGCGCGCCCTTTAGGCGTCAGTGCTGCGCCGCGCTGCTCGATTTCACCGAAGCGGGCGCTATGGCTGCCATCGGCTGCGCCTTGGTCGGTGAAGGCGATCCGTTCCTGCAAGGCCTTGAAGCTGGTCTGGCGCAGCAGAATCGGATGCTTGCGGCTAGGTGGACCTTCGATGACGGCCTTGGGGGTGATGCCCTTGGCTGGCATGGCGGCTTGGACAGCGTCGATGTCCAGGGTGCGGGGGGTCAGGTGGTTAATGTGCGGGCCTTTGAAGGCGACTACATCGGCGATCAGGCGGTGCTGGTCATGCAGTTGTTGGTACTGTTCGCTGCTGACCGTGGCGTCGTGATGCCAGCGGAAGGTTTCCAGTGCCTGGGTGACGAAGTCTTGGGCATCTTCTTCGTTCAAGCCGCCGTCTTTCTCCCATTGCTCGATCAGTTGCAGCGCCCGCGCAGTAAAGATCTGCCGACGCGCCAGAAGGCCTTCGGCCAGTTCGCGCAGGGGCGCATTGTCGATCAGTTCCAGGCGCAGCAGCGAAGTAAAGACCCGGAACGGACTGGCCTGTAGCGCCTGCTCATGCACGGCGCGGAACGCCGTGGAGTGCACGGGTACGCCCGCAGGCGTCAGGTCGTAATAGCCCACCGGCTGCATACCCATGACGGCGAACAGGCGGGCGATAGTAGCCAGCTCTGCTGCCGTACCAACGCGGATGGCGCCATGACGCTCCATGTCCAGGCGCTGGATTTCGCCGGTCCATTGCAGCGCGCGGGCAATAGCCGGCTGCTGCTCCATAACGTAGCGGTTGACCTCGCCGACCAGCTCCATCAGTGCCCCGTACAGGGGGACTTCCTGCCGATACATGTCGGACATGGCCCGAGAGAAGCGGGCGCGGATATCGTCGGGGCTGACGAAGCTAGGCATGGCGAGACTCCGAAAGAAGGGGTTGCCCTATGAAAACGGGGAATGACCTTGGCCTGCAAGCGAAAAAAAGTCGCTGG
>Ga0233353_1000049_pt1 | contig 11338 bp, 9 predicted proteins | sample GEONDECOMP319_FD_180699 | JGI IMG/M metagenome (GOLD analysis project Ga0233353, IMG submission 180699) | Leaf litter microbial communities from Shasta-Trinity National Forest, California, United States - GEON-DECOMP-319 | ecosystem: Environmental > Terrestrial > Plant litter > Unclassified...
CGTCTTCACCCATGTTGGCCGCGCAGTGCATGGGCAGTACGTCGGCAGCCGGCAGCAGGAAGTTCTGCACCGAGAACATGGCTTTCTTCATTTCGCCGGCATAGCGCATGCCAGCGATCAGGACTTTCTTGGCGGCAAAGTTGATGATCACAGTGCCGTCGGAGTTGGTGCCATCACGCTCGGGTTCGCAAACGAACCACGGGGCGTTCATGACCTGCCATTCCTGGCGGCCACCGGCATTGTAGTGTTCCGGGTTGATGAACAGGCAACGGCCGAACAGGTTGTGCCAGGCAGTCTCTGTGGTCATCTTGACGGCCAGGTAGTGCGCTTCGTCAGAGCCGACGTGAACGTGGAAGACAAACCGCTCGCGTTCGCCCAGATAGGCTGCAACGCGGTCCCACAGGGCGTCGAACTTGTCGGCCGGGAACTTGCGGTTGATCGGGCCCCAGGCGATAGCGGCCTGGGTCGAGGGTTCTTCAACGATAAAACGGTCAACCGGCGAACGACCGGTACGGTGACCTGTTTTCACGACCAGCGCGCCAGTATCGGCAAGCTCGCCTTCACCGCGTTTCAGGGCTTCTTGTACCAGTTCATCGATGCTCAGATCGGTGTACACGGTGTTATTAGCTTGCGTCATGAGGTTCCCCGTCGGCCTAGGGCCGAGTACTCCAAACGTTTTGTAGTAGAGACAAAAAAACTACTACAGCTCTAAAAGTGGGCCGGATTATGCCAGAAACGTCCAGAAAAAATAGAGGCCTCCTGTCGAAACGGCGTCAACCCGGCGGCACTTACGCGAACGTGCACTACTTAAACGTTTCAGTGACGGGTATCTGACGGAACTTCCAGGCCGCCGCCAGCAAACAACTGGGCAACTTCTGTGCTATCAAACAGATAGCGCTCGTTGCAGAATTGGCAATCAATCTCCACCACCCCGCCACGTTCGATAACCAGGGCCTGTGCATCCGCCTCGCCGAGGCTGGTCAACGCGCGCGCCGAACGCTCCCGCGAACAGCTGCAACGGAAGCGTAGCGGTTGCACATCGAACAGGCGTACCGCATGGTCGTGGTAGAGACGATGCAGCACGGTTTCGTTGTCCAGGCCCAGCAACTCTTCGGTTTTCAAGGTGTCGGCCAGGACGGTCACCTCTTGCCAGCTGGCATCGCGCTCTTCGTCGTCTTTAAGCTTGTCTGCCGGCAGTTGTTGCAGCAGCAGGCCGCGGGCACGGCTGCCGTCAGCGCGGAGCCAGAAACGGGTACCCAGTTGCTCGGAGAGCTTAAAGTAGTTGGTAAAGCATTCCGACAGGTCGGATCCATCAAGCTCCACGATGCCTTGGTAGCGCTGGCCCTTGTTTGGGTCTACGGTCATTGCCAGTACGCCGTTGGGCATCAGCTCAGCCAAGGTTGCACCCGGCTGGATGCCTTCGGCCTCGTAGCGCGCCAGCCCGCGAATATCGCGCTCGCTGGAGCACTCGATCATCAACAGCGGGACCGGACCATCGGAACGGGCCTGCAGGATCAGCAAGCCATCGAACTTGAGAGTGCCCACCAGCAGCGAAGCTGCGGCCATGAACTCGCCTAGCAATTGAGCCACCGGCTCAGGGTAGGGATGCTTGGCCAGCACCTCGGCGTAGCTGCGCTCGAGGGAGACCAGCTCACCGCGAACATCGCATTCGTCAAAGATAAAGCGTTGGGTGTAGTCAGTATCTGGTATGTCGTGCATAGGTCTGGGTATCTGATAATAGTGACAAGATGTTTGCAAGGGCCTATAAAAGCCCGTTTTAAAGCACCAGCCCGGTGCGGATCGCGCTGTCTGACTTAGAGGTATCTTAATGAACAAACCCGCACTCTTCCAAGCCAGGTGGAGCGTCCGTGGCTTACTGCTATGTAATCTAATCGCGATCGGCCTGGTCGGTCTGTGGTTACTGCCGGCCGGCCATGCGGCATTCACATCTTTCGACGAATGGTTCTTCCATCTGTTGAACCAGCCACTGGCCGATAACACAGTATGGCGCTCGATCTGGGCCGTTGGCAGCATGCGCCCGTTTGACATCATCGTCGGGCTGATCCTGCTGTCCCTGCTGATTCGTGGTGACTGGGTGATCGCAGCGGTCCAGACCCGCCAGGCCACTATCGCCTTTGTCTCGATGCTGGTACTGATGCTGCTCATCCGCACCGCATTCGACAAGCTGTGCGGCCAGATGGGCTGGCAGCATTCCAGCCCATCGCTGATGCTTCCCGATGCCGTGCGGTTAAGCGCGTTGTACCCGCACATCAGCCCGCACCTGGAACTCAAGGACGCGTCAGGCCAGAGCTTCCCCGGCGATCATGCTTCGGTGTTGATCATCTGGGGCATGTTCATGACCATTTTCGCTCGCCGCTTTGCCCAATACGTGGTGATTTGGGGGCTGGTGGTGCTGTTTTCAATGCCACGCCTGGTGGCCGGTGCGCATTGGGGCCAGGACGACTACATCGGCGGCATTGCCATGGCACTGCTGGCATTGGGCTGGGGCTTTTACACCCCGTTCGCTGAAGTGGTCTCCAGCTGGCTGCTACGCGTGACCCAACCGCTGTTCAAGGTGCTGCAACGTATTCCGTTGATCAAGTGCCTGAGCGTGGTCAGCGCTTAAGACTGCTCGCCGTGAAACTGATGGAGCTGCCGACGCTGTTTCTTGTTCGGCCGCCCATCAGTGATCACACCGCCTGACCCGGCCTTGCGCATCTGCGCAGCCGCCTCGCGCTTGGCCACGCTCTGTGGCGTCTCTTCGTACAGCTGCTGCGCTTCAGGCGCCCCTCGGCGCACTACTGACAACGCCTTGACCACCACCGTGCGCTCATCAAAACCGGTACGCACCTGGAACTCATCGCCCAGCCGCGGCTCTTTGCCTGGCTTGCAGCGCTCGCCGCGCCAATGCACTTTACCGCTCTCAATGGCCGCCTTTGCCAGGGCACGGGTTTTATAGAAACGCGCCGCCCATAACCATTTGTCCAGACGAACCTTGTCGTCCTCTTCCTGTTTCTGTGCCACCGCAATACCTCAACGCAGGAATTTCATAGAACTGTACTACCGTACCTGTCGGATGCAAGGTCAGACGTATAACGCGTACAGTCGGCAGGGCCAAGATCTGACGCACAGGGCCTGCAATGAACGAAATCTTCAGGCGGCCACTCAATATCTGTCGCCATTTAGGACGGTTTCTGCGTGAATACCGCGCTTTGCGCTTTCGGTCGTTCCATGCCCCGTCTTCGACGGCTATGCTGGGGTTGAATCTGCACCCGCATTGCTGCGCAAACAGGCGCGGTGGCAACGATCAGAAACCTTTTTTATACCGTCGGTTGCCCCATTGAAGACATTTGATCATTTGACCGTTATCGGCCTGCGCGAGTGGGTGGCGCTCCCCGACTTGGGGGTCGCCGGCCTGCGCGCCAAGATCGATACCGGCGCCAGTACCTCCAGCCTGCACGCTACAGAAATCGAACCCTTCGAGCGCAATGGCGAACAATGGGTGCGCTTCAATGCCCACCTGGGCACGGTGGTGCAACTGCGCCACCGGCGCTGTGAAGCCCCCATGGTGGCAATGAAAACCATCAAGAGCTCCAACGGACATTCCCAGGCTCGCTACGTCATCCGCACTACACTGGCGCTGGGTGATCGGGTCTGGGAAGTCGAATTCACCCTGGCCTGCCGCAAGGCGATGCGATATCGCCTGCTGCTGGGCTCAAAAGCCCTGGTGCATGGCCAATTGGTGGTCAACCCGGGCATTACCTACGTTCAAGACAAGCCGGTATTCCCGGCCTCTACTATTACCTCTTCCACAGGTGTTGCATGAAGATCGCTGTGCTGTCGCGGAACCCGCGTCTGTATTCCACCCGCCGTCTAGTCGAAGCCGGCATAGCGCGCGGGCATGAAATGGTAGTGATCGATACCTTGCGCGCCTACATGAACATCGCCAGCCACAAGCCGCAGATCCATTACCGCGGCAAACCGCTGGAGGGCTTCGATGCGGTGATCCCGCGCATTGGCGCCTCGGTGACTTTCTATGGCTGCGCGGTGTTGCGCCAATTCGAAATGATGGGGGTTTCCCCCCTCAACGAGTCGGTGGCCATTGCCCGCTCGCGGGACAAGTTGCGCTCGCTGCAGTTGTTGTCCCGCCGGGGCATCGGCTTGCCGGTGACCGGCTTCGCCCACTCCCCCGATGACATCCCCGACCTGATCCAGATGGTCAATGGCGCCCCGCTGGTGATCAAGGTGCTGGAAGGCACCCAAGGCATCGGCGTGGTGCTGTGTGAAACCACCAAGGCAGCTGAATCGGTAATCGAGGCTTTCATGGGCCTGAAGCAGAACATCATGGTGCAGGAATACATCAAGGAAGCCGGCGGCGCTGACATCCGCTGCTTCGTGGTGGGTGACAAGGTTATCGCGTCGATGAAACGCCAGGCCAAGCCAGGGGAGTTCCGCTCCAACCTGCACCGTGGCGGTAGCGCCAGCCTGATCAAGATCACCCCCGAAGAGCGCATGACTGCCCTGCGCGCTGCCAAGGTCATGGGCCTGAGCGTGGCAGGTGTGGACATCCTGCGTTCAAACCATGGGCCGTTGGTGATGGAAGTGAACTCGTCCCCGGGCCTGGAAGGTATTGAAGTGACCACCGGCAAGGACGTGGCCGGGATGATCATCGAGCACCTGGAGAAAAATGGCGGCCCCAACCTGACCCGCACCAAGGGCAAGGGCTGAAGGCAGATGTGTGGGAGCTGGCTGGTTAGCTCCCACGGCCCTGAAAGAACCCGCTTTCAGCGGTTCATACGGCTTCAGACCGCGTCGCGGGGCAGCATCAGGCCCAGCGGCAAGCGCACCCGGGCTTCCAGCCCGCCGCCAGAGCGGTTACGCAACTCGACGTTGCCGCCATGCATGGCGGCAATACGTTTGACGATGGCCAGGCCCAGGCCAGTACCTTTGCCGCTGCGCGCACGATCGCCGCGAATGAAGGGGTCAAAGATACTTGCCAGCTCTTCCTGGGGCACACCGGCCCCACGGTCCAACACACTGAGCACTACGTACGGGGCGCTATTGTCCCCGGACACGTAAGCCGCCACTTCAACGCCATTGCCCGCATGATGCAGTGCATTTCCAATCAAATTGGTGAGCAGCCGCTTCATCGATACCCGACGTAACGGAAACGGCGGAATAGGCTCCAGGCACAGGCGCACCTGCTCCAGTGGCTGGTTGAAAGGCGCTACGGTCTCATTCACCAGTTGGGCCAGGTCCACTTCTTCGATGGCTTCGTCGCGGCCGTCGCGAATAAACGCCAGGAACTGGTCCAGAATAGCGTCCATGTCTTCGATATCGCGCTGCATGTCGGCGGCCAGGTCGCTGGACGGGTCCATGAACTCGGTGGACAGGCGCAAGCGCGTCAACGGCGTGCGCAGGTCATGGGAAACGCCAGCCAGCATGAGCTCGCGCTCCCGCCCGGCCTGTTCGACGTCCTCGGCCATCTGGTTGAAGGCGCGGTAAACCTCGGCCACCTCGCTGGGCGTGTCGCTGATTGGCAGCCTTACGCTGCGGCCCTGGCCCAGTTGCCGCGCAGCAAAGACCAAACGCTTTAGCGGTTGGTTGAGCTGACGCACGAAGATCCAGGCCGACGCGGTAGACAGCAGGCCAATGGCCAGAAACCAGCCCAACACACTCCAGATTTTCTGCCCGCGCAGTGGGTGGGGATACAACGGCACTTTCAGCCACCCCGCGCCCAGGCTCGGGGCGCGTACCCACAGGGCTGGCGGCGCATGCACACGTAGCCGCACCTCGGTGTCGGCGCCCAGTTCTGCCTGCATCTGCCGCTGGTAGATTTCGCTGTAAGGCCAATGTTGCTCGCCCTCGGGCACCCCACCACCCACCACGCGGATAAGGCCGGCGGCATCGGCGATGCGCTCGCGGTCATCTTCGTCGGCAGCCCAATAGGCCCGCAGGGTCAGGGCCACGCCGTGGCTGTACTGCCGGTCCACCAGCACATCCTCGTTCATCAACAGATAAACCAGGGTCAGGGCCTTGGAAAACAGAACGGCAATGAGGACCAGCCACAACGTGCGGGCAAAGAAACTCTGGGGGAACCAAACGGGGGTCTTCATAAACAGCAGCCATAAACTTTGCAGGAGCGAGCAGTGCTCGCACTAATTGCGGATAACGAGCCTTGCGGGCCAATGCCCGGAGACTCGCTCCTACAAATGACCCATCACTTGCTGTTGCCATCCGGTACAAATACGTAACCCACGCCCCAGACGGTCTGGATATAGCGCGGTTTGGACGGATCGGGCTCGATCATACGTCGCAGGCGCGAAATCTGCACATCAATGGAGCGTTCCAGCGCGTCCCATTCACGGCCACGGGCCAGGTTCATCAGCTTGTCGCGGGTCAGCGGTTCGCGTGCGTGCATGACCAAGGCCTTGAGCACGGCAAATTCGCCGGTGGTCAGCATGTGCACTTCGTCGCCGCGCTTGAGCTCGCGGGTGGCCAGGGACAGTGAATAATCGCCGAACGTGACGACTTCGTCTTCGCTGGCCGGGGCGCCGGGGACTGGGGCGACACGGCGGAACAGCACAGCCTTGATGCGAGCGACCAGTTCGTGGGGGTTGAACGGCTTGCCCAGGTAGTCATCGGCGTGTTCCAGCCCGCGGATGCGGTCCTGGTCGTCACCCTTGGCGGTCAGCATGATGACCGGGATCGGGTTGGCCTTTTCGCGGCGCAAGCGCGCAGCCGCCGTCAGGCCATCTTCGCCAGGCAGCATCAGGTCCAGCACGATCAAATTGTAGGCTTCGCGCGCCAGCAGCCGGTCCATTTCCTTGGTATCACCCACGGCGCGGACGTTGAAGTCAGTATTTTCGGTAAGGAAGCGCACCAGCCGATCCCGGATGACCTGATCGTCGTCAACAATCAGAATCTTTGGTGCTTGTGCAGAACTGCTCATGGCTAACTCCTGTGATCTCGGCGAGCATTATGTCGCAGCTGCCCACTCAGTGTGCTGAGTGCATTGTTAGCAGATTTTTCATAGGTTGCCAGGCGAGCCAGGTCGGTAGATGAACTTGCCATCATCCCCCTGGCTTGCATCGCTGGTTATAATGCGCCCCTTTTACGTCGGGCGTGCCCGGCAGTTTTGATCGCCAGCCCAGGCCGGCGGCTCTGCATTCACAATTGGTCAGGTGGTCTTATGGACAGCATCAACAGCCGCATCGCCGCAGAACTCGGCGTCCGCCCGCAGCAAGTCGAAGCGGCCGTGGCTCTTTTGGATGAAGGCTCCACGGTGCCTTTTATCGCTCGCTACCGTAAAGAAGTGACGGGCAGCCTGGACGATACGCAACTGCGCAACCTGGAAGAGCGCCTGCGCTACCTGCGCGAACTCGATGACCGCCGCGCCAGCATCCTGGCCAGCATCGAAGAGCAAGGCAAGCTGACCCCGGAACTAGCCCGCGACATCAACCTGGCCGATACCAAGACCCGCCTCGAAGACCTTTACCTGCCCTATAAGCAGAAGCGCCGCACCAAGGGCCAGATTGCCCTGGAGGCCGGCCTGGGCGAGCTGGCCGACGGCCTGCTGGCCGACCCGATGCTAACTCCAGAGGCCGAAGCTGCGCGCTTTGTCGACGCCGAAAAAGGCGTGGCTGACACCAAGGCCGCCCTGGAAGGCGCCAAATACATCCTCATGGAGCGCTTCGCCGAAGACGCCCGCCTGCTGGACAAACTGCGCAGCTTCCTCAAGCAGGAAGCCACCCTCAGCGCCCGCGTGGTGGCCGGCAAGGAAGAGGCTGGCGCCAAGTTCCGCGACTACTTCGAGCACGATGAAGCCCTTAAAAGCATGCCGTCGCACCGCGCCCTGGCTATTTTCCGTGGCCGTAACGAGGGCGTGCTCAGCTCGGCACTGAAGGTCGGTGAAGAGCTGCCCGGCACCATGCACCCCTGCGAAATGATGATTGGCGAGCATTTCGAGCTGAAAAACCAGAACCGTCCGGCCGACAAGTGGTTGGGCGAAGTGGTGCGCTGGACCTGGAAGGTCAAGCTCTACACCCACTTGGAGACTGACCTGTTCGGCGAACTGCGCGACGGTGCCGAGGCCGAGGCGATCAACGTGTTCGCCCACAACCTGCATGACCTGCTGCTGGCCGCCCCCGCCGGGCCGCGCGCCACGCTGGGCCTGGACCCGGGCCTGCGCACTGGCTGCAAGGTGGCCGTGGTCGACGCTACCGGCAAGGTACTGGACACCGCCACCGTCTACCCCCACGTACCACACAACAAGTGGGACCAGACCATCGCCGTGCTGGCCGCCCTGTGCGCCAAGCATGCGGTAGACCTGATCGCCATCGGCAACGGCACCGCCAGCCGCGAAACCGACAAACTGGCCGCCGACCTGATCAAAAAGTACCCAGGCCTGAACATGACCAAGGTCATGGTTTCCGAGGCCGGCGCATCGGTGTACTCGGCGTCGGAACTGGCCGCCAAGGAGTTCCCGGACCTGGACGTCTCGATCCGTGGCGCGGTGTCCATTGCTCGCCGCCTGCAGGACCCACTGGCAGAGCTGGTGAAGATCGACCCTAAATCCATCGGTGTTGGCCAATACCAGCATGATGTGTCGCAGCTCAAACTGGCACGCGGCCTGGATGCGGTGGTCGAAGACTGCGTAAACGCCGTGGGCGTTGACGTCAACACGGCCTCGGTGGCGTTGCTGGCGCGCATTTCCGGCCTCAACAGCACGTTGGCGCAAAATATCGTCACCCACCGCGACGAAAACGGCGCCTTCAAAACCCGCGCTGCACTGAAGAAAGTCAGCCGTTTGGGCGAAAAGACCTTCGAGCAAGCCGCCGGCTTCCTGCGCGTCATGAACGGTGACAACCCCCTGGATGCTTCTGCGGTTCACCCTGAAGCCTACCCATTGGTCCAACGCATCGCGGCGGAAACCGACCGTGATATCCGCTCGCTGATCGGCGACAGCGGCTTCCTCAAGCGCCTGGACCCGAAGAAATTCACCGACGAGACCTTCGGCCTGCCAACCGTCACTGACATCCTCCAGGAACTGGACAAGCCCGGCCGCGACCCGCGCCCCGAGTTCAAGACCGCCGAGTTCCAGGAAGGCGTGGAAGACCTTAAAGACCTGCAGCCGGGCATGATTCTGGAAGGTGTGGTCACCAACGTCACCAACTTCGGCGCTTTTGTCGATATCGGCGTCCACCAGGACGGCCTGGTGCACATCTCCGCCCTGTCGGAGAAGTTCATCAAGGACCCTCGCGAAGCGGTCAAAGCCGGTGATGTGGTCAAGGTCAAGGTCATGGAAGTCGACATTCCCCGCAAACGCGTAGGCCTGTCGATGCGCATGAGCGACACACCAGGCGAGAAAATCGACGGCGCCCGTGGCAGCCGCCCTGGCTCCGCCCCCCGCCAGCAAAGTGCACCTGCGCGCCCGAAAGAGCCCGCAGCAGCGCCGGTCAACAATGCCATGGCTTCGCTGTTCGCCAATGCCAAGCAGTTGAAGAAACGCTGATGGACATCCCTGAAGCGCTGGTTCACAGCGCCTTCAGTCAGCTGCTGGGGTGCCGCCTGCAACGCCTTGAGAAAGGCGTTGCAGAGGTGGCCCTGGCGCTGGAACCGCACCTGCGCAATCGCGGCCAGGTGATGCACGGTGGCGCCCTGTTCAGCCTGGTGGATATCACCATGGGCCTGGCGTGCTCCAGCCATCATGGTTTCGACCAACAGAGCGTGACCCTGGAGTGCAAGATCAACTACATGCGCCCGGTTGCCCAAGGTGAGGTGGTGTGCGTGGCTACCGTCCTGCACGGCGGTAAGCGCACGCTGGTTGTCGACGCCGAAGTGCTTCAGGGCGACAAACTGATGGCAAAAGCACAGGGAACGTTCGTCGTTCTCTAGCGATTTGTATCCCATATGAGGTAATTTCGGCACTGCGTACGCGGTGCCGGAATCGACCCCCTGGAAGCAAATGGAACGTCAGACGAAAATTCTGACACCAAGAAGAATGCCAGGCGACAACGCCGGTTCCTTTCGCCACCCTTGTAGACCGTCAACTCTACCCCCATATTGGGGCGACTGACGCGTGAAGGAATCCAACTTGAGCGAACTTCTCAACCGCCGCATACGCCTTTTGGGCGAGCGTGCCAACCTGACCCTGCTCGAGCACTGCCTGCACGGCATCGAGCGCGAATGCCTGCGCGTCACTGCCGAGGGCCGCCTGGCGCAAACGCCGCACCCCGAAGCGCTGGGCGCCGCGCTGACCCACGAACAGATCACCACAGACTATTCCGAGTCGCTGCTGGAGTTCATCACCCCAGCCCTGCCGGACCCGGCAAAAACCCTGGAAAGTCTGGAAAAGATTCACCGTTTCGCCTACACCAAGTTGGGTAGCGAGTTCCTGTGGAGCCCGTCGATGCCCTGCCCGCTGCCAGCGGAGCAGGACATCCCGATTGCCTACTACGGCAGCTCCAATATCGGTCAGCTCAAGTATGTCTATCGCCAGGGCCTGGCCCTGCGCTACGGCCGCACCATGCAGTGCATTGCCGGCATCCATTACAACTTCTCGCTGCCGGAGGCCTTGTGGCCACTGCTGCGTGAAGCCGAAGGCGTTGATCAGAGCGACCGTGACTTCCAGTCGTCGGCCTACATTGCCCTGATCCGCAATTTCCGCCGCTACAGCTGGCTGTTGATGTACCTGTTCGGGGCCTCACCGGCGCTGGACGCAGGCTTCCTGCGCGGTCAGGGCCACCAGCTCGATCAGCTCGACGCAGACACGCTTTACCTGCCCTATGCCACCAGCCTGCGCATGAGCGACCTGGGTTACCAGAGCAACGCCCAGGCCGGCCTGACACCGTGCTACAACGACCTGCCCAGCTACACCGACAGCCTGCGCGAAGCCGTGGCCACACCGTATGCACCCTACGTGGACATTGGCACCCACAAGGATGGCGAGTGGGTTCAGTTGAACACCAACATCCTGCAGATCGAAAACGAGTACTACTCCAACATCCGTCCCAAACGTGTGGCCTACACCGGCGAACGGCCGATCCAAGCCCTGATCGCCCGTGGCGTGCAATACGTGGAAGTGCGCTGCCTGGACATCAACCCGTTCCTGCCTACCGGCATCGATTTGCCAGAAGCACGTTTCCTGGATGCTTTCCTGCTGTACTGCGCCCTGGAAGACAGCCCACTGCTGGCCAGCACCGAATGCGGTGGGGCCACCAATAACTTCCTCAGCGTGGTCAAGGAAGGTCGCAAGCCGGGCCTGCAATTGCAGCGCGATGGTCAGCCGGTAGAGCTCAAGCAGTGGGCGTCGGACCTGCTGGACAAAATTGCCCCA
>Ga0233353_1000050_pt1 | contig 11289 bp, 24 predicted proteins | sample GEONDECOMP319_FD_180699 | JGI IMG/M metagenome (GOLD analysis project Ga0233353, IMG submission 180699) | Leaf litter microbial communities from Shasta-Trinity National Forest, California, United States - GEON-DECOMP-319 | ecosystem: Environmental > Terrestrial > Plant litter > Unclassified...
GCAGCGCACTGTGCAACAGCAGATCGCAGGTCAATTGCAGGGCATATTCCTGCTCCGTCACCGGCAGCGAAGCACGCACCCGCAACGCGGTTACCGCACACAACACCAGCGACAACCCCAGCGTGGCGCTCAACTGCAACCACGGCAGCGGTAACAAATGCGTCAGGTAAGCAAAACCGACGGAGCCGGCTTGAGCAGCCAGCACCAGAATACGAATAAAGGTCAAACGCCACAGATTCTGGCGGGTAACGGACAACGGCATAGAGGGGGCGAGCATGAGCTCTCCTAATGAGCGCTCCGGATAGATCGGTGCGAGTATACCCAAATCGGGGGTGGGGCAGACAAATGTGCGGCAATGCGCCACGTCGCGGGGTGGGGGTTTAGCGACTATGGGGTGAAACGAATCAGCCCCTCAGGAACAGTCGGCGCTGCCGCCAGGCTGCGATGGCGCGCAAAACGCGCCCAAGGTCCTGCAGACCGTAACCTCATGACACCGCCCGGGCCCACATAGGTTACGGTGATTCATAGCATCGCCAACCGACTTCTGGGCATTAGCACTCACAGTCAGAAAGTAACATTCGTGAGAAATCCATGACTCTGGCCAGTGCATGGACCTTACCTTCTTAAGCTCCAAATAAAAAACTTGAAATCTTCCAGACAAATAAAGCCATTGCTTCATCGCCAAAAGATCAGAAAACTCAAACCAAGCCTGCATTGCCCGAGCAAAACAATAAGACCTCATTTGCAGTGCGCTACCAGTCGGACTACCACTACCCGAAACTATATTCTTCACACAGTCTGAGATATCATGCTCACCATCCAAATGTGAGCGATGGTGCTGTAATCTATTGATAGCCTTAACATCCATCCTAATCTGCGACCCTAATTAAGTTTCACCATTACAAGCTTTCCGTTCGCTTTATCAAGTCCTAGCACCCCTCGCACCAGAGTATTATTTTTCTGGACAGATAATACTACCTGATACGCCGATGATTCTTTATCAATCCTATTCATCACTGTCGCCACCCAGCCGTCTGATATCTGAATGCCGCTTCTTGTCTTACCTAGCTTTATAGTTTTCCACTATACCTGCGTTAGCGGATATCGGAACCAGCCATGACGCTCAATATCTTCACGACTGGCGCTCTCAATCTTCCTGCCTTGAAAATCGAAATAAGTATAGAGGCTGATTTCTTCTGGAGTCCGCCATGCATACTCACACTCCTCACAAAGGAGAAAAAGCTCACCCGTATCCAGAATTTTCTCAACATATAAATTCCCTTGCTCACATGCAAGACAATCTCTATAAAAGTATGCCATTTTAAATTTCTTCCTATTTGGGATAGGCAGTTACTACTTTTCCGGCTGGGCCCAAAACGATGCTAACAGTAGATAATACTTTACAGGCACCCTGAGAACTACCCTGCCATCCTACGGGCTTTCCCATTAGAATATCATATACGATATTTCCGTTTTTTTGGGTAACAGATTCAATCTCTGCCTCTTGTGCAGTCGCCTAGGCGCCCCACCTGATTTTTCATACAGAGCCTAGCCTTTGGAATCGCATGATCAACTTGAGTTCCAGTTCCTTCGATACGACAGTACACGCATGTTGAGCATGGATTCTCTGCTTTGGCAGCATCTTTTACAACTTTCGGGAAGGCCTTACCTGCTGTTTCACCACCGGCAGCGCCAGGTTTAATTTCAGGCACTGCATCTTTTGCACCAAGGGCTAGGCCTGCCCTCTTTTATTGTTATTTATGGTTGACGCTTAGACTAGCCGAAGGATCTTCATATCCTGTAAGAGCCCCTCTATTTCATCTTCATTTGCATCATAAAAAATCACTTTTAAGTCGCTTTCAGCTAGTAAATTTGCAATTTTCTGGCGATGGTATTCTTCAGCAGCAGGGGCCCTCCCTGCAGCCAAAACAATGACCAAAACCTCTACCATAAGTCGCTCAAGTACTGGTGCATCTGCATCATAAATCTGATCGTACGCATACCCAAACTCAAACTCATCAGGCGCCCACTGCTTTTCACCTATAAGTTTCCCCCGGCAATATTGATAATAACAATCAAGTAGCCAACAGCGCACTTCTTCGTAAGAGTTTTTCTTGGTCATTTCATAATCCACTCTTGGTCGGCAAATTAAGCTTCCCATCATTGTCAAAAACATTAACTGCGATGCCGGGGCACTTTGACTTGAACAAGTCAATAATATTTTAGCAACTGCTGCAGGGAGGCCGCTCCGCAAACAGATCAATAGTACCAGTCCGCTGTATTGTCTCCTAGTTGAATAGCAACATTGTTCAAGATCTTCGCTTCTGAATCAGTCACACGATCAATCAGCGTGCCATTTGCGGAAGGCACAATGGTACTTGTAAAAATTTCCGGCACCAGTCCAACAAAACCATTGACGGATTGTACCGCTGTCGTGATTTGAACTTGGCTTGATGCCGCCATCATTGGTTGTACCCCTGGCACGTCGATCTGCGCAACCCCCATATTACCCTTGGTCTTAGGGCCTGACGGCAACGTGGCACGCAAATCTTAGTATTACCGGCAGAGTCCGTAATGAACCTGGGTGTATTTGGAGCGTTAGTAGTTGCTTTTGCACCGAAAACCAATCTTATTTTTTTGACTTACTGATTACATAGTGATCAAGATATCCTTTCAGCGGCTTGGCGGTCCCTAAAACATGAAGCTCTCCAGTTTCCTTATCAATCAGGAATGGTCCGTTTCCAGCCAGTTGAGCCGACAGGCTCCCTGTCTCCAAATACTCTTTAGATTGATAGCAAAAAAACCATCCCTCAGAGAACTCGCCCTCATGTGTTAGCTGCAAAGCAATTTCAGAATCTTTCAAATATTCCTTAGCTCTTTCCAAAGCGTATTCGTAGGTAATCATTAGTTAGTTCTCAGTAACTGCAATGTCTTAAAATTACTCATATTTGCCGGCTTTCCAGTCTGCCCATCGAAATAACGAATAGCCCCACTCTGATTAACCACGTTGAATACATGACCTGGACCATAGGAGCCAAAAACAATCCCACGTGCGCCGTCCCCACCACCAATCATGTGCTGGGTGATGGTTTCGGGTAAAGACACACCGCTAAACTTAGCTCCATATTGCTTCTCCAGCACGGTCAACGGAACACTCTTGGTGGAGTTTATCGGCAATGCAGATGCTGGATTACCTGCCAGTGTTGCATCAGTAGCAATTGAACAATTAACGTAGTTATGAGTTCGCCCAGCATCTGGATAACCTGGATTGACGTCCCTAATTGAACCGGCAGTTTCGTCCGCAACCCCTGCCGCTTTTGCACCAACTTAATAAATGAATTTGGTATTAGCCTTTCCACTAGGGTCGATAACCAGTACAAATTTCCTCCAATCACCACCCGTGTACGACCTCATCAGCTCGTGCAACTTATGGACGTGACTAGGAGCTCTATCTTCAGGGTCATCCAAAAGCTCGCTGAAGAACAAGCCATCGCGAACGAATGAGTATTTAGAACCTACAGACCACCCTCCGTCATAAACTTCATACTCAAATTCACGACGAATTTCTTCGTACGGACCATTCGCAGAGTCATGCATGATCTGCGTGAGCGCATTCAAGACCTGTACTTGTTGCTCAATGCTCATTGCCCGGCCTCATTCCTGAATGACTTGCGCATTTTTGTTCCATTGATTGAGCAGTCAATAACTAATGAATCTGGTCTTGCCGACACAGGATCCGCTCTAGAAAAGCGCACTGTCACGGCACCGACCTGATCACCGTTATTCAACCCTTCTTAATTTCTGTTTCCCACCGCTTATAGGCAGAGTTATTGAAATTACCATCCTGCGGAAAGAGGTTGAATCTGTCACAGGTATCACCAAGCTGACAACCCTGGATGTGCCCGCCCACATCCGTTGGCAATCCCTCTTTACCAACTGCCGTTTGGCGTGCATCACGGACGCCTTTATCCAACGACGGACTGTAGGTAATTTCATCAACGTAACCGCTTGAATTGGTCTTGGAATGAGCTTGTGCAAGCTTGACGAGCATTGGGTAGTGGTCTTCGGCTATCGCGGGCGGGCGTCCGGTTCGAGACATGACTTCAAGGCTGTCCAGGGAGAGAGAGTAGTGAGTTTAGTTTATTTTGTCTACACCCTCCTAAAGTTGGCTTTATCGTCAACATTTTCACCAGAAGCGATCGCTTCCTCCATTCAAACAAATTGGGGGAAGACTGCGTGTCATCGCTATGCGGGGACGGGATCCAACTAACATATTAACTTTAGTCAATCGTCACTTTTTCGATTATAGTTCCCACAGGAAGTCCTCGGATCTTTTCAAGCAACTGTACGAAAATTGCCCAATAAACATCAAGATCAATGAATTCTAAATTATCGAGCGTATCCTCGCCACCCAGATATATCGGTTTGATATACCCCACGCACTGATGTTTACGCGGTGGCTGGCGGTCTGAAGCTATCCATGCCTGGAAAAAATCCGACGCCAACGCAGCGTCGTGAAACTCTACCAATTCTACATTATGAAACTGGAAGAAATTCGCAGGAATCTCCAAGACCTGATTCATCCCAGGTTCAAACATAAGAACTAAAGGCTCTCCATTATTAGAGCGAGCACCATCTAAGGCAAACTGCCGCCCCATCCAATCGCAACCGAAGCAAAAAACCCTAGATGCATATTGAGGAAAGGTATTTCCGACAATTTCCGTCCAATATTTTATCTCAGATGAAGAATGGAGCCTATAAATTCCGTTCCCAAATTCGGCACCAACAACCTCTGAAAAGTCAGACGCCAGGCGTGCCCACGTTAACGTGGAGCAAGTGGGGAAAAAAGACTCTATCCGAGCCTTACTCCCACCCAAACCGTAAGCTTTTTCAAACTGCTCGAACATTATAAACCCGCCACTTAATATAAACGTTATTAATTACAGTCCCGGCAGGCAAACTCTTAATCTGGTGATGGATCTGACTGCGGAGACTTGTATTTACACTCTTGTCTAGCGGCTCCATGTTTGTCAAATCATCATCGCCTCCTAACTGCAAATCTTTGACGTGATCGACGTCGTTACCCTCCGGCACTTCATTTCCTGCCGCCTTGTAGCGAGTTGAAGCAGCGGTTCCTGAGCGCTGGGCCTGACTCACCACCGTATCAGCGTCGCATAATGCTTGGCATTTTGCATCAGACGCTGCCTTCTCAAAACTATGACTTTTGTAGCAGACAACGTATTGGAAGCGTTTACTTTAAAGCGTTTCTGGCGTTCTCAATCGAGAAACGCCCAAGCATCTTCACCTGCATTTGATCGTCGACAACTATGCCACGCACAAGCATCCGAAAGTGAAGGCGTGACTTGAGAAGCACAAACGCTTCCACATGCATTTCACCCCGACCTCCAGTTCAAGGATGAACATGGTTAAACGCTTCTGTCGCGATATCATGGTGTACCTGCGTGACGGCAGTTTCAGTTCGGTTCGCGAACTGGAAAGCTCGATCACCACGTTCTTGGCACTGTGAAATATGCAGCCGACTCGCTACGTCTGGAACGTCAAGGGGGAAGATATTTTGAAAAAGATGCAGCGAGCCCGCCAGGCAATGGCCTCGCAGGCATGAAGACTTTTATTTGTGAGACGGCACACTGGCAGCAACGTTATCTTCGTTACCATCAACAATGACCAGTTGATCATTATTATAGTTGCCACGGTAGCTCCCAGGCAATAACAAGCCGACCTTTTCCACTCAGCCGGTCAATCATTTAAGTGGAACAGCTCAAGACAGCTGACAAATTTATTTATATTTCCAGCCACAGCGTCACGCCACGATTCTCAAATTCCACACCCCCACTAGTGGGGGAAAGGAGGGACAATATCAAAAGCCAAAGAAAGCGTCCTCAACACATCTAAAACCTTCCAGACATCTGGTGCCTGTCCTTCAAACACTAAAAAATCAGCTTCTTTAAGCATCTTCCGACTATCAAGAAAGTTTACCCCAGCAATTTCAGAAATCTCTTTAACTTGTTTAATATTTTCCGGATCAGCCTGCCTGATAAATACTTTATACAACACCGGATCCAGATTTTTTGCGTCAATGTACGTTGTTACGACTGACCAATCACATACTGTACAAAATGCTCCCCGCGTACTACCTTGCTTTCGATGCTCAAGTCGCCCTCCGCATTTCTCACATCGGTCACCGGACATCTTATTACCTCTGGGACTGGGGATAGAAGTTTTTAAAGCTACCTACATCGCTTAAATTTGGCAAGCCGCGAACACTAGGCGCCACTACCAGTCTACCACTAGGATACGCCCAGAGCATATCTGTCGGAGCTTGGACCTAAACGCCTAATTTATTAGCTAGATTCTGTGCAAATCCAGTTTCACATGCCTCCGTGCTACAAGATAAAAGGCGAATATTTTGCCCTACATATCCTAACGAATTTTCAATAAGACGTGCAGCCACTCGCTGATCAACTAATACAGCACCTGAATCAGTCTGCACTTGTATGCTGTTCGGTGTACCATGTGCAATGACGTCAAAGAAACTATCAGGATCAATATCTGTTCGATTAGAGGCATTTAGAAAAAACTGATCATTTTCATATATATCCCCTTTCCCAGGAATAGTACGAGGAGAAGGCAAGTCTGTCGAGCCTGTCAATTCCGAAAAATACTGCTTAACTTCCACATCTGCTGCACCAGAAAATATTTCTGCATTTCCTGTGTTTGGAACATCAATGAGCGAGCGGTCTCCAATTTGAATACCACTCCTAGTACTGGAAGAACTAAACAGCTCTGTTATTTCGGTACTGCGGCTTATGCTTGGAATGCCTTTTGCACCGATGAACTTTAGAGAAAACCTCGGGATTCTCCCTATTTACTTACACCACGTAACCCGCAGACCTCATCAACAGCAGCACTGCCTCATCAAATTGTCGATCAGACATACCTCTAATCGATTTTGAGCTCTTCCAATGCCATATGACAGGAAGAATCCTGCTATCCAAACGATCATATTCTTCTAAAAAAATATTTGCTAAAGCGTATTTATCTAAATCAGGATCAACCTCCAGCATCATGTTCAGCACAACGCTTGGCGACTTACCTTTCAGTAATTGCGCTAACACGTGTCTATTTTTTGAAGGTGACATAAGTAATGTCTCCAATGGTTTCAATTTTATCGACCTTTCCGTATCCGTACTTTTGGGATATCAGGCCTGTCCAAGTCTTCAAAGCAGCGTTTTCTTTTGACACTCCATTGGCAATATTTTCGAGATATTGAGCAGAGTTAACACTGTCAGTACCCTCCACCCAAGCCCCACGGATTTGATTGACCTGGATGCCTTCATTATCGAGGCGCTGCATTGCGCTAGCAAACATATCAGTGCCTGATGCATCGTACAAAGGGTGATTTTGTGCTGCACGGATATCAAACCCCAGCACTCCTTCTTTATTGACGTTCACGACTAATCCTACTACGCCATCAGGATCGCCATACTTGAGTTCGCCCCCTCCATCTTTGAAGGTAGTCATCATAAAGTCACTTGTGACATCTACTTTGAGAATGGGTGGCTCAATTTTCCCCAGTTCTTTTGCACCAATCCGGCGCCTCGATCCTCAGCCTACTTTTTTAGCAATGAACTCACGTGCCTTAACCAAACTGTGCCATCGCTCCACTCTGCGGGGTAGAAATAGCAACAACCAAGCTCGTCAAAAATTATATTTTTTAACTGTTCCTCATCCAAGTCGGCGTTTAACAACACATCCAGCTCCACCAGAGCACGCTCTTTATCAATATGATCCGCATGACTAGAGAAAGCAAAAATCGCTTCATCTGCACTACCGAACACCAAATCAAAATCCTGACTAAAGTATGCACTAAACATGTTTTTTATTACTGGGAACTTACTATTCATCAGTGTGGATATTCTGCTGATGATATTATAACCTGTCGGCATCGTAGGGTCTCTGGCTATAACCACACGCACTTCTGATGCAGGAACGGGACTCGACGCCCCTCTAAGCAAGGTTGACCCAACAAGTGTAGACGATGTGTATTCAACAGCCAAGTACCCTTTAGTATTGCTGGCAAGATAACCCTGTATCGTGGCCTGATTTGCATCGACCGCAGCTGAAACAGCAGATTTTGCTGTTGAACGATCAGCAAATCTCGACACGGATGAAATGTTGGAGGTTGCTAACCGCTGCGCAAGGTCTGCGTCAGTAAGATTTATGTGCCGCTCGATCAAATGTCCACCAGCATTTTCATATACCTGTAGTCCACCACTTTCAACTATAGGGCTATAAGTTGCTACCTCAGAGGCCGCTGTCTCTTTTGCACCAAGCTGGCTGACCCTTTATTCGGCGGTTGCAGGAGCTGAGTGCCACACAGAACTATTGAATTGAAGTGGGTCCAGTATGATGTTTGCCCATCACCTCTGTCATCACTTCAATCGGACATTTGTAATCAAAGCGTTGACGAGGGCGAATGTTCATTTGGTACGCAATAGCATCCAGCGCCGCTTGGCTGTGAACCGACAGATCTGTCCCCTTCGGAAGGTACTGGCGAATCAGACCATTGATATTCTCGTTGCTACCCCGCTGCCAAGGGCTATGAGGATCGCAAAAATAAATCGCCACCCCGGTTTTCTGAGTCAATTCTGCGTGCTTGGCCATTTCCCGACCTTGGTCATACGTCATGCTTTTACGCACCGCCAGCGGCATGCTGTTGAGTGCCGCGCTAAAGCCTTCGACTGCCGAAGTGGCAGTATCATCGCGCATTTTCACCAGGATCAAATACCCGCTGGTACGCTCAACCAAGGTACCAACAGCGGAGGCATTTTCTTTACCCTTGATCAAGTCGCCCTCCCAGTGGCCGGGCATCTGCCGATCTTCAACTTCCGGGGGCCGCACATGAATGCTGACCATCTCGGCGATCTGGCCACGCCGATCAACGCCGCCGGGGCGCGGCCGGCGGGTGGTCTTGCCCTGCCGAAGACACTGGATCAGTTCCTTGCGAAGTTCACCAACGGGCAGCGCGTAGATGGCGTTATAAATGCTTTCACGGCAGACGTAGGCTTCTTCAAAATTCATTTTCATGAGGCGTAGCTTGCCCGCTATTTGCTGCGGAGAAAAGTATTGTCGAAGCAGGTAAATGACAAGATCGAAGCGCTCGCTCCCCAGCACCAGTTTTCTGGCTGGACGACACACTTCCCGGCGTTTGCGCGTGAGAGCCTGGGCATCACAGGCCGAGTAGGCTTGGCCGGACGTCCGATTTCGGCGCAGCTCACGGCTGATCGTAGAAGGGCTGCGACCCAGAAGGCGGGCTATTTCACGTTGGCTGAGTTGTTGATATTGACCGATATGGATGGTCGCGCGTTCTTCGATGGAGAGTTCGGTATAAGACATCGCAGCACCTTACCTGAGGGTGAGGTGTTGCACTCAGTTTTCGCGGCCGCCCTTGATTGTGTCATCTACAACAGCCCCAGTTGCTTTTGCACCGAAGTTATCACCCTTATGTCACAGGCCTAAAATCATCAATTGACTTGTTTTTCTCTTTCAATAAAAACGCAATGAAATCGGGATTAAAACTCATCAAAAAAACAATAGCATCATAAATTTTCCAGCGATGCACTTCGGGATGATCGATTATGGCGGCAAGGTGCTCTTCAACAAGAGGCACATACTCTGAGTAATTCTTCCTCTTCACGAAATCAAAAATCTTTGCTATTTCGAACGGTTTACTACTCGCCAAAGTAATAATCTTCGATAGCGGAGAATAGATCTGGACTCTAGCCGCCTCGACTTCCCCACGATCAGCCACATTGGCAAAATACCGAGTAACAGCCAAGAGTATTTGACGATAAGTGTCGTCGTACCCATATAGTCGATGGGAATAGGTTCCTTCGATGCCTTCGGGTTTTTCCATACTCCCTTCCAAAGCGATCAAGCCTTCATAGACGCCCCAACTGGTCAGTAGTTTCGCAGCCAAGAATTGCTCCTCATTGTTACTCGCATGACGGAGCAAATCCAGCACAGCGTCAATTCTTTCCTGTGGAATATCCTCTGGATCCAAATCTCCTGCCGTCACGGCATAATCTGCATGCCCTGGAATGCTATTCAACAGTTCGTATGTTTTCGGCCCCATAAAAAATACCTATTTATCTACTCTTTTAATATAATCGGCCGGCACACAGCCCATAATCAAACATTCACCATCGCGCTCAGCGTTCCCCAGATCTCTCTCCACGTTAATCAACGAATCACTGTTATTATCAGATGGGTTTCTTGTATACCTTGCACGGGCTGCATCCACTTTCGATTGCAATTCCGCTGTCACCTGTTGATTCGTCAAAAATTTGGTATCTGGCAGTGCGCCGGAATCAATGTCCTGCTGTAAGCGCTTAACGTCGGTCTCAATTTTATCAGCACCATAGTTTTTCGGGCTCGACGTTGCAATTGGATCAGTAACAGATATATAGGGCGAATTCTCAGAATTGCCACCACGCACGTGCGTTTGGACGCTGCCAGTACCGTTGATGTTGGGTGGAACCAAATCGCCATTTTCATTGATATACGCTTTGGGTTTGCCGTTTCCGTTGACCGTTGCGCTGAAATCGATATCGCTGCGCACAACGATCTGGCCTGGCCCTTTTGGACCGAAGGACTAATCTATTTTATCAAAACCTCTCTTAACCCCTCGATAAATCGATCCCCTTCTTCGCTTTGCGACTCCAAACTAATCATGACAGGAAAATCTTCGTAAACCAATCGTAGGAGCCGGCCGTTTATAATCACCCCCCACACCCTAGTATCAACAGAATCATTCTTGCTAATAACCCTACCAGAAAATAGCTTAACAAATTCACCAACATAACTTGGGAAACCTTCCCAGCCTACATCAGAGGTCAACTCCACATACAACCTACCAGACTTCATACGGCCAAGAGAAAACACTTTCTCATCAACAAAACTTTTCATTAGAAAAGATCTCCGCCACCAGCTCGTGTGGAACTCTCAATTATCTGATCAAAAGTCTTACCTTTTTTAACCAGATCATCAAACGCGGGTCCAATCTTGTTACCATACCGCTCCATATTTCTTGCATCAATAACGTCAAGCATATCCGGCGGCGTATACTCCCTATATTTTATTTTCAGCTCGTTTCTTGCGCCATAGGCATACTTTGCAACTTCTTCTGTGCTAGCGCCGCTGGCACGCATCTTGTCCACAGCCCCTTGTAAATCGTAAACATCTTTAACATAGCTCTGCCGGACAGGC
>Ga0233353_1000051_pt1 | contig 11277 bp, 12 predicted proteins | sample GEONDECOMP319_FD_180699 | JGI IMG/M metagenome (GOLD analysis project Ga0233353, IMG submission 180699) | Leaf litter microbial communities from Shasta-Trinity National Forest, California, United States - GEON-DECOMP-319 | ecosystem: Environmental > Terrestrial > Plant litter > Unclassified...
GTATCAGAGGTTTGGCTCACACCGGGCACCAGGGTGCCACTCACGCATTGGGTCCGCCCATCCACACGCACGACTTCCTGGGCCGAGCCATCGAGCTGCAAAAGCCGCTCGCTGACCCTGCCGTTCTGGGCACGGTGCCAGATATCGTGGGTGGAAAAACTGCCGTTGCGCTCGTAAACGAAAGTACCCTGGAAGCTCTGCTGCTGCTCGGCCTGCGCCAGGCGGTTAAGCCATTGGGAAGCGTCGCTGGCCGCGAAGGCCGGAACGCTCAGACAGCAACCGAGCAATAGCGGTAATAGCGGTATGGGGCGCATGGTCCTCCTCAGCGGTTTTCAAGGCTCGCGGCACGTGCGTAAGGCAGCGCGCTTTCAGTCCCTTTCAACGCAGCTTCCTGTGCGTGTTGGCGCAGGTAGCCAGGCAAACGCTGGTCATGCATGCCAGCCGGGCCTTGCAAAACACCATTGGCCATGGGGCCGGTGTTCTGATCAGCGCTTTCAGTGTAACCCGCCAGTACCGCCGGGCCCTGAACCTGCGGCACCGAAGGCGCCTGCTGGGAAGCCGGTTGCTGTTGGGCCAGCTGATTGCCGGTAATTTCGTCCTGATGGTACAAGCGTACGCCGGCCAGTACAGCCACGGTCACCGAAGCGGCGACCGCCAGGCGGCCAATGCTGCGCCATGGGCCACGCGTGGCCTTGACCGGTGCGATCTCGTCGGCGATGGCAGCCGAAACAGCGGTGGCCAGGTCCAGGCGTGGGTCAAGCAAATCCTTGTGCATGACAGCACGGGCAATCTGGAAACGGTTCCAGGTTGCACGGGTTTCGGGATCTTCCAGGGCATTGATGACCCGGCGTAATTCCAGTTCGTCCGCTTCGTTATCCATCACCGCGGACAGCGATTCCTGCAAAGCTTCACGACTCATGGCGGTTCCTCTCTTGGCTGTCGCCGCTGTCTCAGGTTTCCTGCAACAAAGGCTGCAGGGCTTTATCTATGGCCTCCCGAGCGCGGAAAATCCGAGATCGCACGGTACCCACCGGGCATTGCATGACGCTGGCAATGTCCTCGTAACTCAGACCATCGAATTCACGTAAAGTTAACGCCGTACGCAAATCTTCTGGCAGTTGCTGGATGGTCCGGTGGACGGTGCCCTCGATCTCATCACGTAGCAGGGAGCGCTCCGGAGACTCCAGATCCTTGAGGCCATGATCGCCATCGTAGAATTCGGCATCCTCGGAACTCACATCGCTATCCGGCGGCCTGCGACCGCGGGAAACCAGATAGTTTTTCGCCGTATTGATGGCGATGCGGTACAGCCATGTGTAAAAGGCACTGTCCCCGCGAAAATTGCCGAGCGCTCGATACGCCTTGATAAAGGCTTCCTGCGCCACATCCTGGGCTTCATGGGTGTCGTGCACGAATCGCACGATCAACCCGAGAATTTTGTGCTGGTATTTCAGCACCAACAGATCGAAAGCTCGCCGGTCGCCGCGTTGAACACGCTCGACCAGTTGCTGATCCTCTTCCTGGGTTAGCATGAACACTCCTCGTTGAACTTGGAGGAGGATTGCTTAAGCCATCGTTCAGGCTTGCAAACATAGACTCGGGCTTTTGGCAAAAGTTCTCCCCTCCAAGCAAGTTTCCTGCGCGCCATAATTTGGCCTGCACGAAAACCGCAGCCCGGTCGTGGCCGGCTGCGTCAATAATCTTGTCGTCGAATCCGCTTGCAGTGGCCAGCGACTTCAGCCCCACATAAAGCCGACGCCGTTTCCCTTCTTATGGGCGACCGTCTATGGATACTGGGTTGTGGCATAAAGTTCCCCGTATTTGCGGCGATCGCCCGTCGACGTTGCGCGATTATGCGCGTACCCAGGTGTTTCAGCCATGAAACAAGGCTTAAGACCGGCGGGTTGCGCACCCTCGCCCCTTTCGTCGGTTCATGCATCTGATATCCCGACCAACGGTATAGTTCCACAACGCCATGAAGGCGCCTCTATTGTGCCGTCACCCCCTTTTATATACTAGTAGCCCATCACGGCAGCGTATGGGTTTCGTGGCAGCGGCCATCAGGTACCAAGGGAGGATTGCACTGCACGAGTGGATGGACGAGACTGCGGCGAAAACAATAGTCGCCCCCTCGTGGAAACCCAGACATGAGCCAGCAGTATCAACACGACGTTTTAGTGATTGGCAGCGGTGCCGCCGGGCTCAGCCTGGCGCTGAACCTGCCAGGCCATTTGCGCATTGCAGTGCTGAGCAAGGGCGATTTGTCCAATGGCTCGACTTTCTGGGCCCAAGGCGGCGTGGCCGCCGTGCTCGATGACACCGATACGGTGCAGTCCCATGTCGAGGACACCCTCAATGCCGGTGGCGGGCTGTGCCATGAAGACGCCGTTCGATTCACGGTGGAACACAGCCGCGAAGCCATCCAGTGGCTGATCGAGCAGGGCGTGCCCTTCACCCGCGACGACAAGACCAACCACGATGATGGCAGTTTCGAGTTCCACCTGACCCGTGAGGGCGGCCATAGCCACCGGCGCATCATCCACGCGGCCGATGCCACCGGCGCAGCGATTTTCAAGACGCTGCTGGCCCAGGCACGCCTGCGCCCCAACATCGAGTTGCTGGAACAGCGCGTGGCCGTGGACCTGATCACCGAGCGCCGCCTGGGGCTGGCCGGCGAACGCTGCCTAGGCGCTTACGTGCTCAACCGCAACACCGGTGAGGTAGAGACTTTCGGCGCACGCTTCACTATTCTGGCCACCGGCGGCGCGGCCAAGGTCTACCTGTACACCAGCAACCCCGACGGCGCCTGTGGCGACGGTATTGCCATGGCTTGGCGCGCCGGTTGCCGGGTGGCCAACCTGGAATTCAACCAGTTCCACCCGACCTGCCTCTACCACCCCCAAGCCAAAAGCTTTCTGGTGACCGAGGCATTGCGCGGCGAAGGCGCCCTGCTCAAGCTACCCAACGGCGAACGCTTCATGCCACGCTTCGACCCTCGTGCTGAATTGGCCCCCCGTGACATCGTCGCCCGCGCCATTGACCATGAAATGAAGCGCCTGGGGGTGGACTGCGTCTATCTGGACATCAGCCACAAGCCCGCCGAGTTCATCACCACGCACTTTCCGACGGTCTATGAGCGCTGCCTGACGTTTGGTATCGACATCACCCGCCAGCCCATCCCCGTGGTACCGGCGGCGCACTACACCTGTGGCGGGGTGATGATCGACCAGCACGGTTGCACCGACGTGCCGGGCCTGTACGCCATCGGCGAAACCACCTTCACCGGCCTGCACGGCGCCAACCGCATGGCCAGCAACTCGCTGCTGGAATGCTTTGTCTATGGCCGTTCCGCCGCTGCGCACATCGTCGAGCAACTGCCGCGCACGGCCCTGCCCGAGCAACTGCCGGCATGGGACGCCAGCCAGGTCACCGACTCGGACGAAGACGTGATCATCGCCCACAACTGGGACGAGCTGCGGCGTTTCATGTGGGACTACGTGGGCATTGTGCGCACCACCAAGCGCCTGCAACGGGCCGAACACCGGGTGCGTTTGCTGCTGGACGAAATCGACGAGTTCTACAGCAATTACAAAGTCAGCCGCGACCTGATCGAACTGCGCAACCTGGCCCAGGTGGCGGAACTGATGATTCGCTCAGCCATGCAACGCAAGGAATCGCGGGGGCTGCACTACACGCTGGATTATCCCGACATGCTGGCAGAGCCGAAAGACACCATCCTTGTGCCCAATTGAATGGCAAAGAGGATCGCGCGCACTGCCGACGCGGTCTGGTCCGCGGCTAAAGGTTCACACCCTGCGTGTGTAGCAGCTGCCCCGGCTGTGTCAAAGGCACTGCAGTTCCGAAAGCTGCGATTAGACCCTTACGCCCGAACACACTACAGCTGAAATGGAATTCAACCCGTGAATCAATGCAACATCTTGACTGCCGTGCAATTCGTTAAACGACACGGCAGTGCCTGCGCCCAAGCCTTGGTACGTGTGCATTTCAATACGGGCGATCCCAAAGCAGGCGGCGCGGCGAACCGTGCGCAGAAGGTCGTCGACGCGATTGCGATGGTGAAACTGCGGATGGCTTGCAAATGAAGCGTTTTTTCTGTGCCGCAGTCACCGCGCTGGCTTCAGCGATGACCTGCGCTGCGACCCTTCCCGTGGGCGCTGATGACGTTGCGCCGAACGGCCTGACAGCCGCCCAGGCAAAGCAGGTACTGGGCGTTGTGCTTAAGCACGAGAAATACCGCTTATCAGACAAGGGCATGTCGATCGACACCCTCCTCCCTCCCAGCGGCAAGCCCGATCGCCCGGGATACATCGATTTTTCCCTGTCGTGGGATAACCCGCACGCAGGCGCAACCGCCTATCTGGGTTACTACTCGGTAAGCATCAAGACCGGGGACGTGTGGGAGAACGAAAGCTGTGTGCACTACCGGTTTGCGTCGTTGCGCGCGCTGCAGCGCAAGATCGCTGAACGAACCGGAGCACCGCTGCCCCTTGAGGCGGATGCACGTGGCGAAGTGGGCTGCCTCGTAACATAAGGATGACGTCGAGATACAGGCGCTATTCCGGCGCAGCCCAGCGTCGACGACTGAACTTGAGCCTGACCCGCAGGCGTCGATGTTCATTGGCGTCTTGGCTGTCGGCCGGCAGGCACAGGCTGCGCGCCCACCACTGCCCCTTGCGCCGAAAGCGCAGCACGATCAGCCCGGGCAGGGCCATGCTGTCGGGCAGCAGTTGCACGGCCTGCCAGCCACCGGCCTTGTTCCAAAGCGCCCAGCCGCCGCTGTCTCGACGCAAGCCGCGCCAGGCATGGGCGTGGTTGAGCAGAATATGCCGGGGCAGGTACCAGGCTGCATGGCCCAGGACGCTCAATACACCCAGGCAGCGCCACAGGAAGGGTGCTTCAAGCAGCAGCAGGCTGACCAAGACCAGCCCCTGCGCGGCCAGATAGGCCACCAGCAACTGCCGCGAGGCATGCCAGCGGCACTGGAAGGTGTTATTTGGGCTGGACACGATCCAGGATCATGCGAACCATGCGCTGCAATTCAGGGTCCTCGGATTCGGCGCGCTCCATGAACCAGCCGAACATGTCCTGGTCTTCGCATTCCAGCAGACGGCGATAGCAGTCGCGGTCTACGTCGTTGAGGCTGGCGTACACCTCCTTGACGAAAGGTACCAGCAAGACGTCCAGCTCCAGCATGCCGCGGCGGCTATGCCAGTAGAGCCGGTTGAGTTCAATATCTTCGACCATGGAGCGCTCCTCAAATAGGCGGGCAGTATACAGGCGCTGGCGCAGCGCGGCACTTGGACGCATGTCTATAAATTGCGACGCCCGATAACAACCCCCCTACAACAATAGTCACCTACCTATTTTCCCGGCAGCGCTCTATGATGGGGCTCAGTCTTTTTGCCCTTGCGATGTCCCATGGCCGATTCTGCTTTTTTCTGTGCGCTGTCTCACGAAGGCGTCCTCGCCGTCCGCGGCTCCGATGCCGGCAAGTTCCTGCAGGGTCAATTGACCTGCAATATCAACTACCTCAATGAGCATTACGCCAGCCTGGGCGCACGCTGCACCCAGAAAGGCCGCATGCAGTCGAGCTTCCGTATCGTGCTGCAGGGCGATGGAGTTCTAATGGCCATGGCCAGCGAACTCATCGAGCCGCAGCTGGCGGATTTGAAGAAATACGCCGTGTTCTCCAAGTCCAAGCTCACTGACGAAAGTGCTGCCTGGGTGCGCTTCGGCCTGGTCAATGGCCAGGCTGCTCTGGAAGCGCTGGGCTTGGTCCTGGGCCAGGACAGTAACGCCTGCGTGCGCCACGATGCGTTGATTGCGGTACGTGTATCCCCCGAGCGCGCTGAACTGTGGGTACCCGCCGAGCAGGCCGCCCTGGTGGAACAACAACTGGCAGCCCACCTGAAACCGGCCGACGTCAATGCCTGGTTGTTGGGGCAGGTGCAGGCCGGGATCGCCCAGGTGACGCCCGAAACCCGTGAAAGCTTCATCCCGCAAATGCTCAACCTGCAGGCCGTGGGTGGCGTAAGCTTCAAGAAAGGCTGCTACACCGGCCAGGAGATCGTGGCGCGCATGCAGTACCTGGGCAAGCTCAAGCGCCGCCTGTACCGCCTGTCGTTGACCGACGACGCGTTACCTCTTCCGGGTACGGCGCTGTTTTCGCCCAGCCATAACAGCTCGATTGGCGAAGTGGCCCTAGCCGCCCGCGCTGAGCACGGCATTGAGTTGCTGGCCGTTTTGCAGGCCGACGCCGTGGAGGAGAACGACCTGCATGTGGGGTCCTTGGAGGGCCCGCGCCTGACACTGCTCGACCTGCCCTATGAGCTGGATCGCGACCGCGAAATCCAGCGCTAGATGGCCCACCGCGATGCCGTCCAGGAAGTAGATATGAGCAAACTGGCCGAAACGGTTCAAGAGCATCTGCTGACGGCCATCGAAAACGATGACCTGGTGCTGCCGACGCTCCCCGAAGTTGCCCTGCGTATCCGCGAGGCGGCCGAGGACGAGGACGTCAGCATCAGCACGCTGGCCAAGGTTATTGCCCGCGACCCGGCACTGTCAGCGCGGCTGATCAAGGTGGTCAACAGCCCTATGCTGCGCTCCGCCCAGGAAGTCAAAGATCTCAACGGCGCTATTAGTCGGCTGGGCATCAATTACAGCAGCAACCTGGCCATCGGCCTGGTGATCGAGCAGATTTTCAATGCCCGCTCACCGGTGGTACAGGCCAAAATGCAGGACGTCTGGACCGAAAGCATGGAAGTGGCTGGCATCAGCTATGAACTGTGCCGCCGTTATACCCCGCTCAAACCCGACCAAGCGGCGCTTGCCGGGCTAGTACACCAGATCGGTATCCTGCCGATTCTGACCTACGCCGAAGATTTCAACGAGCTGCTGGCCGACCCGGTCAGTCTCAACCACGTGATCGAACGCATCCATCCGGTACTGGGCGGCAAAATCCTCAGTGCCTGGGAGTTCGCCCCGGCGCTGGCTGAGGTGCCGGGCGCACACCTGGACTTGACGCGCCAGTCTGCGCTGGTGGACTACATCGACGTGGTGCAAATTGCCCGCTTGGTGCGCCAGCGTGATTTTCATCGGTTGCCTGATCTGCCGGCCTGTGTGCACTTGAAGCTGGGTGAGGAGCGGCCGCTGTCGGACCAGGAGCTTGGGGTTGCGTTGGGTTTGTTCAGGTAGGGCTGGGGCTGCATCAGGGCTGCCAGGTGCGCTTTTCCAGACATGCACCTAGCGGCCTTGATGCAGACCTCATGACATGCACCTGCCAAAAATCACCCCTCAAACCCAACCCTAACTTTCAGCCCCCCCACACTCCCCGCCTCCAAACTGATCCGCGCCCGATGGGCCTTGCAGATCTCCCCCACAATCGCCAACCCCAACCCAGACCCCTTGGCCGAACATCGGTAGAAACGCTCGAACACCCGGCCACGCTCGCTTTCCGGAATGCCCGGCCCATCATCTTCGACCTCCAAGGCCGCCGGGGCACAGACGCGGATGATGACGTTACCGCCCACCGGGGTATGGGCCAGGGCGTTGTCCAGCAGGTTGCTGAGCAGTTCGTTGAGCAACGTCGGCTCGCCCCGCAACCACACCGGTTCATCGGCTTCCAAGGCCAGCGTCACGCCACGGGCATGGGCCAGAGGCGCCATGGCCAAACCCAGCTCGCGGGCCAACTGGCTCAGGTCCAGGCGCTGGGCTGCGCCTTCGGCAATGGCCCGCGCACCATTCTCAATGCGCGCCAGCGACAGCAACTGGTTGGCCAGGTGGGCCAGACGATCAGCGTCCTGGCCCGCAGCCTGCAAGGTCTGCTGCCACACCGTGCTCTGCTCGGCGCGCAACCCCAAAGCAATACGCGCCTTGAGGGCCGCCAGGGGCGTGCGCAATTCGTGGGCAGCGTCGGCAATGAAGTGCCCATGGCGCTCGAACTGCACGCGCAAGCGCTCGGTGAAGTGATTGAGCGACAGTACCAGGGGCACCAGTTCACGCTGCACACTGACTACCGGCAACGGCCGCAAATCATCTGGCTGGCGCCTTTGCACCTCGTGGCGCAACCGCTCCAGTGGGCGCAAGGCAGCGCTGACAGCAAACCAGACCAACAGCATCGCCCCCAGCCCCAGCAGCCCCACGCGCAACAAGGTATCGGCCATCAGGCTGCGGGCCATGCGCACCCGCGCCTCGTCAGTCTCGGCCACGCGCACCTCGGCCATGCCGTTCATGTTCGGCTCACTGACCGCCTTGAGTAAGCTGACCACACGGACGTCCTGGCCCAGGTAGCGGCCACTGTAGAAGCGCGCCAGCGCCGGATAGTCATCAGTGCGAGATGTATCGCCCGGAGGGGCAGGCAGGTCCTCGTAACCGGAGACCAACCGCTGATGAATGTCGTTGACCTGATAATAAATATGCCCGGCACTGTCATAGGCAAAAGTATCCAGGGCCACATAGGGCACCTCGGCGCTCAGGCTGCCATCACGGTGGGACAGACCGGCAGCAATAGTGCGCGCCGACGCCAGTAACGTGCGGTCATAGGCAATGTCGGCTGCCTGGCGGCCATTCCAATAGGCACTCAGCCCGCTGGCCAGCATCAGCACCACCAGCAACAGTGCCAGGTTGCGTAACAGGCGCCAACGCAGGCTGCCGACGTTACGCATCGCAACGCTCAAGCAGGTAGCCCAAGCCTCGGAACGTGACAATGGCCACTGGCTGCCCGTCGAGTTTCTTGCGCAGGCGGTGCACGTAGACTTCGATGGCATCGGCGCTGGCCACTTCGTCCAGGCCGAAGACCCGGGATGCCAATTGCTCCTTGCTCATGAGCCGGCCTGGCCGGGCGATCAAACCCTCCAGCACCGCGTGTTCGCGGGAGGTCAGGCTCAACGGCTCATCGGCCAGGCTAAACCGTCGCGCGTCCAGGTCATAGACCAGCACCCCACAGCGCTGCTGGCGTTCGCCCCCCAGGATACTGCGGCGCAACAAGGCCTTGACCCGTGCCTCCAGCTCGCTGAGCTCGAAGGGTTTGGCCAGGTAGTCATCGGCCCCCAGGTTCAAGCCATGGACGCGGTCCTTGACGTCGCTGCGCGCGCTTAGCATCAACACCGGCAAGTGCCCGCCACGGGCGCGCAGGCGCGCCAGCACGTCGAAACCGTCCAGCCGCGGCAGGCCAACATCCAGCACGGCCAAGGCATAGCCTTCACTGCCCAACGCCAGATCGGCAGCCACCCCGTCGTGCAATACATCCACTGTCAGGCCCATGCCTTTGAACGCCTGGGCAACGCTTTCCGCCAGCGGCAGGTGATCTTCGGCGAGCAGTACACGCATGGATTTTCCTTATTTTTGGGTCAGCCGTTTCCCTATGGCAGGTAGGGCCTTTGCCCCGAAGTGTACAGACCGCGTGGGGCCTGCGACGCCAAAGACGGCTTGATGGGCGACTGAAAGGTTTACGAAAGGTTACCGCTCTAAGATCGAGCCATGGCAGGTCCGCACGGGACCTTCGAGGAACATCGCCCCGAAACGTTTTGCCAAAACAAAAACAACAATGGAGATAGCCCATGGGTATTACCCTGCGCCGCCTGGCCCTGGCCACCAGTTGCCTGATGATCACCACCGCTGCCCTGGCGGTCGAACCCAAGCGTCCCGAATGCATCGCCCCGGCATCCCCAGGCGGCGGTTTTGACCTGACGTGCAAACTGATCCAAAGCGCGCTGGTCAACGAGAAAGTCCTCAGTAAACCGATGCGCGTCACCTACATGCCCGGCGGCGTCGGCGCCGTTGCCTACAACGCCGTGGTGGCCCAGCGCCCGGCCGACGCCGGTACGCTAGTGGCCTGGTCCAGCGGGTCGCTGCTCAACCTGGCCCAGGGCAAGTTCGGCCGTTTTGATGAATCGGCCGTACGCTGGCTGGCCGCTGTTGGCACCAGCTATGGCGCCATCGCGGTGAAACAGGATTCGCCCTACAAGAACCTGGACGATCTGGTCCAGGCCTTGAAACGGGACCCCAGCAAAGTAGTCATCGGTTCCGGTGGCACCGTCGGCAGCCAGGACTGGATGCAGACCGCCTTGGTTGCCAAAGCTGCCGGCATCAACCCCCGCGACCTGCGCTACGTGGCCCTGGAAGGCGGTGGTGAAATCGCTACGGCCCTGCTTGGCGGGCACATTCAGGTGGGCAGCACCGATATTTCCGACTCCATGCCCCATATTCTCAGTGGCGATATGCGCCTGCTGGCGGTGTTTGCTGAACACCGCATCGACAAACCGGATATGAAAAACATCCCCACGGCCAGGGAGCAGGGCTATGACATTGTCTGGCCAGTAGTACGCGGCTTCTACGTGGGGCCCAAGGTGAGCGACGAGGCCTACGCCTGGTGGAAACAGGCCTTCGACAAGCTGCTCCTGTCTGAAGATTTCAACACCCTGCGCGACCAGCGCGAGCTGTTCCCCTTCGCCATGACGGGCGCGGCACTGGACACCTACGTGAAAGAGCAGGTGGTCCAGTACAAGACCCTGGCCACGGAATTCGGCCTGATCAGCCAGCCATGAAGGAGCCCGCAACCATGCTCCAGCAACGTCTGTTTGCCATCACCCTGCTGCTGGCCTGCGCTGCACTGGCCGTGATGGCCTGGCCTTACCAAGCCACCTTTTCCTACGAACCGGTAGGGCCACGGGCCTACCCACTCCTGATGCTTGTCCTGATGAGCGCCGGGCTGATGTATATGGCTGTACGCCCTGCCGCCATCGTCCACAGCGACGACGAACCACCGCTGGACCGCGCCACCCTGGGCAAGATCGCCGGGTGCGTAGGCCTGCTGCTGGTGTTCGCCGGTACGTTTGAGTCCTTGGGTTTCATCTTGAGTAGCGTGCTGGTGGGCATTCCGCTGGCGCGCCTGTATGGCGGCCGCTGGTTGCCCAGTGCCGGGGTGATCTGCCTGATGAGCGTGGGCTTGTACCTGCTGTTCGACCTGGGCATGGACGTGCCCCTGCCCCTCGGCCTGCTGGCAATCTTGGAGAACTGACATGGACACTTTTACCTACCTGGGCCAGGGTTTTGGCGTGGCCTTGACCCCGTACAACCTGGTGACAGCGCTGTGCGGCACCCTGATCGGTACCGTGGTCGGCCTGCTGCCGGGCTTGGGGCCCATCAACGGCGTCGCGCTGCTGATCCCCATCGCCTTCGCCCTCGGGCTACCACCAGAGTCGGCGCTGATCCTGCTGGCCGCCGTCTACCTGGGCTGTGAGTATGGCGGGCGGC
>Ga0233353_1000052_pt1 | contig 11265 bp, 9 predicted proteins | sample GEONDECOMP319_FD_180699 | JGI IMG/M metagenome (GOLD analysis project Ga0233353, IMG submission 180699) | Leaf litter microbial communities from Shasta-Trinity National Forest, California, United States - GEON-DECOMP-319 | ecosystem: Environmental > Terrestrial > Plant litter > Unclassified...
GCTGGGCTTGAAGATCATCGCGTTGCCGGCCGCCAAGGCTGGAGCCGATTTCCACAGGGCGATCTGGATCGGGTAGTTCCAGGCGCCGATGCCCACGGTCACGCCCAGGGGTTCGCGGCGGGTGTAAACGAACGAAGTATCGCGCAGGGGGATCTGCTCGCCTTCGATGGCCGGTACCAGGCCTGCGTAGTATTCCAGTACGTCGGCGCCGGTCACGATGTCCACGTAGCGGGTTTCGGAATAGGCCTTGCCGGTGTCCAGGGTTTCCAGGGCGGCCAAATCGTCGTTGCGCTCACGCAGGATATCGACGGCACGGCGCAGGATGCGCGAACGCTCCATGGCGGTCATGGCGGCCCAGACTTTTTGGCCCTTTTCGGCGCTGACCACAGCGCGCTCGACGTCGGCCTCGGTAGCCCGCTGCACTTTGGCAAGGACTTCCCCGTTGGCCGGGTTGATGGCTTCGAAGGTGGCGTCGCTGGAAGCGTCCACGTAACCGCCATCAATGTAGAGTTTTTGCAATTCGAAACGGGCCATAGTGTCCTCGCAAGTGCTTGTCTGGGGGGAGCGAGGCAGAGGCGGGTGGGTTAACCCTGACGCATCTGCTTCGCCAATTGCTGATCCATGTATTCGTAGGCGATTTGCTGCGCCTGCTCAGTGTCAAAGGCATCGCCCGAAAGCGCGCCGCGCAACCACAGCCCGTCAATCAATGCTGCCAGCCCGCGGGCGGCGCTGCGTGCCTGGTCACGCGGCAATACGCGGCGGAACTGGCAGCACAGGTTGGAATACAGACGTACATCGTTGATGCGCTGCAACCGGTGCAAAGACGGCTGGTGCATGCTGGCGGCCCAGAAGGCCAGCCAGGTTTTCATTGCTGGGCCATTGACCTGGCTGGCGTCGAAGTTGCCTTCGATGATCACCTGCAGGTGGGCGCGGGGGCTTTCATCCCCCAGCGCCTGGCGCCGTGCCCGGACGTTATTGATCAGGGCGTTCATCAGGTAACGCATGGTCGCTGCAATCAGGCCGTTCTTGTCCTGAAAGTAGTGACTGATGATTCCATTCGACACCCCCGCCAAGCGGGCGATCAACGCAATGCTGGCATCTGCCATCCCGACCTGATCAACGGCCTGCAATGTGGCTTCGATCAACTGCTGGCGGCGTATGGGCTGCATACCGACCTTGGGCATTGAAAACATCTCCTTTGGCCTTGGGACGGGCAGCAAACCGCTCGTCTCGGCGAAGACCAGTCTATTTTGTTTTGATTGAACGTTCAATCAACAAAGAATAAGCTCTGCGACAATTTGCGCCATTGACACGCTTTTGCGCGCGTCCTGGTGGCACAAATGGCACCCCGAAAAAAATCGAGGTGCTTTATATCACCCCTTGCCGTGTGGTCATTGCACCATTTGACCAAGGGATGAGTCCTTGTGTGTCTTTCTCTCGCACTGCCTGGAGCATCTGTGCCATGAGTTCTGCCTCGCTGATCAAGAACCCCACCGAAAGGGTTCGGCTCAACCCCGTCGTGTTCTATTCCTCGACGATCCTGATACTGCTGCTGACGGTGACCCTCATCGCCGCGCCCCAACAGGCCGGGCATGTGCTGGGCGTGGCCCAGCAATGGCTGTAGCGAAGTTTTGGCTGGTATTACATGCTGGTCATCGGCGCCTACCTGGTGTTCGTGGTAGGGCTGGCCTTCACCTCGTTCGGCAAGCTCAAACTGGGCACCAAGGACGATACCCCCGGCTTCAGCTACGGTGCCTGGGCAGGAATGCTGTTCTCCTCGGGTATCGGTATTTCGCTGCTGTATTTCGGCGCCTCTGAGCCTCTGGACCATTATTTCAACCCGCCCGAGGGCGTTTCGGCCAGCCATGAAGCCGCTCGTCAGGCGGTGCAATTGACCTTCCTGCACTGGGGCCTGCACGGCTGGGCGATCTATGCGCTGGTGGGCCTGGCAGTGGCGTATTTTGCCTATCGGCATAATCAGCCGCTGGCGCTGCGCTCGGCGTTGTATCCGCTGGTAGGGCCGCGCTGGGTGAAAGGCCTGGCGGGTGATGCGGTGGATGGCTTCGGCATGTTCGTGACCCTGCTGGGCCTGGTCACCAACCTGGGTATCGGCGCAATGCAGGTGTCGTCGGGGCTCGAGCATTTGTTCGGCATGGAGCACAACAACACCAACCTGTTGATCGTCATCCTGGTGATGAGCACGGTGGCGACCATTGCCGCAGTGTCGGGGGTGGAAAACGGCATTCGCCGGCTCTCCAACCTCAATATCGTGCTCTTCAGCGGCCTGCTGATTTTCGTGCTGCTGGCCGGCGATACGCTGCACCTGCTCAACGGCTTTATCCAGAACATCGGTGACTACCTTAACGGTGTAGTGCTCAAGACCTTCGATCTGTACGTGTACACCGGCGATACCGCCAAGTCCGAACGCTGGCTGGGCCTGTGGACGCTGTTCTACTGGGCGTGGTGGATTTCCTGGGCACCATTCGTGGGCATGTTCATTGCGCGCATTTCCCGTGGCCGCACGGTGCGTGAGCTGATCTTCGGCGTGCTGCTGATCCCGTTGGGCTTCACCCTGGCGTGGCTGTCGGTGTTCGGCAATACCGCGCTGGACTTGGTGATCAACCAGAATGTAGCCGAGTTGGGTAAAACTGCCCTGGAGCAGCCTTCCATGGCCATGTACCAGTTGCTGGACCATTTCCCCGCGTCGAAGATCGTCATTGGCGTGGCGATTTTTGTTGGCTTCGTGCTGTTCCTGACCCCTGCGGATTCCGGCGCCGTAATGATGGCCAACCTGTCGTGCAAAGGCGGTGACGTGGATGAAGATGCCCCTCACTGGTTGCGTATCCTCTGGTCGGCGATCATCACACTGGTGACCATCGGTTTGCTGTTTGCGGGCAATTTTGAAGCCATGCAGACCATGGTGGTACTGGCAGGGCTGCCGTTCTCGGTGGTGTTGCTGCTGTTCATGTGGGGCCTGATCAAAGCCATGAAGCAGGACGCGAAGGCCGAAGAAGACCGCCTGGAGCAAATGCACGCAGAGCTGTTGGCGCTGGGTGGGCGCGAGTACATCCGCCGCTGATTGTTGACGCTATCTGCCTAAACGGTGGGAGCTGGCTTGCCAGCAAGCTCCCACCGTTTTATCCAGAGGGTGGCCTTGGGCGCCCTACCCCAGGTTCTTGCCCAGCAGCGCGTGGTACAGCTCGCTGTCGCCGAGGATCCCCACCACCTGGTTGTTGTCGTGCAGCACCAGTTTGTTGCCGGTGTGGTAACGGATCTGCAGCGCGTCGCGCATGCCGATGTCAGCACCCACCAGCGTCGGCTGGCGGCCCAGGCCTTCAACGGCTTGGCCCGGTACCCAGTTCTGCAGATCGATAGCACCGGCGCCCTGGCGTACACCTTTGATGGTGTTGCCTTCGGCCAGGTCGATCCAGGAATCACCACCCGGGTCCAGGCACACCGAGCCATTGATGCGCTTGCAGTTGTCCAGCGTGCGCATCAGGCTGCGGCCGCACAGCACGTTGAGCGGGTTGGTGTGGGCAACGAAGGTGCGTACGTATTCGTCCGCCGGGTTGAGCACGATTTCTTCGGGCTTGCTGTACTGGATGATCTTGCCGTCTTTCATGATGGCGATACGGGTGCCCAGTTTCAGCGCCTCGTCCAGGTCGTGGCTTACGAAAACAATGGTCTTGCTCAGTTTGCGCTGCAGTTCCAGCAGTTCATCCTGCAGGCCTTGGCGGATCAGTGGGTCCAGGGCCGAGAACGGTTCGTCCATCAACAGGATGTCCGCATCCATCGCCAGGGCACGTGCCAGGCCGACACGCTGCTGCATGCCGCCGGACAGCTCGTTGGGCTTCTTGTTGCGCCATTGAACCAGGCCCACCAGCTCCAGCTTCTCGTCCACCAGCTTGTTGCGCTCTTTCTCGGGACGGCCCTGCATTTCCAGGCCGAAGCTGATGTTTTCGCGCACGGTCAGCCAAGGCATCAGGGCGAATTTCTGGAACACCATGGCGATGCGCTTGGTGCGCATCATTTTCAGTTCTGCCGGGGTGCAGTTGGCGATGTCGATCTGGGCGCCTTCATGCTCCACGAACAGGCTGCCGCGGCTGACGGTATTGAGGCCGTTGATGCAGCGCAGCAAGCTGGACTTGCCCGAGCCGGACAGGCCCATCAACACACAAATTTCGCCTTTGTTGATGTCCAGGCTGGCCTTCTCGACACCCACCACCTGGCCGGTCTTTTTCAGGATCTGGTCACGGGAGAGGCCTTGGTCCAGCAGGCTCAGGGCCTCCTTGGGCTTGTTGGAGAAGACCACGTCTACTTTGTCGAAGCGGATTATGCTCATGCGTCAGCCCTCACTTTTGCGTCGGGTTGTTTGCAGATACGGTCGAGCATGATCGCCAACAGTACGATGGCCAGGCCCGCTTCGAAGCCCAGGGCGACGTCAGCGGTGTTCAGTGCGTTGACCACAGGTTTGCCCAGGCCATCGGCACCGACCAGTGCGGCAACCACTACCATCGACAGTGACAGCATGATGCACTGGGTGACGCCGGCTGCGATGCTCGGCATGGCGTGGGGCAATTCGATGCGCGACAGCAGTTGGCGACGCGAGCAGCCAAAGGCCTTGCCGGCGTCCAGCAGTTCGTGGGGCACGTCGAGGATGCCCAGGTAAGTTAGGCGGATGGGCGCAGCAATGGCGAACACCACGGTGGAAATCAGCCCCGGCACAACGCCCAGGCCGAACAGAGTCAGGGTTGGGATCAGGTACACGAAGGTCGGCACCGTCTGCATCAGGTCGAGCACGGGTCGCATGACGGTAAAGAACCACGGCTTGTGCGCCGCGATAATGCCCAGCGGTACGCCGATGGCCACGCACACCAGGGTAGCGAACAGCACCTGGGCCAGGGTTTCCATGGTTTCCTGCCAGTACCCCAGGTTCAGGATCAACAGGAACGACAGCACCACGAAGGCTGTCAGCCCCCATTTACGCTGGATGAAATGCGCAAGCGCAGCAATCAGGGCAGTCAATACCAGCGGATTGAACCAGGTCAGGCCAAAGGTCAGGCCATGGATCATCGCTTCGAGGGTTGAGGAAATGGCGTCGAAGACGTTGCTGCCATGTCGCGTCAGCCAGTCAACGAAGCTGGCGATGTATTGGCCCAGCGGGAGTTTATGATCAGTCAGCATGGTATTGAACGTCCGCATGCGAGTTGAAAGGACGGCTTGCGGCGGGCGGGCCCGCCGCAAGTGCTACGTTATTGCGTCAGTTTGGCTTTAGCGGCTTCCAAGCCAGGTTTGCCGTCCACGGTGGTCACGCCCGCCAGCCAGGTGCTAAGCACCTGCGGGTTTTTCTTCAGCCATGCCTTGGCTGCAACATCAGGCTTCATCTTGTCGTCCAGGATGTTGCCCATCAGCGAGTCTTCCATCGGCAGGGTGAATGCCAGGTTCTTCAGCAGTTGGCCGACGTTGGTGCATTCGTCGGCGTAACCCTTGCGTACGTTGGTGTAGATGGTCGCCTGGCCGAAGTTGGGGCCGAAGTAGTCGTCGCCACCGGTCAGGTACTTCATCTTGAAGCGGGTGTTCATTGGGTGTGGTTCCCAGCCCAGGAAGACCACGTCGGTGCCGCGTTTGGTGGCGCGCTCAACCTGGCTGAGCATGCCGGCTTCGCTGGACTCGACCACCTTGAAACCGGCGTCTTTGAGGCCGAAGGCGTTCTTGTCGATCATGCTCTGGATCAGGCGGTTGCCGTCGTTGCCAGGCTCGATGCCATAGATCTTGTCGCCCAGTTCTTTCTTGAATTTGACGATGTCGCTGAAGTCATGCAGGCCTTTGTCGTAGAGCGCCTGGGGTACCGCGAGGGTGTACTTGGCACCTTCCAGGTTGGCGCGCACGGTTTGCACAGTGCCGGCATCAGCATAGGGCTTGATGTCGTTTGCCATGCTCGGCATCCAGTTGCCGAGGAACACGTCCATGTTCTTGCCGCTGGCCAGGGTCTTGAAGGTCACCGGAACCGAAATCATTGTGGTGTTGGTCTTGTAGCCCAGCGACTGCAGTACTGCGCTGGTGACGGCGGTGGTGGCGGTGATGTCCGTCCAGCCTACGTCGGAGAAGTTGACGGTATCGCACTGTGCCGGTTCTGCTGCTTGGGCCAGCATCGGCAGACTCAACATGGCGGCCAACAACAACGATGGTGAACCTTTCATGGGGTTACGCTCCTGGATGTGTTTTTTTCGGGCGGCCTGCTCAGGCTGACCCGCTTTCTGGTCGCGGTTGGTTGGCAAGCAGCGCTCTAAAAACGCAGCGCTAGCCGGTGTGCCGTGCAATCGAGTCGTGACTGATCATGGACCAGTGAAAAACCGTCGCCTACAGGGGGGGTCGTAACCAGTACATAGGGAGTCGCTTCCAGTGCCAGTAACGTCGCTTCCAGTGTTTGCGCACTCTGTAATTGCATTTTTCACCCACCTGCGACGCTGAAAACGCCTTGAATGGAGCTTGGGCGCTACTGGGCATGGGCGGGTCGGTTGCAGACGACGTGCCGTTGGCTGGAAGGCTGATGATGAAAGGAATACGGCGCCAGCGGCTCAAGCGTAGCAGTAGCGCCGATGGCCCCAGAGGCCCAATTGATGAGGTGTGCGGCAATGGCTATCAGTGTGTTTGACCTGTTCAAGATCGGCATCGGGCCGTCGAGTTCACATACCGTGGGCCCGATGCGTGCCGCTGCGTTGTTCGTGCAGGGCCTGCGCGAACGCGGCGAACTGGAACAGGTGCAACGCGTTGAAGTGCGCCTGTACGGTTCGCTGTCGGCGACTGGCGTCGGCCATGGCAGCGACAATGCGGTGATCATGGGCCTGATGGGCGAATGGCCTGACGCCGTGGACCCCTCCACCATCGGCCTGCACATCGCTACCCTGCGCGAAACCGGCATCCTGCAACTGGCCGGGCACCTGCCAGTGGCGTTTGTCTGGCAGCGCGACATGCGCCTGCTGGAAGAGAACCTGCCGTATCACCCCAACGCCATGACGCTGATTGCCGAAGGGCCCCAGGGTGAGTTGCACCGCGACACCTACTACTCGGTGGGCGGCGGTTTTGTGGTGGATTCGGCCCAGGCCGCCAGCGGCGTGCTGGATGCCGACAACACAGTGTTGCCCTACGATTTCAACAGCGCCGCTGAGCTGCTGCAATTGTGCGAGCAACACGACCTGCGCGTGTCGCAATTGATGATGGCCAACGAGAAGGTCTGGCGCAGCGAAGCCGAGATCCGAGCCGGCCTGATGACCCTCTGGCGGGCCATGCAGGCTTGTGTTGAAGAAGGCCTCAAGCACGAAGGTGTGCTGCCCGGCGGGCTGAATGTGCGTCGCCGCGCGGCCCGCTTGCACCGCAGCCTGCAGGAACTGAACAAGCCCAACGTGATTGGCTCGACCTTGAGCGCCATGGAGTGGGTGAACCTGTTCGCCCTGGCGGTCAATGAAGAAAATGCGGCAGGCGGGCGTATGGTTACGGCACCTACCAACGGCGCGGCAGGCATCATCCCAGCCGTGCTGCATTACTACATGAAGTTCAGCGACGAGGTCAGCGAGGCCAATGTCGTGGACTACCTGCTGTCGGCAGCAGCCATCGGCATCCTGTGCAAAAAGAACGCATCCATCTCTGGCGCTGAGGTGGGCTGCCAGGGTGAAGTGGGCTCGGCCTGCGCCATGGCGGCGGCGGGGCTCGCGGAGATCCTTGGCGCTACCCCGGCGCAGTTGGAAAATGCTGCTGAGATTGGCCTGGAACACAACTTGGGGCTGACGTGCGACCCCGTGGGCGGCTTGGTGCAGGTGCCGTGCATCGAGCGCAACGCCATTGCCGCAGTCAAAGCAATCAACGCGGCGCAGATGGCACTGCGCGGTGATGGCCAGCATTTCATTTCCCTGGATCGGGTTATCCGCACCATGCGCGACACCGGGGCGGACATGCACGACAAGTACAAGGAAACCTCGCGCGGGGGCCTGGCGGTCAGCGCTATCGAATGTTGAACCGTTTTCGCCCACGCGGGCTTTTGCCCGCAACGTTTTGGCGCGTTTAACGGCGTAAGACTCTTCCCACGACGGCCCGTGATGGCCGTCGCCTGCCCGTGCTTGGGGTGACACTCCCCTTGCGCGTTCCGTTTGTCGCTTCACACAAGTGCTACCGAATTGCTCACGGCCCTTTAAAGCCGTCGAGGTGGCTTTTTGCCTGCTGTGGCAAGTAGACGCAGAGCGACGTCGTTTTCAGGTTTTATTGAATGCCCATTCAATTTTAGGCATGGCAATTGCGTTGTCATTGCAAAGCCCTTCATTCGAGCAGGGCGAGAAGAAGAGCCTCCGCCTGAGGCCATCACCCGCTTTGAGTGAGGAGATACCGCGATGACGTCGTTCAACTCCGGGGCCCAACCCCAGACCCGTACGCCTCAATCCATCGGCTTTTTGCTGCTGGATAATTTCACGCTGATTTCCCTGGCCTCCGCAGTAGAACCCCTGCGCATGGCCAACCAGTTGTCCGGCCGCGAGTTGTATCGCTGGACCACCCTGAGTGTCGACGGCGGGCAGGTCTGGGCCAGCGATGGCCTGCAGATTACCCCGGACGCGTCCATCCACAAGGCACCTGCCCTGGATACCATTATCGTCTGCGGTGGTATCGGTATTCAGCGCACCGTCACCCGTGAACACGTGACCTGGCTGCAAAGCCAGGCTCGGCAGTCCAAACGTCTGGGCGCCGTGTGCACTGGCAGTTGGGCGCTGGCCTGTGCCGGTTTGCTCGATGGTTTTGATTGCAGTGTGCATTGGGAATGCCTGGCCTCGATGCAGGAAGCTTTCCCGCGGGTAGCCATGAGCACCCGCCTGTTCACCCTGGACCGCAACCGCTTCACCAGTTCTGGCGGTACTGCGCCATTGGACATGATGCTGCACTTGATCAGCCGCGATCACGGCCGTGAGCTGTCAGCCGCCATTTCCGAGATGTTCGTCTACGAGCGTATTCGCAACGAACAGGATCATCAGCGCGTGCCGCTCAAGCACATGCTGGGCACCAACCAGCCCAAGCTGCAGGAAATTGTGGCACTGATGGAAGCCAACCTCGAAGAGCCCATCGACCTTGATGAGCTGGCGGTGTATGTGGCGGTGTCTCGTCGACAGCTGGAGCGCCTGTTCCAGAAGTACTTGCACTGCTCGCCGTCGCGCTACTACCTGAAACTGCGCCTGATCCGCGCCCGGCAACTGCTCAAGCAGACGCCCATGTCGATCATCGAAGTGGCGTCGGTGTGTGGTTTTGTATCCACGCCGCACTTCTCCAAGTGCTACCGCGAATACTTCGGCATCCCACCGCGCGATGAGCGCGTAGGGTCCAACACTGCCCAGCACGTGGCCATGATGCCGATCCCGCAGGCGCTGGTATTGGCACCGTTGTCCGGGCCGATGTCGGCATTGAGCCAGGCGCGCAACGAGTCGACGTTTGCCAGCGTACGGGTTTGAGGCATCGCGCCTAAATGCCTGTAGGGATGGAGCCTGTGGGCGCTGGCAAGCCAGCGCCCACAGGTTTCTTTTGGCGTGACTTAATCGGTGAAATTGAAGATCCGCTTGGGCGTGCTCCATAGGATCTGCTCGCGCACGCTTGCGTCCGGGAACAGCTGTTCCACCAACAGCAACAATGTGCCGATGTCCATCCGTTCGGTGGCCCGCAGAAACGGCCAGTCAGAACCCCACATGCAGTTTTCTGCACCGAAGGCCTCCAGCAGTGCCACCTGGTAAGGCTGGCCATCCTGGTAGGGATACGGTTGCCGCGAAAACTTGGACAAGCCTGACAGCTTGACGAAGGTGCGCTCCTGGCCTGCCAGCGACAGCAATGCCTTAAAGGCTGGCTGTTGCAGGCCTGCGCCTACGTCGGGGCGGCCACTGTGGTCGATCAGCAAGGGGGTAGTGGTGCGTTTGAGCAAGGGCATCAGGTCGGGTAGCTGGTCATCCATGACCTGCACCTGGGCAAACAGGTCGAGTTCAGCCAGCCGGCCCATCAAGCTGTCCACCGCCAAAAATGGCGCCGTACCGAGCATCGCCACATTGAAGGCGATACCCACCACCCCTTGCTCCTTGAGCGCTGCCAGTTCATCGCTGCCGATGCTCAGCGGCACCACGGCAACACCTTTGGAGCGGCCAGGGTGCTCGGCCAGTGCAGCCAGCAGGCAACGGTTGTCGGTGTTGTAGCCCGAGGTCGGGCCCACAATCAGCGAGTGGCGAATGTTATAGGCCTGCATCACCGCGCCGTATTGCCGCGCGGTAGCCAGTTCGTGCCCCTCGGGCCGGTACGGCGTATCGGCGATGTAAGGGAACTGCACCGGGTCAAAAATGTGGTGGTGGCAGTCGATCTTGGGTTGGGTCAATACACTCATGAATCACTCACAGGGTAGGTGCCTCAAGCGGGCGGGGCACAGCCTGGTCAATACGCTTGAGGGGTGGGCGCGCGAAGGCATTGTGGTGGTTGACGATGGCTAACGCTGCGAACAGCGCCGGGATCGACAGCACGATAAAGATGCTGGTGGTGCCTGGGAATGCCCCCAGCAACAGGCCGCCCATGGACGAGCTGATGATAGCGCCACTGCGGCCGATGCCATGCATCCAGCTGACGCCGGTAGCGCGCATTTCGGTCGGATAGAAAGTGGGTGAAAACGCTTGCAGGCCCGTCTGTGCGCCGTTCACGCACATGCCGCTGACAAACACCAGCACCGCCAGCACGGTCGGGCCGAAGCCAAAGACGCCTTCGGCCAGCAGGCAGCACATGCCCATCAGATAGGCCAGGCCGATCACTCGTTTTTTCGCTTGGAAGTGGTCCATCATGCTACCCACCAGCAGCCCACCAAGGGTGCCACCCAGTTGGAACAAGCCAGCGGTGATAGCGGCCTTTTCCAGGCTAAGGCCACTGGCACGCATGATAGTGGGCAGCCAGCCGTTGAGCAGGTAGATGACGAACAGCCCCATAAAGTAGGTCAGCCAGAGCATCAGCGTGCCTTGGGCGTAGCCTTTGGAAAACAGCTTGAAGACTTGGGCCTTCTTATCCAGTGCCGGGGTCTTGAGGGTGAAGAGGGTACCCTCGGCGAACACACCGCCCATGCGTTGCAGCAGCGCGGCGATGCTGCCCTGGGCGTGGTTGCGCACCACCATGTACAGGGCCGACTCAGGCAGTAGCCACACCAGGAGCGGCAGCACCAGCAGGGGGCAGACGCCGCCGACCAAGAGTACGGCTTTCCAGCCACCCACCGGC
>Ga0233353_1000055_pt1 | contig 11011 bp, 13 predicted proteins | sample GEONDECOMP319_FD_180699 | JGI IMG/M metagenome (GOLD analysis project Ga0233353, IMG submission 180699) | Leaf litter microbial communities from Shasta-Trinity National Forest, California, United States - GEON-DECOMP-319 | ecosystem: Environmental > Terrestrial > Plant litter > Unclassified...
CGGTGCCGATCAGTACGCCACCGATACCGAACACCAGGGTCACCGAGATGATCACCAGGTTACGAGCTTCGCTGAGGTCGATCTTGTGGCGGATCAGGGTGTTCAGGCCCACGGCGGCGATGGAGCCGAACAACAGGCACAGGATGCCGCCCATGACCGGCACCGGGATACTTTGCAGCAGGGCGCCGAATTTGCCGACAAATGCCAGGCTGATGGCAAAGATCGCCGCCCAGGTCATGATCTTCGGGTTGTAGGCTTTGGTCAGCATCACCGCGCCGGTGACTTCGGCATAGGTGGTGTTGGGTGGGCCGCCGAACAGGCCGGCCGCCGTGGTGGCGATGCCGTCGCCCAGCAGGGTGCGGTGCAGCCCCGGGGTTTTCAGGTAGTCGCGGCCGGTGACGCTGCCCACGGCGATCACGCCGCCGATGTGTTCAATGGCGGGGGCCAGGGCCACCGGGACGATGAACAGGATGGCGTGCCAGTTGAAGGCCGGTGCCGTGAAGTGCGGCAGTGCCAGCCACGGGGCGGCGGCGATCTTGGCGGTGTCAACCACGCCGAAGGCGAAGGCCAGGGCAAAGCCCACCAGCACGCCGGCAATGATCGGCACCAGGCGGAAGATGCCCTTGCCGAAGACTGCGACGATCAGGGTGGTCAGCAAGGCCGGCATGGAAATGAACATGGCAGTGCTATAGGGCAGTAGTTCGGTACCATCCCCGGTCTTGCCCATGGCCATGTTGGCCGCAATGGGCGCCATGGCCAGGCCTATGGAGATGATCACGGGGCCGATCACCACCGGTGGCAGCAGCTTGTCGATAAAGCCCGTGCCCTTGATCTTCACCGCCAGGCCCAGGAAGGTGTAGACGAAACCAGCCGCCATGACCCCGCCCATGGTGTCGGCCAGGCCGAACTGGCCCTTGGCGAGGATGATAGGGGTGATGAAGGCAAAGCTCGACGCCAGGAACACCGGCACTTTACGCCCGGTAACCACCTGGAACAGCAGAGTCCCCAGACCTGCGGTAAACAGCGCTACGTTCGGATCCAGGCCGGTAATCAGCGGCATCAATACCAGTGCGCCAAATGCCACGAAGAGCATTTGCGCACCGGAGAGGATCTGGCGCCACAGCGGGTCGTTGAACTCATCGACCATGCTCAAGCATCCTTCTGCTTGGTGCCGAAAATTTTGTCACCGGCATCGCCCAGGCCCGGGATGATGTAACCGTGCTCGTTCAGGCGCTCGTCGATGGACGCGGTGTAGATTTTCACATCGGGGTGGGCCTTCTCGACTACGGCGATGCCTTCGGGGGCGGCGACCAGGACCATGGCGCGGATATCACGGCAACCGGCTTTCTTCAGCAGGTCGATGGTGGCGACCATGGAACCGCCGGTGGCCAGCATCGGGTCGATGATCATGGCCAGGCGCTCATTGATTTCCGGAACCAGTTTTTCCAGGTAAGTATGAGCTTGCAGGGTTTCTTCATTGCGAGCCACGCCCACTGCGCTAACCTTGGCACCAGGGATCAGGCTGAGCACGCCCTCAAGCATGCCGATGCCGGCGCGCAGGATGGGCACTACCGTGATCTTCTTGCCAGCGATTTTCTCGACCTGGACGGTGCCGCACCAGCCTTCGATGTCGTAGCTTTCCAGCGGCAGGTCTTTGGTGGCTTCATAGGTCAGCAGCGCGCCAACTTCCTGAGCAAGCTCGCGAAAGTTCTTGGTGCTGATATCGGCACGGCGCATGAGGCCGAGCTTGTGGCGGATCAGCGGGTGGCGAATCTCAAGGATAGGCATGGGGAAAGGCTCCGGGCGGGCAAAAAACCGCGCTAGATTAATCTATTCAGGTGGGACTGTCGTGCAGACATAGTGGACGTTAGTCCAGAAAAGCTTGATCTGTCCGAAGCGGGTGCGTACCTTTGCCCGCTTTTCTTCGACCACCCCCTTTGGAGAGCATCATGTCCGCTGATCTCGAGCATATCCGTCAAGTCATGCACGAAGCTGACTGCCTGTACACCGAAGCTGAAGTCGAGGCGGCCATCGCCCGCGTCGGTGCGCAGATCAATGCGGAACTTGCCGATAGCAACCCGGTGGTCTTTTGTGTCATGAACGGCGGGCTGATTTTCTCCGGCAAGCTGCTGACCCACCTGAAGTTCCCGCTGGAAGCGTCCTACCTGCACGCTACCCGCTATCGCAATGAAACCACCGGTGGCGACCTGTTCTGGAAGGCCAAGCCGGAAGTGTCGTTCATTGACCGCGACGTGCTGATCATCGACGACATCCTCGATGAAGGTCACACCCTGAGCGCGATCATCGACTTCTGCAAGCATGCCGGCGCCCGTGCGGTACATACCGCCGTGCTGATCGACAAGGACCACGACCGCAAGGCCAGCCCGGGCCTGAAGGCCACTTACTCGGGGCTGCCATGCATTGACCGTTATATTTTCGGTTATGGCATGGACTACAAGGGCTACTGGCGCAACGCGGCGGGGATCTACGCGGTGAAAGGCCTGTAAAGCAGCGGTAAGCTTCACGTTGAAAGCTGCAAGTTGGCACGCGTTAATGCTTGTTGCTTGCAGCTTAAAGCGTGCAGCTTCTATAGTGCTGGGCTGCCCTTCTGGAACTCGCCCATGCGTTTGATGATCGCTGCACTTGTCCTGATTTCCAGCCTGCCCCTGGCCGCAGCGCCCATGCATGCGCAGTTCTTGCCACCCGATGATGCGGGCTTGCGCACAGAACAGCCCGATCAGCAGCAGTTGCTGCAAATCACCGAATACTCCGTGGTGGTAGGCAACCAGCGGCCATCCAATCAGCAGCCTATTCCAGTGACGTCCTCAGTGCTGGTGCGCCTCAAAGGCAAACCGTTGAACAAGGGTGCAAGCATTGCCCAGGTACTGCTGACCTTCGATGCCGAAAGCAAAAGCCTGAAGAAGCCCGTCTATGACGACGCCAGCAAGACCCTGACGCTCAACTATCCATTGGGCCAGTACCGCACCCTGCTGGACTTGTTGCGCAATGACACGGTCTACGTGCAGTTTCTGACCTACCCCAATGGCCATATCTGGGCTGACTTGCACACCGGTACTGAACGCGCGCGTTGAGCCGCCTGGCTGCGGGGGGTAAACTCCCGGTCCCGGGAAATGACCGCGATAGCTAGTTGGAGTGGGCAATGCGTAAAGATAAGAAGCAGCTGATTGGTGACGAGATCGGCGATGAGCAGATCAAGTTGTTCCTGGATTTCGAGCCGGTTGACGCCACTTCGCCGTCGCTGCACAAGCTGATCAAGGCCTATCGTGGCCTGCGCGTCGATGATTTCGAGCGGTTCGTGGGGTTCTTTGTGGCGGCAGGTTTCGACTTGGCTGGCACGGACGAGCAGGGCCAGGACTTTATCGCGGTGATCCGCGACCAGCGTAATGCCCCTGAATACATCGAGATCATCGAGAAAGCACGCGGCTGATGGTTGCACCCATAAAAAAACGCCCCGAGGGGCGTTTTTTTATGGGCTGTTGATCAAGCGTAATGCTCGGCGTTGCTGTTCTGCGGTGCCAGCCCCAGCGCTGCGTCGCTTTGGGCGCTGACCCGGCGGTAAAGTGCCCCGTCGGTTTCCAGGGCCTTTTCACGGGCGGGGAAAATTTCCTTGAGCTTGGCGGTCCAGGCCTCGGAGCGGTATTGCTCGGGGAAGCAGCGTTCGATCAGTTCCAGCATGATCGACACGGTCACCGATGCGCCTGGCGAGGCGCCGAGCAGGGCGGCTAGCGAGCCGTCCTTGGCCGAAACCAGCTCGGTACCGAATTGCAGCACGCCGCCTTTCTTCGAGTCTTTCTTAATGATCTGCACGCGCTGGCCGGCCACTTCCAGGCGCCAGTCCTCGGCCTTGGCCTCGGGGTAGAAGGCGCGCAGTGATTCCAGGCGCTGGTCCATGGACTGCATCACTTCGCTCATCAAATACTTGGTCAGATCCATGTTGTCCCGCGCCACGGCCAGCATCGGGCCGATATTGGCGGCACGGACGGACTTGGGCAGGTCGAAGAACGAACCATGTTTGAGGAACTTGGTGGTGAAGCCGGCGAACGGACCGAACAACAGCGAGGTTTTGCCGTCGACAACCCGGGTATCCAGGTGCGGTACCGACATCGGTGGCGAACCCACCGCCGCTTGGCTGTAGACCTTGGCCTGGTGGTGCTTGACCACGTCGGGGTTGTCACAACGCAGCCACTGGCCGCTGACTGGGAAGCCGCCGAAGCCTTTGCTTTCATCGATGCCGGACTGTTGCAGCAGCGGCAGTGCCGCGCCGCCTGCGCCCAGGAACACGAACTGGGTGTCTACCTGACGGCTGTTGCCGGTGTTGACGTCCTTGATGGTCACAGTCCAGCCGTTGCCATTGCGGGTCAGGTCGGTGACGCGTTTGCTGTACTTGACCTGGGCATCGGCGCTTTGCGTCACGTGCTTGAGCAACTTGTTGGTCAGCGCGCCGAAGTTGACGTCGGTACCATGCATCACGCGGGTGGCGGCGAGGCGCTGGTCCACTGGGCGGCCCGGCATCATCAGCGGAATCCACTCGTTCAGGCGAGCCTTGTCTTCGGTGTATTCCATGTCCGCGAAAGCGTGGTGCTGCTTGAGTGCCTCAAAGCGTTTTTTGAGGAAGTCGATGCCTTTTTCGCCTTCGACGTAGCTCAGGTGCGGGACCGGATTGATGAACGCACGGGCCGAACCGAACGTTTCTTGCCTGGCCAGGTAGGCCCAGAACTGTTTTGAAACTTCGAACTGAGCGTTGATATGGACTGCTTTCTTGATGTCTACCGAACCATCCTTGGCCTGCGGCGTATAGTTCAACTCGCAGAGGCCAGCATGGCCGGTACCAGCATTGTTCCAGGGGTTGGAACTTTCGGCGGCACCGGAATCCATCAGCTCGACAACTTCCAGCTTGATCGTGGGGTCCAGCTCTTTAAGCAGTACTGCCAGGGTGGCGCTCATGATGCCGGCCCCTACCAATACCACGTCGACTGCTTCGTTATGCGCCATTAACGCGTCTCCAAAATCTTCAGCACCAAATTGACAGCACAGCATCCCGATACACATCAGCAGGCCAGGAGTGCCATGTCCGACTCTTCGCAAAAAATCGCAAGCCTGCGCGGACGCTACCAACCGGTCCAAACAAGTTCACATGAACTCATTTTTCGGGCCCGGTGGGCAATTCGACTTAGGTCAATGCGCCCGCGTTCCCCGTCATCGACCTCTGGTGTCTGACAGGCAGGCGCAGCGATGCCGACCGTACGGTGCTGAACCGGACGTTGTTGATGCATGTACAGATGCAAAACTGTTCATTTGCTCGCCACACTCTTGTGAAGTTGTGAAAACCGTTTTTTTTCACGCTCTTTTGGAGCCGTGAACCTCAAAAAAGCTGCCATGAAGACGCGGGCAGCGGCAGGTCCAATGAAGAGCAGAGGTGCCGAAAGCGCTGGCACACCGGCGTTCAATGGCCTGTGTGGGCGGCTCTCTGTGGGCTTTTGAAGGGCTGGATGCGAGGCATCAGCGGTGTTGCGGGCCCGATCAGGAGACGTCCTTATAATCGGGGCACGATTATAACGATGAAACGCGTAGAAAAGATCTTTATTCGTGGAGTTTTCTTGTGCTCAGCGTCAACGATGGTCCCCGTGACCGATTATCGCACCCTTCCATGTAGCAGCCCGTGTACCGGCTCTGGGTTTTACCCATGGCAAGCGGGCGGTAGAAGGCTGGTTCCTGATGGGGCAGGGCCGTTATACTGGCGACCTGTTACTGCCTATTCCTGGAGAAATGAGCATGCTGCAACGCCTGTTGTTCGGTTTGATCGCTGTGACCACCCTGACGTTGGCCGGTTGTGCCAACAGCCCACAGCAACTCAGCCCGCAACCTGTGCTGAATTCGCAGCTGGCGCCGGTTGGCCAGGGCCAGCCTGTGGTCGTGCGCGTGGTGGATGGTCGTGCATCGTCGTCCCTGGGCACCCGTGGTGGCCTGTACCCGGATACCAGCTCCGTGACCGTGACTGCCAACGACGTGATCCCCAGGCTGCAGGCCCAGGCTGAAGCCGCCGTGCGCTTGCTGGGCTACACCCCGGCGCAGAACAACGGCAATGCACCGGTGCTGACCGTGACCTTGGCGAGCCTGACCTACCAGTCGCCCAAGGACAGCATGTACGTCACCCAAGCCACCATCGGCGCCAAATTCAAGGCTGATGTGAACAACAACGGCCGCCACTACGCGGGGGCCTATGAGGCTTCGCTGAACCAGCGTTTCGGCATGGCGCCTAACGCTGAGACCAACACCAAGCTGATCAGCGGTGTACTGAGCGACGCGCTGACACGCCTGTTCCAGGACCCGAGCATCGGCCACACTCTGGGCAACTGACCGGTACAAAAAAGCCCGCACTCCTTAATGGGGTGCGGGCTTTTTCATGGCCGGGGTTCAGGCTGCTTCGACGTAAAACTGCAGAAAACTGATACCGGTGTCGTTGTCCAGCTCCGGGCAATCGTCATGGGCGCAGCCAGCCAAGGCGCAGTAAACCAACCAGTGGCGGTCGTGAACGTTGAAAGAGAGACCGTTGATCAACGCTTCCTGCTCTTCACTCTGGGCGACCAGATACAACCGATCCTGATTCTGTGCATGCAACATGACGGCTCCATGTCGAGGTAGGCGAGGGAGCACAGGGTGACGGGTTCTGATGACGGGCGTGTGACGCAGGTCAATACCGTTGGACTTCTCTGCCGCAATGGCCCGTAGGAGACTCTATGGTTCGCTGCAACCCTCTGTGGGGCCGAGCGAAGCTCGGGAGGCGGGCACCGCATAATGTCAGGTAAATTCGCATCGCCTGCTTCCCGAGCTCTGCTCGGTCCCACAGAGAAATGTGGATGCCCTGGCAACCAGTAGGAGCTATGGTTCGCTGCAATCCTCTGTGGGACAGGGCTTGCCCTGGAAGAAGACGCCGCGTAATTTCAGAAGAATCGCGGTGCCTGCTTCCAGGGCAAGCCGGATGGCCGGCCCCCCTGTCCCACAAGAGAATATGATGCGCTGGAAAATCGTAGGAGACTCTATGGTTCGCTGCAACCCTCTGTGGGACCGAGCGAAGCTCGGGAAGCGGGCACCGCATAATGTCAGGTAAATTCGCATCGCCTGCTTCCCGAGCTCTGCTCGGTCCCACAGAGAAATGTAGATGCCCTGGCAACCAGTAGGCGCTTTGGTTCGCTGCAACCCGCTGTGGGACAGGGCTTGCCCTGGAAGAAGACGCCGCGTAATTTCAGAAGAATCGCGGTGCCTGCTTCCAGGGCAGGCCGGATGGCCGGCCCCCCTGTCCCACAAGAGAATACGATGCGCCGGAAAATCGTAGGAGCAGCCGCCAGGTTGCGATGGCGCCAGGATTTCAGTCACGTCCGTGAAGGCCCTGCGGACCTTATCGCAGCCTGACGGCAGCTCCTACATCGACCTAAAGTGGAAGGCCGGCCTTCACGCGGTACTGGTTGCGCACCGGCGTGGCATATTGCAGTACCAGGTATGGCCGCTGTTCTGCCGGGCAGGCTTCCAGGCGGCGGGCCCATTCAGCGCGGGCCTTGTCCAGTTCGTCGGCACCAAATAGCGTGCTGACCTCCGGCACCGTCAGGCTCGGATCCGCATCCGCCCACTGGGCGTAGGCCAAGTAGTGTGCGGGGAACAGGCGGTAACCGGCCAGGATCTGCTGATCGATTTCGGCGGCCAATTGCTTGGTGTCTTCGAAGACCTGGGTGATCGGCGGGGCAAAGTTGATGTGCACGCGGCCTTTATAGCCGGTAATGCCCTGGGCGATGCTGATGTCGTCCTCGCCTGGCGCCTTGGTGTAGCTGCCCGTGGTAGCGCGGGTATACAGTTCGCGGGCCTTGGCCAGGTCGCAGGGGTCGTATTCGTAGCTGATCGACACCGGCGTCAGGTTCAGTGACTGGATCACTTCACCGAAAGACTCGTCCTTGCGGCTCATGTGGAACATCTTCAGGATCGCCGAATCAGTGCGGTCATCCCCGTCCTTGGCACGGCCTTCGGCCTGGGCAATCCAGATCGACTGGCAGTCGGTACGGATGGAGTGGCTGATGTAGGCGGACAACAACTGGTAAGCCGCCAGCTTTTCCCGCCGGCCGGTCAGCGAACGGTGCACGATAAAGCTCTTGTTCAGGCGCATCAGGTCGCTGACGAAGGGCTTCTGCAGCAGGTTGTCGCCAATGGCAATGCGTGGCGTGGGCAGGCCGGCGTGGTACACGGCGTAGTTGACGAAAGCCGGGTCCATGACGATGTCGCGGTGGTTGGCCAGGAACAGGTAAGCGCTGCCGGACTTGAACTGCTCGACACCGGTGTAGGTCACACCGTCAGTGGCGCGCCCGATGGTGTGGTCAACATAAAACTCGACTTTGTCCTGTAACGTGGCAACACTTTCAATGCCCGCGAACTCGCGGCGCAACCGATGGGCTATAAGTGGTTTGAGCAGCCAGCCAAACGCGCCAGCCAGGCGCGGGAAGCGGAAGTGGGTGAGGATATCGAGGAACGCCTGATCGCTGAGCAGTCGTGCCAGAACGGCAGGGACCTCGGCGTCGTCGTATGGTCGGATGGCATCGAATTCGCCCATCATGCTCTCTTGTCGGAAACGGCTAATGTAAGAAGACAAGGGCGGCAACACAGCCCTTCAAATAGACCGGCGATTATACGCACAAGTCACCTTGGGAAGACGGCCATGCTCTTTCAGGAAAGTGAAGCGGTTGAATGCCCTTACTGTGGCGAGACCATCGAGGTGTTGCTGGACGTGTCCGGGGGTGATCAGGACTACGTGGAAGACTGTTCCGTGTGCTGCAAACCCATCAGGTTCTTGTTGCAGGTTCATGAGGGTGAGTGGATGCTCGAGGTAAGAGGCGAGAATGACTGATGCTGCGTATCTATGATCCGGAAAGCCTGCTGGAAGCCGAAATGTTGCTGGGCATGCTCGACAGCGAAGGCATCGTCGCGCACCTGGTAGGTCGTGATTTGATGGGGGGGATCGGTGACTTGCCGGCTATCGGCCTGTTGGGCCTGACGGTGGCCAATGACGAGGCCGAGTACGCACGCCAGCTCATCGCTGCGTACAATGCAGCCATGCCACTGCCGGGGGAAGAACCGGACAGTGTCCAGGGCGTGCTGGTTTGTTGAGCCGCGCGCCGCTCCTCTGAAGAGTCTAGTTGCCCCATGTGTGGACGTTACGCGCTGTTTCGCTGGTCGCCGGCCTTTGCCGCCTTGCCCGGCTTTCCTGCCGATCAAAAGGCGCAATGGAACATTTCGCCGGGTGACTGGGTCATGATGCAGCGCCAAGTGGAAGGTGGCGTGCAGCTAGACCGTGCGCGCTGGGGCCTGACACCGGCCTGGTTGACTGATCTGTCACGCACCCCGGCCCATGCCCGTGCCGAGACGGTGGCGGAGCAGCCGATGTTTCGGGACGCCCTGCGCCAACGCCGCTGCCTGCTGCCAGCCAACGGTTTTTACGAGTGGCGCGGCAATGTGCGCAAGCGGCCCTATTGGCTGACGCCGGGTGAGGGTTCGTCGCTGTTCTTCGCGGCCATCTGGGAAGCCTATCCGGTACAGGAGCAGGTGTGGCTCAGTACGGCGGTGGTGACCCAGGGGGCCATGGACCAGCGCCGGCCGCTAATCCTTGATGCCGCCGGCCAAAAGGCCTGGCTGGACCCGGAAACGCCCCTGCCGGTATTGCAGTCGCTGCTGGCGAGTAACCCCATGGCCTTGCGCGAAAGGCCCCTGGCCAACCTGGTCAATGACCCTAAGCTCGATGCCCCAGAGTGCCTGACCCCAGCGTGATTAATCCCCATGTTCTCGGCATGGTGTTCGTATGTTCGGGTTAACCCACCCAGCCACTGACCTGCATCGCCTTGTACACCGCCACCACCGCCAGCACCACGAATGCCCCGGCCGCCAGGCGGCGGATCAGGGTCAGTGGCAGCTTGTCCGCGGCAAAGTTGCCTGCCAGTACCACGGGAACGTTGGCCAGCAGCATGCCCAGGGTGGTCCCCAGAATCACCAGTAACAGGTGCGGGTATTGGGCCGCGAGCATCACCGTGGCCACTTGGGTCTTGTCACCGATTTCCGCCAGGAAGAAAGCGATCAGGGTGGTCAGGAAGGGCCCGAACTTGCGTGCCGTGCTGCCTTCGTCGTCGTCCATCTTGTCCGGCACCAGGGTCCACAGTGCCGTTGCGGTGAAGCTGGCAGCCAGGATCCAGTGCAGGGTCGCATCCGAGAAGAAACTGCCGAACCAGGCCCCCACTGCGCCAGCGGCGGCGTGGTTGGCGAGGGTGGCGGCGACGATGCCGGCAATGATCGGCCAGGGCTTGCGAAAGCGCGCGGCCAATATCAAGGCGAGGAGCTGAGTCTTGTCGCCGATCTCCGCCAGGGCGACGACCGCAGTAGGGACAAGCAGTGATTCCAGCATCAGGATTTCCTATGGGGGCGGGTCGACACGGCTATGACACGTACAACCTTCCCGCCCCGGGTAAGGTGTTCGTGTCATAGGTCTGGTCAAACCCTGAGCCTGTCTGATGCAGGCTGTGAGGTCGCAGGCGCCATGGTCTGTGGACCAAGTATGTTGACGCATGCCATGCGAGCGCTGGGGCTCGCGGGAGACTACTCCCCTAGGACGGAGCGGATTCTGCCTAGGGATTTACATTTGGGCAAGCGAAGATTTTCAGCGTTTTTTTGCCTGGTAGATCTTGAAGCCCCGGCCTTCGGCACGGACCACGCACGCCCCTAGATGCTCTTCGATCAGCGGCTGGTAACGCAGGAAACTGTTGGCAACTATGCGCATTTCCCCGCCTTTTCGCAGGTGTTGCGCTGATTTTTTCAGCAGATTCTCCGAAGCCTGGTAGTTGGTGTGCACCCCGGTATGGAACGGCGGGTTACTGACAATAGCGTCCAGATGAAGGGGCGCGGCGTCGATGCCATCACCGGTGATGACGTCGGCTTCCAGGCCGTTTGCCGCCAGCGTCATGCG
>Ga0233353_1000056_pt1 | contig 10972 bp, 14 predicted proteins | sample GEONDECOMP319_FD_180699 | JGI IMG/M metagenome (GOLD analysis project Ga0233353, IMG submission 180699) | Leaf litter microbial communities from Shasta-Trinity National Forest, California, United States - GEON-DECOMP-319 | ecosystem: Environmental > Terrestrial > Plant litter > Unclassified...
TCTGTTCGTCCAGAACAACCTGGTACAGGGCTTCGTTGGTACTGGCCGAGCGCAACCGCTCGCGCACATCGGCCCGGTCGAGCATGCCGGCGATCTGGCTAAGCAGGGCCAGGTGCTCGTTGGTGGCCTCCTGAGGGACCAGTAATACGAACAGCAGGTCGACGGGCGCACCATCAATAGCGTCGTAGTCGATCTTGTCGTGCAGATGCAACAGGGCACTGACCGGCATAGTGCAACCGGGCAGGCGGCAATGGGGTATGGCGATGCCGTTGCCGAAACCGGTGGAACCCAGTTTCTCACGGGCAATAAGACTGTCGAACACCAGCTGCATCTCAAGCTCGGGGACTTCCCGGGCAATGAGTTGGGCGACGTGTTCAAGTACTTTCTTTTTACTGCCACCCGGCGCATTCACGAGGGAACGGCCGGGGGTCAGGATGTTTTCAAGTCGGATCATGAGTGGGGAGTGTCAGCGGGCAGTCGCGCCTTGCAGCAGACTCTGCTGTTTTTCCTTATGTTTTTTTAATTGGCGGTCCAGCTTGTCGGTCAACAGGTCAATAGCGGCGTACATGTCGTCATGCTCGGCGTTGGCGACAACTTCGCCACCGGGTACACGCAAGGTGGCCTCGATTTTCTGCTTCAGCTTCTCGACCTCCATGATGACCGTCACATTGGTGATCTTGTCGAAATGGCGCTCCAGGCGATCAAGTTTCTCGCCGATGTACGTGCGCAGGGCGTCGGTCACAACCAGCTGATGTCCACTGATGTTGACTTGCATACCTTTCTCCTTATTTGCCGGTGCATAAGAGGCAGGTTGGTTAACCTGCCGCTGGAACGCGGTGGCACATCCGGTACGCCCACCGGCGACGCCTGAGCGCCGCCAGGATCACATCAACCGCTTGCGTTCGCTCGAAGGTGCGATCCCGAGGGACTCACGGTACTTGGCGACAGTGCGGCGGGCGACCTGGATGCCTTGAGCCTCCAGTAAACCAGCGATCTTGCTGTCACTCAATGGCTTTTTCTGATTTTCGGCAGCGACCAGTTTCTTGATGATCGCCCGAATGGCTGTGGACGAGCATTCACCGCCCTCCGAGGTACTGACATGGCTGGAAAAAAAGTATTTCAGCTCATAAATGCCACGGGGGGTGTGCATGTATTTCTGCGTGGTCACCCGCGAAATGGTCGACTCATGCATGCCTACCGCCTCGGCGATATCGTGCAGTACCAACGGCTTCATGGCCTCATCGCCGTAATCGAGAAAACCGCGCTGGTGCTCGACGATCTGGCTGGCTACTTTCATCAGCGTCTCGTTGCGGCTTTGCAGGCTCTTGATGAACCAGCGCGCCTCCTGCAACTGGTTACGCATGAAGGTGTTGTCGGCACTGGTATCGGCCCGGCGAACGAACCCTGCGTACTGGGGGTTGACCCGCAGGCGGGGAACCGACTCCTGGTTCAGCTCCACCAGCCAGCGGTCGCTGTCTTTGCGCACGATGACGTCCGGCACCACGTATTCGGCTTCGGTAGACTCGATCTGCGAGCCGGGGCGCGGGTTGAGGCTTTGCACCAGTTCGATGACCTGGCGCAGTTCGTCTTCCTTGAGCTTCATGCGCCGCATCAGTTGGCTGTAGTCACGGCTGCCCAGCAGGTCGATGTAATCGGCGACCAGGCGTTGGGCTTCGCTCAGCCAAGGCGTGCGCGGCGGCAATTGGCGCAGTTGCAGCAGCAGGCATTCGCCCAGGTTGCGGGCGGCAATGCCGGCCGGTTCAAATTGCTGGATCCGGTGCAGCACTGCTTCGACTTCGTCCAGCTCGATATCAAGCTCAGGGTCGAAGGAGTCGCAGACTTCCTGCAGGGTTTCATCCAGGTAGCCCTGGTTGTTGATGCAGTCGATCAGCGTGACGGCAATCAGCCGGTCGGTATCCGACATGGGCGCCAGGTTCAGTTGCCAGAGCAGGTGGCTCTGCAGGCTTTCGCCCACCGACGTACGAGTGGTGAAGTCCCATTCGTCATCATCATTGCTGGGCAGGCTGCTGGCGCTGGTCTGGTAAATGTCTTCCCAGGCGGTATCGACCGGAAGCTCATTGGGGATGCGATCGCCCCATTCGCCGTCTTCGAGGTTGTCGACGGTGGGTGCCGAGGTTTCCTGGTAGCTGGGCTCCTGGATCTCTACGGTAGCCTTCTGCTCGACGTGTTCGCCCAGCGGGTCGCTGTTGTCAAAGTCGTCGCCTTCTTCCTGGCGCTCGAGCATGGGATTGGATTCCAGGGCTTCCTGGATTTCCTGTTGAAGGTCCAGGGTAGAGAGCTGGAGGAGGCGGATGGCCTGTTGCAACTGCGGTGTCATCGTCAGTTGCTGGCCCATTCTTAGGACGAGCGATGGTTTCATGGCAGGGGCTTAACACCTTATTCGCCGGCGCAGAGCGCCATCCAACACAGGGCGCCGAGGCTCTCGGCTTTTGTCGTAAGCAAATTATATGCCTGAAACCGAAGTGTTTGCCTAGGGCGTTACCGCAATAAAAGCCCTCAAGGGCTGAAATAATCGCGCCATGCCCTGGCAATACGCCAAACACCTCGCCGTTACAGGCGGAACTCGTGACCGAGGTAAACCTCTTTCACCAGCTGGTTTGCCAGGATGGTTTCAGCGTCGCCTTCGGCAATCAGCTGGCCATCGTTGACGATGTAAGCGGTTTCACAGATGTCCAATGTCTCGCGAACGTTGTGGTCGGTGATCAATACGCCGATGCCCTTGTTCTTGAGGTGGTGGATGATCTGCTTGATGTCGCCGACCGAGATCGGATCGACACCGGCAAAAGGTTCGTCGAGCAGGATGAACTTGGGTGCAGTGGCCAATGCGCGGGCGATTTCCACGCGGCGACGCTCACCGCCCGACAGGCTCATGCCCAGGTTGTCACGGATGTGCGTGATGTGGAATTCCTGCAGCAGGCTTTCCAGCTCCTTCAGGCGCCCGGCCTTGTCGAGCTCCTTGCGCGTCTCCAGGATGGCCATGATGTTGTCCGACACCGACAGCTTGCGGAAGATCGAGGCTTCCTGCGGCAGGTAGCCGATACCCGAACGTGCGCGACCGTGCATGGGCTGGTGGCTCACGTCCAGGTCGTCGATCAGTACGCGGCCCTGGTCGGCCTTGACCAGGCCCACGATCATGTAGAAGCAGGTGGTCTTGCCGGCGCCGTTAGGCCCAAGAAGGCCGACGATCTGCCCGCTTTCAATGGAGATGCTGACATCACGCACCACTTGCCGGCTCTTGTAGGCCTTGGCCAGGTGCTGGGCTTTGAGAATGGCCATTACTTGCCCTGCTGCTGTTCGGTTTTGCTTTTGGGCTGGATAACCATGTCGATCCGAGGGCGTGGCGCCGTGATCTTGGTGCCATTGGCGCGGCCGGCGTTGACCACCTGCTTGACGGTGTCGTAGACGATCTTCTCGCCTTCGGACGTGTTGCCGTCGTTGATGACCTTCGCCTGGTCAATCAGGATGATGCGGTTCTGCGCGGAGAAGTACTGGATCGTCTTGCCATAGCCTTGCACGATCGGCTTGTCGAGGGCCGGCTTCTGCTCGTAGTAGGCCAGGTTGCCCACCGACGTGAACGTGTCGATATCGCCCTGGGCGTTACGGGTAATGGTGACGGTGTTGCCGGTAATCTTCATGGTGCCCTGGGTAATGATGACATTACCCCGGTAGACGGCCACGCCCTGCTTGTCATCCAGTTGTGCATCGTCGGACTGGATGTGAATAGGCTGATCGCGGTCCGTAGGCAGTGCCCAGGCGCTCACGCTCCCTAGTGCAGAGCCCAGGGAGAGCAATAAAGGGAGGGTTTTAACGAGCCTCATACAGTCCTCTTGCGTTGGACAGCAAGTAGATCTTGCTGTCTTTCAAATAAGCTTTCATGCCGGTGCCCGTGGAGTAACCACCGCCGCCGTCGATTCTAACGTCTCGGTCGGTCTGCGCATATTGCTGTTGGGGGAATACCGTCATGCGTGTACTGGTAATCAGCGTCGGGCGGTCTTTCTGGTCCGTGCGGGCCACGCGTACGTCATCGATCAGTTCAACCTGAGTGCCGTCGGGGTTCACTTCGCCTTTCAGGCTGGTGATGTGCCAGGGGTAGACCGTGCCGCGGTACAGGTGCATGTCCGGGTTGGTCACCTTGGTGATCTGGCTGGCCTGCATGTGGTCGACCCGGTCGCCGGTCATGCGGTATTGCACGCCGCCATCTGGCAGGAACTGCACGGCATGGGCATTGATGGCGTAATAGTCCACAGCGGTGTCGTCGACGGCCGCCGCGGGCTTCTGGATGAAGGTTTCCGGGTTGATGTTCCAATAGCCCACCGAGACGAAAATCGCCACGATGATGGACAGCATCAACAGGTTACGCAGTTTTTTGCTCGGCATGTGAAACTCTATAAATAGGCGGCCAGGGCCGCTTCGAGGTTGCCTTGGGCCTGCAGGATCAACTCGCAGAATTCGCGGGCGGCGCCTTCGCCGCCACGGGCCTGGGTAACACCGTCGGCGTGTTCGCGCACGAACGCGGTGGCATTGGCCACGGCCATGCCCAACCCGACCCGTCGAATGGGGGCCAGGTCTGGCAGATCGTCGCCCAGGTAGGCTACCTGTTCATAGCTTAGGCCCAGTTGCGCCAGAAGTTCGTCCAGCACCACCAATTTGTCTTCGCGGCCCTGGAACAGATGGGCAATGCCCAGGCTCTTGGACCGGCGTTCGACGATGGGGTTCTTGCGCCCGGTGATAATGGCGGTGGTGACGCCCGAGTTGATCAGCATCTTGATGCCTTGACCATCCAGGGTGTTGAATGTTTTCAGCTCGCTGCCATCTTCGAGGAAGTACAGGCGCCCATCGGTGAGCACGCCGTCTACGTCAAAAACCGCCAGCTTGATGGCCTTGCCACGTTGCAGCAGGTCCTGGGTCATTACATCACTCCTGCGCGCAGAAGGTCGCCAAGGTTGAAGGCGCCCAAGGGATAGCCCTGGTCATCAATCACGATCAGGGCGCCTATCTTGTTGTCTTCCATTATTTTCAGGGCTTCGGCAGCCAGCATGTCTGGCCTGGCCGTTTTGCCGCCGGCGGTCATGACCTGATCGATGGTGGCGACGCGCAGGTCCAGGTCGCGGTCCAGGGTGCGACGCAAATCACCATCGGTGAATATCCCGGCCAGGCGGCCGTCCGCTTCGGTGATGGCGGTCATGCCCAGGCCCTTGCGCGTCATTTCCATGAGCGCGTCCTTGATCAGCGTGCCGCGCTTGACCTGCGGCAATTCGTCGCCGGCATGCATCACGTGCTCGACCTTGAGCAGCAACCGCCGCCCCAGGGCGCCGCCCGGGTGCGAGAAAGCGAAGTCTTCGGCGGTGAAGCCGCGCGCTTCCAGCAGGGCAATGGCCAGGGCGTCACCCAGTACCAGGGCGGCCGTCGTGGACGAGGTGGGGGCCAGGTTCAACGGGCAGGCCTCATGGGCCACCCGGGCATCCAGGTTCACTTCGGCGGCCTTGGCCAGCGGTGAGTCAGGGTTGCCGGTCAGGCTGATGAGCTGGATGCCCAGGCGTTTGATCAGCGGCAGCAGGGTAACGATTTCGGCAGTGGAGCCCGAGTTTGACAGGGCCAGGATGATATCGTCACGGGTGATCATGCCCATGTCGCCATGGCTGGCTTCGGCCGGATGCACGAAGAACGCCGTGGTGCCAGTACTGGCCAGCGTCGCGGCAATCTTGTTGCCGATATGGCCGGACTTGCCCATGCCGACCACGACAACGCGGCCCTTGCTGGCGAGAATCATCTCGCAGGCGCGGACAAAATCAGCATTGATATTGGCCAGCAGCCCCTCTACCGCCTCGAGTTCAAGGCGGATGGTGCGCTGTGCCGATTGGATCAGGTCGCTGGATTGGCTCATGTCGAAAACGTATTGCCTAGTGAAAAGCCGGCGATTATAGCTGTATTGATCGAAACCCTCACGTTTGATCGCATCCTTTAAATGTCTTGTTGCTGAACGACTCGCGCAACGGCCTTGGGGGCATGTACCGGGGATGGTATAGTGCGCCGCCAGTTGGCCCGCCAGAAGCGCGTGTCCTCGTGACGGGGGGAAGCGTCCGAGGATAGGTTGCATCGCAAGGAGTTTAGATGAGTGCCGATAATGACTACGCGGTCGAGCTGAAGGGTCTGTCCTTCACGCGCGGTTCGCGGAGTATTTTCAATAATGTCGATATCCGCATTCCACGAGGCAAGGTCACCGGTATCATGGGACCTTCCGGCTGCGGCAAGACCACCCTGTTGCGGTTGATGGGTGCACAACTGCGCCCTAGCGCAGGCCAGGTACTGGTCAATGGCCAGGACCTGCCGACCCTGTCGCGCAGCGATCTGTTCGATGCCCGCAAGCATATGGGCGTGCTCTTTCAGAGCGGCGCGCTGTTCACTGACCTCGACGTATTCGAGAACGTGGCTTTTCCGCTGCGGGTGCACACCGACCTGCCTGACGAAATGATCCGTGACATCGTACTGATGAAGTTGCAGGCCGTGGGCCTGCGCGGTGCCGTCGAGTTGATGCCCGACGAACTGTCCGGCGGCATGAAGCGCCGCGTGGCGCTGGCCCGTGCGATCGCCATGGACCCGCAGATCCTCATGTACGACGAGCCTTTCGTAGGCCAGGACCCCATTGCCATGGGCGTGCTGGTGCGGCTGATCCGGTTGCTCAACGACGCGTTGGGCATCACCAGTATCGTGGTTTCCCACGACCTGGCTGAAACCGCCAGCATCGCTGACTACATCTATGTAGTGGGCGACGGGCAGGTATTGGGGCAGGGTACCCCCGCCGAACTGATGGCGGCCGATAACCCACGCATTCGTCAATTCATGAAAGGCGAGCCTGACGGGCCGGTTCCTTTCCATTTCCCGGCGCCGGACTACAGCGCCGATCTTCTGGGGACGCGCTGATGCGCAAGAAATCACTGCTGGAACGCATCCGCCTGTTGGGCCGCTCAGCCATTGACATAGTGGGTGTGCTGGGGCGTTCCGGGATGTTTTTGATGCATGCACTGGTCGGGCGCCGTGGTATCGGCGGCGGCTTTCAACTGCTGGTCAAGCAACTGTATTCGGTCGGCGTGATGTCGCTGCTGATCGTCGTCGTCTCCGGGATGTTCATCGGCATGGTGCTGGCGCTGCAAGGCTTCAGCATCCTGGCCAAGTACGGCTCCGAGCAGGCCACCGGGCAGATGGTTGCCTTGACGCTGCTGCGTGAGCTGGGGCCAGTGGTCACTGCGCTGTTGTTTGCCGGGCGTGCCGGTTCTGCGCTGACGGCCGAAATCGGCAACATGAAGGCTACCGAGCAGTTGTCGAGCCTGGAAATGATCGGCGTCGACCCGCTCAAGTACATTGCCGCGCCACGCTTGTGGGCCGGGTTCATTTCCTTGCCGGTATTGGCCATCATCTTCAGCGTCGTCGGTATCTGGGGCGGTTCCTGGGTCGCCATCGACTGGCTGGGGGTGTATGACGGTTCGTTCTGGGCCAACATGCAGAACAGCGTCAATTTCAACGAAGATGTCATCAACGGCGTGATCAAGAGCATTGTGTTCGCTTTTGTCGTGACGTGGATCGCCGTATTCCAGGGGTATGACTGCGAGGCCACTTCCGAGGGGATCAGTCGTGCCACTACCAAGACCGTGGTGTATTCCTCGCTGGCCATTCTGGGCCTGGACTTTATTCTGACCGCTTTGATGTTTGGAGATTTCTGATGCAAAACCGCACCCTGGAAATCGGTGTCGGCATGTTCTTGCTGGCCGGGATTCTGGCATTGGTTCTGCTGGCCTTGCGGGTCAGCGGCCTGTCGACCAGCTCCACCACCGACACCTACAAGCTGTACGCCTACTTCGACAACATTGCAGGCTTGACCGTACGCGCCAAGGTCAGCATGGCCGGTGTCACCATCGGCAAGGTTACCGCTATCGACCTTGACCACGACCACTTTACCGGCCGTGTGACCATGCAGATCGACAAACGTGTGAACAACCTGACCACGGACTCCACCGCATCGATCCTGACCGCAGGCTTGCTGGGCGAGAAGTACGTCGGCCTGAGCGTCGGTGGTGAAGACACCGTGCTCAAGGACGGCGGAACCATTCACGACACGCAGTCGTCCCTAGTACTTGAAGATTTGATCGGCAAATTCCTGATGAATTCGGTCAACAACAAAGACGCCAAATGAGGAGCTACACAATGATGTCGATTCTGCGACGTGGCCTGCTGGTTATGCTGGCCTGTGTGCCGCTGCTGGCCAATGCTGCTGCTCAATCCGCCCATGATGTAGTGGACGGCACCACCAAGGCACTGTTGGCCGACCTGGCCGCCAACCACGAACAGTACAAGACCAACCCGGAAAAATTCTATGATGCCTTGAATAACATCATTGGCCCGGTGGTCGATGCCGAAGGCATTTCCAAGAGCATCATGACCGTCAAGTACTCCAACGGTGCTACCCCGGTACAGGTCAAGACGTTCGAAGACAACTTCAAGCGCAGCCTGATGCAGTTCTACGGCAACGCCCTGCTGGAATACAACAACCAGGGCATCACCGTTGCACCGACCAAGGATGAAAGCGGCGACCGCACTACCGTCGACATGAGCGTGAAGGGTAATGGCGGCGCGGTTTATCCCGTTCAGTACACCATGGTCAAGCTTAACGGCGAGTGGAAAGTACGTAACGTCATCGTCAACGGCATCAACATCGGCAAGCTGTTCCGTGATCAGTTCACCGATGCAATGCAGCGCAACAATGGCAACCTGGACAAGACCATCAACGGTTGGGCTGGTGAAGTAGCCCAGGCCAAGCAGAAAGCCGACAGCGGCCAGGCCGGGAAATGACCCAGGCCGCCATCAGCCTGGGTGCTGGCGGTGAGCTGCTGCTGACCGGTGTGTTGGACTACAGCTGCGGCAAGGTCCTGCGCGAGCAGGGCCAGGCGCTGGTCAAGGGCAGCCAGGGCAGCGCCCTGGTGCTGGACTGCACAGGTGTGGTCAAGTCCAGCAGCGTAGGGCTTTCCCTGCTGCTGTGCCTCAAGCGTGATGCGATTGCCAGTGGCAAGACCCTGTCCATTCAGGGCCTGCCACAGGACATGCAGCAGATCGCCCAGGTGTGCCAGTTGACTGGTATTTTGTCGGCTGCGTGACCAATCAGGCACAATGAACAAGCCCCTCCGTCCGAGTCCTTGCAAGCAGGGTTCGCAGGCGAGGGGCTTTTTTTGTATGATGGCCGACCCGCGCGCACAGGGCGCCGATCGAGGTTGAGCATGCAGGCCGTAGAAGTTAAGAGCTTCCTTGAAGCACAGCTGGCAAATGTCCAGGTCGAAGTTGAAGGCGAAGGCTGCAACTTCCAATTGAATGTGATCAGTGACGAACTGGCCGCCTTGAGCCCAGTGAAGCGTCAACAGCAGATCTATGCTCATCTCAATCCCTGGATCGTCGATGGCAGCATCCATGCGGTCACAATGAAATTTTTCAGCAGCGCAGCCTGGGCTGAGCGAACCTGAGCCTGAGGGCGTCGAGATTCTTATGGACAAACTGATTATTACTGGCGGCGTTCGTCTTGATGGCGAAATCCGCATTTCCGGGGCGAAAAACTCCGCCCTGCCGATTCTGGCGGCAACATTGCTGTGCGATGGCCCGGTAACGGTTGCCAACCTGCCGCACCTGCACGACATCACCACGATGATCGAGCTGTTCGGCCGCATGGGCATCGAGCCTGTAATCGACGAGAAACTCTCGGTCGAGATCGACCCACGCACCATCAAGACCCTGATCGCACCGTACGAGCTGGTGAAAACCATGCGTGCTTCGATCCTGGTACTGGGCCCGATGGTTGCCCGCTTCGGTGAAGCTGAAGTTGCCCTGCCTGGCGGTTGCGCCATCGGCTCGCGTCCTGTAGACCTGCACATCCGTGGCCTTGAAGCCATGGGCGCGGTCATCGACGTGGAAGGTGGCTACATCAAGGCCAAGGCGCCTGAAGGCGGCCTGCGCGGCGCGAACTTCTTCTTCGACACCGTCAGCGTCACCGGTACCGAGAACATCATGATGGCCGCTGCACTGGCCAGCGGCCGCAGCGTACTGCAGAACGCCGCGCGCGAGCCGGAAGTGGTCGACCTGGCCAACTTCCTGATCGCTATGGGCGCCAAGATTCATGGCGCCGGTACTGACACCATCACCATCGACGGCGTCAAACGCCTGGGCCCGGCCACTTACAAAGTGATGCCGGACCGCATCGAGACCGGTACCTACCTGGTCGCTGCTGCTGTGACCGGCGGCCGTGTGAAGGTCAAGGACACCGATCCGACCATTCTTGAAGCCGTTCTGGAAAAGCTGAAAGAAGCGGGTGCCCAGATCACCACCGGTGAAGACTGGATCGAGCTGAACATGCATGGCAAGCGTCCGAAGGCCGTCAACGTGCGCACCGCGCCGTACCCGGCGTTCCCGACCGACATGCAGGCGCAGTTCATTTCCCTGAACGCCATTGCCGAAGGAACCGGTGCGGTGATCGAGACCATCTTCGAAAACCGCTTCATGCACGTGTATGAAATGCACCGCATGGGCGCACACATCCAGGTCGAGGGCAACACTGCCATTGTCACCGGTACCGAAAAGCTCAAGGGCGCGCCAGTGATGGCCACCGACCTGCGTGCATCGGCCAGCCTGGTGATTTCGGCCTTGGTCGCCGAGGGTGACACCCTGATCGACCGCATCTACCACATTGATCGTGGTTATGAGTGCATCGAAGAAAAACTGCAGATGCTGGGCGCCAAGATCCGTCGCGTGCCGGGCTAGTCACTGCTGGGGGCAGGGACGCCCCAACGAATTTGTCCACTCGGGCCCTGATCGGGCCTGATGGTTGCCTGGCGCCGTTTGCGACCGGGCAGCAATCCTGACTAAGGAACGACGTTTTCCATGTTGACCATCGCGCTGTCCAAGGGCCGTATTCTTG
>Ga0233353_1000057_pt1 | contig 10958 bp, 9 predicted proteins | sample GEONDECOMP319_FD_180699 | JGI IMG/M metagenome (GOLD analysis project Ga0233353, IMG submission 180699) | Leaf litter microbial communities from Shasta-Trinity National Forest, California, United States - GEON-DECOMP-319 | ecosystem: Environmental > Terrestrial > Plant litter > Unclassified...
TTCCATTTCAGCGCGGCACGGGTCAGGGCTACTTCTTCAGCGCCCAGCGCGGAACCGTGGGATTCTTCCTTGCCCTGCTTGTTCGGCGAGCCGAAACCGATGGTGGTCTTGCAGCAGATCAGGGTCGGACGGTCGCTTTTGCGCGCAGTCTCGATAGCCGTTTTCACTTCGTCGGCGTCATGGCCGTCGACGTTGCGGATTACTTGCCAGTTGTAGGCTTCGAAGCGCTTAGGCGTGTCATCGGTGAACCAGCCTTCGACTTCGCCGTCGATGGAGATGCCGTTGTCATCGTAGAAAGCGATCAGTTTGCCCAGGCCCAGGGTGCCGGCCAGAGAAGCTGTTTCGTGGGAAATACCTTCCATCATGCAGCCATCACCCAGGAACACGTAGGTGTGGTGGTCGACGATGTTGTGGCCAGGGCGGTTGAACTGCGCCGCCAGGGTCTTTTCAGCGATAGCAAAGCCCACAGCATTAGCCAGACCCTGACCCAATGGGCCAGTGGTGGTCTCGACACCGGGGGTGTAGCCATATTCCGGGTGCCCTGGGGTGCGGCTGTGCAACTGGCGGAAGTTCTTCAGGTCATCGATCGACAGGTCGTAACCGGTCAGGTGCAACAACGAGTAGACCAGCATCGAACCGTGACCATTGGACATCACGAACCGATCGCGGTTGGCGAACGACGGATTGGTCGGGTTGTGCTTCAAGAAATCACGCCAAAGCACTTCGGCGATATCCGCCATGCCCATAGGGGCACCGGGATGGCCGCTGTTGGCTTTTTGCACGGCATCCATGCTGAGGGCACGAATGGCGTTGGCACGCTCACGACGGCTAGGCATCGTTATCTCCTGGGCTTTATAAAAAAGTTACGGATTTTGAAAAGACCGGCATTTTCCCCCAGGCCACGTCTGCGGGCAATGACAGATAGTCATTGCACAGCGTTTTTCCTACCTTGGAAGACACTAAATACCGGTCGGCCTTTAACGTATACACCCTATGGACCGTTTTCCAACCGATTCGGCTCCACCCATCGACCAATATCAAAACTTTTTGATATTGCCCTTGCGAGCCAGGATTTGGCTGTCTAGACTGCCCACCCTATGAACTTGCCCGAACCCGAAATCCGTCAACAGCACCACGACGAACTGGCTGCCCTGTGCAAGGCCGGTGGCGACGCGCTGCGGCTGAACGTGTTGCGGGTATTGGCCAACGACTCCTTCGGGGTACTGGAACTGGCGCAGATTTTCGCCATCGGTCAGTCAGGCATGAGCCACCACCTCAAGGTGCTGGCCCAGGCAGGCCTGGTGGCCACCCGTCGCGAAGGCAATGCCATTTTCTACCGCCGGGCGTTGCCCGACGCCGGTGTGCCTGGCGGGCGCCTGCATGCAGCGCTGCTCGATGAGGTGGAGGATCTGGCATTGCCACTGGATGCTCAGGCGCGCATGGCCCTGGTACAACGCCAGCGGGCGGCGGCCAGTGAAGACTTTTTTTCGCGCATGGAAGAGAAATTCCGTGCGCAGCAGGACTTGATTGCAGGCCTGGCGCAATACCGTGACAGCGTCCTGGCGCTGCTGGACAAGCTCAGCTTCGGCGAGCAGCCCAGTGCGCTGGAAATCGGCCCGGGCGACGGTGCATTTCTGCCAGAGCTGGCCCGCCGTTTTGCCCAGGTCACCGCGTTGGACAACAGCGCCGAGATGCTTGAACTGGCCCGCCAGCTCTGCCAGCGCGAACATCTGGGCAATGTCCAGCTGCGCCTGGCCGATGCCTTGGGCGATACCAGCCTGCAGGCCGACTGCGTGGTGCTGAACATGGTCTTGCACCATTTCGCCGAACCCGCTCAGGCCCTCAGGCACCTGGCTGCCTGGGTGAAGCCGGGTGGCAGCCTGCTGATCACCGAGTTATGCAGTCACAACCAGGGTTGGGCCAGGGAGGCCTGCGGTGATCTCTGGTTGGGTTTCGAACAGGAAGATTTGGCCCGTTGGGCCACCGCTGCGGGACTCGTTCCCGGGGAAAGCCTCTACCTAGGCTTACGTAATGGTTTCCAGATTCAGGTCCGCCATTTTCAGCGACCGCCTGGCGACATTCACCATCGGTACATTTAGGAAACCGTCGAGATGAGCGAATATTCCCTTTTCACCTCCGAGTCCGTATCCGAAGGGCATCCGGACAAAATCGCCGACCAGATTTCTGATGCGGTACTGGACGCCATCATTGCCCAGGACAAATTTGCCCGCGTCGCGTGCGAGACCCTGGTGAAAACCGGCGTCGCCATCATCGCCGGCGAAGTGAGCACGTCGGCCTGGGTAGACCTGGAAGACATCGTCCGCAAAGTCATCATCGACATTGGCTACGACAGCTCCGACGTCGGTTTTGACGGCGCCACCTGCGCAGTGATGAACATCATCGGCAAGCAGTCCGTGGACATCGCCCAGGGCGTTGACCGCAGCAAGCCGGAAGACCAGGGCGCCGGCGACCAGGGCCTGATGTTCGGCTACGCCAGCAACGAAACCGACGTGCTGATGCCAGCACCGATCTGCTTCTCGCACCGCCTGGTAGAACGCCAGGCCGAAGCGCGCAAGTCGGGCCTGCTGCCGTGGCTGCGCCCGGACGCCAAGTCCCAGGTTACCTGCCAGTACGAAGGCGGTAAGGTTGTCGGTATCGACGCCATTGTGCTGTCGACCCAGCACAACCCTGACGTCAGCTACAAAGACCTGCGCGAAGGCGTGATGGAGCTGATCGTCAAGCAAGTGATCCCGGCAGAACTGCTGCACAAGGACACTCAGTTCCACATCAACCCTACCGGTAACTTCATCATCGGTGGCCCGGTAGGCGACTGCGGCCTGACCGGCCGCAAGATCATCGTTGACAGCTACGGCGGCATGGCCCGTCACGGCGGCGGCGCGTTCTCCGGCAAGGACCCATCCAAGGTCGACCGCTCGGCAGCCTACGCCGGTCGCTATGTGGCCAAGAACATCGTCGCTGCAGGCCTTGCCGAGCGTTGCGAGATCCAGGTGTCCTACGCCATCGGCGTGGCTCAACCGACATCGATCTCGATCAACACCTTTGGCACCGGCAAGATCAGCGACGCCAAGATCGTCAACCTGGTGCGCGAGCATTTCGACCTGCGCCCTTACGCGATCACCACCATGCTCGACCTGCTGCACCCGATGTACCAAGCCACTGCAGCTTACGGTCACTTCGGCCGTACCCCAGAAGTGGTCACCGTCGGCAACGACACCTTCACCACGTTTACGTGGGAGCGTACTGACCGCGCTGAAGGCCTGCGCGCGGCAGCGGGTCTCTAAACAGCAGCGGCAAGCCACACGTTGAAAGCTTCAAGCAAAGGCGGATCGCGCTCTGATTGTAGCTTGTAGCTTACAAAATAAATTGCCCTGGCCAGGAAACTGGTCAGGGCTTTTTTGTTCCTATGACCGCCCCTGACACGGGTCGCTTTTATTTTTGACTTTTGAGGTTCCGATGCGCATTTCGCTGTTCGCCCCTGCCGCCGCCCTGCTGGGCCTGTTTGCCATCAACGCCCAGGCTGCCGATATGGCCACCATGGCCAACTCGCCTGACAGCCATAACACCCAAGGCCAGATGCACACCACACAGCAACGCCAACCACAGCATCAACAGCAGCAACACCAACAGCCGCAACACCGCCAAGCCAGCCACCAGGCCCGCGCGCCGCAGCACAACACCCAGCATCGCAACACCCAGCAGGCCCGCAATACCCATACCGAACATGACGAACCCGGCCAGCACTGAGTAAGTAACGCCCGGTAACCAGATTACCGGGCGGCAACTGCAAAGCCTTTCTAGGCTAGAGGTTCCCCCTGTCGCGCAAGGACGCCGACAATGAGACCTTTTGCATGGCTGCTGTTGTTGTTCATGCCCGCCGCCTGGGCAACCGATACCCACTGCCCGTCATGGGGCACGGCCCATGCCAGCCGCCAGATCTCGGCGCTGCAAGTGCAGATCAGTCAATGGGATGATCGCTACCACCGGCAGGGTATTTCGGCCGTCGCCGATGAGCTCTACGATCAGACCCGCCTGCGCCTGGAACACTGGCGCCAGTGCTTCCCCGCAGCCAGTAGCACCTCGGCCGACCCGTTGGCCACCGCTGGCGGCCCGGTGCCCCACCCTATCGCCCATACTGGTGTCGGCAAGCATGCCGAACAGGCGACCGTCGCTGCCTGGCTCAAGGGCCGTGATGAGGTGTGGGTGCAGCCCAAGGTTGATGGCGTGGCAGTCTCGGTGGTTTACCGCAGCGGCCGTTTGCATCAGTTGATCAGCCGCGGTGACGGTACCGCAGGGCTGGACTGGACCCTTGCCGCGCGCTCCATCGCCGCCATTCCCGCTACCCTGCCCCGTCCCGTTGACCTGGTGCTGCAAGGCGAATTGTATTGGCGCTACGACGGCCACGTTCAGGCCAGTGCCGGAAGCGATAATGCCCGCAGCAAGGTTGCCGGGCTGATGGCACGCAAGACCCTCACCGCCGAACAAGGCGTTGACCTCGGCCTGTTCGTCTGGGATTGGCCCGAAGGCCCTGCCACCCTGCCCGAGCGCCTTGCCGGCCTGCAGGCACTGGGTTTTGCCGAGCCGGCTGCCTACAGCCAGCCGATTGCCTCGGTCGAGGACGCCAGCCGCTGGCGCGAGCACTGGTACAACAGCCCCCTGCCCTTTGCCAGCGATGGACTGATCCTGCGCCAAAGTCGACGGCCGCCCGCTACCCGCTGGCAAGCCAAGGTGCCGTACTGGATCGCCGCCTGGAAATATCCCTACGCCCAAGCGCTGGCTGAAGTACGAGACGTGACTTTCAGCATTGGCCGCAGCGGGCGCATTACCCCTATCCTGGAATTGCTGCCGGTGCGCCTGGATGACCGCACGGTGCGCAGGGTCAGCAGCGGCTCCCTGGCGCGCTGGCAAACCCTGGATATCCGCCCAGGCGACCATGTGGCCATCGATCTGGCCGGCTTGACCATTCCGCGCCTCAACAGCGTGGTGTGGCGCAACCCGGATCGGATCGACGTGGCTGCACCGGCCCCAGACGACTATCACGCGCTCAGTTGCTGGCGGCCCGAAAGCGGCTGCGACGGCCAATTCCGCGCACGCCTCACCTGGCTCAGTGGCAAGCAGGGCCTTAACCTTCCTCATGTGGGGCCAGGCACCTGGAGCCGATTGATTGAGCAAGGGCACGTCGACGGACTGCTGGGCTGGCTGAACCTGGCACCCTCACACCTGCTTGACATGCCCGGCATGGGCCAACGCAGCCGCGAGCGCCTGCTGGGCAGCTTTACCCTGGCCCGCGAGCGTGACTTTGGCCAATGGTTGAAAGCGCTTGGCGTACCCGGTGCCCCAAAACTGGGGCCGGGCGACGACTGGCAAACGCTGGCAGCACGCGACAACACGCAATGGCAGGAGCAGCCCGGCATTGGCGCTACCCGGGCCGCCCAACTGAGCGCATTTTTCCGCCACCCTGAGGTCGTGCAACTGGCAGAGCAACTTGGCGCAGCAGGAGTGCACGGATTTTAACTACAGTTCTTAGAGAAACTTCCTACAGACAACGGCTTCAATTACCTTTCCAATAGCGCAGTCTTCAACTGGAGTTACCCATGAAAACCCTATCCCTCCTGACAGTGCTTGCCCTGTGCGGCGCGGTGTCCGCCCCAGTGCTCGCAGCCAATGAGCCCGGGGACGAAGTCAAAGGCTGCGCCGCCAAGCAGCAAGCTATCAGCAAAGAACTGGAACAAGCGAAAGCCCAGGGTAATACGGACCAGCAAAGCGGCCTGGCAACAGCCTTGAAGGAAAGCAAAGCCAACTGCACCGACAGCGGCTTGCAGAAAGAACGAGAAAACAAAGTGCTCAGCGCTCGCCATGATGTTGCCAAGCGCCAGGCCGATCTGGACAAAGCAGTGAAGAAAGGTGATGCGGACAAGATCAACACGCGCAAGGACAAACTGGCAGAGTCGCGCAAGGAACTGCAGCAGGCGATCGACCAGTTGGACAAGTAACCGCCAGGCTGATCAGTGGTCGCGGAACTCCAGATGGCAGGCCTTGCAGCGGCCTTCAACATCCTGCAACGGCGCATCCAGGGCAGTGGCGTCCGAGGTCTGGGCGCGGCTGGCAATGACCAGTCTTGCCGTCGACGCTTCCAATGCCTGGGCCAATTCCTGGAAGCGTGCCTGCCTCTCCCAGACCTCGGGCTTGGCGTTGGTATGGTCTTCTTCACGCACTTTGGGGAAGTGCTGCCAAGGCAGTTGCGCCAACTCATTCAGCTTTACGGCACTGACCAAAAATTGTGCACTGTCAAATGGCACGCTACCCAACAACATGCTGTTCATGTCATCGCTGGTGTGCAGCATCTGCTTGAAGATGGACTTGCGTTTGCCCAGCGGCGAATTGGGGTCTACCCCACCGCAGGCGCACAGGGTCAAACAGGCGACCACTAACAGGATCAGGGCTCTCGGGTTCATGGCATGACGGTCAGACTGAAACGAAGAAGAAGCTGGCAATCAGCGCCAGGCCTGCAAACCACACCACCGAACGAAACATGGCCCAATCGGCCAGATAGCAAATGATGTACAGCAAACGGCTGGTGATATACAGCACCGCCAGCACGTCCATGGTCACCTGCTGCGCGTTATGGCAAATATCGGCAATGATCACTGCTGCCGCAAATGCCGGGAACGCCTCAAAACTGTTCAATTGCGCGGCATGGGCACGCTTGGCAAACCCCTCGAGGTTATCCAGGAAAGTACGCGGGTCATGATTTTGCCGGGGGCCAAACTTGCCGCCGCTGAACTTGGCGATACTGGTACAGACAAAGGGCAATGCAATTGCAATCAGCACACACCAGAACGCGACGGTCATGGACCTTCCTTTTTATAGTTTCGTGGTCAAAATAGCTAACACTTGCATCCTGTACGCCGACAACCGGATGGGCCGCCAGCGTCTCATCACCGCCCCTCGGGATCAGCCCCAAGACGATCAACGGCGAAAGCCGGTGCATCAAAGGGTAGACCAACCGGTACGCACTGGGTTGACGTCAGCATCCGAGACCAGATACTAGCTCGAGAAACCTGAACAAAGAGTATCAGAAACACTACATATCCGGCGTCGACCCTTCCAGGCAGCCCGCATGCTGTGTTCATCGCTCAAGAATCATTGCAAAATTCATAAGGTCAGACGCTGTAAGTCAATCATCAGCAACACGCTGTAACAACTGCGACAATTTTGCTGTGCCACGTGCGCGCTCACCTTCGTCCCATTTCTTGTATAGCGCCCACGGCGCCCTTAACTGCCATCCCACCATGGAGCCCGGATGCTCGAGCTAGTTGCCGCTTTTATCTGCCTGACTACCCTGCTTACCTACGTTAATTTCCGCTTTATCGGACTGCCGCCCACCATCGGCGTAATGGTCACGGCATTGATGTTTTCCCTTCTCTTGCAAGGCCTGAGCGTGCTGGGCTATCCCGGCCTGGAAACCCATGTGCAAGGCTTGATCGGCCAGATCGACTTCGGCGACCTGCTGATGAACTGGATGCTGGCGTTCCTGCTGTTTGCCGGTGCGCTGCACGTCAACCTCAGCGACCTGCGCAGTTATCGTTGGCCCATCGGGCTGCTGGCCACGTTTGGTGTGCTGATGGCGACGCTGGTGATCGGCGCCCTTGCGTACTGGATCTTTGGTGTGTTCGGCTGGCATGTAAGCTTTCTGTACTGCCTGCTGTTTGGTGCGCTGATTTCACCCACCGACCCGATCGCGGTGCTGGGCGTGCTGCGTACTGCCAATGCATCGAAGCCGCTGAAAACCACGATTGTTGGCGAGTCGCTGTTCAATGACGGTACCGCGGTAGTGGTGTTCACCGTATTGCTGGGCATTGCCCAACAGGGCGAAACACCTACCGTCGGCGAAACAGCGATGCTGTTCGTTCACGAGGCCATTGGCGGCGCGGTATTCGGCGCGCTGATCGGTTACGGGGTGTACCGCATGATCAAGAGCATCGAGCAGTACCAGATCGAGGTCATGCTGACCCTCGCCTTGGTGATCGGTGGCTCGGCCATGGCGTACGAACTGCATGTCTCGGCGCCCATTGCGATGGTGACTGCAGGGCTGATCATCGGCAACCTGGGGCGCAACCTGGCCATGAACGACATGACCCGGCGCTACATGGATGGTTTCTGGGAGTTGCTGGATGACATGCTCAACGCGTTGTTGTTCGCGCTGATTGGCATGGAGCTGTTACTGCTCCCGTTTTCGTGGATGCACGTGGTGGCGTCCAGCGTATTGGCGGTGGCGATTCTGTTGTCGCGGTTGCTTACCGTGGCACCGGCGATCCTGCTCCTGCGCCGCTGGCGCAGCGTGCCCAAGGGCACCATCCGCATCCTGACTTGGGGCGGCCTGCGCGGCGGGGTTTCGGTCGCCTTGGCGCTGGCGCTGCCGGTGGGTCCGGAACGTGACCTGCTGCTGAGCATCACCTATATCGTGGTGCTATCGTCGATCCTGTTTCAAGGGTTGAGCATTGGCAAGCTGGTGCGCAGCGTAACGCGCGATGCACCACAGGAAGCGGCGCACTAATGTCGGCAGCGGCGCAAAGCGGGCTGATAAACCTGTAGGAGATTATACGGTCGGCTGCAATCTTTGAGGGAGCTGGCTTGCCAGCGAGCTTTAGGGCCCCAAAGCTCGTTGGCAAGCCAACTCCCACAGGGAGGTGTGCACTCCCACCAACCGTAGGAGATTCTGTCAGGCTGCGATGGCGCGCGTAGTGGGCCCAGGGCTTCAGTCAGGCATTAGCCCTGAAGGGCCTGCGGCCCTTATCGCAGCCTGCGGCAGCTCCTGCACAATCACATTTTCTGTAGACGCGGACTACTCAACCGTCTCATCGTCGAACTGATCCTTGATGTAACGGATTTCAGTGCGGCCATGGGGCGCGGGCAGGCCGTCTTCGCCCAGGTTGACGAAGACAATCTTGTCCACGGTCAGGATGCTTTTACGGGTGATCTTGTTGCGCACTTCGCACGTCAGCGTGATGGATGTGCGACCAAATTCGCTAGCGGTGATGCCCAACTCGATGATGTCGCCCTGGCGCGAAGCGCTGACGAAGTTGATCTCCGAGATGTACTTGGTCACCACGCGCTGGTTGCCCAACTGCACGATCGCGTAGATCGCCGCCTCTTCGTCAATCCAGCGCAGCAGGCTGCCACCGAACAGCGTGCCATTGGGGTTGAGGTCTTCGGGTTTTACCCATTTGCGGGTGTGGAAGTTCATGCTCACTCCTGACCGTTTTGCGGTTGATGCAGCCATCATCGCAGACCTTTCGCGGCGCCTCCATTGGACTATCGCTATGAGGTTGATAAACCTTCGGGCGGTAATCGTCAGAAAGCCTTGGGAAGCGCTGCGGTCCTCTATATAATCGCCCCGTTTGATCAAAACGGCTAAGTAGTTCCCGGCCGTTCCCGCCACCTGTCCGAGGGGCGCTGCAGCAGGGATACCTGTCAGGCTCGGATGGGGCGTTGCCCGCACGGTTGGTCCGTACGGGCTCTAAACGCACAACGGCGCCCATTCGCACATTACGAATGGAGGCTCTTCATGAGCGCTGTACTTACGCCTGCAGGTTTCAACGATTTCAAGGTTGCCGATATCTCCCTGGCCGCCTGGGGCCGCCGCGAGACCATCATCGCCGAATCGGAAATGCCTGCACTGATGGGCCTGCGCCGCAAATATGCCGGTGAGCAACCGCTCAAGGGCGCGAAGATCCTGGGCTGCATCCACATGACCATTCAGACTGCCGTGCTGATCGAAACCCTGGTTGTACTGGGCGCCGAAGTACGCTGGTCGTCCTGCAACATTTTCTCCACCCAGGACCAGGCCGCCGCTGCCATCGCCGCTGCCGGTATCCCTGTGTTCGCCTGGAAAGGCGAAACCGAAGAAGAATACGAGTGGTGCATCGAGCAGACCATCCTGAAGGATGGCCAGCCGTGGGACGCCAACATGATCCTGGACGACGGTGGCGACCTGACCGAAATCCTGCACAAGAAATACCCGCAGATGCTGGCACGCATCCACGGCGTGACCGAAGAGACCACCACCGGCGTGCATCGCCTGCTGGACATGCTGGCCAAGGGCGAACTGAAAATCCCGGCCATCAACGTCAATGACTCGGTGACCAAAAGCAAGAATGACAACAAGTACGGTTGCCGTCACAGCCTGAACGACGCCATCAAGCGCGGTACCGACCACCTGCTGTCGGGCAAGCAAGCCCTGGTGATCGGCTACGGTGACGTGGGCAAGGGTTCGGCCCAATCGCTGCGTCAGGAAGGCATGATCGTCAAGGTCACTGAAGTCGACCCAATCTGCGCCATGCAAGCTTGCATGGACGGTTTCGAACTGGTTTCGCCGTTCATCGACGGTATCAATGATGGCTCCGAAGCCAGCATCGACAAGGCCCTGCTGGGCAAGATCGACCTGATCGTGACCACCACCGGTAACGTCAACGTCTGCGACTCGAACATGCTCAAGGCCCTGAAAAAGCGTGCCGTGGTGTGCAACATCGGTCACTTCGACAACGAAATCGACACCGCTTTCATGCGTAAGAACTGGGCATGGGAAGAAGTGAAGCCACAGGTGCACAAGATCCACCGCACTGGCGCAGGCAGCTTCGACGCGCAGAACGACGACTACCTGATCCTGCTGGCCGAAGGCCGTCTGGTCAACCTGGGCAACGCCACTGGCCACCCGAGCCGCATCATGGACGGTTCGTTCGCCAACCAGGTACTGGCGCAGATCTTCCTGTTCGGCCAGAAGTACGCCGACCTCAGCCCGGCCCAGCAAGCCGAACGCCTGACCGTTGAAGTACTGCCGAAGAAACTCGACGAAGAAGTGGCCCTGGAAATGGTTCGCGGCTTCGGCGGCGTGGTCACCAAACTGACCAAGCAGCAGGCTGACTACATCGGCGTCGATG
>Ga0233353_1000058_pt1 | contig 10936 bp, 1 predicted proteins | sample GEONDECOMP319_FD_180699 | JGI IMG/M metagenome (GOLD analysis project Ga0233353, IMG submission 180699) | Leaf litter microbial communities from Shasta-Trinity National Forest, California, United States - GEON-DECOMP-319 | ecosystem: Environmental > Terrestrial > Plant litter > Unclassified...
GACGTGAACTAAAAGAAGAGAAAACTATTGTTATTTTAGACCCAAAAATGGACTAAAATGTACTCGAACATTGAATTAAACGATATAGAAATGTTGTTGGCATATTCGGTAGGCGAAATTCCTACTATCCAATCATGGTAAACGCATGAATGCAGATTGGGGCCAGGCGGCATAGCTTTATACGGAATCCGGAACATTTGTTGCACGCGACCAATCGGACGAATGGGATGGCACAGCCGGGTTAGGTGGGAGTGGGTAGTGCGGACCACGTTGATTACATGCTGCATAGAGGGCGAGCCCATTAAGTGGCCCTTCGAGCCTCTACTAGGCCCTGAAAGGGAAAAGTGTGGATGAGAACCGTAATCCATAGGTTCCGGGCGAAATGCCCAACGGGGAGAATGGTTGTTGATTGGACATCACGAGTATCCCAAAAAGACCGACCAATGCTGGGTGTATGAACAGGCTACGTTGGTGTAACCCACAAAGGGGCACTGACACAAGAGTTGGAGTTTGATTATTGCTCCCATCTAATGCGATATGAAAGTGATTAGACATGCGTCCCGTCTGGACCGCGCTATTGATTTAGCAATGCAACCCAGGGGAAAAAGTGAGGTTCCGAATTTTTTACGAGCGTTGTTTTCCATACCTTTATTGGTGAAATTAGGGTTAATACCCGGCAGCCCACTCATAAATTCGGCGTGAAGATTGAAGTTGATTTCCAAGCGATTGGAATAGGTGGATATCGAAATGGTCTTATCGGACTGACTTCACTAGGGTAGAAATACCTTGCGCTATCGCGTCTGCAGTCCTTAATGCTTGTCAATACATTCTTTCTTTAGAGTGAACGGGCGCTTTCATTGTCCTCTCCATAAGCGGAGGGCAGGTATCATAGGCGAATTTGATAGCCTATGACGCTGAAACAGCGGTGTATAAGTCTGGTGCCAGCATACGCGGTAACACCAGCGCTGCGAGTATAGATGATCTTGAACGAGCTTACAGGTTACGTAGCTGGTTGAATGCCTGTTAAAGGGCAGGAGACTTGAGTGCCGATGTTAGCTAATTGCGAGTCGAGGGGAAGAGCGAAATCTTAGGAGCCCGGCTTAGACGTCGTATAGTGAAAGCGATTAGCGATAAGGTTACTGACGGTGAGGTAAGAAAGGGATGAATGAGCGATCGAGATTCGAGACCTCAGTAGTCTCGCCTGTAAATGACAGCTGTATGAACAGTTGATTTCGTTATAAATATAGAATGATGCGAGTGTAGCATTGGTGGAGCATATTATCGTCTTGTTGATAAACGACCGACAGGAGGTGGAAGAGCGCGAGAAACCTCACCACGTCTGGATTCTGGCGGAGGCCTCTCAACTATATGGTAGATTTTGACGAAATGCGCCTATGCCCCTCATATGACTATATAGGACACGGACTGAATAGGACAACTGCCTGCACGAATAATGCCGCAATCGGGCAATCCGGGGTTGTATGGACTGCCTTGTGTATACTGCAGAAATAGAGCGTAGATGACGTGTGAACCCGACAGGAGGGATTGGAACAAAACAAACTAGCAAGGGGTGCGTTGAGGTAGCGAAGGAGCTTCGGCTTTGGAAGCGACGTAGGAATTATGGACTAACTTAGAGTATTATCTGTCTGGGTGCAACTTTCGAGCTAGGGAGTGGAGTGAAAATTACTGAGAGAAACGTGAAGCCGTCAGCTATGTCCATACTGGAAGAAACAGCCACAAGGTCTGAGGATACAGGTTGAAATTGAAGGAGAAATGGTGTTTAAGCTAAGTACAATCAGGGAGTGCGCGCGTGAGGTACTGGGCTGGAGGTTGATACGAAGAACTCTGATTCGTCAGAGGGAAGCGTGTTAATTGAAGGAACAGTACTATTGAGAGTAACATCTACACGAAGGCGAAGCCGCTCGGGCTGCCGAGGGATAGGCTGCGAACTGTGTACACCGGTCTGGCGTTCACTGAATTATAGTGGCGCCTTTCAACGGGCTTAGGACTAGTGGGTCGAGGGGAAACTGTTGGCATTGATAAGCTGGATGAAAAATCGACAACAGGAGCTTGGTATGAAATAGCCAGCCATCGCGAGTGAGGGCCAAGCTGCAAACATAGGAGATACCGTGTCTAAAGCGGGGACCAATGTGAAAGAAGGAATAACTGGAAGGATAGGAGTGAAGCACAACGATTAGCCAAAAATTGCGCAAGTGAAAAAGCTTAGCGGCCTAAGTTTGAGTGCGTTGCGGCAAAGCGTTTGCGGGTATCGAGCTGTAACCTGGCTTTACAAATATCTGAAAGGGGAAAGGCCTCTATATATCGTTTTTAGCCAAGGGCGAAGTAGCTAATTTCAGCTATTAGCATGAGGCGACTAACGGGACAAAGCACTTTTTATAAATATACGCTGTTCGCCTCCGAAAGGAGAATCAGCACGCTCGGGCGGTATGTCACTCTTAACAGAGCAGACAACCAAATAATCTAACGGCGATAGAGCTCACATGATGGATCTTGGTGTTTAATGGGATATCCCGCTATGAACCTTACCTTTGCTGGTAGCGATCGAAAGTGATCTACCATGGGTTGCAAGGCTGTCGTAAACTCGATTGATCAAGCCGATGGCGAAGGTCTATATCGAGTGGAGACTTCAATGCTCCCAATGTAAGGTGTAAGGTAGGGCGATTGCACTAAGTGAAAATTGAACGCGTTACAAGTGCGGAAGTGAATGCTAATTGTAAGCAAAATTAAATATATGCTCGAAATCTCGCAAAAGCGGCTAACTCGTCTCACAAGGGGGAGCGTACGCGCCGGGACCTAGTACTGCGGTATGTTGCCCCTGTATTTAATTTAGTGAACGATTGGAAAGAAATTATGCACAGCTGAAGGTAGCATTGCTATCTGAGGTGTAACGTACGATTGGAACGAAGTGCGATTGCTTTAGGGAGTACCTAACAAGAATTGAGTTCATCGTAGCGCTGAAAGGAATACGGATTTGTATAATGAAGAAGAAATAAGCTCGAAATCTCGCAAAAGCGGCTAACTCGTCTCACAAGGGGGAGCGTACGCGCCGGGACCTAGTACTGCGGTATGTTGCCCCTGTTTCTCTTTTAGAGTGCAAAGAAGTGTGAATTTCAGTGCAGCTTACAGATAGTGTGTCTAGTAAAGGCCATTGTAGGAAAGAAAATTAATTGTGTAAAATAAGGTAGATAAGCTCGAAATCTCGCAAAAGCGGCTAACTCGTCTCACAAGGGGGAGCGTACGCGCCGGGACCTAGTACTGCGGTATGTTGCCCCTGTCTACCTTGTAGCGTGTAATTGATAGAAACTTCTGCATAGCTAGCGTTAAGCGTGCTATTTGTAGGTGTGATAAGCAAAGATTTGAGTCGGGTACAGTTACCCTAATTGCGCCGAGTGAAGGTGGAATTTGTTGCCATACTGAAATAAAAGCTAATTGTGAGCAAAACTAAGAATATGCTCGAAACTCGGAAGAAGCCGCCAACTCGTCTCACAAGGGGGAGCGTAGGCATCTGGGCCTAGTACTGCGGTATATTGCCCCTATCTTAGTTTAGCAAGCAATTGGAAGAAATTTCAGTTGGGCTTACAGAAGCCATAGCTACAAGAAATTTTGTGGAAAAGAAAGCTAATTACAAGTCATACCTAGAGTATGCTCGAAACTCGGAAGAAGCCGCCAACTCGTCTCACAAGGGGGAGCGTAGGCATCTGGGCCTAGTACTGCGGTATATTGCCCCTGTTCTGGGATTGGCTTGTAATTGGCCGAAATTTCTGCTAAATTGAATGAAGCTATGGTGTTTGTAAGATAGACAGATAAAGCCTAAACGTTTGTGAGGATGAAATTCATCGCCATTGTTGAAAGGAATACGGATTTGTATAATGAAAGAGAAATAAGCTCGAAACTCGGAAGAAGCCGCCAACTCGTCTCACAAGGGGGAGCGTAGGCATCTGGGCCTAGTACTGCGGTATGTTGCCCCTGTTTCTCTTTTAGAGTGCAAAGAAGTGTGAATTTTAACGCGGCTTACAGATGGTGTGTTTAGTAGAGGCAATTGTGGAAAAGAAGATTAATTATAAAGAAGAAGGTAGATAAGCTCGAAACTCGGAAGAAGCCGCCAACTCGTCTCACAAGGGGGAGCGTAGGCATCTGGGCCTAGTACTGCGGTATGTTGCCCCTGTCTACCTTGTAGCGTGTAATTAATAGAAATTTCTACATAGCTGGCGTTAAGCGTGCCATTTGGGGATAAGATGAATGGAATCTAAACTGGGATAATCAAGTCCATCGCCATATTGAGAATGATAGCTGATTGTGAACAAAATTAAATATATGCTCGAAATCTCGCAAAAGCGGCTAACTCGTCCTTCCAAGGGGGAGCGTACGCGCCGGGACCTAGTACTGCGGTATGTTGCCCCTGTATTTAATCTAGTGAGCAGTTGGAAGAAATTTCAGTTGGGCTTACATGAGCCATAGCTACAAGAAGTTGTGTGGAAAAGAAAGCTAATTACAAGCCATACCTAGAGTATGCTCGAAATCGGAGAAAAACGGCCAACTCGTCCTTCCAAGGGGGAGCGTACGCTCTCGGACCTAGTACTGCGGTATGTTGCCCCTGTTCTGGGATTGGCTTGTAATTGGCAGAAATTTCTGCTAAATTGAATGAAGCTATGGTGTTTGTGGGTAAGATGGATAAGGTTTGATCACGGTGCAATATTCATAGTGGATGAAACTGTTAGATTCCGATCGGTGAGTTTGAGTGCAGATGTTGACAGCCTGTAAGGGCGGTTGGTAGAAGCAATCAGGCGAACCATTGCGTTCTATTGGCGTGAATTGGCGCTATATCAGAAGGGTTGTAATGCATAACCCGGATTGGCAGGATGCTAGTTTGCGTACGAGCGTGAGACGGATTTGTAATCAATCATGTTGAGCCAAGGAATATGCCATAAGGCGTATATAGCAAGGGAACAGAGGTTCCAAGTTGGATCTTGTAAAAGAGATCCAGTTCGTGCTCTAGAAACGGAGGCGGCTAGTTGACCTAATGGAGATTAGGGTGAGCGCAGAAATGTGTTTGCCATAGAGTCCAGAGGGGTAGCGAGTTGCCAAAGGATTTAGGCCGGACTGGTTTATAGATTTCAAGTGGACGGGTTATACCGTGTGTTTGAGGTCTATGGGTCGGCTTGCTCTGTTTCTGAGGGGAGTTGCCTGTTAAGTCAGGCCTGTGAATCAAGGTGTAATAGCCGTGTAAATGGGCTAGATTGATGGGCAATTACCCTCTGGTATAGAAGGAGTTGGCGTTTAGCAAGGGTATTCTCGTAATATCTGAGTTGGGGGCTAGTTCCGCCTGTGTTAGAGTTATATGCGGGTTATGGGTAGAGTTGTCAATAGATGGGAAAGCCTTAGGGCTGGACCTGATGCTGACAGCGGAGATTGCTTGGTTCAGTATGGTTGGGCGTAATGAAGTGTCCAAATCGTGGTACTGTTTGTGAAGACTAAGTGGCATTTAAAGTTGGGTCTGAATTGAGGAGAAATCGGTGGGTTATACTACAGGTGGGTCCAGGATACAGGCCTAATCGGCGGATGGAGATCGTTGGGCGGCGCGGTGTAAACTGAGTTGTCTAGCGTAGATCTGAAGCGAGTGTAGTTTGAGTGAGCGGAAAGTGTTGAGATTTGAATGGGCGTCTGAGTGGGGATACTGATTGCCTGCACGTGGTTAGTGTATGTACTTAAGTTAGCCATTGTGTTTTGCTAAGGCGGGTAAGCGTGAGGTGGCTATAGTTGTGAAAGCAGCGCTAGTCGTCGAAGGCGGATCTGTAAGGCGGAACACGAGACTGATTTGTGAATAGCTATATTTAAGTGGGCGTTCTGATAATAGAGCGCGTGTAAGCCAAGAATAAAGCTAGTGAATTGGCCTCTGTAAAAAGAGGGGTCGAGTTGCCTCTGAGGAGGAAGAAGATTGGTTGTTCTAGCAGCGATCTGGGCGTAGGTAGAGATATTTGCGTTAGAGAGTTGTAAGGGCGACAAGTTTACGACCGATTTGAGTAGGCGAGTCGATAGCCGTTGTCGGCCATAGGTTTACCGGTGCTATTCTTGGTGAGAGATTGTCCAGCGGTATTAGGCGAGTTGGCATGGTGTAAAATACTATGCGGACGGATCTAATTTGCAGGCTATTTCGCGGGTAACGAGAAAAGCTGATTTCTAGCAAAAGGTGTTTACTGTAGAGTAAGCGTCTGGAGTTAAAAGCTGGCTAGGGCCATTGCCCAGTTTACAGGCGTTCCATTGCTGGAACTTAGAATCGATGTGATTGGTTTGCGGAATAGCCCTTGTGGCTAGATTGCAGGTTGATTGCGGAGATTGTTAGATTAAATGTAGCATTAAGCAGATCTGGTTTCCAGAAGGCAATATCGTATAAGAATATCAGTTGCGGTAACGAGGTGTGTTGTCGGGAGGAATAACTGGTGGGTTGTACCACGGGTTTATCCGATAGACAACCCTAATCAAGAGGACGATAATCATTGGATCAAAGGGGTCAAAACCTTATGGTCAGGTGTGAATTGGAGGCTAGTGTAATTGAGGTGGCGATACAGTATTGAAATTTGAATGGCTGAATTAAGGTTATATACTAACCATAGGCAAAGGTGGTCAATGGAAGTGTCCAAATGAGCTATTGTATTCTATTGGCACGAGTTGGTGCGAAATAGCAGGGGTTGCGTAAGTGGCCCCTGTTACAGAGAATTAGCGAGTGTACGGGTATGAGATGGATTTATAGTCGGTCGTGTTGAGCCAAGTATTTAGCTGTGGTACGTACATAGCAAGGAAACAGATGTTACAGGCCAGTTATCGTAAGGGAGAGCTGGTTTGTTTCTAGAAAGGCGGGTATCGTTTTAAAGGGTGTTAGGGCGAATGCAGAGATGTGTTTGTCATAGGGCCTGGATGAGTGAGGGAATACCCGTCGATTTAGCAGAGATCGGTTCAAAGATTTAACAGGCGTACGGGTTATACTGTATGTTTGAAGGGGTCGAGAGCTAATCTGCTCTGTTTCTGAGGGAAATTACCTGCTAAGTCGGGTCTGTGAATCGTGGTATCGTAACCATGTGAGTAGGCTAGATTGGTGGGCAATTGCCCTCTGGTGTAGAAAGGATTGGCGTTTAGCAAGGGTATTCTCGTAATATTTGAGTTAAGGGCTAGTTCTGCCTGTGTTAGGGCTATGTGCGAGTTATAGTTAAAGTTATCAGTGAAAGGTGTATTCGTTAAAGTTGCATCGATAATTGATTGCTTGGTTCAGTATAGTGGGGCGTAATGAAGTGTCCAAATCGTGGTGCTGTTTGTGAGGCCTAAGTGGCATTTAAAGTTGGGTCTGAATTGAGGAGAAATCGGTGGGTTATACTACAGGTGGATCCAGGATACAGGCCTAATCGGCGGATGGAGATCGTTGGGCGGCGCGGTGTAAACTGAGTTGTCTAGCGTAGACCTGAAGCGAGTGTAGTTTGGGTAGGAGAAACAAGCATTGAGGTTTGAATAGCAAGTTTAGATATGGAAATTGATTGCCGGATAGCAGTCGATAAATGCGGTTAAGTGAGTCATTTGTGCTTTGTCAGAACGAGTTGGCCTGGGGCAACCAGGGTTGTGAAAGCAGCCCTAGTTGCCAAAGGTTAGTTTGTGCGACAAAGCATTGGGACGAAATCGTGAGCAAAACGGTTGATTGATATTGTTGGTTACAACAAAGGTGTAAATTAGATTGCGTGGGTGGATCGTGGGCAAAGAAGATTAGGCTGAGGGAGGTATCCTGCACTACTATCTTGTAAGGCCCGAGGCCAAAGCTCCCGGAAGCAAGTGGTTTACACCAATGTTGGAACAAAAAAAGATTAATCAAGCGTGGATGCGAACGATGGAGTCCTCAAGTGAGGGCGTTGTAACGAAATCAAGGTTGCGTTCCGGGCGAATGCGATTTTGTTAGAGAAACAGCGTTGGAAGTTGAATGGCGAGTTTAGTCGCAAATAATGATTGCGCAAGTTGTTGGCAAATGTGATTGAAGGAACTGATGTGTCCGACAAAGCGAGTTGGCGTAAGGTGATGAAAGCTGTGAAAATGGCTAGAGTCACCAAGGGTTGATTCGTTAGCGGGCATGAGATGGATTTGTAAATGATATATTTAGAAAGGAATTTTACTATAAAACAGTGTGGCTCACAGCCAAGGGTGGATTGCGGGATGTGGAGATTAGGCTAAGGGGTCGGGACTTACAGGGTACCTGCGCTGTATGCCTGAGGCCGAAGCTTCCGGGGCAGATGACCCACACAGTTTTATAGAAAGGAGGATTTACCTAAGTATAGCTACGAGCAATGAAGTTTCCGGATGAGTAGGGTCGTTGTGAAGCCTAAATTACGTTGAAACGTCAGGTTTGCCCTGGGAAAAGATGAATAGCTTAGGCTATAGATCTGCCCAAGGGGACAAACCTGATCAGGCGGGTAAGGATCGTTAAGGTGCGTAGTGTAAACTACGTGGTTGAATGTGAATTCAAAGCAAGTGTGATCTAGGTGGAATAGTGACTTTGTGTTACAGAGGCATTCGCTGCAGCAATGTGGCGGGGTACCATGTTAGATCTCGTCGAACGAATCCAAATTTAGGCAAGGGTTGCCTGCAAAGGTGGACCATGCCTAAGTTTGGGCGAGTTTGTGTATCTATATTCAAGATGTGATTTGGCCTAAAGTAGAAGAAATTGTGAAAGCAGTGCCGATTGCTAAGGGTTGAATTGCGGACAGATGCAAGAAAGGGTCGTTACTGAGGTGTGAAAATTGAAATTCTGCAGCAAACGATTGTATGCAAAAGAAAGTGGTTTACGGCGAGCCGTGTTTAAGTGCGAGTTACCTCGTGTTCAAGCAAGGTTACGTTGTTGCCTCAGAAGTAAGGAGAGCCTGTTAAAGGGTGATCTGAGTGGATGGGGCGAAATTAGCCAAGGGTGTTGCCTCAAAGTTAGTTTTGGGGCAATAGCTGAGAGCCAGTTTACACTGAATTGAGTGCACAATTGGAGCAGAAGGTTAAAGGGCTGATTGAGAGATTAGTCCCAAAGGCTGTTTGATTTAGCACAAAGGTAAAGGCTTTGGAAGACGAAGGAGTGTCCATATGTTGTAGAGCCAAAATTGAGCTAGAAAGGGGATTTGTAGCAGAGAAAGATCAAAGGATAGCTTCCGGAGATCAATCCGAGATACTGCCCTAATCAAGCGAGATTTGGGGATTGCAGCGTAATGGGTGTGTAACAAAGTTATCCTGTAGCAGGTTTAAGGGCGATTTGAAATAAGAGCCTGGTGTAAAAGTTTATCGATTAAAGTAAGGAAGTAAGAGCCCAATGTTGTCCTGGCGTATTATCATAGGAGAAAGTCCTATGGCCAAGGAGCATTGCTTGAAGCCCAATGCTATTGCGTAAGCGTAGCTAAGGTGAATGGGCCTAGGTGACGGACATCCCTAGGTGATAGATGGTATACTGGAATTACGAAAAATCGATAAGTTCAAACGCATAACACGCTGCAAGGGTAACAATCCCGATAGCACGGAGCATAGACGAGCTGGATTAGTTTGTCAGAATAGAGTGTTAGATCAAAGCGACTTTACTTGTTAAAGGCGAAGCGATCTCTCAGGAAGAAAAAGACTAGCCGATTTGGCCTTTATGCAAAGGGCAATAGCCGAGATACAGAAGCCCATAATACGGGCTTCACAGAACGATCGGATAACGTCTTGGAAACATGGCGTTTGAAGTAGTAATCATGAGTAATCGGAAATTAGCATGTTCCGGTGAAGGAAGCTTCTATCGCGTATATACCGCTCATCAATGACGCAGAGCTCTTATTTGGTGATTAGGAACGGGGACGGTCCTAAGAGACGATAAGAGTAACGCGTTATAAGTTGCACCACGGTTGTGGCAGGGGAACCTGTCGCGGACGTATGCCGGTGAGCGCCGACTGGTGGAGGTTGGCAAAGCACCCTTGGCCTTGGCCGAAAATCATGGGAAGAACGGAGACTAATAGCCGTTAGTTGAAGGGAGGAATAGCTCACATGAACCTACGTAATCCACGTAGGTCCTGCTATTCAAATGCAGATGGACAACTGGTCAGCAAATTTATTTGCGAGCTTGAGATCGGCTCTCAATGGCACTAGGTGATGAAAGGAGTTACGTCAAAGGGGCGGGTCTATTCATATCGCGGTATAACTCCGGGACTTGTTTGGCTTTGGACAGCCTAGTGCATTAAATGTAAGTTAAAACCCACGGGACAACCTTAGTCCTGAGCTCGCTACTCCGAATTTTCTCAGTCGGGGGCTACGGCGGGAAGGATCAATGCTAATGGTATTGGCTCGAAAGCAACGAATGTTGTTCCCAAACAATTGGTGCAACACTAGGCGCTTAGACCGGTACTGGTGTTAATTCGAAACTGGCAAATGTTAACGTCCCTCGGGACAATGACGTGCGCTGACTTCAGATTAGTGCTGGTGTTGATCCGAAACGAACAACTATTGTTTCCAAACGTCTGGTGCAACATGCGTTAATTTCGGGTCATACTAAAGGCGTTGATTCGCAACGGCTCCTTCTGGGCTTTCATTGCAGATTCGCTCTGTGTGAGGATTCGGATCGATCCTACTCTTGTTTGAGTGATCAAGCTCTAGTGCTAATTCCTTGCAGGTTAGCCATAAAGTTTGATTGTTTGACTGGGGGCGGTTATCGGTTCGTCCTTGTGCTAGATTGCATTTGTGGAAAGTTGGCAGGTTGGGTCTGGCTCGTTCTGTGAGGAGCGAGGGTCGTCTGGGTTGACCACGGAGTGACCTGCGGTCGGCCATTGCCTGCGGAACTAGGATCGTGTACTGCGTACGCTAGTGGACGCCCGTTGACCTGCGGTCGGCTAAATGGGCGGCGTGTGTGAGTCGTGTGTCCCAAGGCGTATTGCCTGTG
>Ga0233353_1000059_pt1 | contig 10880 bp, 6 predicted proteins | sample GEONDECOMP319_FD_180699 | JGI IMG/M metagenome (GOLD analysis project Ga0233353, IMG submission 180699) | Leaf litter microbial communities from Shasta-Trinity National Forest, California, United States - GEON-DECOMP-319 | ecosystem: Environmental > Terrestrial > Plant litter > Unclassified...
AATGTATTATGTCTGTAGTTTTATATAAAGTATTAAGAACAATGAATATAAAAAAACAAGGGACACCACGTGGAATCCATGTGCATAAAGAATTTTCTTTGACATGGTTTTGATTTTTTTTTTTTTTGGTTTAGCAAGAAAAGATTTGCACTGTATTTTCTAAAAGGCAGAAATAGACATAGAAATAGAATAGCACATGTTATGAGCAAAGAAAATGTTGAAGAAAATTTCTTAAATCAATGTGTAATGGTTGCATTAAACCATTCCTGTGTAATGTCCCTACTTGGAATTTTGGATCAAATTACAAATTGGGAAAAAAATCAAGCTTAACTAGTCTTGACTCTAGGAGATGCAAATGGCACCAAATGGTCCCATATTTGAAATGGAATGATATGATGAGTCTTAATGCCTCTCAAGAGACTCTCTCATCACTTTATCACTGACTTTAGACCTCTACAACTCCGTTTGGGGCCAATGACAAAAAGGCAAAAAAAAAACTAGGAAATTGTGATGAAATCCCCCCTACGGTGTAGGACAAAAGGGCTTCCCAACTCATGTACAACCCTCCCAAATTTATAAGAAGATTATAGGGATTGATATAAAAACTCATGGAATGTCATTACACATGGTTATTAGCTCTTCAAATTGGTTATATATTTCCACAATCGTTTTATAAATTTCACTGAAATTGCTCAAGGGGAAACGATATTGATAGCTCAATTTTGACACATGAAAAGTAGATTGAATGGTTCATATAATGACATGAAATATAGATAATATCAACAACATAAAAATGGGTTCCCCAACAAAATTCAACATTATATAAAATCCCTCATACAAGTCTCGTATAAACTCTTTTAAGGTTGAAGCCAATTAAATTAAAACTAGTGACTCAAAAGCTTGGGAATGAAAACCTTTCACACTTGATTTTCTAGGATTTCGATCTACAGAGAATATGGTAATTGAATTATAGATTCGTACATAATTTATGGTTTCCCCATCATCGTCAAACTCAAATAAAAGTCCCTATACAAATTCAATATACAACTCTCTCAAAGTGGAAGCCAAATACATTAAAAATAGCCATCCAAGTGCATGGGAATGCAAGGATTTCACAATGGAGTTAATTGGATTTTGAGCTACAGAAAATATGCTCATGGAATTAGTGAGTAATACGTACTTTATGGATCTCACAACATCGTCAAACTCATAGGATATCCCTCATACAAATCTGATATAAAACTACTCCAAGATTGAAGCTAAATCCATGAAAACTAGTAATTCAAGAGCATGGGAATGCAAGCCTTTCATACATGTATTTCTGATATTTCGAATTACATAGCATATGGGCATGTGATTACAGAGACATACATCATATTTCTCATCTTGCGCATCAAATATACTCAGCAAAGCGCAAGCACCACTCCAACAAGTGCGCCCTCAACATGAAAGCGTGGGGGAATGGAGAAGTAGTGAGAGAATAGGGTAATAGATGATAATTCGATTGTATGGTCCTTCAACCTGAAAATAAAACTCTTTAATTAATATCCAATGAGAGTTATAAATGGTCTCTCCATCAACCAACTTGTAAAGGAATCCAGCTCCCTCGAAATTGGTTCAAAAGAAGCGAGAGTGAACACTCACCGTGCAATGGACAAGAAAAACCTCTCCAAAATTCCAAAGGCCAATTAAGAAATGATCAAAATATATTCACATTCATAAAAATATCCATTTAATAACTTCATGAGTTCTCCTATTGTCTAATTTCCCTCCATGGGATTCCTACAACTCATCTTAGTGGTTTAGTATCTCTCGTGACACTTTTCTTCCTCTTCATTCTCCAATTCTTTTACCAATTCGAATGGATGCCTCCAACTCCCAAATTCGACCTTTTGGTGGCTAATTTTAGCCATGCCATGCCATATTTTTCATATGTCTACATTCAGGTCTGAATTTGTCATACTTGTCATAGAATATTTCATCATTTATTGTCATAGAGTGCATCGAATCTCCTTCCAAGTGGCACACCTTGTCTTCTAGTCTCTTCCTCTTCCATGGAAGTTACTATCCTTTACCTATTTGAAATACTTAGCTCATTATATTATCTTTGAAACCACATCACCCTCCAATAAAGTTACATTACCCATGTGTTCAAAGATGAAGATCATGCCAAGTGTATGGGGAATCTAGTCACTCAAAGGCTCCACAAGCTTCCAAGTATCTTCATGAATGCATGCCACCTTGTTTTCTTCTAGAATTTATAATTTATGTGACCCATTTAAATTTTACTATGGTAAACTAAAGTCCTTTTGGGTCCCGTATCCCCTTATTACAAAATTTATATCTCCATCTCAACCTAGGGAACTAGTAGGTTGCTGGAACATTATTTGCAAGTAGTATTATTTTGAAATTATTTAATTGGGGACATGAACGTACTCCCCAATCAATATTTATTTTCCTCAAGAAATTTCAAACATGGATTTTGCATAACCTTCTTTCCTTCCAAAACTTTGCTTCAAAGCTTAGCTGCAATTTGAGTAGTGGCCCTCACCTACTACAATTGTGTGTTTCCGAAATAAATATATGTTGATATTTGAATATTTATATATCCTTTTAAATCACCAACACCAAAAGGATTAATAAAATCCATCAAAACATAATTTTCACAAATAATCTTTACCTCCATATTTTGGAAACCTTTTCTGAACTTTCAACCCATTTTGCTTATGTATAATTCTTTGAAGTTGGTACCCAGTTTCCCAACATGAATTACAAATATTCCAACAAAGTTTCAAATATGAACCACCATGGCCATTGCTTCTCTACTCTGATTACAATAACCTTCTCAAGTGGTGACTCGATATCCGCTACTGCTTGTTTCCCCCATAATTGAAACCAAGCAATACCCGAATCCTATTGCTTGTATTACACCCTTCCAAACATATGATGAGTAAAAAATATAGATCATTAAAGTACATAACTACATCATACAATTGTACATCAAGAAGGTACCCTTTCAAAGGATCATGAAAGTGCTTGTACATCCAAGTAAGTAGATCATCATGTGGCCCATAAACACAAGCATCAAATATTATATCAAATTTGCTCCAATGATATAGGTGAGGATCCCATGTCCTATAATGCTTCTCCAAAAGAATGTAAGATGCGTCAAAATAATAATCATCCATGTGTTCTTTCATCCTTGAAGTGAATGAAGAACCTTCACAAAAAATTGAACCAAATAAGGATCAAAGAAAACATGAAGTCTTCAGGTGACTCAAAGACCTCTCATCAATACACCCATGAATATGTATATCATCATGAAATAAAATTAAAAAAAGACATCTATTCCAATAATAATTTTCTTCAATCATAAATCTTTTCACCCAAGTGTGGGATGAATTTACTCCAACATCAAAAGGACTAAGCTAGGAGCGAGGAAAATCCTGAGTCTCCAAGTGACCCAAGTGAACATCATAGGTGCATACATGTAGATGTGTATCATCATAATGTAATAAAGGATGCTGCTGAAAATGTAAATAATATGGAGCTCTAGTAATGCCATCATAAAAGGTATATAGTTAAGTTACATACTCTGCATGTGGCACCATTAAAAATAAACCTTTAACCCATACTTCATTAGGATGAATCCTGCAAAATATGGAAGTGTGGGATGTAGGAGAATGAACCGTGACTCACCCAAATGACAAGAAAGTGAAAAATTTTGATCATGTGAAGGATTCATAGGGGTAGGAACATGCATATCCCTCAAAAGTGTGACACTTTCCTCATATGTTGGTTCCAAACTCATCTAACCTATGCATAGAAACTCTTGATTATAGAAGTACCGATAAAAGTAGTCTTTCCAAAGAAAGAAAAAAAGTGAGAAAGACTAATTCTGAAGGAAAGAACATCAATCTAGCCTCTTGCAAAAAAAGATAAAAAAAACTCGGGTTTTAGCCCCTAAAGGAATTTTTTAGTCATCAAAGTCCATGATTGACAGTTAAAAGCATCATACGTGACCTGCCAATTATAAGAGTATTTTTAAGTGCTAAGATGTGCATCATTATGGGTTTTTTAGAGTCTCTAGGTCCTAGACATCATTGGAGGAGAGTACTCATGGTACAAGCTATAAAAGAAGCTTCAAGGAATCCACAACCATGAATTCTAGCTCAAACCACTAAACATGATATATCAATGGCATCCATGATCTCTAAGAGGGGATAGTGATGCCCTTAAAAGGTTGCTACCACTAGGTATGGGTCTGGAAGAACTGCACATGGTTCAAGGAGGAATCCAAGTGCAATAATTTAATAGGACCATAAAATGGACAAAATCCTAAAAAAACATCATATTGAAGCATATATTCTTTAAATCTTTCTCAGAAGTAAAATTGCATGCAATGTAACAAGGAAAAGTGAAAATTTTGAATCCAATTTGGTATTTTTAGTTAAAATCCTCATCTAAAATCCCAAGAATTCAAAATGGAAATATGAGGAAATTGAAGTAAGCTCTTCATAGAGTGTATAGAGAATTTAAAATAATAGTTTTTATTGTTCATGATGGCAGCAAAAGAGAAAGAAATAGCAACCATTAGCATCACCATTCTTTCAAGATGATTTAAATCTTAACTAGGTAATCTACACAACTCATTTGGAAAGCTTAAAAATGAGACTCTTTAATGGATTCTAATGACATGTCCTTAATAATTATAGGGAATGTTACATGGACGTCTTCTAGTTTGCTGTTGTTTTTCATTATCAATATAATCATATCATATGTGCAACATATCTACCATGTATGCACACATACATTTTGTGTGAACTTCCATTTCTCCATTTTTTGTTATGCTATTGCACTGAGTGATGAGAATATCTAGATTTCTCAAGTACAATAATAATAATACTATATTAATAACATAAACTAGTATGGATCACTCTTAATCTTGCTATTTTAAGCCTCCATATATTTGTACTTTAGTATTGTTTTGATCCCTATATGCGTTTAATAAATCCATTTAAAATCTAAATTATCATGTCTTGATGAATTTTATTTCTACTATGTTGATATTAAAAACTAAAAAATTATTTTAAATAATATATTATTTTAATCATTATCTAAAATGAATTTATTAATTTATTAATTAGCAATGCAATAAACATATTTTTTTCCATATATAATATTTTTTGCATTTTAAATTTCTTGCATCAAGATATTTGTCATGTTTTTTATTGTTGATATTTTGACTAGATAGACACCCATATTATTTGATTATTTATGTTAAGTATTATTAAATATGATTTAGTTATTTGATCCTTATATATATATATATATATATATAATCTTGAAAATATATATAGATATTGATTTATAGAAATTCAAGTACTTGATTTGGCCTAATCTACATGTGCACATAAATCTCTACATGTGTGTGCAATGTTGTTAACAAGAAACCATTCTAGCATATGTAGTTTTGACGTTGAAAAACATGGAAATAAAAAACTATATGTGTTTTTTTAGTTGCAGGCCCAAACCATAGGTTTGGAAATCTGAACCTAAAACTAAAGTGGACAACTCATCCACTGTGTAGATGGAAAATTACATCCATGCCAAAGAAGAATTCAAATCAATAACGCATGCAGATTACTAGCATCTGCGCGTTACTAACATGCACAAATGGGAACACCTCAAAACATGACCCCCCCATATTGGAACATCGGGGAGAACATGGTATATATGTGCGTATTAAATAACGGGTTATCTTTCAAGGCATAATATTGATACGTTGATTTGTAGGTAGGTTTAAAAACAAATTAGAGGTTAATTTGTCTTGATTTTACACATGTTAGGTCTTTTAAATACTTCCTATGGGTGTGATGCCCCTTATGGGTGCTTTTGAGAAGTTTACAAAGTGTTTCTACATGTCTAATGTTGGAAGAATCGAATCAAACTTGATGACAACGATCAACACCTTTTGAGAAATTAGATATGTTGTGAACCTGAGTGGGCCCAATGGTTAAGAAAATCTGTTATCTTCGAGGAGGTTACAGGTTCAATTCTTGCAGGAGGTAGGGGTGCACATATTGATCTGTCATAGTGAAGCTAAAAGGGTAGGCATTCCCTTGATGTGAAATCTTCCCCATGTTAACCTATGAGCTATTGGTATATGTGTGGTTGTTTCATATATTCTTGGGAGGTTGCTAAGTTCCCATGGTTAAAAAATGAAAACTAGGTATGAAGAATATAAAATTGTTCAACACCTACCCAAAAATTAGATATGCAAAATATGATATTGTTGATCACACATTTTGATACACATAACATAAAAAAATTGTTCTTAATTTTCAATCTAATCTTGAGTATTGACAAAAATATTCAATCTAATATTGGTACTTCATCTCACGTTTAAAAAAAATGAGACTTTCTTAACAAACTAGCTTTTCTTTCCAATATAGTAAGAAAGCAACTTAGTAGAATCTGCTTACACTCAAATTGGGAATTCTACACACTATTTTTATCTCGCACATATGCTCCAAATTCTCCTTTTGCTCAATTTGGAGTAAGCTTCTTGTCGCTCTAGTTGAATCTTATTACAATTATGGTTGTGGTAGACTTCTCAATCTAATTCATAAGTTGGGTCAAATACTTGACTTCTCTCTTTGCAGCTTTAGCCAAAGCTAGAAGTGGAGGCTTTCCAATACTTTCTACAAACCTTGCACAATGGCCAATGATAAATACACATTGTGCTAAATGAACTCGTAATCATTCATCCATGCCATTCCTTTCATTCGAGCTCTCCAACACATTTCCTACACATAGTTATTATCTACATCCTCATACTTCCTAACCTCATCATATAATTCCCTCACACTTATTTAACTTCATCACACATGTATGCTCGAATAGTAACTTGCCACTTATAAAATATGCATATGCATTTTAGCTTAAAAACCCAAAACTATTTATTTCTATCTTTTCAACCAATGCGCTAATAAATTTTTAATTTGCACTTGGGAACTATAATCCCACATTTACCACAAGCATGAATAACTTTTGATTTAGATACATGAATCTTGAAATTTTCTTTAATTATTTTAAATGCATGCTTAAGTATCAAGGTAATATAGACACGTTTTGACATAAAAATAATATTTTTTCAAAAGATCATGACTAATGCATCCTTCATACCTTGTAACTAAAATCATTATTTTAATTACAATGTAGAATCTAAAAGATGTTTAAAATTATGTCCATACACTTTTAAGGTTTTCTTTTTCTTTTTCTAGTCATTTTACCCTCCAACAACATCTTATCAACATATTGTTGCAACTTCTTTGATAAAAAAAAAACATATGTGCACAGTTGGTCATCCTAGTCTCTTTCATATATAGATGTTGGCATAAACATAGTTCTAGTGAGGAGGGGGGCCATCCTTATCTCTCTCAGCCAAAGCTAATGGTGTTGGAAGAAGAAATTTATGGAGATGTTATGTGTGTTTTTAAATGTATTGGTTTTAACTTGAGAAGTCCAAATTTTATGAAACACTTGTATGGATTTCTTATTAAATTTGGTTTGTTTTCGAAATTTATGATTTAAAAAATGATTTAAATTTATTTATTGGTATTAATTACTAGCATTTGTAACTTTTGTAACTTTTAGGTAGAGGAATGAAAACCAATATGAATTAGTAACCTTTGTAACTTTTAGGTAAAGAAATGAAAAGACATATGAATTTCACAACAATTCAACACCTTGGCAAAGACCACCAGGATCAATGAATGGGTTGCAAAAGAAAAAGAAGGACTCCATGAGGGCTCCAACTTACAAAGCCTTGCAATGCTTTCCTTCCGCATTATATAAGCCCGTCATCCTCCTTTACCGTTCCTCGGTGTGGATACAAACTGCATTCCCCATTGTGGACACCTTGCCGAAGACGACATCTGTTCTTTCAGTTAAGGATTCACTATAAAAAAAACTTCGCGTTCTCTGTGTTTGGAATTGTTGGCTACTTAGTTTAATCTTTGAAGTTGAAGCCTTTATAATCCAAAAAAAATGCAGAGACATTATGCAATATCTTTAGTCCTGGTCCTTACATGCATAAGCGAGATCGCCACGGTTGGAGGGCAGCAGCTGCCGGAGGAGGCGCGGAGCGGGCGATGGGAGCTTTTAAGGCAAACCGCGGGGCTTTCTGCGATGCACATGACGCTAACGCACAATGGAACTGTTATCATGTACGATCAGACAACGAACGGGTGCCCAGATAACGACATTGGGAGGCCCACGCCGCAAGGTTGCTGGGCGCATTCGGTGGAGTACGACATTGCCAACAATACAGTGAGGCCGATGCATCTGTTGACGAACAGCTTTTGTTCGTCGGGCGCATTTCTCAACAACGGGACATTAGTCATAACGGGCGGGTGGCAGGCTGGACAAAAAGTTGTGAGCTACTTCAACCCTTGCGTCAATTCAACCTGCGATTGGATCCAAGCCAAGACGCCGCTGCTTTCCAATAGATGGTATGCTTCAAACCAGATCTTGCCAGACGGTCGGATCATCGTTGTAGGCGGTCGGCGATCGTTTAATTACGAATTTATACCCAGAAACCCTAGTGACACTGAGGCATTTCAGCTTCCATTCCTGGTGAAGACGAACACGATGGGAGAAGAAAACAATTTGTATCCGTTTCTGTATCTGGTTCCCGACGGCAATCTCTTCATCTTTGCCAACAAAGATTCCATCCTCTTGGATTACAAACAAAATCAGGTCATCAAAACGTTCCCCACCATGCCGGGTGGTGGCGCCCGGAACTATCCCTCGTCCGCTTCTTTTGCCATGCTTCCGCTCGAGTCCTCCAATAATTTCACTAAACTGGAGATTCTCATATGCGGAGGAGCACCGGATGGAGCTTTCAAGGAGGCTGAGAAAAACCATACTTACGTAAAGGCCCTGGAGAACTGCGGGAGAATGGAAATCACGTCTCATAAGCCACAATGGCAGATGGAAAACATGCCCGGGCCGAGAGTAATGGGCGACATGCTCATTCTTCCCACGGGCAAGATTCTCATCATCAACGGGGCCCAAAATGGCACCGCCGGCTGGGAAAATGGGGAGGTGCCTGCATTTTCTCCTTTTCTCTATACGCCTACCGAAGCCATTGGCAAGAGGTTCACAGTTATGTCTCCCGCTAATATCTCGAGAATGTATCATTCCACTGCCCTTGTGCTACCCGACGGGCGGGTTCTAGTAGCCGGGAGCAATCCCCATCAGATTTATAAACTGGCCGCCAAGCCATTCCCCACAGACCTGAGAGTGGAAGCCTATATTCCTCCGTATCTGCATCCCGTCTACGATTACAAGCGGCCAGCCATTGCATTTATTTCGACGAGGGAGATCAAATACGGGTCGAGATTCAATGTTAGTTTCTCTGTTTCCAGCCTTTCCATCAATGACATATATTTTCATGCATATGCCCCTCCTTTCAGCACGCACACTATGTCCATGAACCAGAGAATGCTCTCGCTTGCTGCAGCCACGGCCATGGATATTGTGAAGGGCGAGGCAAACAGCACATATTCAGTTTCCATAAATGCTCCGCCCAGCTCGGTGGTGGCTCCTCCAGGCTACTACCTGCTCGCCGTTGTCAACGAAGATATTCCCAGCGAGGCCGAATGGATTTGCTTCATCAATTAGGGGACAACCAACCGAAAATGTCTCTCTGCTCTTCTATCTATAACAGCTTTACTGTTTGAGGTGATCAGATAGCAAGAGCTATCCGCTAGGTTCTTAGAATTCTAACTGTAGAATATAATCAATGATTGGAATTTGTATTGTTTCAACACTATCATTGTAACGTGGCGTCGAGCAGTGCTATTCAAAAGAGATAATTAAGTAATAGTTAAATTCAAAAAATTATTGATATTTATTTTTCTGTAAATTCGATACTTTGAAAAATGATATTTTCTTAATCCGATTTATTTTATAAGTGGCATAATGTTATGGTTAAAATCTTTATATAATGAATAAATAAATTCAAATATTAACATATTTTAAAAACTCTTTATTTATTCATAAAAATAAATGAATCCTTAAGCACATACACCTTATGTAATATTGCCTTCAAATATTGTATATCTGTTGTTTTCTATTTTACATCAATAATGTATAAAACTTACTTCATGATAAAACTTACTTCGTAATAGGTTATGTAAGCTTAGAGCTCAATATGTATGGTTTAGTCATGATAGTCTCATACAAAGTGGCAATTAACCATTTCTAATTTATTAGGAAACAATAGGTCCCTTATTGGAACAACAGATTCTACACGATTATTAAATCTTTCTACAGCATTATTATATCTTTGGATCTTATGGAAACATGGAAACGATGAGTCAAGAGACCACACTCAATATCCATAACCAAATGATTTAGTTAATCCTTTAGTTTATCATGTTTGGCTTACTTTATTTTATGAAACAATTCAACTTAAATAAGCAAACTCATCTAACCTATGAAAGGTTTCCCAGTGCCATTACAGGTAACCTTGTCATAGAAGCACAAGCCGTAGGAGGAAAGGGAGTTGTTTAACTAGTTGAGCTACCAGTTTCAGAGCTACAAATTCATTAAACTTTGAGTTGTATAATATTTACCTTTTATCATACTTATATGTCAAATTATTAACAATAATACACAATAATAAGAATTAGAAGAAAATTCTCCAATATACATTAAAATTTATTAAAATGTATTATGTCTGTAGTTTTATATAAAGTATTAAGAACAATGAATATAAAAAAACAAGGGACACCACGTGGAATCCATGTGCATAAAGAATTTTCTTTGACATGGTTTTGATTTTTTTTTTTTTGGTTTAGCAAGAAAAG
>Ga0233353_1000060_pt1 | contig 10680 bp, 9 predicted proteins | sample GEONDECOMP319_FD_180699 | JGI IMG/M metagenome (GOLD analysis project Ga0233353, IMG submission 180699) | Leaf litter microbial communities from Shasta-Trinity National Forest, California, United States - GEON-DECOMP-319 | ecosystem: Environmental > Terrestrial > Plant litter > Unclassified...
CTGGGCGTCGACGGCTCGGCGTCCAACGATGCTTCGAACATGATCCTGGAAGCGCGCCAGGCCCTGTACCTGCAACGCCTGCGCTACGGCGCCCAGGCCATAACGCCGGAGCGGGTACTGGGTTGGGCCACACGGGGCTCGGCGCAGTTGTTGGGGCGTGCCGACATTGGCGAGTTGGCGGTGGGCAAGCAGGCGGACCTGGCGTTGTTCAAACTGGACGCGTTGAGATTTTCCGGTAGCCATGATCCGTTGAGTGCGCTGCTGCTGTGCGGTGCAGACCGGGCGGACCGGGTCATGGTCGGGGGCGAGTGGCGGGTAGTGGATGGGCAGGTGGTGGGGCTGGATGTGCAGGGGTTGATTGCCGATCACCGGCAGGCGGCGAGTGCATTGATGAACAACATATAGCCGCTGGCTACTGTGGGAGCTGGCTGGCAAGCCAGCGCCCACAAGAATATGGGAGGGCTACAACCCCAGGAAGGCCAGCATGATGAAGGTAGCGAACAGTACGAAGTGGGTCATGCCTTCGATGGCATTGGTCTCGCCATCGTTGAGGTTTACCGCGCTGACGATCAAGGTGATGGCAATCATCACTGTCTGTACCGGGGTCATCGCCATCTGAAACGGCTGGCCGGTGTACAGCGCCATCGCTTCCATCACCGGCACCGTCAGGATCACTGTCGACAACGAGGCGCCCAGCGCCACGTTTACCGTGGACTGCATACGGTTGTTCAGCGCCGCGCGCAACGCCGTCAGAATCTCCGGTGCCGCCGAGATTGCCGCGACGATGATAGCCATCAACACCGGCGGCGCACCGCTGCCTTCCAGCCCGTAATCCAGGGTCTTGGACATCACTTCCGCCAGCGCACCGATAATCAGCACGCCCACCACCAAGGTCCCGATGGACAGCGGCAAGCTCACCGGGCTGGGCTGGGCACCGCTGCTCTGGCGGCGTTTCTTCTTCGGGTAGCTGTAGCTGAAAAAATAACTGTGGGGGCCCACCTGCATGCGCAGGAACAGGGCATAGAGCATCACCATGATGCCAATGGTAAAGCCTGAATAGACCTTCCAGTCCGGTGCAGGGATGAACTCGGGCACCACCATGGATACGCCCATGGCGGTCATGATCATCACCCCGTAGGAACGCGCCGAGTCATCGTTGTAGACCTGCTCGCCATGCTTGATACCGCCCATCAGCGCCGACAGGCCGAGGATGCCGTTAATGTCGAGCATCACCGCCGAGTAGATAGTGTCGCGAACCAGGGTGGGCGACGCTTCGTTGCTCATCATGATCGCCAGGATCACCACCTCTACCAGCACCGCCGATAACGTCAGGATCATGGTGCCATAGGGATCGCCTACTTTTTCGGCCAGCAATTCGGCATGCTGGGCCACCTGCACCGAGGCACAGACAATAGCGCCTACCAGCACAACACCGGCCAGCAACGCGATGGCGTGGCCCTGCCCCATTAGCCAGGGTTCCAGTGGGTAAGCCGCGCAGGTGACGATCAACGCCAGCAGCAGGTATTTCTCTTGCTTGAATAAAGTCAGCATCAGTACGCCTAGCGCTTAATCGTTGAGGTAGTGACTGTAGACCGGGGTGAATGGTTTCCCACGCCGTCTTGTCGCGGCAGCCCCAGGTTTCATGCCCACCCCTCAGGCCGGTGGCATACTGCCCCTTTTACGCCTCCTTCACGGATTCTGGAGTTCAAGCGCCGTATGGATCTACGCGACCTCTATTACTTCGAAACCGTTGCCGACCTTGGCAACCTGGGCCGCGCCGGGGAGAAGCTGCACCGCACCCAGCCGGCTTTGTCCAAGAGCATCCAACGGCTCGAAGAAACCTTGGGGACGCTGCTGTTCTTTCGCGAAGGCCGCCGCATGCGCCTGACCCCGGCCGGGGAGTTGCTGTTGATTCGCGCGCGGCGCTTGCGCCAGGGCATGGAAGAAACCGAGCGGGAGATCCAGGCCTTCGCCAAGGGCACGGTCGGCAATGTGCGCTTGGGGTGTGGGCCCACCGCAGCAGAGTTCCTGCTGCCACGGGTGGTGGCGCTGTTGCTGGAAACCGCGCCTGAATTAACCCTGGAGCTGGTGACCGGGCAAAACGACATGCTGGTCAACGCACTGCGTAGCGGCGATCTCGACCTGCTGATCAGCCCGCTCTCCGCCTTGGATGACGAGCAGTTCGAAACCTTTGAACTGCTCAAGGACAACGTCGTCGTCGTGGCCAGCGCCGATCATCCGCTGCTCACCACACCCGTGCAGTTGGCCGACCTGTGTGCCTGGCGCTGGGTGCTGCCCGCCGCCACCGTGGCCACCCGCCGCTGGCTGGACAACACGTTCATCAAACACACCCTGGACCGGCCACGGGTACAGATACAGACCAACTCCATCAGCATGATGCCGCAACTGATCAGCCATACCCCGCTGCTCAGTTTTATCTCCCGGCATAACCTGGGGGCGGGAAAGATTGGCGCCGCCTTGCGCGAGATCCCCCTGGTGGAAACCACCATGCCCCGCAGCTTCGGCCTGGTAATGCGCCGCGAGGCCTATGTCTCGCCGCCCAGCGCGTTTTTCATCAACCTGATACGCCGGGAGGGTGAGCAGCTTTTTCTGGACCGCTGAAGCGCACATGAATCCGGTTCATAGCACCATAACCAAGCGGAAATAGATTTATGGAAAGTTTAGGGCGACCCTGTAGCGGTCCACCTACCATTCTTTCCGGAGCACCTCATGAGTACCCTCAGCGCTGGTCAATGGCCGCCCGGCTACCGCGTCAACCCACGTCACACCACCCTGACGCCCTCCTTGATCGAAGCATTCCGCAGCATCCCGGTGGCCGTCGCCGGGGATTGCATGGGCCGCAGCATCGGTGCCCGTGGCCTGCACAGCTATCACGGTGACCTGTCCCTGAAGATGTGTGGGCCGGCGGTGACCTTGCGTATCCGGCCGGGTGACAACCTGATGGTGCATAAGGCGTTGATGATGGTGCAGCCAGGGGACGTCCTGGTGATCGATGGCGGCGGCGATGTCAGCCAGGCGGTGATCGGCGGGCTGATCCGCACCACCGCGTTGCGGGTCAAGTTGGGCGGTATTGTCATTGATGGTGCAGTGCGTGACCTGGAAGAACTGGCTGAAGGGATACTGCCGGTGTTCGCCGCAGGCCACACCCACCGAGGCCCGAGCAAGGACGGCCCAGGGGAAATCAATGTGCCGATTGCCTGTGCCGGCTTGTGCGTATTGCCGGGTGACCTGGTACTGGGCGATGCCGATGGGGTGATCTCCATTCGCCAGGAAGACGCCGAGCAGTTGCTGCCCCTGACCCTGGCGCACCTGGACCGTGAGGCGGCGATCCGCGAGACCAATCAACTGGGCACCGCAGACCCCGAGCGTTTCAACCAGACCCTGCGCGCCAAGGGCTTGCCGGTTTAAGACTGGCGGCAGCGCCTACATCCCCTCTACGTACAAGGGGCTTACGAGGGCCTCACGCTGGCACGGTACCGAACACAATTAACGCCAGCACCATCACCACCGACATCAACATGATGGGTGCAAACGAAAAGCGCACATGGTCGGACAAGGTGGTGCCCGTCAGCCCCAGCGCCAGGTAGGTGGTGGCAAACACCGGGCTGATCATCATGGCGACGTTCTTGCCCACCACCATGGACAGGCCCATTTCCTGCCAACTGATGCCGTAGTGCTCACCGGTCTTGGCCATCAACGGGTAGATGCCATAGAAGAACGCATCCGGCCCCATCACAAAGCCGATCAGTCCACTCAGCAAACCAGTGATGATGTGCAGGTGCGGGCCCACCGAGTCAGGCACCACATTGAGCACCACATTGGCCATCTGCGTGAGGATCGAATGATCGCCACCACCGCTGACAATACCGACAAAGGCACCGGCCGCCATCACCGTGCCGGCGATCATGTACGCGCTGTAGGCGTACTTTTTCATCACCTGTTCCTGGGCTTTCAGGCTTGGGTGGTTGATCAGCATCGCCAGCCCGAACGCCACCATGAACAGCACGTAGGCTTGCACATGGGTCACCAGCAACAGCACCGTGACGCCCACTAGCAGGCTCAAGTTGATCAGGAAGGACAGCCGATCGTCTTTCCACACATCCCCCGTGCCATGCCCGTGCGAGCCACTGGCTGGCGCAGCGACCTCTTCGCTGACCTCCGGAATGGGCTGGCCACGCTTGAGCCGTGCCTGCTCGCGCATCCCGAGGTAAATCCCCATCAATACCATCAACACCACACTCAAGCCTTGCACCGGCAGCAGTTGATGATAAAGGGCATTCACGTCCAGGTTCGACACCGCCGCCACCCGCGCCAGGGGCCCGGCCCACGGGGTGATATTGGTCACGCCCATGCCGGCGGCCAGCATGCACAGCAGCACAGTAGGCCGCAGTTTGAGTTGGCGATAGATCGGCAGCATGGCGCCAATGGTGATCAGCACGGTGGGCACCGATGAGCCGTCCATGTGCGCCACCAACGCAATAAAGCCGGTGACCACGACAATGCCGACCACGCTGTCACCGGCCACTTTCAGCAAGCCGTTGACCAAGGGCTGAAACACGCCTTTTTCGCTGATGATGTTGAAGAACATGATCGAGAAGGTAAACAGCACGGCGTTGGGCGCGGTTTGCATCACGCCCTCGGTGATGAACCCGGACATCTGCTGGGGCGTATAACCCAAGGCAAACCCGGCGATCACAGGCAACACGGCGAACAAGGAAATGGGGGCGCTACGCGCCTTGAACAGCAGGGTCATCAAAGCGACAACCAGCGCATAGCCGATCAGTGCGAAATACATGCAGGCGACCTCTGGTCATTTTTTTATTAGGCACACACGACATCACTCAGAAAGCTCAGCGGATGGCCAGAGAAGGTGTTGCACCCAGGCGTTATCAGGCTTGAGCGATTTTCCGACCGCTGCGCCGCCCCCGTCCATTGACTAATTTCTATACCGCTATGAGTGCGGGGAATGGGTGCCGTGGCCGGACGCACCAGTACAAAGCAGCGCGCGCCCCCCAACGCACCGACCTAGCCCCTGCCGTGTGGGACAGGGCTTGCCCTGGAGGCAGGCGCTGCGCAGTTTCAGGCACATTCGCAGCGCCTGCTTGCGGGGCAAGCCGTGCCCCGCACAGGGTTGCGTGCACCTTGGAATCTGCGCGGGTCGCCGCGATTGCAGTTGTTGTCCTGTTGGTCAATTTTTTGCATTGGCCAGAGCCACACACAACAACATGGAGCTTGAACACACATGCAAAGACGCCCGTTGAAAACGCTGTTGGGGGCTGTTGCCGTTGCCATTGGCCTGGCAACCAGCCTTGCTGCCAGCGCCGCCGACCCGCTGAAAATCGGTTTTGTCTACGTGGGCCCTATCGGCGACCACGGCTGGACCTACCAGCACGAACTGGCGCGCCAGCAGCTGGTGAAAGAGATGGGCGACAAGATCAACACCACCTATGTGGAGAACGTGCCGGAAGGGGCCGACGCAGAGCGGGTGATCCGCAACATGGCCAAGGACAAGTACGACCTGATCTTCACCACCTCGTTCGGCTACATGAACCCCACGGCCAAGGTCGCGCAACAGTTCCCCAAAGTGGTCTTCGAGCATGCCACCGGCTACAAGCAGGGCAAGAACCTGGGTACCTACCTGGCGCGTACCTATGAAGGTCGCTACGTGGGTGGCTTCCTGGCCGCGAAGATGACCAAGACCAAAAAGATCGGCTATGTGGCCTCCTTCCCTATCCCGGAAGTGATCCGCGACATTGACGCCATCCAATTGGCCTTGAACAAATACAACCCGGGCACCGAGCTGAAAGTGGTGTGGGTCAACTCCTGGTTTGATCCAGGCAAAGAGGCCGATGCCACCAACGCCCTGATCGACCAGGGCGCCGATGTGATCTTCCAGCACACCGACAGCCCTGCCCCAATCCAGACGGCAGAACGTCGTGGTGTATACGCCGTAGGGTATGCCTCGGACATGGCCCGCTTTGGGCCAAAAGCGGTGCTGACCTCCATCGTTAACAATTGGACACCTTATTACACCCGCACCACCCAGAGCGTCATTGACCACACCTGGAAATCCGAGGATTACTGGGGCGGCTTGAAAGACGGCACCGTAGAACTGCCGATCAGCGACATCGTCCCGGCAGACATCAAGGCCCAAGCGGAACAACTGATCGCCAGCATCAAGAGTGGTGAGTTCCAACCGTTCACTGGCCCGATCAAGGACCAGGCCGGCACGGTGAAAATCCCTGCGGGTAGCACCGCTACCCTCGCCGAACTGGCCGGCATGAACTACTACGTAGAAGGGTTGACCGCCAAGCTTCCCCAATAACAATGAAATGGGCCGCCGTCCTGGCGGCCCTACAGGACACTGCTGATGGACACACTTCCGATCATCGACATCGCCCCGCTGTATGACGGCGACCGCCAGGGCTGGCTGAGCGTCGCCCAGGCCATCGACCGCGCCTGTCGGCAATGGGGCTTTTTCTACATCAAGGGCCACCCGATCAGCCCCCAGCGCATCGAAGCGCTGCAAACGGCAGCAAAGACCTTCTTCGCGCTGCCACCGGCCACCAAGCTTGAGATCGACATCACCCAGACCCGCCACCACCGCGGCTACGGTGCAATCGCCACCGAGCAACTGGACCCCAACCAGCCCAGCGACTTGAAAGAAACCTTCGACATGGGCCTGCACCTGCCGGCTGACCACCCGGACGTGCTGGCTGAGAAGCCCTTGCGCGGCCCCAACCGCCACCCGCAACTGCCGGGCTGGCAGGCTCTGATGGAAGGCCACTACCAGGACATGCAGGCCCTGGCCCAAACCCTGTTGCGGGCTATCGCCCTGGCCTTGGACATCGACGAAGATTTCTTCGACCAACGCTTCAAGGACCCGGTCAGCGTGCTGCGCATGATCCACTATCCGCCCCGCCAGCATGCCACCTCGCCCGCCCAGCAGGGCGCCGGCGCCCACACTGACTATGGCTGTATCACCCTGCTCCACCAGGATAATGCCGGTGGTTTGCAGGTGCGCAATGTCGATGGCCAATGGATCGATGCCCCACCTATCGAGGGCACCTTCGTGGTCAACCTGGGCGACATGATGTCGCGCTGGAGCAACGACCATTACCGGTCTACCCCGCACCGGGTGATCAGCCCCCTGGGTGTGGACCGCTATTCCATGCCGTTCTTTGCCGAACCCCATCCGGACACCCGTATCGACTGCCTGCCAGGCTGCCAGGACATCAGCCGACCGGCCCGGTATGCACCCACCACATGTGCGGACTTCCTGCTGTCACGCTTCGCCGATACCTACGCGTATCGACGCGAACAGGCCGAGATGATGTGAACCGGCCGGTCAGGTTATCGCTCATCGCGGTGCTAACCTCTGTAGAATACGGCCCATTGCACCTTATAGAGACGCCCCTATGTACGATTGGCTCAACGCGCTGCCCAAGGCAGAACTGCACCTGCACCTTGAAGGTTCGCTGGAACCGGAGTTGCTGTTTGCCCTGGCTGAGCGCAACAAGATTGCCCTGCCCTGGAACGACGTGGAAGCCCTGCGCGGGGCCTACGCCTTCAACAACCTGCAGGAGTTCCTGGACCTGTACTACCAGGGCGCCGACGTGTTGCGCACCGAGCAGGACTTCTACGACCTGACCTGGGCCTACCTGCAACGCTGCAAGGCGCAGAACGTCATCCACACCGAACCGTTCTTCGACCCGCAAACCCACACTGACCGTGGCATTGCCTTCGAAGTGGTGCTTAACGGCATTAACCAGGCCCTCAAGGATGGTCGCGAGCAACTGGGTATTGGCAGCGGCCTGATCCTCAGCTTCCTGCGCCACCTGAGCGAAGAAGAAGCCGAGAAAACCCTGGACCAGGCGCTGCCGTTCCGCGACGCGTTCGTGGCTGTAGGCCTGGACAGCTCGGAAATGGGCCACCCTCCCAGCAAGTTCAAGCGCGTGTTCGACCGTGCCCGCAGCGAAGGCTTCCTGACCGTGGCCCACGCGGGCGAAGAAGGCCCCCCCGAGTACATCTGGGAAGCGTTGGACCTGCTCAAGATTCAGCGTATCGACCATGGCGTGCGCGCCATCGAAGACGAACGCCTGATGCAGCGCATCATCGACGAGCAAATCCCGTTGACCGTGTGCCCGCTGTCCAACACCAAGCTGTGCGTGTTCGACCACATGAGCCAGCACAACATCCTCGAGATGCTCGAGCGTGGCGTTAAGGTCACGGTCAACTCTGACGACCCTGCCTACTTCGGCGGTTACGTGACCGAGAACTTCCATGCGCTGTACACCGACCTGGGCATGACCCAGGACCAGGCAAAACGCCTGGCGCAGAACAGCCTGGATGCGCGACTCATCAAGGTTTGATGAGTCGCTGCAAGTTGTAAGCTACAAGCCGCACGCTACAGTGCGGTCAGCTTGCAGCTTGCAGCTTAAAGCTGCTCTGTGAGCTCTTCCAAGGTTCGCCCGCGGGTCTCAACCCCAAACACCCACACCACCAGCGCCGCCACCACGAAGCACAACGCCCCCAGGGCAAACACCCCGCCCTGCCCCGTCAACGGGAACACCAAACCCGTCACCATCGGCCCCAGCAACGACCCTACCCGGCCAATGGCCGAGGCAAAGCCCGACCCTGTCGCCCGTGCCGACGTGGGGTAAAGCTCAGGTGTGTAGGTGTAGAGCGCCGCCCACATGCCAAATAGAAAGAACTGCATCAACAGCCCCGAACCAATCAGCAAGCCGACGCTGCCAGCAAAAACAGCGCTTTGCCCGTAGACGAACGCCATCACCCCGCCGCCGAGCAACGAGACCACACAGGTCGGCTTGCGCCCCCAGCGCTCTACCAGCCACGCCGCCACCAGGAACCCGGGGATCCCCCCCAGGGAAATGATCACGGTGTAGTACACCGACTGCGTCACCGCGAACCCGGACTGCTGCAACAGCGCGCCCAGCCACGACGTCAACCCATAGAACCCCAACAGGGCAAAGAACCACAGCGCCCAAATCATCATGGTGCGCTGGCGATAGACCGGCGACCACAAGGAGGCGAAGGCGGCGAAGAAACCACCCGCCACCGGTGCCTGCCGCGCCATGACGACGGGTTCCGGCAGCGGCCCACCGCCCAGTGACCGCTGTACCTTGTTCTCGATATCTGTCAGCACCCCATCGGCCACCTCAAGGTGCCCGGCACTCTCCAGCCAGCGCGGTGACTCGGGAATGAATACCCGTACGGCCAACACAAACACCGCCGGTATCGCCAGCACCAGAAACATCGCCCGCCAGCCAATGAGCGGTAACAGGCAGTACGAAAGCACACCGGCCGCCACAAAGCCCAACGGCCAGAAGCCGTCCATCAAGGCAATGTAGCGCCCCCTATGGCGTGCCGGGATCAGTTCAGACAGCATCGACTGGGCGATGGGAAACTCCATGCCCATGCCAAAGCCCAGTAACACTCGGAACAGCGTCAGGGTGTCCAGGTGCTGGGCAGTGGAGCACAGGTAACTGGCCAGGCCCCAGAGCACAATGCTCCATTGGAACACTGGCTTGCGCCCGAACCGATCGGCCAACATGCCCGACAGCGAGGCCCCCACCACCATGCCAAAGAAACTGGCGCTGGCCAGCAGGCCGGCCTGGGCGGTGGTCAGGCCAAACTCGGTTTTGATCGAGCCCAGCAGGAACGTCATCATGGCCAGGTCCATGGAGTCGAACAGAAAGGCCAAGGCGATAACAACGAAGATCAGGCGGTGATAGCCGCTGATGGGCAGCCGCTCAAGGCGCTCGGCTGCGCTGAATCTGTGGATGGGCATTGGCAGGGTCCTCGATACGGTTGTGCTGTACCGAGTGTGCGCGAACGCGCAAGCTGCCAATGCCTGACAGCGACGCCGCTACGGCTGTAGACGACGCCGAATGGTCTCTCGTGCTGTCGCTAAATCACATCAGGCAATTGGACCTCCTGGGCAATCTTGCCGATTTCCCTGAGGCCGACCTGGGTGAGGTGCAACACACGGGATTCATCACTCAGGCGCAGCCACCCCAACTGCAGAAACAGTTTGAGCAGGCTTGATCCCAAAGCACCGCCTAGATGCGGCCTACTGTTGCTCCAGTCACGGCACGTGCAGGCTGCCTGGTCGCGGTGGCTGGCCAGCGCCTGGATGTAAATGCCCTGGCGCGCCAATTGCTGCACCCCCTTGGCAGTCACGTCCAGGCGCTGGTCATGCTGTTCCATCCAGCCCGCGTCCAGCAATCGTTGGAACAGTTCAACGGCCACCTGCCCCCCTAGATGGTCATGGCAGACACGCGCCCTGCGCATGGACGGCGGCGCCGTGGGCAAGCTGGTCACACAGCCTTCTGAAGGACGATCGGTGTGCCCGGCCCAGACACTGGCCATCGCCTCTACGGCGGTACCCACTTGCGGCGTCGCCAACTTGAAATAGCGTTTGCGGCCCCGTGATTCAAGTTTCAACAGGCCACCCGCCGCCAGGCGAGCCAAATGTGCGCTGGCTGAAGAAGGTGTCAAACCGGCGAGGCTTGCCAACTCTTCCGATGGCCGCGCCGAACCGTCAATCAATGCCCAGATCATTGCACTGCGCTTGGGATCGGCCAACAACATGGCGACTTGGCTGATGCTCGGTGCATATTCCATGTAATAACTCCC
>Ga0233353_1000061_pt1 | contig 10662 bp, 7 predicted proteins | sample GEONDECOMP319_FD_180699 | JGI IMG/M metagenome (GOLD analysis project Ga0233353, IMG submission 180699) | Leaf litter microbial communities from Shasta-Trinity National Forest, California, United States - GEON-DECOMP-319 | ecosystem: Environmental > Terrestrial > Plant litter > Unclassified...
TACCTTCATAAAGGTTTTTTCGTAATTCAAACTATTACATTATGTATAGATATACACATGGTCACGCTATAGCAAAACTTTTATTTCTTGAGCGATGGCCCTTCCATTCGAAACCACCGGATCACTAAATCCTACTTACGTATTTGCTTGACTTATAGGTCTCGCAATTAAGCATACTTGTGCTTTTACACTTTTTCTCACGGCCCTAGGGCCGCCTTAATTAGTTTCCATCTAATTTAAGTATACCTTTGAAGTCCTTTGATACTATATTAAAGGAAACCGTCCCAGTTAAACTACCAACTAGCCACTTTCCCTAATGCTTAATAGCAATGTTTAGGTAAGTTTTGATCTTGTATCAGTAAAGGTGTTTCACCTGCGTTCGGCTAATACCAAACTACCTTCTACGCTACGCCTGATAAAGTTCGCTACAATGACTAGGTATAGTAAAGCTGCATAGGGTCTTCCCGTCTACCCGGGCATAAACCGCATCTTCACGGTTAATTCAATTTCACTGAGATACTGGATGAGACAGCTGAGCCATCATTACTCTATTGATGCAGGACCACATTTAATGGCCAAGGAATTTCGCTCTATACCTGTACTATTTTATAAAAAGTACAGGTCTATTAGCTTACATTCTCATGTAAGATTGGACTATATCTTAGCCCATCACCTTCTTTTTCACTCGTGCCCCTTTTCTTTTTTTTATAGGAAAGAAAAAAAGATAAAAGTCGGCAAAAGTTAATATATAGCAATGAGCTTCTTATTTTAGTCTCTGAAGATACAAGTAGCTATACTTGTGTTCCTACTGATTATCCCATTTCTAGTTGATTAGGGAAATTCCAGTAATTTAAAAGAGTACTAGTAGTTATCATGTATAACTACTAGGGCAGCATAATTCTACTAGTTATTACACATGTAGAAGTGAACTTATGCAAGTTACCTTAGGATCCTTATGGTTAAGACCGCCATTCACCAGAGGTTCATGTCGTCGTTAACTTAACATATTACTGCCAAGTCAGGAAAACATTTATACTCATGGCATTGGGCAAGATTCAGCACCTATACAATATTTCTATATAGCAGATGCCTGTGTTTTAGGTAAACAGTTGTGGCTCACGATTATGTGTCACCTTTCAACTCTATTGCCTCGCACAACCTGCACGTTTATAAATAAACGGGCTAGAAACCTTACGATTTCTATTGATTAGTAACGATTGGCTAGTGGTGTAAAAGGTCTCCCTTCTTATCGAATGTACGGGAGCAATTTGCCGAGTTCCTTATCCAGTAGTATCTCTACGCCTTAGTATTCTCTACCTACGAACCTGTGTCGGTTTAGGGTACGGTAATTCATATATCAATTTCTCGGACAACAATTAAGTCGCCTTTCTATATTATACTCATCAAAACACAATGTTTATCATGTCTCTTAGAGGCCGTTTTAACCCATAGCTGTTTAACATTTCTATGGAACCCTCTCGTATTCGGCGAAAAGTATTATAACTTTTTTCTACGTTACTCATGTTAACATTCTCTCTTCAGCTACGTCCAAATAATGTAACACTATTCTTCAACCGTGCTGAATGCTCCTCTACTCAATCTACGACAATATAAAATTGAAGTAGTTGGCATAGTTTCGGTAAATTATCTAGACCCGTTAATTTTCGGCGCAAAAATTCCATATCTCTCTTAGAAAAGAGAAGGTAGACTACTGAGTTGTTACACTATCATAAACAGATCGCCACTACCAAGCGCACTGCATAGTTGTATCAGAATTTTCACTTCCTTAATTTCACTTAATAATTATTTTGGGACCTTAACTTATGCTCACGGCTGTTTCCGTCTCGACTACCCACCTTATCATGAGCAGTCTGAAATCTTATGACCAATTAATGTAATTCCGAGGTTAACTACCAATGATAGAGTTTAAAACCCCCCAATTAAACAAGCTAAAGCTCGTATGGTAATCAGTGCTGTACCTGCATTAATCTCTATAAGAGTCATACTAAAATATGTTTCGAGGAGTACCAGCTATCTCCCTGTCAGATTGGCCTTTCACCTACATTGCACTGTTCATCGGATGATACTGCAACATCAACCCGTTCGGTCCATTATTAAACCTGACAATGCAAAGATCACAGGGTTTCGGGTCTTAAAATAGTAACTATCCCGCACTATACGCTAATATAGTCAGTCGCTTTCGCTAGGGGTTTAACCTTGCTACTATCTTAAACTTGTTAACCCATTATACAAAAGGTACAATATTACTAACCTTTTTTGGTCAGCTCTATCTGCTTATATGATTGCTAATTCAGGTTCTATTTCACCAGTCATCGACTTACTTTTCATCTTTCCCTCACGGTACTCTTTACTATCGCTAAATACACATACTTAGCCTTCGAGGATGGTACCCCGTATTCAGACAGAATTTCCTCCGCCCTACTTATAATATTGATTTGTTTACATACAGGGCTATTACCTTCTATGGATTGCCTTTTCCAAAGCATTCTGCAAACAGACGCCCCTTCGGGGCGACATCAATATTAGGCTATTCTGGTTTCGCTCGCCACTACTTCCAGAGTCTCGGTTGATTTCCTTTCCTACAGTTACTTAGATGTTTCAGTTCACTGCGTATTATATATTAGGTTTCCCCATAGGATCGCTATAGTAATCTATTTGGTTCTATAGCTTTTGGTGTTCCCACCTCCTTTCAATGTGTATTTGCTAGACATCCTTAACAATCACTTTGATTACTTATATCTAAATATCCATATTTGTGTGATACTTTTATGAAGTATCCTAAATTGTTTTCAACTCATTCTTTTATGATGTTTTAACATTATTGCTAAGCCTATATCTTAAGCTTACCCTTGCTAAGTCACCCACATATAGGTGCATAGTAACAGTAATAGCAGTTATAACTGCTACTATATCAGATACTACTGTGTCCCTTATACTTACTACTATACTCCTCAAACATACTAGGAGAAGGGGGGATTTTTGGCTAACTCTCTTGATTAGGTGAACAACATGACGAGGCATGGTTAACTATGCTTTAGCTAAAGCATCTTGTCCAATCCATACTTTAACAGTGAAAGCACCTTTTTTATTTTTGCTTGTAAAAGAGGCCATTTCAACTTTAGCAGTAGAGAAAGTACCTACTTGTGCTGTTTGTACAGTTTGTCTTGGTACTGATCGTTGTGTAACTAGTCGACCAGAAACTTTCACTTTGATACCAGTAATATAGGCAGGAATAGTATTATCTACTAGAACTGAGGCACTGTTACTATCTTTAACTGTACTAGGTGAGAAGATAACATTAGCAGCCCATAGACGAGAAATAATACGAGTAAAGTTGTATTTACCTGTGTTAATCGCAATGTATTGGGCTAAGATATAGCTATTTAAGTAAGGATAGTGTAATTTTACTAGCCGTAGTTCTACCTCGGCTTTGAATAGTTTACTTAATACTTTACCTAAGCTATTAATAGCACTATTACTTAGTGCTTTATCACCTGATGCAGTGTAGTAGAACATGTGAATAACTACTTTGTTCCCTGATAGTGTAAATGACGGTTTGCTTGCTAGCGCTAAGATTGAGTCAAAGAAGCTAGTTAGTAGCTTACTAGCTTGTTGTTGCGCAGCTGTGTTAAAGCCTACTACTTCTGTAGTAGAAGTTAGTGAATGTGGCATTAGTGTGTTTTTCATTTTTAAAATTGATAGTAGCCCTTCTAAGTATACCTATAACTGCTATTTATTTTTGGCTTTTTTTCCCAAGAAAAAAAGATAAAGCATAGGTATAGTCAGTAATCTAGTACTATAGTAAGTATAGTAGCAGATAAGAGCAGGTATGTTCATTACGAGCTTAAATACTAAAGAAGCATTGATGCTTCCTATATATCTAAGTGTATACTCACGTTAATACGCTTTCTTTTATGAAGTTTTACCACACTAGCCCCTACCTCTTAATAGATAAAGGTACGATGTGTAGTAATAATAGAGTAATGCCGAAAAAAGGATTTGAACCTATGTTATACCGTTATGAGTGGTATGTTTTAACCGACTAAACTATTTCGGCTTTATTTTACCCTTTTGTCCATTAGTTAAGCATGGACTATTGCTAGTACAGTAGTGTGAATGTTACACCATAGATGTAAGCAGCATAACTATTATAGCAGTTATGCTAGGCCATTAAGCATAGTATAGTGAAAGGGGATTAGTCATGTAACATGTAACTATGAAACGTCAGGTGAACGAATGGCAGATCGTTGGTCTGTGAAATACAGAGCACCTTTACCAAATTCGTAAACGAATCCGACAGTTAGAACAGTGAAGAAGATTACACCAACAACGAAACCGTAAGTTGAAACACTATATAGAGTTACAGCTAGTGGGTAGAATAGCAGGATTTCCAGGTCAAAGATTAGGAACAGGATACCAACTAGGTAGTATTGAATAGAGAACGGTGCACGTGTTTGTCCATATACAGGGCTGAAACCGCATTCGTAAGGAGTAACTTTTTCAGCATCAGGTTTGTGAACAGCTAGAAGAACGTTAAGAACTAGTAGGATAGCTACTAAGATCGGAACGAAGATAAATAATACTACGATTGGAGTCATTATGCGTTGAATAGTGATAGAGCCAGAAGATGTGTGCTATTTAAGATGAATGTAGGTTTGAACACGAATAGTGCAATTGAAAGAGTTAGTGTAGAAATAGCAAAGCTATGTACATTTGATAGTTGTGGTGCAATAGTAGTAGTAGATGAGCTACTGTTGCTTTCTGGTGCATTTGAGAAGTGAATTACACGTACAATACGTAGGTAGTATGTAGCACTAATAACACTAACAATAATAGCTACTAATGACATGAAGTAGTAACCACTATGTGTAGCTGAGTAAAGAACCATTTGTTTTGCGAAGAATCCCATTAGAGGTGGAATACCTGCCATAGAGAATAGACATACTGCTAACGATAGACCTAGTAGAGGGTTAGCTTTGAATTGACCTTTAAGTTGGGCAATAAATTGAATATCTGTATCTGTTGTACTTGATACAGCGTTATTGATTAGATATCCAAAGGCTAAAATAATTAGGAAGGCGTTTAGGTTAGTAATAGAGTATTGGGCAATGTAGAATAGGAATGATTCGATTGATTCTTCACTGTTAATAGCTAGGGCTAGTAGTAAGAAACCAATATGTGAAATTGTACTATAGGCGAATAGCCGTTTGATTCTGAATTGGGCTAGCCCAACAACAGTACCAATAATCAGCGATAGTAGTGATGAGATTAGTAGTAAGTTTTTACCTACTGAGAATCCTCCTAATTGTTCTAGTACTACTTGTGATACTGGTGCTAGACCTGTTTGTACTTCTAGTAGGAATACTAAGATTGAGATTTTTGGCATAATTGTTAACCATGTTGTTACGATAGTTGGTGTACCATCATATACATCAGGAGCCCAGTTATGGAATGGAGCTGCTGCGATTTTGAAAAGGAAACCGACCATAGTAATAGTTAGCCCAATAGTTACAGCTGCTGAAACGCTAGTGAATTCGTCGTATGTAGCACCAACAGAAAGTAGACTGTAAATTCCTTCGAAGTTAGTTAGTCCTGTGTAAGCGTATACTAAAGCTGAACCAAGTAAGATTAGACCAGATGAAAGACCACCAAGTAGGAAGTATTTCAGCCCAGCTGAAGTAGCTGATTCTGAATCTCGGTAAAGTGAAGCTAGAATATACACACCGAATGATTGTAGTTCGATACTTAAGTACATAGATACTAAGTCTGCACTAGAAATAAGGAATGTTGCACCACATGTTGTGAATAGCACGATTAGTGAATATTCTGCTGGTGTATTGCTTACTGCATTTGTTTTGCTCCCTTTTACAGGGATAAATGGAGTAAGAAGGATAACGAAAGCAGCAATAGTATAGATAAATGTATCCGTTACTTGAGTTACTGAAGTCGCTTGGAATAGACCACTATAAATACTTACACCTGATCCAATAGCTTGGATGTAACTAGCATTAAATGATAAGGCTGCGGCGTAGAGTAAAATAATAGAGGTTACCCGGATTAGTAGTAGTTGCCCACCACTAGAGATTTTGACATTTGGAAGCGCTACGGCCATCATTAAAGAGAAAATTCCGATAATAAGCATTGCTCTTTGTCTCTATCCTCCCCAAACTTTTATCTTTTTTTTCTTTCCTATAAAAAAAAAGCTCTAGGGGTAGAAAGAGTAAGCTACTACATCTCAAGCTATAGTAGTAATAGTATAATATACGAACGAAGAGACTTGAACTCTTACGTCATTATGACACCTCATCTTAAGTGAGGCCTGTCTACCAGTTCCAGCACGTTCGCTGTAATATAGCTTTCTTTTATCATGTTTTAACAGTAGAACATGCTGTATAGATAAAACTATACCATTATGACTAATAGTAGCTATAGTACTAGTACTATGTTAGGTAAGTTTAAGTATACCTCTACTCAGTGTGGTGTAGCACAGTCACCAAGCATAAATTTTACTATAAATTAAATTACGTGACTTCACACATGTGGAAAAAGTCTTTAAAAGAATGTAGTAATTTAGCAAAACATGCTATAAGAGTGACAAGAGACTCCAATTAGAAGGACGTTAGTCCTATAGACTAGTACTTATACTCTCTAAAGTGAATTTAATCATTTACAGCTTAGCACACCAAACAGTGTGTTGTTGCACAGTCACCAAACAATAATTTTACTATAAATTTAATAACATGACTTGATACATGTGTAAAAAGTCTTTAAAAGAGTGTAGTATCTTGGAAAAAGTGTGTATAAGAGTAACAGGAGAACTTGAAAGATAGAGACAGACTATAGCCTGTCTTTCTGCTATATATCTATGACATCTCACCATTACTCACTATTTACAGCTAGAAGATAAATAAGTAAGGCTATGTGAATTGCAGCTCCTTTCCTTACTGATAGTAAGGTAAGGAGTAAGAGTAGCATAGCCGATATCCTATAACCCATGAATATATTCACTCATTTTCCCCGAAGGGGGAAAGTAAAAGTCCTAAACCTTTGCTTAAGCTTATTACACTATTGCTAGATTTACCTAACGATATAGTTAAAAGGGCATAATATAGTATGTATTACCTTTGTGTGATTTTAGTCAATTAACTCTACTCCTTATACCTGCTCCCATGCGGGAGCAGTTATTACGTAGCATTCATTAATATGAATGTTACTCTTATTTGCATTAAATCTTATTCTCTCCTAGTTAGACTATTGGCTCAGCTTATAGCAAACTTAACTTGAGAATACCTTAAAGATTGGTACAATCTTCATATACTTATCCTGGCTTTTTTTCTCGAGAAAAAAAGAGAGAAAAGAAAGGGGATTAGTTAGTTTAGCACATTAGTATGGCATAACGTCGAATGCAACAAGAATACTAGGTACAAGTACTACTAGAGCGATGGCTACGGGTAACATCCCGGTCCAACATAGCAGCATAAGTCCGTCATATCTCATACGTGGTAGAGTAGCTCTAAACCAAACAAACAGGAAGCAGAACAGGCAAGTTTTCAGACCTAGTACAATACTTTGTAGGTTAACAAATGTGTCATTTACGAACAGTTCTGGTAGGTTGTAACCTCCGAAGAACAGGATAGCAGTAAGGCTAGACATTAATACAATTGAACAGTACTCTCCAAGGAAGAAGAATACGAAAATCATACCACTGTGTTCTGTGAAGAATCCCGCTACTAACTCTGATTCTGCCTCCGGAAGATCGAAAGGTGTACGGTTAGTTTCTGCTAAGGCCGAAATGAAGAAGATGATAAAGATTGGCAGTAGTGGCACAATGAACCAAACGGCCTCTTGTGCTTCAATGATAGCAGTAATGTTGAATGAACCAGTAAGTAGAATTACTGTAAGGATAGCCGATGATAGTACAAGTTCGTAACTAATCATTTGAGCTGTTGATCGTAGAGATCCAAGGAAGGCGTACTTTGAGTTAGCACTCCATCCAGCGAATAGAACTCCATAAATACCAACTGAAGAAATAGCAAGTGTGTAAAGGATTCCAAGTGAGAAATCTGAAAGAGTAAGACCAGCACCGAAAGGAATTACACCCCAACCCAGAAGACTGAAAATTAGAGTAATAATAGGGGCAAGGAAGAATAGACTTCTAGTAGAATGAGCTGGAACTACTGTTTCTTTTACAACTAGCTTAAGGGCGTCAGCGAATGGCTGCAGCACTCCATAGTAACCAACTTTGTTCGGTCCAACTCGTCGTTGCATTGCTGCTAGAGTTTTACGTTCAATGATAGTCATGAATGCTACTGCTAATAGAATAGGTACTAATACGATTAATACTTCTAATAAGTTATATAGAGCTGTTAGCATAGTTAATAAAATTAATAGTCTAACCCAATTCTTAGTCTTACCATTAATGTAAGATAAGGGCGAAGGGCTAAACTATACTTAATTCCATGGCCTTCCTTTAGGTTATACCCAATTTAGTAGAGGCGATTATAGAGATTTCTAATGGAAAAGTGTTAAGTTAAATAAAACCCCTATTAGCGCTAATTACCTAGCTTGACTTATTGCTAAGTAAAGGTAAGGTAAAAAACAATAGAAGTTATAAGGGGGGGATTATTATTACTATGATTGGCTATCTAACCAACTTAGGTATTTTTCTAGGCTTACAGCCTCTACGCAGATAGGCATGAATCCGTGGTACACTCCGCAAATTTCTGAGCATTGTCCGTAGTACAGACCTTCTCGTTGTACTAATACTGATGTTTGGTTTAGTCGACCTGGGCAACAGTCAATTTTTAGTCCTAGACTTGGAACCGCGAAGTCATGGATCACGTCAGCACCTGTAACTACGAATCGGATGTGTGTGTCAACTGGAACAACAACTCGGTTATCTACTTCTAGTAGTCGTAGTTGTCCTTCTTCTAGATCCGCTTCAGGAACCATATAGCTATCGAATTCGATTGAGTCACCGTCATCGTTAACGAAGTCACTGTATTGGTATGTCCAATACCATTGGTGTCCTACAACTTTAATTGTCATTGAAGGTGAGATCACTTCATCCATTAAGTACAGTAGCTTGAATGAAGGGAAAGCGATAGCAATAAGAATAAAGGCTGGTGTAATAGTCCAGACTAATTCAATTAGTGTACCGTGGTTTGAGTATTTGTGCACAATAGGTGATGAACTTGCTGTGAAGTTAACCATTACTGAACCCATCATCCATCCTACACCAATAGTTACAACGATTAGGTAGAAGAAAATAGAGTTATGTAGTTCTGTGATACCTTCGAAAGTTGGAGAAGCTCCATCTTGGAATCCAATTTGCCAAGGTTCTGGCGCATCGTTATAAACGGATGGCCATGATGCTAATGATAAAAGATTTAGCATAGATTGTTTAATATATACAGCAATACCTCTAGTAACGATTTACCAATTTGCATAAGCAAAAAAGAAGTTAATAGATGGTAGCCGAGCATTACTTAGCTTATAACTACTACATACCATAGTAATAGTAGCAGTAGTCATATAATTAAGTGGTCTTTAGTTCGATATGTCACCTTAATGGTACGATTGAGGTCGGTAAAGTGAATATAAGGAATAGAAGAATCGAACTTCTTTATCCGTTGTGTAAGAACGGCGCTCTACCATTAAGCTAATCCCCTGCTTCCCCATCTCTTTATTATATTGACCCCCGGGGGAGTTCAACAACGTTGCTATAACCTGATCCCCCCAGACTTTTATAAAAAGAAAGGGGGGAAGATTGAAAGTTATCGCAACGATTCTGTGTATGAATATTTCCAATCGTATATTTGGGCAGAGCGGGACTCGAACCCACAACGGCAATGCCAACTAGATTACAGCCAGTCTCCTTAACCAATTCAGAACATCTACCCATTACACCCCGAAGAAGACTTGAACTTCTCCCCTGAAAACTTCACTTTCATGCTCTACCAGATAAGCTATCGGGGTTGTTATCTTTCTGCCCCCAGACTTTTATCTTTTTTTCTCGGCCTATAAAAAAAAGCCAAAAAAGAAAGGGGGCTATTACACACTTTCCCCCAGACTTTTATAAAAAGAAAGGGGGCAATGAATAAGAATGGAGAAATGGGGAATTGAACCCCAACAGCTGTGATGCAAACACAGAATACTACCCTTATATTATTTCCCCTAACATCCCTATCTTTTAATAAAAGATAGGGATGATACTATACCATAGCAATTATAATTAGAATTGGGTAGTTTAGCTGAAATACGTGCTATACTTTTATACTGTAGCTTGAATTAAATTCACTACATTCTTTTATAGACATTTAGATGCCCTAAGAGGGCAGTAAACTAATGAATAGCATATTATCCCTACTATCGAATAGGTATCATGCACAATTATAGTAGTAAAAGTAGCATAGTAGTAATAATACTATTATTACTGCTATACTAGTAATGTCACATCGTTTATTTTTTAGTGCTTCCCCGACTTTTATCTTTTTTTCTTTCCATATTAAAAAAAGCCAGAATAAAAAACGGAAGAGGGGAACAAGGTTGGACAAGCATACTCTAAGAGAAGTCAACTAACCGTGATATTGCACAATATCTAACCCCCTTGCCCCCAAATCATTGGGGGTAAGCTAGATG
>Ga0233353_1000062_pt1 | contig 10557 bp, 8 predicted proteins | sample GEONDECOMP319_FD_180699 | JGI IMG/M metagenome (GOLD analysis project Ga0233353, IMG submission 180699) | Leaf litter microbial communities from Shasta-Trinity National Forest, California, United States - GEON-DECOMP-319 | ecosystem: Environmental > Terrestrial > Plant litter > Unclassified...
CTGCAGTTCAAGCTCGACATTCTGTGGACCATGCTTGATGCCATGACCATGGCCTACGAGCTCAACCGTCCGCCCTACCACAGCGTCACCGACCAACGCGTCTGGCACAAGGGGATCGCCTTATGAGTTTCGACCGCAGCAAGACACCCACCTGGCGCCCCGGCTATCGCTTCCAGTACGAACCGGCGCAGAAAGGCCACGTATTGCTCTATCCTGAAGGGATGATCAAGCTCAACGACAGCGCCAGCGCTATCGGCGGCCTGATCGATGGCAAGCGCACCGTCGCTGACATCGTTGCCCACCTGGATGAACAGTTCCCCGGCGTACCCGAGCTCGGTGCCGACATCGAGCAATTCATGGAGGTCGCTCGTGCAGAGCACTGGATCGAACTTGCCTGAGGTACCGGCCACGCCTCCGGTCGGCCTGCCCCTGTGGCTGCTGGCCGAGCTGACCTACCGCTGCCCATTGCAGTGCCCGTACTGCTCCAACCCGCTGGACTTCGCTGCCCAGGGCAAAGAGCTGACGACCGAGCAATGGTTCAAGGTATTTCGTGAAGCCCGGGAAATGGGCGCTGCACAAATCGGCTTCTCCGGCGGTGAACCGCTGGTGCGCCAAGACCTTGCCGAACTGATCCACGAGGCACGGCAGTTGGGGTTTTACACCAACTTGATCACCTCGGGCATCGGCCTGACCGAACAGAAAATCGCCGACTTCAAGGTAGCGGGCCTGGACCACATCCAGATCAGCTTCCAGGCCAGCGACGAGACGGTCAACAACCTGCTGGCCGGCTCTAAAAAGGCCTTCAAGCAGAAGCTGGAAATGGCCCGCGCGGTGAAAGCCCACGGCTACCCGATGGTGCTGAACTTCGTCACCCACCGGCACAACATCGACAAGATCGACCGTATCATCGAGCTGTGCATTGCCTTGGAAGCCGACTTCGTCGAGCTTGCCACCTGCCAGTTCTACGGCTGGGCCGAACTCAACCGTCTGGGCCTGTTGCCCACCAAGGAACAACTGGTACGGGCTGAGCGCATCACCAACGAGTACCGGGTGAAACTGGCTGCCGAGGGCAACCCCTGCAAGCTGATCTTCGTTACCCCGGACTACTACGAGGAACGCCCCAAGGCCTGCATGAACGGCTGGGGCAACATATTCCTCACCGTGACCCCGGACGGTACCGCCCTGCCTTGCCACGGCGCTCGGCAGATGCCAATCGAGTTCCCGAATGTGCGCGATCACAGCATGCAACACATCTGGTATGAATCTTTCGGTTTCAATCGTTTCCGTGGTTATGATTGGATGCCGGAGCCTTGTCGCTCCTGCGACGAAAAAGAAAAGGACTTCGGTGGCTGTCGTTGCCAGGCTTTCATGCTGACCGGCGATGCCAGTAATGCCGACCCTGTGTGCAGCAAGTCCGCGGACCACGGGATCATCCTCAAGGCCCGCGAAGAATCTGAAACTGCCACTCAGACGATCGAACAACTGGCCTTCCGAAATGAACGAAACTCGAGAATCATCGCCAAGGGCTGATCTGTTCAGCGCCGCCCAGGCGGTCGCTGCCGGTACCGACTTCGCAGAACTTGCAGTCGGGCCAGCAGGGCTGTTCTGGAACGAATTCCGCCCCCAGGACGCAGCCTGCCGCCTCTGGCATTGGCGCGCAGGACAGGCTCGCTGCCTGACCCCTGAAGGCTTCAGTGTGCGCAGCCGCGTGTATGAATACGGTGGCGGCTCTTTCTGCCTGGTGGACGACGGCCTGGTCTTCGTCAACGAAGCCGATCAGCAGCTCTACGCCCAGGCACTGGACAGCAGCGCGCCGCGTCAGTTGACCCACGGTGACTACCGTTACGGTGATGTGCAGGCAGCGGGCGCGCAAGTATTCGTGGTGGAGGAAAGCCATCAACCTGATCAAGTGGTGCATCGCCTGGTCAGGGTCGCCCTCGCCGACGGTCAACGTCAGGTGTTGGCCGAGGGTGCCGATTTCTATGCCTCCCCTACCCTGAGCGACGATGGCCAACGCCTGGCCTGGATTGAATGGAGCCGCCCCCATCAACCCTGGACCGTTACCCGGCTGATGGTTTGCCAGCGTAGCCCCTCGGGGCAATGGGGCGCACCGGTGCAGGTTGGCGGTGATCAGGAACAGTCCCTGCAACAACCGCGTTTCGACGCCGAAGGCCGCCTGTATTGCCTGTCTGATGTGGCCGGGTTCTGGCAGCCCTGGGGCGAAACTGCTGAAGGCTGGAGCCTGCGGGCCTCGCGGGAAGCCGACCATGCCGGCGCCCCGTGGCAACTGGGTGCCCGCACCTGGCTGCCACTGCCGGGCGAGCGCTTTGTCGCCAGCTGGTTCGAAGACGGGTTTGCCCGCTTGGGCATTTGCCAGCACACCGGTGAGATCGACGACTACAGCGGCGAGTTCAGCCGTTTCCGCAGCCTGGCACTGGACGAGCAGAACCTCTATGCCATTGCTGCTTCGGCCACCTGCCCACCGGCGGTGATTGCCATTGATCGCCACAGCCGCCAAACGCGCATTCTGGTGGGCGGTGTGCTGCCCCTGGCCGCTGAGCAGGTCAGCCGTCCGCAGCCCTTGCGTTACCCCAGCGGTGGCAGCCATGCCTACGGGTTCTTTTACCCGGCCATGAACGGCAACAGCCAGCCGCCGCTGGTGGTGTTTGTCCACGGCGGCCCGACGTCGGCCTGCTACCCGGTGTTCGACTCGCGCATCCAGTACTGGACCCAGCGCGGTTTCGCCGTGGCCGACCTCAACTACCGCGGCAGCAGCAGCTACGGCCGCGCCTACCGCCAGGCCCTGCACCTGCAGTGGGGCATAGCGGACGTGGAAGACGCCTGCGCCGTGGTCGGCCACCTGGCTGGCCGTGGCCTGATCAACCCCGACCAAGCCTTTATTCGCGGTGGCAGTGCCGGGGGCTATACCACCCTGTGCGCCCTGGCGTTCCACAACGTGTTCCGCGCCGGCGCCAGCCTGTACGGCGTCAGCGACCCACTGGCCCTGACCAAGAGCACCCACAAGTTCGAAGGCGACTACCTGGACTGGCTGATTGGTGACCCGCAACACGACGAAGCCCGCTACCGCCAACGCACGCCGCTGTTTCACGCCAGCGACATACAGGTGCCGGTGATTTTCTTTCAGGGCGAACTCGATGCCGTGGTCGTACCCCAGCAAACCCGCGACATGCTCAAGGCCCTGCACGACAACGGCCTGCCGGCCGAAGCCCACTACTACCCCGATGAGCGCCATGGTTTCCGCAAGGCCGCAAACCTGGCCCATGCGCTGGAACAGGAGTGGGGGTTTTATCGGCGGGTGATGGAGGGGTGAGGGTGTTGGTCAGCCGAGGTGCTGCCAAGCATCTCGTGGACTGTCAGGGAAGTCCCACTGAGCTGTCAGCCATCACCGCTTCGCAATGATGTACACCGCATGCACGATCCCCGGGATATACCCGCACAGGGTCAGCAGGATGTTCAGCCAGAAGGCCCCACCGAACCCCACCTGCAGGAAGACGCCCAGCGGTGGCAGCAGAATAGCGACAATAATGCGAAGAAAGTCCATGGTACGGCTCCTGGAGGTTGGTATCTAACTGACATCATCCAGAGCGCACCGGTTCCATGGAGCAGAAAGGGTGATAAATCGCAGGCAAAGAAAACCCCGCCGAAGCGGGGTTTTCAAAACTGTATCCCTGACATCCCTATCTACCCACCGTCCTGTGGCGGGATCCTTACGCGTCCATGTTGTGCTAGGCGCTTCCTGCGCGACATCCATGGAGCAAGAATATCAATGGATCCCATCAGCCGATATAGCCAAATACCATCATGTGGCGTAAGCAAATGCTTACATCACACGGGCGTTTGTCAAAACTGCTCCGCGTCCAGCAGGAACAACGATTCGCTTCCCGCCCGCACCGATGCAGTCAACGAGTGGATGCGCGGCAACAAACGCGCAAAGTAGAACCGTGCCGTGCCCAATTTGCTGGCATAGAAGTCTTCCTGCGCTTCTTTGCCCAACGCGGCCTTGGCCATCAACGCCCACATATAGGCATAGGTGGTGTAACCGAACACATGCAGGTATTCCACGGAAGCCGCGCCAATCTCGTTCGGGTCGTTCTTGGCCCGGTCCAGTAGCCAGGCGGTCAGCTCGTCGAGGTTATCCACAGCCGCGTTCAGCGGCTTGGTGAACTCGGCCAAGGCCTTGTCTGCCGTAGCGGTGAATTGGCGGATCTCGTCCGCAAACAGCTTGTAGTACGCACCGCCGCTGCCGATGATCTTGCGCCCCACCAGATCCAAGGCCTGGATGCCGTTGGTGCCTTCGTAAATCTGGGTGATGCGTACATCGCGGACCAGTTGTTCCTGGCCCCACTCGCGGATAAAGCCATGGCCACCGAACACCTGCTGGCCGAGCACGGTGGTCTCCAGGCCCAGGTCGGTGAGGAAGGCTTTGGCTACGGGCGTCAGCAGGGCGACCAAATCCTCGGCACGCTTGCGTGTTTGCGGCTCCTCACTGAACTTGGCGGTATCGAGCTGCATGGCCACGTAGGTGGAAAAGGCCCGGCCCCCTTCGTTGCTGGCCTTCATGGTCAACAGCATGCGCCGTACATCCGGGTGCACGATGATGGGGTCGGCGACCTTGTCCTTAGCCTTTGCCCCCGTAGGTGAGCGGCTTTGCAGGCGATCGCGGGCGTATTCGATGGCGTTCTGGTAGGAACGCTCGGCCGACGCCAGGCCCTGGATACCCACCCCCAGGCGCTCGTAATTCATCATGGTGAACATGGCCGCCAAGCCCTTGTTGGGCTCGCCGACCAGGTAACCCACGGCCTCGTCAAAGTTCACCACACAGGTGGCCGATGCCTGGATTCCCATCTTGTGCTCGATGGACCCGCAAGCCACGGTGTTGCGCGCGCCCAGGCTGCCGTCCGCGCCCACCATGAACTTGGACACCAGGAACAGCGAGATGCCCTTGGGCCCTGCCGGAGCGTCCGGCAGCTTGGCCAGTACCAGGTGGATGATGTTTTCGGTGAGATCGTGTTCACCGCCAGTGATGAAGATCTTGGTGCCACTGATCTTGTAGCTGCCATCAGCCTGGGGCTCGGCCTTGGTGCGAATGATGCCCAGGTCGGTACCCGCATGGGCTTCGGTCAGGCACATGGAACCCGCCCAGGCCCCTGAATACATATTGGGCAGGTAGGCTTGCTTAAGTGCTTCGCTGGCGTGGGTATTGATAGACAGGCAGGCACCGGATGTCAGCATCGGGTAGAGGCCGAACGCCAGGCTGGCGGAATTGATCATTTCTTCGACCTGGGCCGATACCGCCTTGGGCATGCCCATGCCGCCATAGGTAGGGTCGCCGCCCACCCCCACCCAGCCGCCTTCAGCGTAAGTCTGGTAGGCCTGGGGGAAACCGGTCGGGGTGGTCACGACCGTGTCCTTCCAGTGGCAACCTTCCTCATCGCCACTGCGGTTCAGGGGTGCAATGGTACGGCTGGCGACTTTACCGGCCTCCTCCAGGATGGCCTCCACCGTCTCTGCGTCAACGGTCTCAGCCAATTCCGGTAGCTGGGCCCACAGGCTGGCGGCATCGAAGACTTCATTGAGGACGAAACGCATATCGCGCAGGGGCGGTTTGTAATCAGCCATGGCAACCTCGCAAAAGGAGCTGGGTTAGTGGAGAAAATCCAGTGTACCCCAACAACTTTTGCGACACATAGGGTCATGACGCGACCAATAAGTCACCAAGAGTCACAATAAAAGACTGCGTGCAGGAGCTGCCTCAGGCTGCGACAAGGTCTGCAGGACCTTCAAGCGATGACTGAAAATTCTAGGCCCGCTGCGCCTGCCATCACAGCCTGACGGCAGCTTATAGGGTTCGTGGGGGTTGGCTTGCCATCGACCTTGGGGGCCCTAAAAGCTCGCTGGCAAGCCAGCTCCCACAAAAATTGCAGCCGACCATAGAATCTCCAGGCGTGAAAATCACGGCGTGCGAACGGCGCCCCTGCGGCTCATGCCGTAGCCCACGACACAGTTGCGCCCTGCACCTTTAGCGCTGTACAGCGCTTCGTCGGCAGACTTGAGCACTTCCTCGGGGGTACGGTGATCAACCAGACGCTCGGCCACGCCGATGCTGATGGTCACCGATACGCTGGAAGCGCCTGCCCCCGCACGGCGCTGACGGCCTTGCTTGTCGTCATTAGGCCGATGGTCGAGGTTGCGCAATTGAATGGCGTAGTTGGCAATCGCTTCACGAATCGCCTCCAGGTGAGGCATGCACTCCTCCATGGTCGCGGCCGGGAACACCAGGGCGAATTCCTCACCGCCATAGCGATAGGCACGGCCGCCACCGGTGACCTTGGACAGCTTGCTGGCCACCAGGCGCAACACCTGATCACCGACATCGTGGCCATGGGTGTCGTTGAATTTCTTGAAGTGGTCCACGTCAGTCATGGCCAGCACATAGTTGCGGCCCAGGCGCTGCATCCGTTCGTTGAGTGCCCGGCGGCCCGGCAGCCCGGTGAGTTCGTCACGAAAGGCCATCTGGTAGGCCTCGTGGGCCACGGCTGCGGCAATCATCAACATCACCTGGCTGCACATGATGTTCAGGGTAAAGGGCAGAATAAATGTCTTGGGCAGCATCCAGAATAACCCCAGCAGCCCTACCACCTGTGCCGCATGCAAAGGCCTGGGCTGGCGCAGGTACTGCACCACCAGCAATACGAAGGCCAGGAAAAACATCGGGTAGGCCAATTGGATCAGGCTCATCCAGTGCCCGTGCAGCGACGGCCAGCGGATCTCCGCTAGCCAATTGAGCACCGGCACCGGGAAACTTTGTTCAAGCCCCAGCGCTGTAGCACCTATTGCCAGCAGCACGGCAAGGCGCGCCACCAGGTCCTGAAACAGGTGCGTACGCTCCTGCCAGCAGCCGAATAGCCCGAAAAGCAGCGGCAGCAACAGGCAACACAAATGGAAGACCACCGCAGCGTCTTCGCGAACCTTGCCGGTGTCACGGTAGAAATCGGTCTGGGTATCGAGCAGAAAGTAGGCGATGTACACCGTGATCATCAGGAACAATTCGCGCTGGCGTCTATACACCGCGCAATACGCGCCGCCCAACAGCAACACCAGGGTCGGCAGCACGTTGAACAATGAGGTGAAGAACACGTTCAGGTCTCTTACGTAGGCAGCCGCCAGCCCCGCCAACAATAACAATAGCGAGGGTAGAAAATGGCTGGTACGAAAGGCAGATAAACGCGGCAAGAGAACAGGTCCGATAACTATGGCATTGTGCCTGCATCTGTATCGGCGGGAAAACATAATGCTTGATAGAAAAGTGGGTTATTGCAGGTCAAAAAAAACCGCCCTGAAGGGCGGTTTGCTTGAACATCGGTCGGAGATTTAGATGCCCAGGCCGAAGTGTTCCTCTTTCATGTCCATCAGGTTGCTGGCACCCGACAGGATCGCGGCCACATGGGTACGCGTACGGGGCAGGATGCGCTGGAAGTAGAAACGCGCCGTCTGCAACTTGGCCGTGTAGAACGCCTCTTCCGACGTCCCGGCTGCCAATTTCTCGGCTGCCAGGCGCGCCATGTCAGCCCAGAAATAGGCCAGGCAGGCATAACCGGAGTACATCAGGTAGTCCACCGAAGCTGCACCCACTTCTTCGCGGTCTTTCATGGCGGCCATACCGACTTTCATCGTCAGCTCGCCCCACTCCTTGTTCAACTGGGCCAGCGGCGCGACGAACTCGCTGACCGCCTCGTTGCCTTCGTTGGTTTGGCAGAACTTGTGCACGATCTTAGTGAAGCCCTTCAGTGCTTCGCCTTGGGTCATCAGTACCTTGCGACCCAGCAAGTCCAAGGCCTGAACGCCAGTGGTGCCTTCGTACAGCATCGAAATACGGCTGTCGCGCACGTTTTGCTCCATGCCCCACTCGGCAATGAAGCCGTGGCCACCGTAGATCTGTACGCCATGGTTGGCAGCCTCAAAACCCACTTCGGTCATGAAGGCCTTGGCAATCGGGGTCATGAAGGCCAGCAGTGCATCGGCTTTCTTCTTCTCGTCCTCGTCCTGCCCGTACTTGACGATGTCCACCTGCTTGGCAGTGAAGTACACCATGGCACGGGTGCCTTCGGCGAAGGACTTCATGGTCAACAGCATGCGCCGTACGTCTGGGTGCACGATGATCGGGTCGGCGGGTTTGTCGGGGGCTTTGGGCCCAGTCAGAGAACGCATCTGCAGGCGATCGCGGGCGTATTTCAAGCCACCCTGGAAGCCTATTTCAGCGTGGCACAAGCCCTGGAGCGCAGTGCCCAGGCGCGCGGTGTTCATGAACGTGAACATGCAGTTCAGGCCCTTGTTCGCCGGGCCGATCAGGAAGCCTGTGGCGCCATCGAAGTTCATCACGCAGGTGGCGTTACCGTGGATACCCATCTTGTGCTCGAGGGAACCGCAGCTCACGGCGTTCCGCGCGCCCAGGCTGCCATCGGCGGCAGGAAGGAACTTCGGCACGATGAACAGCGAGATACCCTTGGTGCCTGCGGGGGCATCAGGCAGGCGGGCCAGGACGATATGGATGATGTTGTCAGCCATGTCGTGCTCGCCGGCCGAGATGAAGATCTTGGTACCGGAAACTTTGTAGGAGCCGTCTGCCTGGGGTTCGGCCTTGGTACGCAGCATGCCCAGGTCGGTGCCACAGTGCGGCTCGGTCAGGCACATGGTGCCGGTCCATTCGCCCGAAACCAGCTTGGTCAGGTAGGCGTCCTGTTGCTCTGGGGTGCCGTGTTCGGAAATGGTGTTCATTGCACCATGGGACAGGCCGGGGTACATGCCCCAGGACCAGTTGGCGCTACCGACCATTTCACTCATGGCCAGGCCCAGCGACTCGGGCAAACCCTGGCCGCCATGGGCAACGTCGTGGGCCAGGCTCGGCCAGCCGCCTTCGACGAACTGTTGATAGGCCTGCTTGAAGCCGGTCGGCGTTTTCACGCCCGCCTCGCTCCAGGTGCAGCCTTCGAGATCACCCACCCGGTTCAGCGGGGCCAGTACCTGCTCACAGAACTTCGCGCCTTCCTCGAGAATGGCATCAACCATGTCCGGGGTAGCGTCCTGGCAAGCAGGCAAGCTCTGATAGTGCGCGTCGTAGCCAAGCAGTTCGTCACGTACGAAGCGAATATCACGCAAGGGGGCCTTGTAATCAGGCATAGCGATAAACCTCTGCTGATGAAACGGGAATGTGTGACCGCAACAGACCCACCAGCGGTGGATGGATCTCTGTCAAACAGCTGTTTGAAACATACGTTTACGCCCAAAAGTTGTCAAGCCTCCCCCCACCAGACTACACCCGGTATCGGGTAAAGCGCACACGCAGAGACGCACCACAGGCGATGAGCGGTGTGGTGAATGATGGTGTATCAGGGTTTATGGTGCGAGGTAACCTGGTGGGAGCTGGCTTGCCAGCGAGCTTTTCAGCTCCCGCAATGATTGCGCCCTCATAGAGGGTAGAGGGCGCAGAGCGTCAAGCGTAGGTATTGATCAGCGTACCGAGGGTTTCGTCAGCGGCTTCATTGACCTTGAGGCCGGCCTCTACTTGCAGCTTGCCTTGGGTCAGTTCGATAGCACTGCCTGCCAGGTCTTGCTGGCTGCGGTCGACCGATAGCACCTGCTGGGCTTGCAGATTGGTGGACTGGTTACTAATGGCAGGACGATCCACCGAATTGCTGGCGATCTGGCTGGCAGCCTGATCGACACGGTTCAGGCCGCTCTGGATGGTGCTCAGGCCCGCGTAGTAGGCGTTGCTGGCTGAGATTTGCATCAGCAAACTCCAAGAAATAAGGAAACAATAGCGCTCATTGAAGCAGACAGCGTCAAAAAACACCCGTCAAAAACACTAATGGCACATTGCCTTGCCATAGAGTAAAACTAATCCAGCAGGTCCAGTTGCAAGTGCTCGGCCACCATGGCCGCCGAGATTCCCTTCAAACGGGGCACCCGTCCCAGGCAAGGCGCCGGCAAGCACTCTGCCAAAGTGGCAAGGTTTTCTTCCAGGCGCGAGGTGCGCGCGTCGATGACGTTGGCCACCCAACCCGCCAGTTGCAAGCCATCACGGGCAATGGCCTCTGCCGTCAGCAAGGCGTGGTTGATGCAACCCAGGCGCACGCCTACCACCAGAATCACCGGTAGCTTGAGGGCGATGGCCAGATCCGAGAGGGTCGCTTGCCCCGACAGCGGCACACGCCAACCACCGGCTCCCTCGATCAGCGTGAAATCGGCCTGGTGCGCCAGGATATCGTGCATCGGTCCCAACAGTGCCTGCACATTCAACGCTACGCCCGCTTCACGCGCTGCCAAATGGGGGGCGATGGCCGGCTCGAAGGCGATGGGGTTGACCTGCTCATAGGGTAATTGAAGCGAGCTTTCGGCGATCAGTGCCAATGCATCGGCATTACGCAGGCCCTTGGGGGTCACCTCACAGCCAGACGCTACTGGCTTTGCGCCCAGGGTGCTGAGGCCATTGAGCCGGGCGGCGTGCAACAAGCCCGCGGCGATGGTGGTTTTGCCGAC
>Ga0233353_1000065_pt1 | contig 10427 bp, 10 predicted proteins | sample GEONDECOMP319_FD_180699 | JGI IMG/M metagenome (GOLD analysis project Ga0233353, IMG submission 180699) | Leaf litter microbial communities from Shasta-Trinity National Forest, California, United States - GEON-DECOMP-319 | ecosystem: Environmental > Terrestrial > Plant litter > Unclassified...
AAGGCAAACCGGGCAGCCCCCTGACTCGTATTACCACCAAGGGTGTGATCGGTTTGCGCCGGTTGACCGACTGGTTGCAGATAAGCCCTAACTTGCCGGCGTCTGGCGACCTGCCATACCAATTGCAGTTGAGCCTGGGCAGCAGCAGCCAATTGATGATCAAGAGTGACCTCAAAGGCCTGGCAATCGACCTGCCGGCACCGTACGGCAAGGCCGCCGACGATAGCCGCAACACCCAGTTCCAGATGAACCTGCAGGGCCCGGATCGCCGTATTGATGTCAGCTACGGCGGCCTGGCGACCCTGGCTTATCTGGCCCCGGGTGGCAAGCTGGCCGACGGCCGTGGCGATCTACTGCTGGGCGCAGGTACGCCGCAATTGCCTGGCGACAAGGGCCTGCGCTTGCGTGGCAGCCTCGACACTGTCGACGTAACGCCCTGGAAAGCCCTGGTGCAGCGTTACGCTGGCGATGACCCTGGTGGCAGTGCGCGCCAGACCATCAACAGTGTGGATCTGGCCGTGGGCAAAATCACCGGCATGGGCTTTGACCTCGACCAGGCCCGCGTCTTGCTCAATCGCAGTGACACGGCGTGGAACCTGTCATTGAACAGCCTGCAGCTCAACGGCACGGCCAGCTTGCCTGACGCCAAAGGTGTGCCAATTCTGGTAGACATGCAGACCGTTCGCCTGCCGGCACCGGACCCTAAAGCAGTTACCGACCCCAATGCCCCCGATCCGCTGGCGTCGGTAGACCCGCGGACCATTCCGGCCGTAGACGTGAAAATCGGCAAGCTGTACCTGGGCAACGACTTGATGGGCAGTTGGGCGTTGAAAGTTCGCCCCAACGGCAAGGGCATCGCCCTCAATGACATGGACCTGGGCCTCAAGGGCATCAGCCTGATCGGCCAGGGCAGTTGGGAAGGCGCGCCGGGGGCCTCGGCAAGCTGGCTCAAGGGCAACCTCAAGGGCAAGAACCTGGCCGATGTACTCAAGGCGTGGGGCTATGCCCCCAGCACCACCAGCCAGGATTTCGAGCTGAACGTGGACGGCAGTTGGCCAGGCTCGCCGGCCTGGGCTGCGCTCAAGCGCTTCTCCGGTAGCCTTGATGCCACGCTCAACCACGGCCAGCTGGTCGAAGTGGACGGGGGCGCCCAGGCATTGCGGGTGTTTGGCTTGTTGAACTTCAACTCCATTGGCCGGCGCTTGCGCCTGGACTTCTCGGACCTGGTCAGCAAGGGCTTGAGCTATGATCGGGTCAAGGGTCTGCTGGTGGCCAGCAACGGTGTGTTCGTGACCCGTGAGCCGATCACCCTGACCGGGCCGTCCACCAACCTTGAACTCAACGGCACCATGGACTTTAACCATGACCGGGTCGACGCCAAGCTGTTGGTGACCTTGCCAGTGACCACCAACCTGCCGATTGCCGCGCTGTTGGTGGGTGCACCGGCGGTGGGCGGTGCACTGTTTCTGGTGGACAAGCTGCTGGGCGACCGCGTAGCCCGGTTCGCCAGCGTACAGTACAAGGTCGAAGGGCCATGGAAAGAGCCTAAGATTACCTTCGACAAGCCTTTCCAGAAAGCGAACTGACAGCAGCAGGAGCACCCCATGTCTGTGGCAGTGATTCAAATGGTCAGCCAGAGCGATATCCTGGCCAACTTGGCCAGCGCCCGCCGCCTGTTGGAACAGGCCGCTGCGGGTGGCGCAGAGCTGGCCGTATTGCCCGAAAACTTCTCGGCCCTGGGCCGTCGCGATAGCGCCGACATCGGTCGCAATGAAGCCCTTGGGCAGGGCCCAATCCTGCCATGGTTGAAACTGGCGGCCCGCGACCTCAACTTATGGATAGTGGCCGGCACATTGCCGTTGCCGCCCCTGGGGCAGCCCGAGGCCAAAGTGCGTGCCTGTTCGCTGTTGATTGATGGGCAAGGCCAGGAAGTGGCGCGCTATGACAAGCTGCACCTGTTTGATGTAGACGTGGCTGACAGCCGTGGGCGCTATCGTGAGTCGGACGACTATGCTCATGGTCAGGCGGTGGTGGTAGCGGACACGCCGGTGGGCAAGTTGGGGCTTACGGTATGTTATGACCTGCGCTTCCCGGAGCTCTACAGCGAATTGCGCAGGGCCGGGGCTGAACTGATCACCGCACCATCGGCCTTTACGGCGGTGACCGGCGCGGCGCACTGGGAGGTGCTGATCCGCGCCCGCGCCATTGAAACCCAATGCTACGTCCTGGCAGCGGCCCAGGGCGGAACCCACCCAGGGCCGCGCGAGACCTACGGGCACGCGGCCATCGTCGATCCGTGGGGGCGCATTGTCGCCGAACGTGATCAAGGCGAAGCCGTGCTGCTGGCCGAACGGGACAGCAGCGAACAGGCGTCCATACGGGCGCGGATGCCGGTGTTGAGTCACCGGCGCTTTTTCTCGCAGGGCGCCACGCGGCCTGCGTCTATCGCGGAGTGATTATGAGCGAGATGTTATCCACCGTCAGCGAACACCTGCTGGCCCCCGGCGGCTTGACCCTGGACAGCTTGCAGTCCGTGCTGGGCGAACTGGCGGGACCTGGCATCGACGCCGCCGACCTGTATTTTCAGGGTCAGATTTCCGAGTCCTGGTCGCTGGAAGACGGCATCGTCAAAGAAGGCAGCTTTAACCTTGACCAGGGTGTGGGCGTACGTGCCCAGTCCGGCGAGAAGACTGGTTTTGCCTACAGCAACACCATCACCCAGGATGCTTTGCTGCAGGCGGCTCGCGCCGCACGCTCGATTTCCCGGGCTGGCCAGAACGGCCGTGTGCAGGCGTTCAGCAGCCAGGACGTGGCGCAGCTATACGCGCCGGACAATCCCCTGGATGTGCTGAGCCGTGCCGAGAAGGTTGAGCTGCTCAAGCGCGTCGATGTCGCCACCCGTGCCCTGGACACGCGTATCCAGCAGGTCAGCGTGAGCATGGCCGGTGTATGGGAACGCATTCTGGTGGCCGCTGCTGATGGCAGCCTGGCGGCAGATATCCGCCCGCTGGTACGCTTCAATGTCAGCGTTATCGTTGAACAGAACGGCCGTCGCGAGCGCGGCGGCCATGGCGGTGGCGGCCGTACCGACTACCGTTACTTCCTCCAGGAAGACCGTGCCATGGGCTACGCCCGTGAAGCGTTGCGCCAGGCGCTGGTGAACCTGGAAGCCATTCCGGCGCCAGCAGGCACCTTGCCGGTGGTCATGGGCGCAGGTTGGTCCGGCGTGCTGCTGCATGAAGCCGTGGGCCACGGTCTGGAAGGCGACTTCAACCGCAAGGGCAGCTCCAACTACAGCGGCCGCCTGGGCGAAATGGTCGCCTCCAAGCTGTGCACCATCGTCGACGATGGCACCCTGGCAGGCCGTCGCGGCTCCCTGAGCGTGGATGATGAAGGCACGCCGACCCAGTGCACCACCCTGATCGAGAACGGCAAGCTGACCGGCTACATGCAGGACAAGCTCAATGCACGGCTGATGGGCATGGCGGTGACGGGCAACGGGCGTCGCGAGTCTTACGCGCACCTGCCGATGCCGCGCATGACCAATACCTACATGCTGGGTGGTCAGAGCGACCCTGAAGAGATCATTGCTTCGGTCAAGCGCGGTATCTACTGCGCCAACCTGGGGGGTGGTCAGGTAGACATCACCAGCGGCAAGTTCGTGTTCTCCACCAGCGAGGCGTACCTGATCGAGGACGGCAAGATCACCGCTCCAGTCAAGGGCGCGACCCTGATCGGCAATGGCCCGGACGCCATGAGCAAGGTATCGATGGTCGGTAACGACCTGTCGCTGGACAGTGGGGTAGGGACGTGCGGCAAGGACGGCCAGTCGGTGCCCGTGGGCGTTGGCCAGCCGACGCTGAAAATTGATGCCATTACCGTGGGTGGCACAGGCGCCTAGCGGCGCCTATGAGCGGTAAGGTGTGAGCTGCAAGCTGCAAGTAAAACTCAGGACTACTTGCAGCTTGCAGCTTGCAGCTGCTTCAGCGAAGTCCGCGCTGAGTTTCGTCCAGCTCGCGGATGTACTTGAAGATTTTACGCGTCGCTGCCGGCGGTTTGCTTTGCGCAGCTTCGTGCTGGGCCTGACGGATCAGCTGGCGCAGGTGCTGGCGGTCGGCGCCAGGGTATTCGCTGACGAACTTGTCCAGTACCTCGTCGGTGCCGACGACCAGACGGTCGCGCCAACGCTCAAGGTTATGGAAACGTTCGTTGTACTGACGGGTGGAGGCATCGAGTTGATCGAGCAGCTGCAAGATCGCATCAGTGTCCTGGTCGCGCATCAGTTTGCCGATGAACTGGATGTGCCGCTTGCGCGCGATGTGTGCCGTGTGCTTTGGCGCATCGGCCACTGCACGGCGCAAGGCGTCGGTCAGGGGCAGTTTGGCCACAACATCGGCCTTGAGTGTGGTCAGGCGCTCACCGAGGTCAACCAGCGCGTGAAGATCGCGTTTGACCTGAGATTTGCTTTTTCCCTCGTCGAGGGAGTCGTCGTAAGAATCAACCATGGGGGCAGTCCGCTAATAAACGCCGCCATGATAACCAGTCGGGGGCCGCTTGTCCGGCCCGGTCGTAGCTTGACCCCCCGCAGAAAGCAGAATTTGAGTGGAGAACACCATGAACGCAATTCAAAGCGTCGGTCCCGCGGCACTGCCGGCCCTGCAGGAACAGGTCGAACAGATCGTTGCCGAAGCCAAGCGCCAGGGCGCCAGTGCCTGTGAAGTAGCGGTGTCGCTGGAGCAGGGGTTGTCGACCTCGGTGCGCCAGCGCGAAGTGGAAACCGTGGAGTTCAACCGCGATCAGGGCTTCGGTATCACCCTGTACGTGGGCCAGCGCAAGGGCTCGGCCAGCACTTCGGCCAGCGGCCCGGACGCGATCCGCGAGACTGTGGCCGCGGCCTTGGCCATTGCCAAGCATACCTCCGAAGACGAGGCCTCGGGCCTGGCGGATGCTGCGTTGATGGCCCGCGACCAGCCGGATTTCGACCTTTACCATGCCTGGGACATTACCCCCGAGCAGGCCATCGAGCGCGCCCTGGAATGCGAAGCGGCGGCCTTCGATGCCGACCCGCGCATCCAGAACGCCGACGGCACCACGCTGAGCAGCCACCAGGGTTGCCGAGTGTATGGCAACAGCCACGGTTTTATCGGTGGCTATGCGTCTACCCGCCACAGCCTGAGCTGCGTGATGATCGCTGAAGCCGACGGCCAGATGCAGCGTGATTACTGGTATGACGTCAACCGCAAGGGCGAGCTGCTGGACGACGCCCGCTCCATTGGCCAGCGTGCCGCGTTGCGTGCGGCCGGCCGCCTGGGCGCGCGCCCGGTGCCCACCTGTGAAGTCCCGGTGCTGTTCAGCCCAGAACTGGCGGGCGGGCTGTTTGGCAGCTTCCTGGGGGCTGTGTCGGGCGGCAACCTGTACCGCAAATCGTCCTTCCTGGAAGGCGCCATGGGCCAAGTGCTGTTCCCAGAATGGCTGACCCTGGACGAGCGCCCGCACCTGAAGCACGCCATGGGCAGTTCGGCCTTTGACGGTGATGGCCTTGCGACCTACGCCAAACCGTTCATCGAAAATGGCCGCCTGGTGTCGTACGTACTGAGCACCTACTCGGGCCGTAAGTTGGGCATGCCCAGCACCGCCAACGCCGGTGGCGTGCACAACCTGTTCGTCACCCACGGTGACCAGGACCAGGCAGCGTTGATCAAGCAGATGGGGCGCGGCTTGCTTGTGACCGAGCTGATGGGCCATGGCCTGAACATGGTCACGGGTGATTACTCCCGTGGCGCGGCAGGCTTCTGGATCGAAAATGGCGAGATCCAGTTCCCGGTCCAGGAAGTGACCATTGCCGGCAACATGAAGGACATGTTCCGCCAGATCGTCGCAGTTGGCAGCGATCTTGAGTTGCGCAGCAATGTGCGTACCGGCTCGGTGCTGATTGAGCGGATGACGGTGGCGGGTAGCTAACACCGCGTCAGCCTTTTCCAGGGCAAGCCCTGTCCCACAAGGATTTTGAGCTGCCCTGTGCCACAAGGATTTTGAGCTGCTGTGGCCCACAAGGAGTTTGAGTTTCCTGTGGGACAGGGGTTGCCTTGAACGGCAGCACCGCACATTCCAAAAAGGCGTGATGCTTTCGGGCATCACGCCTTTTTGCGTTTCCACTTGTCATGATTCTCAATATCAATTAATAATAAATATCATTACCGCCATGAGTCCGCGTCGATGAAGTCCGCCGTTCAAGCACAGTCCTACCTGGAAAACTGGCGTTGGTTAAGCCGGCAAATTCGCTGCGCATTGATACCCAACGACCCGCGCCTCATCGAAGACTACCTGGCGGAAGGGCGCTTCCTGATCAGTTGTGGTGCCGCCTCAGCCTGGACCGTCGCCCGCACGGGTTTCCGTCTGCTGCTCGACAGCGCCAGCGATCCGGCACTGCCATGGCACTGGCGCTGCCTGTGCCTGGACCAGGCCTATCGGCCCCTGCGCGACATGCGCCTGGCAGCGCACACCTGTGAACACCTGCAACTGTGGCACCAGCACGGGCGGCAATTGGCGGTCTGTTCGCTGGCGCCATCGCTTTCTTTCTCCGATCTGCTGCAAGGACATTCCGATGAGTAATACCCGAATCGAGCGTGACAGCATGGGCGAACTGCAGGTACCGGAGGCTGCCCTGTACGGTGCCCAGACCCAGCGCGCGGTGGATAACTTTCCCATCAGCCATCAGCGTATGCCCGCGCAGTTCATTCGCGCACTGGTGCTGGCCAAGGCGGCCGCCGCCAGGGCCAACGTGGAGCTTGAACAGATCAGTGCCGCCCAGGGTGACGCCATTGTTCAGGCGTGCCAGCAATTGCTGGGCGCAGACTTCATGCAACATTTCCCGGTGGATATCTTCCAGACCGGCTCAGGCACCAGTTCGAACATGAACGCCAATGAGGTGATCGCGACCCTGGCGACCCGCCACTCGGGCGAGGCGATCAACCCCAACGACCATGTCAATTGCGGTCAGAGCAGCAACGACATTATCCCCACCACCATTCATGTCAGCGCCGCCCTGGCCTTGCACGAGCACCTGCTGCCGGCCCTGGAGCACCTGGTGCAGGTGATCGAAGCCAAGGCCGAACAGGTGCATGCCTACGTCAAGACTGGCCGTACCCACCTGATGGATGCCATGCCGGTGCGCATGAGCCAGGTGCTGAACGGCTGGGCAGCGCAGATCCGCGCCAACATCAGCCATTTGCGCGGCGTGCTGCCAAGCCTGCAGGCGTTGGCTCAGGGCGGTACCGCAGTAGGCACGGGGATCAACGCCCATCCCCAGTTTGCCGGGCGATTCAGCCATCAACTGAGCCTGTTGACCGGGGTGGAGTTCAGCCCAGGCCAGAACCTGTTTGCCTTGATTGGCTCCCAGGATACCGCCGTGGCGGTCTCGGGCCAGCTCAAGGGCGCTGCGGTGTCGTTGATGAAGATCGCCAACGACCTGCGCTGGATGAACTCCGGCCCCTTGGCCGGCTTGGGCGAGATCGAGCTGGAAGCCCTGCAGCCAGGCTCCTCGATCATGCCGGGCAAGGTCAACCCGGTGATCCCCGAAGCCACCGCGATGGTCGCCGCCCAGGTCATCGGTAATGACACCACCATTGCCATTGCCGGGCAGTCAGGCAACTTCGAGCTCAACGTGATGTTGCCAATCATCGCCCAGAACCTGCTGTCGAGCATCGAGTTGCTGGCCAACGCCAGCCGCTTGCTGGCCGATAAGGCCGTCGCCACCTTCAAGGTCAATGAGGCCAAGCTCAAGGAAGCGCTGTCGCGCAACCCGATCCTGGTCACGGCGCTGAACCCGATCATCGGCTACCAGAAGGCCGCTGAGATCGCCAAGACCGCCTACAAGGAAGGCCGTCCGATCATCGATGTGGCGTTGGAGCACACCGACCTGTCGCGTACGCAACTGGAAACCCTGTTAGACCCGGAAAAGCTCACCGCTGGCGGTATCTGACCGCCTGTTCATCGTTTCGGAGGCACACCATGCAGCACTGGAAACGCACCATCGAAATGGCCAATGCCTGTTTCAGTCGTGGCGAGTTGGTCGACGCCCGGGAGCTTTACCTGCAAGCCTTGGCGCTGGCCCAGGTGCTGTTCGAGCGTTGGGCTGACGTCGACGAAGCGGTGGCTGCCTGCGTGATCTCCCATCACAACTTGGCCGATGTGCACCTGCGCCTGATGCAGCCGGAGGAGAGCGCCGAATACCTCTGCGCGATCCACCAGCGCCTGCTGCAGGCCGCCCAGGACCCACGCTTGATCCCGGCGCTGCGCGAAGCCGCGTTGCGCCACAGCGGCAAGACCTACGCCGAGCTGCTGGCCTTCATCAGTGAATACGGCGAATACCCGCGCACTAGCCGCCTGCTCTTTGGCCAGGCGCCACGGGCCCCTTTGGCCCCCCATCACGGAGTTCATTGATATGCCTTATACCTTGCCTGCCCTGCCTTACGCCTACGACGCGCTGGAGCCACACCTCGACGCGGCGACCATGGAAATCCATCACACCAAGCACCACCAGACCTACATCAACAATCTCAACGCGGCGGTTGAAGGCACCGAGTACGCCGAATGGCCGATCGAAAAGCTGGTGGGTAGCGTCAAGCAATTGCCCGAGAAACTGCAGGCGGCCGTTATCAACCAAGGGGGCGGCCATGCCAACCACTCGCTCTTCTGGGAAGTCATGGCGCCGAAGGGTGGCGGCAAGCCTGTGGCTACCGTAGCGGCCGCTATCGACAAAGAGCTGGGTGGTTTCGATGCCTTCAAGGAAGCCTTCACCAAGGCCGCCCTGAGCCGTTTCGGCAGTGGCTGGGCATGGTTGAGCGTTACCCCGCAAAAGCACCTGGTGGTGGAGAGCAGCGGCAACCAGGACAGCCCTTTGATGCATGGCAACACACCAATCCTGGGCCTGGACGTGTGGGAACACGCCTACTACCTGAAGTACCAGAACCGCCGTCCCGAATACATCGGTGCGTTCTACAACGTGATCAACTGGGCGGAAGTGGAGCGCCGTTACCGAGCTGCCTTAGCGTGAACCGGCGCCTGCTGTGGGTGCGTCTGCGCCTGTTATTACTGCTGGGCAGCACGCTGCTGCTCACCGGCGCGGCGGTCATCATCGCCGGCAGCCTGGCGCGGCTGATCCCCAGCGGGCTGTAGCAGCGGCCTTGGCCAACGCTTGCTGCCACCCACTTTTGGCCAGGTTTTATAACAGCGCCCAACAAAAAGCCCGGCATCGAGCCGGGCTTTTTGTTGGGCGGAGCAGGGCGGTCACTCGCCTTCGTCGAACTTGTTGTTGATCAGCTCCACAATCGCTGCGAAAGCTTCATCCTGCTGCTCGCCTTCGGTGGACAGGTACACCTGAGTACCTTTGCCGGCCGCCAGCATCATGACGGCCATTATGCTTTTGCCGTCGATCAGGCTGTCGACATTGCGGCCAATGCGCACCTGGCAACCAGGGAAGCGGCCGGCGACGCCGACGAACTTGGCGGCCGCGCGGGCGTGCAGGCCAAGCTTGTTGATGATTTCAATTTCACGAGCGGGCATCGCGGTGGGGATCCTTTCAACTGAGGTCGCGGTGGCGAACCTGAACGTTCTTGAGCGTTTGCTGCAGGGCCTGGCCCAAGCGCTCGGTCAAGTAGACCGAACGATGGTGCCCGCCCGTGCAGCCGACGGCAATGGTGACATACGCGCGGTTGCTGGCGGCGAAGCGCGGCAACCATTTTTGCAGATAAGCGGCGATGTCCTGGTACATTTCTTCGACATCCGGCTGGGCGGCCAGGTAGTCAATGACCGGTTGTTCCAGGCCGGAGTGGTCGCGCAATTCGGGCTTCCAGTATGGGTTGGGCAGGCAGCGCACGTCGAATACCACGTCGGCATCCACGGGCATGCCGCGCTTGAAGCCGAAAGACTCGACGAGAAACGCCGTGCCAGGCTCAGGCTTGTTCAGCAGGCGCAATTTAAGGGTGTCGCGCAACTGATAGAGGTTCAGGTGCGTGGTGTTGATCTTCAGGTCAGCCAGGTCGGCGATGGGGTTGAGCAGCGTACTTTCCACGCGAATGGCTTCGGCCAGAGAGCGGCTGGCGCTGGTCAGCGGGTGGCGACGGCGGGTCTCGGAGAAACGCTTGAGCAGCGTCTCTTCATCGGCGTCCAGGTACAGCACGTCGCACTGAATGTGCTGATCTCGAGCTTCCTGAAGCAGTTGCGGAAAGCGTGACAAGTGGCTGGGCAGGTTGCGCGCATCGATGGAGACCGCTACCAGCGGCTGGGCCAGCTCTGTGTGGATCAGAGCGCGCTCGGCCAACTCCGGCAGCAAGCCTGCCGGCAGGTTGTCGATGCAGTAGAAACCGTTGTCTTCCAGCACGTCCAGCGCGGTGCTTTTACCTGAGCCGGAGCGGCCGCTGACGATG